>MKWU01004090.1_pt1 | contig 17824 bp, 14 predicted proteins | sample 809101 | NCBI WGS metagenome assembly MKWU01 (sample SAMN05860141, study PRJNA318959) | sponge metagenome | host: Aplysina aerophoba | place: Slovenia: Piran, Adriatic Sea, Gulf of Piran | collected 2013-05-07
CGTGACATGGCCATGTTTCGAACAAAATGGCCGACACGTGCTGCGGGAAACGTCGGCGCTACCCTCCTTTACGCAGTGCGATGATGTTTCGCTTTGTCTTGGAAGGAGTATCGGCTCGAATAGTGTGGATTTTCGCGTCGGGTGCTTCATTATGACACCATTGGTTGTTGAGTCACGCGTACATCACGCGCGGTCATGTGCGTGTCCACAGAAACACGAAAGAATGTGACAAACCACAGAGGTCAGTCCCAAAATAAACAATCTGGCTTCGAACGGACATGTCCCACATGCGAAATTGTTGTAGAGTGGCTTGAATCAAAGGATTGTGGGAAAAGACATCGAGTGAACGTGAAGCACAGCCTTGGAAAGCTTGCAGAGGTTGCTGTTGGAAGCGCAGTTGTTATATTAAACTAAATTCATGACGCTATCGCGTGAAAGTAGTAGATCTGCTTGAATGGACCCCTCTGCAAAAGAAGAGACCAGCGAAGAGATACAAAACCAAACACCAGGGATTGAAGCACATATGTTTTTTAAATAAGAAGATTGTTCACATAGCTATATACGTATAATTGCAAGTTTAAATACATAAAAATCGGCTCGAACATCTGATGAAGTAATATATGTATAAGCTTCTGGATATATAAAGGGTACTATAAGAAACTTTTCACGATGTTCACATACAATGGAGCATCCATCATTTGCTCAAAAATGCTTATATTAGTTGCTCCTCTTTTGGAAATGCTATACACCTATGTATATATGTATGTTGTTGTGTCCTACAGGGGAGCACTTGCATAGGCAGATTGCCTTTTGTGCAACCCTTTCTCTTGTCGGACATAATTATTTCATTTCAATTAAATATTCGTTGCTCCTCTTTTGGAAATGCCTGCCCAAACATGAACTTTCAATGCATGTTTAGCCACAGGCTTGAATGGTACTTCCCTGCCCTCCTTCACACGCATGGTTTGGCAGTGCCTCTTAAGTTGTACTGATGAATCATTCTTCCAGATGATGTTGTCAAAGTTGTACTGGTTTTCCAGACACATCTTCGCAAATTCCAGCCTTTTTTGCTTGTTTGCATTCAAAAAAATTGGCAGATTAAAATGGCGGACTCCAGCTGTGCTAGGTGTGAAGTCTGGAATTTGACAGCCTGCCAGCATCAATTGGAGCGCTGTGAGGATTTACAATAGATTTGAAGATGGTAAACGATAATAAGAGTTTAGTTCGGGAGCAGTTTAGGTTCGGTGCATGGAATATTAGGACAATGAGCGGTAGGGAAGTTGAATTGGTGGAGGAGATGAAGAAATATTGGCTGGAGATGCTAGGCGTGAGCGAGGCAAAGGTGAGAGGGAATGGTGAAAAGGTGATTGGTGATGTCAGGTGGAGAAAGCGAAATCAGCCTTTTGAGTGTTGTTGGCAAAGTATTTGCCAGGGTGCTGAATGATAGGGTAAAAGGCTTAGCAGAAGGAAGTGTAATGGATGAGCAAGGAGGTTTTAGAAGTGGAAGGGGATGTTTAGATCAGATATTTGCAGTTAAGCAGGTGATAGAGAAGGTGATTGAGAAAGATAAAGTGATGTTTATGGTGTTTATAGATTTGGAAAAGGCGTACGATAATGTGTGTAGAGAGAAGCTGTGGAGAATCCTATTTGAATATGGCATTAGAGGAAGACTGCTGAGATCAATCAAGGCTTGTATCAAGGAGGAAGGGCCAGAGTAGAGGTTGAGGGAATGGAGTCGAAGCGGTTTGGGGTGTGCAAAGGAGTAAGGCAAGGATGTACACTGTCACCATGGCTTTTTAATGTTTTTATTGATAATGTGGTGAGGGAAGTAAGGAGCGAGTGTATCAGGGAAGTGGTACTCTCCACAGGCACAGTAGGGTTATTGATGTTTGCAGATGACATGGTGATGATGGCAGAGATGGAAGAAGCACTGCAGCATAACGTCGAGGCAATGAATGAGGCAGTGGTCAGATGGGACCTAAAGGTAAATTGGAAGAAGTCCAAAGTGATGAGAGTGGCAAGGAAGAGAGAGGAGTGCCAGGTAAGGATTGGAGATGAGCAGCTAGAACAGGTAGACACTATGAAGTACATAGGGGTCATCATCAGTGGTGATGGCAGTATGCAGCGAGAAGTAGAAGCAAGGGTTGGGTGTGCATCTCGAGTCATTGGAGGGTTGAACCAGGCCATTCTGGGGAGGAGAGAGCTGAGTAAGCAAACTAAATTGAAGGTGGTAAATGCAACAGTGATGCCGGTTTTAATGTATGGATATGAAGCATGGGCAGTATGGAAAGAGCAAAAGTCAAAGATTCAAGCCACAAAAATGAATGTACTGAGGAGGATAGAGGGAGTGTGCTGGAAGGACGGAATCACAAATGATGAGATTCTGCAGTGGCTGGGCCAAGTAGGGGTGCTGGAGAAGGTAAAGAAGAGACAGGAGGAGTGGAGAGAAAGACTAGAAGGAATGGGCAATGAGAGATGTACTAAGAGAGTGTTTGAAGGTGTCGTGGACGGAAAAAGGCCTAGAGGAAGACCCCGATTGCGATTTGGACAATTTTAGATAATATTATATATATGGACTCCTTTCTGTGAAATGCTTTTGTTGAACGCTATAGCTGTATGATGTAAGGCTGTGAAATGAGCCTCGCATGCCAACCCTATGGATTCAAGATCATTCAACTACACAGTGGCGAGCTCTAGTTCCGCTGCATCTCGAGCCTGGGCCACCCATGCGCAAATGGCATCTAACATCTTATCTAGTGACTCTCACTGCGACTGTGGCTCCTGCATCAACTTTTCTGCCGACGTAGAGTCTCAGTTGTCTCCTCTAGATAACACTTGTTCTCCTCTGCCTGCTTGTCCTTCCTCTGGATGTCTGTCAGTGCCTGCTCATACAATTAGTTCAAGCGCTGCTCCTCGCTGGACAAGTCCACCTCGGTTGCTCGGCCACTTTTTTTTCTTTTTTTTTTTTTACTCTTCACTGCCTTGGAGGTGAGCCCTTGCCCGCTTGATCTCTGGTCTTGACTTGAGCTTTCAGGCCACCCCCGCATATATTGTCACTATCTTTGCTATTTAGGAACTCTCAGGGTTTGAAACAACAGATATCATCATTTAGATGTTCATCTCCTTCTCGATCCTTCGGCTACTGCTGAATAGCCCAGTGTGTCAACTGAGTACGTGAGCACCTTATTCATCAACCCAAACACACTGCAGATATTGTGATGATTAAAAGTACTGAGCAATTTACCATGCGTCTAGCACGCTTGTAATGTATGTACGCATATGTACATGTACAAGTAAGAAATGGTAGGTGAAAATCAGAGTTGGAAATTGTGGTGAATGTATGTAGCAGAATATGGAGGCAAGATTGTGTGCTAGTAGATGTGCTAATGCTGTCGGAATCTGTCCAGGTTACACTTCAAAGATCTAGTAATTGCTCATTGGAAACAACCCTCACGACTCAATTGTCGCAATATTTCAAAGAAAATGTAATTGCTCTGTTGAACAGAGGAAAACGCCTATTCCATCGCTCAGACTTTGGGCTTAGAATGTGGGACATGCCTAAATAAACAAACATGGACACCACCACAATGTAAAACTGCTGCTGATTTATACCCCAATGTCTCCTATACCATGTCCACAACAAATACAAGTTTGGCATGCATACAAACTCCAAAGTCTTCTACTACAATTGTGCACTATTTCTCTTGTGTGCGTAGAGTCACTGTCAATGACCTAGTTAACTACCACATATTTTGGTGTGGATAGCAATGGAACGGATTAAGTAGAATTTGAGACCATGATACAATGCAGAATCATCCCCTCTAACTTTACCATGTGAGCGACTTTCCTAAGACACTTCATTGCAAAGTTACATCGCAAAAAGGAAAAGTCACACGCCATTGTTACAAGCTGCGCACCATAGAGCTTACCACAACAACGTTGTAGAACGCTCACATGGAAAAGTTAGAGAGAGCTATAGGCTTTTAGAAAACACCCCTTTCCGCGCCTGCATCGTACAAGCTGCTATCTTCACGACAATTTATCGAAGTCACTAGTTTCATCCGGCTGAATGGCTACTGTCACGTGACATTCTTTGTAACTTCTTAATGATATGTCATATTACGTGATTGACTGCCTTGTGACATTGCAGGTTAAGCCAGCGCTAAGCCAAGTGCGGCTGTTTCAATGCAAACAGGTACACTTTCTGGTGTAGATTTGTGCAGCAAATACCACATTAAAGAGAATCATTCTACTGAGTCACAAACACATCATGTGCTGTCATATCTGTGGCCATGGAAATGGCGATTTTCCTTGTTTTCAAAACAGTTGCTGTTTATTTAGGCATGTTCCACATGTGCAATGTGAAAATTAGTAACCTGGTCACATTTTAGACTCTGGTAGGCTCCTAGCCTGAAGCAGTTTAAATCCTAGGGCTGATACAATATCACATCATCCTGTAGAAACACCCAAGAGCCTCAGGCTAGGTGCCTATCCTACACATAGAGTGAGAATCGGCTGAAATTGTGTATTGATGAGTCACACAGAGTCACTGTAATTTCCCCCTTTTCCCGTTCTCTGTTTGCAGTACATGACGTGTTCTTTGTTAGTGCTTAGTGGCTTCACAAGACATGCTAGCTAGTGCAATAATATGATACATTTGGTGTAGTCTCTCATTTCTAGATACAATTATCGATACAACTTGGATCCTTGACTGTATATGTGTAAAGTCCTTTGATGTACAATCATTGTACATACATGTGTTACCAGTTTGGATAAGAAAAGTAAAGCTAATACACATAATTATTATGATTATGATATAAAATGGTCTGTGTTCATAAATGAGTCAGCCTCATAAGATGTTAGCTCTATCAGTACCATAGCAATAGTTCTTATGTCATCACGCCTTTACAGCTAAAATCTCCCGTTGCCATGGCAACCACACACTGATATTTCTCATATAACCCAAGAGCCCATTAGCCCAGTCCATTTTGCTGTAGAAAAATACGTTGCCCTACGCGTGGCCTGAACGGCTAATTTCGAGACGGTGTTCGAGGAGCTACTGGGAATCGTGTTATTTTAGTTGCGCTCAGGGGCGGCGAGCTAGGAGACGGCGAGCAATGCACGGAATTACGGAGATTCCACAACGCAATAGCAGAGACGCACACACGTCACACACACACGTAGGCAGCCACTTTGCTCTGTACTTAGAACAGAATTTTGGGTCTGGGCAAGAACACTTGATGAAGGCGCCGCGCACAGGCAAAATCATTTGGGAGCAATAGAGATAATACTGCGCAGTTTGGCCAGAAGCTAACCTGCCAAAATAACGTTTATAGAGCCATGTCAACGGGAGATATATATGAGTCACAGACTTCTTAGTGCGTGATACGACGCATACATAGTTCGAGGCCCTCGAGTTGGAGGTGTCGAATCACGCACATAAGTGATCTACTACGTATTTATATGTATAAACTTACAGTATAATCAATACTTGCCAGCAGCATAATCACACACCTACAACACTACTTATATATAATGATATATCTATCAAAGTATTATGCTATGAATAAAACATGCACATAAAAACAACAGGCACTATGAGAGATTAAAGACCATGAAGAGTACAAGGATTGTTTCGGTGCACTCCATGTGCAGGTCTGAATGCAACTCTGCTATTTTCCATGCGTTTTGCTACTTTGTCATAGCCCAGCTGACATACACGACAGAAAATGTCACTCTTAAAACAGTATTTATCAATGACTGCTTTGGTTTGTTGCACATCAAAGTTAGTGGTGTGATGCCTAAAGAGGTCATCATCTTCATTGACCTTCTTTAGGTAAGCAGCCAGCTCCTTGGGGCCATCGAACATACTGGCATCAATGAAGGAATGGTTCCCGGGCACCCAGGAGTAGATCTCTGGAGGGCCCCAGTACACAGGAATAGCACCTGACTGATAAACAAGGACAATCTTTTCCGAGATATAGTCTGTCTGTATAACGTTTTCAAAAGTAACCACCATCCGATGCTTGCTAGCTATATCAACCAAGGAACCCATGTTGTCCCGAGAGGATGGTTCTTGTGCATTGTGAAAGCATTTTCCATACGAAGTGATATCGACATACTGCATCAATTTCCGATAATACTGTGTCCGCCAGTGAAAGGAACAATCACTTGAAAATAGTGCAATTCCCTTCCTTTTTGATGGATCTGAACGCGAGTCGTTTTTCTCCCACTTATCAACTGGGAGGGTACATATTTCTGCAAACATAGCATCTGATGATAGATGATGGTCAATTCTAATGTCTGCAAGGTCCATCTGGTATAGTCCGAACTGATGGTTCTCAGCTTCTGAATGGAGAACAGCCAAAACCTGGTTTGGGCAGTATCGCAGAGGGGCTGTTCCTTTATGCATGGATTGAATTGCACGAAATACTACATCAGCCATGGGCTCAGTGCTCTGGTAGATACACTTTGCACCATTAGGCAGCATACAATAGTCGACATTGATCTTGTCAAACATACCCTTATAGACCACAACTAGATCACGATAGGATTCTAGAAATATGCTTATATTTGAAGGTTTTGCTGCATCTCTGGGGGTATAGTACCACGTTATCCATCCTTGACTGCTTCTCAGAGTGCCACAAGTGGGGAAGATACCATATGCTAGCAACAGAAGGAGGACACACATGGCTACAGTCATCATAATGAATGTTCTTTGGAAAGATTGTATTCTGAAATGCCTCTACAAGGTTAATAAGGATTGAGAAAAGGATGACAATTAATAAATCAATACATGCACTCATGTATGCACAACACGCACACCACAAACAACACACACACACACACTCCATGTACCAGGCACACACAAGGCTAATACCAGTACAATTGTGTCATACAGTAATAATGACTCATTCTTCATTAACTAGCTAGCATCACAGAAAACAGCTCGTAGTAGTCAATGACAGGCTGTTGTGTTGCCTCAAACGGCAGACCCCAACAAGAATGACATCTGACAATCTTCATTGCTGATGGTTTTGTATGTGCCAGGAAGTTTGGTACCAACCCCTTGCCTTCCGCACTAAGGTCACTAATGATCTCGGGCACAGCTCACACATCCTATCAGTGATGGTCAAACTCCCACAAAGCATCATGCACTACAGACTAAACAAAGAGTGAAACATCAGGACAGGGTAGCTCATTTGCCTCCATCTGTGCTTACATATGCAGCAGCAGCACAAGCCATACTAGCACCTACACAGCGATATTAACGTTGAAGGGTTATTTGGTACAAGGTGATGACCCTATGTATGCCTCCCCATTGACAGTTTGTGATGATCTCGGTGGATGCAGCACAGTGGCTGATGAAACATGCAGGAGTGGAGCGTGTCATGCACTACCTACCCAGATGCTTAACTTATGTGAAAGCCCCCCACCTGACAACCTTAAGGACAGGATCAATCAAGACTCTGTCCGAGCTCGGCATTCCATTAGCCCAGAGAAGTTGGAGGGCCCAAGCACCAAGCTTATTTTCTTAGGGATAAGTGTTGAACAGTGAGTCAATGACTGAAGAGCTCACCTGAAGTGCCTCAAGGACATGGTTACAGCCTGGTAGAACCGAAAAGCCTCCACAAAATAAAAACTGCTGTCATTAGTGGGAATGCAGCAGCATGCTACCTTGATGGCTCTCTATAGGAGAGTTACCACGGAATGATTGAACTGTCTAAGTAGGCAAGAAATATACCATTGTCAGTGAGTGTTTGCAAGCTGGTGTGTATACTAATAGACGTTGCTAGCTTCACAACTTGAAAGGGAAATGGCATGAACTATAGGGCTTGGTGTCACTCCACTTTTATGTGGTTTCATTGAGAGTGTCCTCCTAATTGGGGGACAGCCAATATCACAGCAAAGGAGCATTGCCACTGTAGTGAGTCACGGTACCTAAGTGTGTATTAACATTCTTTACAGTACCTCTCTCAGACTATTATCAGTTAATGAATAAAATTATAGCTGTAGGCCACACACAGAAGGGGTCGCTCCTGGTCTCTATTGTCACCACTGTCCTACACTTCATCTACACCCTTTTTGTTGCAGTGTGTACCACCTCACATGTGCCATATGTGCCCTGTAGTTTCAGTTTGAGTTGAGTTGATTGATTTGTGATCCTGGTGACGAAGTGTCTTCCTCGCGCTATGAGCACACATGCAGCTCTGCTCGAAGGCCACATATAGCTATCGAGAGTTCCACATACTATAATAGGCGTAGTTGGCAGGATGGCTGGAGAGCCCGTTGCACTTCCTGAGTCGTTCTCCGTAGAGGGGGAGCTGGGGAGATAGGTTGGACCACTTCAACAATGCAGCGGCAGTCAACGGTTGGGACGTCAAGCAGAAACTCCTGTGGCTGAAGGTCCGGATGACCAGGAGAGCTCAAGCTTTTCCTCAGCTGAACACAGAAGCAAAGCTACTGTTAACGCTCCAACAGTACATGGGACAGATTGCTTTCGCCGTTAAGAAGCGCCATCCGACCACTGTGAAGCAGGCCGCGATGATCACCTTGGAGTTGGAATTGTTCCTGGGATCCAGGCAGCTTATCGCCCAACTGGAAGAAGCCAGGGTGGTCAGGTTAGCATGAAGCAACAGCATGCTGGGCAACTGGCCGACATTGTTGGTCGCCTGGAGAAGCTTGAGGCCCAGATGCAAGGATCTTCATTCCACACCAGCACTTCCAAGTATACCGGAAGAGGCAGGGGACAGAAAACCAACGGTGAGTTGCACAACACCAAGTCTAAATCGTTAGGCCCCATCATGCGCCATACGTGCCACCAGGAGGGACACTATGCTCAGGGGTGTGCTTCCAAGAAGCAGTCCTTGGGAAATACCAGACTCCGGCATAGTGCTGGAGGGACCCAACTTCCTTCCACCATCGTCTCTGTAGTACCAGGGCACTCCTACTACTTAGAAGCTAAAATTAACAACAGACGAGCATCCCTTAGTTGACACTGGATCAGCATTCACAATCCTCAGGCGAGACAGCTGGGAAAGAGCATTTCTGGAAGACAAGCACCTTGATCATTGATGCAAGTCCTTTGTCTATGTGGATGGAAATCGCTCGACTGTACATGGGTCTTGTGTGGTGCCTTTGAACATAGATGGGAAGATATTCAACTATCGAGTGTATGCCTTAGGCGATATCACCACAGAAGCTCCACTGGGATTGAACTTCCTGGAGTTGCACCAGTGTTCAGTTAATGCGGGAAAGAAGACCCTCGCCTTCTCTGAGAGTGGGACAGAAGTACTGCTCCAGAAAGGAGACGACGCAGAGACCATCCACTCCATAGACAGAAACTTACTACCGTGCCTGAAATACACTGTCAGTGCCACCAATGAGTGAGCTGGAAGTCCTAGCTGTAGCAGACATACAACATCTTGGTGGGACCTGGCTGGAGAGCAAAAACGGACATCCAGTGATGGTGGCATGAGGGATAGTGGCATCCAATTATGAAGCCATTCACATTTGCCTTCTAAATCCGAGTACGGAAGAAGTCACTCTACAAACGAAGCCGTATAGCAACTGCCAATCTAGTGTGTAAGTCTGACATCACTGTGGGTACCCATCACTCCATCAATGCTATAAGCCAGTCACCAGACATGTCAGAGAGAGAGGATTTTTGGCAGGCAGTGACGCAGAATGAGTTGCTTATTCTACTCCTGAACCAGTACTCCGATGTCTTTGACAGTCAGCCAAAAGACTACAGATGAACAGGGAAGTTTAAACATCATATTCAACCGGAGATGCTGCCCCCATCCGACAACAGTTCCGCAGAATCCCACCATCCAAAAAAGAAGTCACCAAACTTCTACAGAGTATGCTGTCCAAAGGGATTATCGAGCCATCACCCAGTCCATGGGCCTCTCTAGTTGTATTATTGAACAAGAAAGATGGCTCCACACACTTCTGCATCAACTACTGATAGATACATGCTGTAACGCGCAAGGATGCTTACCTCCTTCCTCGTGTGGATGATGCCCTAGCTGAACACATTAGCAGGTGCCAAGTGGTTTACCACTCTAGATCTGTTGAGTGGCTACTGGCAGATTGAAGTAGAACCCTCCGATAAGTCGAAGACTGCATTTTGTACTCCAGATGGACTCTCCAAGCTCAGTGTCATGCCTTTCGGTTTGTGTAACATTCCAGCTACCTTCCAGTGACTAATGGAATGGTATTTGCAGGGATCCAATGGACCAGCTGCCTTGTCTATCTTGAAACATCATTGTTGTGGAGAAGAGCTTTGAGGAACATCTCAGCAACTTTGCACAAGTGTTTGACCAACTTCACAGTGCTGGCTTCAAGCTAAACCCACAGAAGTGTGCATTTGGATGCAAACAAGTTGAGTTCTTGGGACACATCGTGTCATCACAAGGAGTCTCAACTGATCCAGCCAAGACAGCTCAAGTTGCAAACTGGCAAGAACCCCAATCGACTCAAGAGGTGCAGCAGTTCTTGGGTCTTGCCAGATACTACCGCCGGTTTGTGAAGAGTTTTGCTGACGCAGCAAGACCACTCCATCGCCTCTTGGACACGTCAAGGGCATTTCACTGGACAAATGCATGTCAGGAAACATTCACACAGTCGAAGAGAAGACTCACCTGAGCGCCCATCTTAGCCTTTCCTGACTTCAGCAAGCTATTCATCCAGGACACTGATGCCAGTAACAGTGGCATTGGAGCCGTGTTGTCCAAGCAAGACGAGGATAGCAGTGAGAAAGTGATCGCCTATGCTAGCCGGGCTCTGTTCAAGCCAGAGTGGAATTACTGTGTGACCCGTCGTGAGCTCCTGGCTGTGGTATACTCCACCCATCACTTCCAGCAGTACCTCTTGGGCAGACACTTCATTCTACCTACTGACCACCACTCCCTCTCATGGTTGAGAAACTTTAGAGAACCCGTTGGACATTTGGCTCGATGGCTTGAGCATCTGCAGAAGTATTCGTTCAGTACTATCCATCCACCAGGCGCATGTTAACGCTGATGCACTGTCCAGACTGCCTTGTCGCCAGTGTGGCCAACACGGGCTAGACTCAGAGTCACCTAGTTCTGATACTGTCAGTCGGGTCAGCCTCCTCAGGCCAGCTAGGACTCCTCGATTGTTTATATTCAGTGTCGAATCGTTTTTGATCGTTCTATTCAGCGACAAATTGTTTGTTTCACTTTATTCAGTGATGGAGTAAATTAGGTGTTACATGTGCACAAAGATGTAAGGTAGGGCTGCACCCTATCTCCATGGTTATTTAACGTGTTCATATATAAAGTAACAAGAAACCCAAACAACACTTTATTAGTGGAGTGAAGCTGTCTACAGGGGAATTGGAAGTTGTCCTGTTTGCAGATGACTCGGTGTAATTGGCAGACTCAAGAGAGAGGCGTGAGAGCAATCTAAGGGTGATGAGTGAGGTGATTAGCAGATAGGAGTTGAAAGTGAATTGAAAGAAGACGAGAGTGATGAGGGTGCCGAGATAGAAGGGACGTTGCGAAGTTGGAATAGGTGATATGGAAATAGAACAGGACGGTAAAATGAAATATCTGGGTGTGATGACCAGCAGCGATAGGAATATGGGGAAGGAAGCTGAAGTAAGGATAGGAAGTGCAGTAAGAATGATTGGAGGATGAGTGTAGCAGTGCTTCAAAGGAAGGAACTAATTAGGAAAACCAAATTAAAAGTCATGAATGCTACCATGTTACCCATGTTGGTGTACGGATGGGAAGTGTGGAACCTATCGAAGTAACAAGAGTCAAGAGTTCAAGCCACACAGATGAGGGTAGTGCGAAGAATTGAAGGAATAATCAGAGTACACAGGGTGAGGAATGTGGATATAAGGTTGAGGCTGGGCCAAGAAGGTATTCTAGATGTAGTAAGAAGAAAGGAGAAGTGGAAGAACTGACTAGAAGAAATGAATGATGACAGGACAAGGTAGCGGGAAAGTGACCTAGAGGTAGACTTCGGAGAAGATGGAATGACAATTTTAAATAAGACAACTGCTCTGTAACTACTCACATATAATTTTGCTGTGTCTATAGAGTGCATAGGTACTTGGACGATCTTGTCATTGATTGATTGATTGATTATTCAGTGATGAATCGTTTTAGGATCATTTTATTCTGCAAAAATTACTTTTAAGTTTATCTTATTCAGCGACAAATCTTTCTAGAAATTTCCATTCGTTTCGTCTAAATTAGGATCTGTTCCATACAACAGAAAATGTTTCTGTTTCACTATTGTTTTGTAAAACTGACTGATAATGTTACATTGTTACACACTGCATTCTCGGACACCATGAATACGGTACACCCATTTTCACAGCATGAATTTCAAGCGAAAATTCTTTGTCACCTCCAAGAACAGACACAAAGAGCAGCAGGCATCAGAGTCGTTAATAACGGGACACAGCGCTTGAGAGTGCCCTATAACTTAACAGGTAAAAGGAGAGATGCTTACATCCTGTGATGTGTGAGCCAGTGTCCCGAAATACATGACCACTGTCCCAAATAATTATACATTATCAGCCCTACTCTTCATAGAAAGGGGTAATTCAGCTCTAGGTGCACCAAGTTTGCATCCCCTTTGACCTGACCAGGAATAGTGATAATCAGCCTACGGCTGAGAACGGGTGTCCTATTTACTACTCATCGAGCCCGTAGATGCCGCGCCCTATATAGCTATGAAGACCTAGAAATACTAAAACCATTATAGGAATACTCACTGTGTGCGCAGGAGACTAGCTGCTATTGTTAGTCGATACCAATTTTCGAAATAATCCTGTTGGACCGCAGAAACTAAACAGAAAAACGTGACAGAAACTAAGGAAGAGTACGTAGCCACGTACTGATCCAAGCAACCAGTTTACATGCATCGCTCATCACTCTTACTGTACCCTAACCGTTCACATAAAAAGTGGAGAGGAGGTAACGCTCTGACTACGGGAAGTAAACTGTTATGGTTATACCGAGAGTTATATATACTCACCTGCATCCTGCCCTCCATTTTCTTGCGGGCGATGTCATCGACGCGACTATAAATAATTATTACATTTACTGTCTATTTATAGTTGCTTGAAACGCCTACGGATGAGGTATTTCACGTGCTAGTCATTCGGACCAATTAAACTGGACTTGATATTGCACACACTTCCTGTCTTTGATGTATGGCTTCATCGCAACAACAGTATAAATCAATTACAAGAAAGTTAGCCTAATTTAATAATTCCCAAATTACCCTCCTGCTGCACACACCCAGCACGCACTGACCCTCACTTCTATGGTAATATGTTAAGTACAGCCCCACAAGTTAGGGTACCTCCCACTCCACAAGCATGCGCACGTACTTACTGTATGGCTACATGCACAGCAAAACAGGGTTGAACTGAACAGGTGGGTAGGGGAATATTGGGCATGACAGGATTGCTACATGCCACAGCTCAGGTGTACAGTGCACATACGTATGTATGTACATATATATTCTGTTACATGAAGTCAGTTTTACTGGTGAGCTTTTGGTACAAAATCGTGACGTCATCGAATTTTATTGGTCCGCATGACTAGCACGTGAAATGCCTAATCCGTAGGCGTTTCAAGCAACCGTAAATAGACAGTATACGGTATAGCCGGCAAATTTGCATTTACCGTATAGAGATGTTGCATGTGACATCAGAGTGGTCACGTGCGTGACGCGTGCATTTCAAAAGGAGTGCCTTAGTATTTATCATTCAGAGCGCAGGAATAGTCTGAGAACCGCGTTCGGGCAGCCACCGTCCGGAGATCGCCGTTTAATATCCTATTTCGCGTATATATACGAAAGCACTCCTTTTGCCATGCACGCGTCACTATGGTGTAGTATTTCGTTCGGTTATATATAGTGTTAACGGTCATTTTAGTATTAGGGTTAGGGTTTGGTATTGTTTTATATTTCGTGATCGGTACATGAAGTAACAGCCGTTTTAGGGCATAGTGAACACCGGTGTGGCATAGTGTCGAATTGCTTCTGTGGTGAATTCCGACTCACAACTTCAAACATCCCTTGAAGCATCTTAGAAACGACAACTTTCGCACGTCTCCGTAACTGTGAACGACATTTAACAGTTACCCGCGGTGGGTTTCTATGCAGACCTTACAGAGGAAGTTGGAATGGGCCGAATACAAAGGATTATATGACGAGGGACAGGTACGGAGAGCAGAGTAGCGCTGAACAGCATCATTGCTTTGCTAGAGCTTCTCCGACTCTTCGCGCAGCCTGGACAGGCTTCGTATGGCTTATAAGCGGAGCACATATTAGTAGAGATATATAGTCTACATATTCAATTTAATATTGTGGGACGCCATCCGCGAAAATAAAAATGCGAAAAACGCAAAAATTCTCAATCCGCGAAAGTTTAGTGCCGCAAAAATTAAGGTCCATACGGTATCTTGTTTGTAGCTACATAGCAGTTTCTTTAACGAAAATAATTTGATGGTTAACAGTTAGTGGTGGTTCTTCTTTACGTTAAACCTACATGTCAAATTGCTCTTCACTACGTTTCCTCGACAATGAATTCAGCTGAAAGCTGCCGAAATATGCAGGTTGAAAGTCTAAGCTATATAGTGCAGACTAAGAATACGCATGAATGATCTGATCTACGTACCTAGCAACTTAGGCCTTTTAATGTATGGTGTGCTTGTTGCCTTACAGTGCATGTTTTAAACCTTGCACAGGTTCACGTCTCCCTTGCTTATATCAAGCTTGAGCAAGACACAGAAGATCCAGAGGCAAGGCAGTGTATGCAATGAATGGTCTTGTCCTTTTAGCCTATAAACTAATCTTTTTTTTTAAAAAAAAAGAAAAACATTTATTTTGCAGTACATATCTGTGCATTTGCATGCACGTATCTGTACATTTGCATGCATCCGTATGTCTACAGTGTATTTTTATACTTTGCTGTGCATGCATGCCTGTTTTTGCATACTAGTGCCCCTGTGTGCAGAAAAGTGTTGAGTGTACCTGTGTGTAGCACACAGTGGTTGTCTTATGCATGCACTGTCTACGTGCTGCTGTGTGTGCATACCACCCTATAGGGACCAGTGGGTCCTGAAGCTGAAGATGTGTTTGGGAGTGGCAGCTCTGCTGACTTCAGATAGACCCCATCATGCAACAATGCATTTTACATCATACCCCTCACTATATAGGACTGCATGTGGATGACTGTGTAGCAGTAGACGTTGTAAACACAGTGTATGTTTTTTGATATCAGCTTCTATTGTGACAGTTGGAAGCAGTGTTCTCGCCAGAAGTTTGAAATAGGGGGGTGCAGGGGGGTGGAGTCCAAAGTAGTGCTGAGCGATAGTATCGATTATACGATTATCGCGATAGTTAAAGTGCACAGGAGCTGTCACGATAGTGGCTTAGTTACAGTAGAACCAAACCCCTAAGATTTCCCTTAGATTATCACTAGAGATAGTTGATCAATCGCTTCCTAAGACCGTTAAACTCAAGCGCTTTCCCAGAACGATTGCAGCAAAGCACTTCGTGCGCATCCGCCATTTTCTGTGACATCAACACTGGAAGTAAGCTGATAAGCTTGCAACAAAAAGCTGCTGTTGCTGGGGAGACTGCTTCACACTATTGCATACAACGACTTTTGTGTTGGAATTATACATCTATCCATTTCAATTACTTGTCATAGTGTTTATGTGCCAAGGAATTCGGAGATGGAATTAGCAGACACAGTATTGGTAAACAAACTATCGTGACACTATCGAATATCGTGACTATTGCCTCAGCCACTATCGTGATAGTAGAAAATTTACTATCGCTCAGCCCTAGTCCAAAGTACTAGTCTCGAATCCAGCCCCTATCTTCCGTGAGTGTCACTATTGCACAATCGATTGCTATGTACTTGCATGTGTATAACTGTTTGTTAATAATTACTGAATACAGGTTGGCTTTGCATGCCATCATTCTTATGGGGGGTACAGCAGCATCTGAAACACTGATAGGGGAGTATATTTGGACAATAGGGGGGTGCAGCACCCCCCAAAACCAACCTAGAGAGAACACTGGTTGGAAGCACAGTAAGTGCTAGTATAAGGTACATAGCTAGAGCTGTACGGCCAGTGAGTGTGCATGTACGTGTATTGCATGTGTTTCTCTTTTACTGCTGACCTTTAACACTAATTTAATGGAGAGCATGGACTAAATGGGCTTGACTGTGTGTAGCATGCTTTTGTGTTGGCATATTAATACTATTGCATGACATATTATCATATTATACAGTGCAAGTAATCTTAAGTAGATAATTATATAATTCTTGGTATCTTATATCTAATGTATTCAACTGGAGTGCACACACAAAAGGAAGTGAAGTGACTCGGTCATATATAATATTTATAACAATATTAATATTTCACCAAATAATAATATATGCACATCTATACACTGCTATGATCCATTAATCATAAATTATATATTGCATTGCACTGCGCATGAGTAATTGGATTTTTTGCATGCATTGTGGGCGAACAAATACTCACAAATTTAAGGAGGTCCAATGTCTGGCATGGCATAAACTTCCTCAATAGCTGCAGGGGACTCTTGCACCCAAGGCTGCTCCAATGATGGCAATGGACTTTGCTGTATTGTGGCAGCCTCAACACTCTCCAAAGCCCTTCTCTCTCTGTCCCTGTGCTGACACGGAAGAGACCTTTGTGCCTTGAGTGTACCTTCATCTGCTGCAGCCTTTCTCTTTCTGTCCATGTGTGCGCTTTAGAGTTCCTCACCCACCCCCTTCTGTCACAAGGAGGCCACTGTCCAACCCAGTCGTATATAGGTGGAGCACACAACGTTAGACAGGCCCACTTCAGTGATTGCTAGCTGTAGAACCTAACCATGAAGGGTACAGCACCCTGCGCACCCGGAGGTGGCCTTGTGTAGGCCACGATGAAACGAACTCCTTGTCAGGCGCTCGCATCTATTTGCTGGGTTTAATCCAATGAGGACAAATGGTCCAGGATTGGTATATGCACGACGCAAGTACCATCAATGGTATGGACGTGACGTACGACCCAACCACCCAAACTTCCGGTTTTCATACCACCAAGAAGAGGGCTTCACTTGCCCCAATAATAAACCTTATATAGGTTGAGATTTTAGCTCTACATGTGTGTTGTGTTCCACGCTTACATTTACTGACACTGAAGGTAGGAGCTGGCGTGCAAGGCTATGTAGCATCCAAACACACAAGATCTTGTACAGTGTCCATAAAAATAGCTGCTCAATGAAATGCACAGCATAGTTGTACCCATAAATCCCACCCATACACTACTAATTTACTGATCACTGTGAAAATCTAAACTAATTACTGTTGTACACCAATGTTACTGCAGTAACATTAAAACCAATCATGCTCCTACATACAACAACACTTGTAAAATACAGTATACCAAACTTGACTGTAGCAATTGAAGGGTACAGCATGGCCTGTGCTTTCTTCTCATACGCTATTTTACACACTTGACACATGTACGGCTCCTTTTGCTCCACACATAAATCATCTATTCTCTTTCAACTTTTCTCCACATCAAAGTTTGTGGTGTGATGCCTAAAGAGTTCATCATCTTCATCGACCTTCTTCAGGTAAGCAGCCAGCTCCTTGGGGCCATCAAACGCACTGGAATCAATGAAGGAATGGTTCCCGGGCACCCAGGAGTAGATCTCCGGAGGGCCCCAGTACACAGGAATAGCACCTGACAGGTATACCAGGTTAATCTTCTCAGATACATAGTCAGTTTGTATTGTGTTT
>MKWU01004091.1_pt1 | contig 17824 bp, 21 predicted proteins | sample 809101 | NCBI WGS metagenome assembly MKWU01 (sample SAMN05860141, study PRJNA318959) | sponge metagenome | host: Aplysina aerophoba | place: Slovenia: Piran, Adriatic Sea, Gulf of Piran | collected 2013-05-07
CCGAACGGAGGCTCGCGCAACTCGCGGAGGCGGTAACCGAGCCGGTCCCCATCGCGGGCGCCTCGGAGCGGGTGCGCGCGACGGTAGCCGTCGCAGTCGAGGATCCGTTGCTTCGACTGGTGGGGTCGCGCTCCGCCGAGGTGACGGTGGACATCCGGCCGGGCCCCGTCGTGCCCCCGACCGGCGAGCGCCCGTAGACCATCCGGCCATGTCGCTGAGCCTGTTCGGAACCGACGGCGTGCGGGGCGCGCCGGGTCGCTTCCCGCTCGACGCGGCGACCATCGCCCGCCTCGGCGCCGCGCTGGCCGAGGAAGCCGGTGCCGCGCCTCGCATCGTCATCGGCCGCGATACGCGCGAATCCGGAGAGTGGATCGAACGGCTTCTCGCGGGCGGCATCCGGTCCGCCGGCGGGGCGGCCGTCGGCGTCGGCGTCCTGCCGACGCCCGCAGTGGCGTTCCTCGCCGCGCGCGGGTTCGATGCCGGAGTCGTGATCTCGGCGTCGCACAATCCGGTGCCCGACAACGGCATCAAGGTCCTGACCCGGGCCGGCGAGAAGGCCTCGCGCCGTCACGAGGCACGGATCGAGGCGCGCGTGGCGGCCGCCCGGGAACGCGGAATCGCGCCGCCGGCCCCGGTCGCCCCCGCGTCCGATGCGGGGCTGTCCGACGAGTACGTGGCGCATCTGGCGGCCGTCCTCGACGGTGCGCCGCGGCTCGACGCGTGCCGTGTCGCCGTCGACTGCGCGCACGGGGCGACCAGCGCCGTCGCGCCCGGCGTTCTGCGCCGGCTGGGCATCCCCGCAGTCGCTGTCAACGCGGCGCCGGACGGCCGGAACATCAACGTCGGCTGCGGCTCGACGCAGCCCGCGGCCCTGCAGCGCGCCGTCGTCGAGCAGCGCTGCCGGCTGGGGCTCGCGTTCGACGGCGACGGGGACCGGGTGATCCTGGTGAATCATCGGGGCGAGGTCGTCGACGGCGACGGCACGCTGTTCGTCTGCGCCCGCCACCTGCAGGCGGCCGGCCGGCTGGCGTCCAACGCGGTCGTCGCCACCGTGATGAGCAACATCGGTCTCGAGCTCTCGCTGCGCCGGGCGGGCATCGCGATGCACCGCTGCCCGGTGGGCGACCGGAACGTGCGGGACGAGATGCGCCGCCGCGGGGTCTGCCTGGGGGGCGAGCAGTCGGGCCACGTCATCTTCTCGGACCGCCTGCCCACGGGCGACGGGCTTGCCACCGGACTCGAGGTGCTGCGCGTCATTGCGGAGACCGGCCGGGAGTTGGCCGACCTTACCGCCGGGCTCGAGACCTTTCCGCAACAGCTCGTCAACGTGCGGGTCGACGCACAGCCCGACCTCGACGACGTGCCCGGCGTGCGGAGCGCCGTCCGCGCCGCCGAGCGGCGCCTGGGCGACCGGGGGCGGGTGGTTGTCCGCTATTCGGGCACCGAGCCGCTCCTGCGCATCATGATCGAGGGCCCGGACCCCGGAACGGTGCGCGAGCTCGTCGCCGCGATTGCGGACCGCGCCCGGCAGCATCTCGTCCACGACGCGAACGACGAGTCGGCCGCCGCAGCGGCAGCCGGGGAGGGGACGTGGGGCGGGCGCGGGGGGGCGCCGCCGCGAAGGCGGGAAAGTGAGCGTGGGCCGGACGCGGGAGCGCCCCGCCGCTGCCCTCGTCGCCCGCCGCGCCGAGGGCCGGCCGAGCGGGTGGCCGAGGCGACCGGGCAGGCGGGTATATCATCGGGCCTGATGGCCAGGGTGCACCGCGGATGCTCCGCCTGCTGATTGCGGCCCTCGTGATTCGTCTCGTCTGGTGGTTCGTCGTCCGGCAGATGCGCGGTTCCTCGGAGGCGAGGCCGCGAGCGCGCGGGCGCTCCGTCGCGCTGGTGCGGGATCCGGTCTGCGGCACTTTCGTCGAGCCGGCGCGAGCGGTCGAGGCGCGCGTCGGCTCCACCGTCCACTACTTCTGCTCGGAGAACTGCCGGTCGCAGTTCCGCCACGACACCTGATGCGCTGGCGACGCAGGGACTCGTGGCAGCGAAGCTCCCCACGCGCCCGCGGGGCGCGCCGCGGCCCGGGACCATGAACAACGAAGAGCATGCACGAGCCGCGATCGTCGAGATAGGCCGCCGCCTGCACGCGCGGGAGTACGTGGCCTCGAACGACGGCAACGTCAGCGTCCGGCTCGATGCGGAACGTCTCCTGACGACGCCGACCGGCGTCTCGAAGGGGTTCATGACCCCCGACATGCTGGTCGTCACCGACTTCGAGGGCCGCAAGCTCGCCGGCGGGCGGCATCCGTCCTCCGAGCTGCTGATGCACCTGGCCGTCTACCGGCGCCGCCCGGAGGTGAACGCCGTCGTGCACGCGCACCCGCCGGCGGCGACCGGCTTCGCCGTTGCCGGCATCGAGTTGAACCGGGCGGTCCTCGCGGAGGTGGTCACGACGCTCGGCAGCATCCCGATCGCCGACTACGGCACGCCGTCGACGCACGAGCTGGCCGACGCCGTGGAGCGGCACATCACGACCCACGACGGCCTGCTGCTTGCGAACCACGGCGCGCTGACCGTCTCCGGCGACCTGATGAGCGCGTACTACAAGATGGAGACGGTCGAGCACTTCGCCCGCATCAGCCTCGTGGCCCGACTGCTCGGCGGCGAGCGTCTCCTGTCCCGGGAGGAGGTCACGCGCCTGCAGTCGCTGCGGGGCACGTACGGCATAGCGGCGCCCGCTCCGTTCTGCGGGATCGAGGCGGACGGGACCTCGTCCGCCGATGGCGCGGCGTCCGCAGGCGCGGGGCGGTCTTCCGGGAGGTCGTCCGCGGGTAGCGCCGCGGGCGGGAACGAGGTGGCGTGCCAGGAGATCGAGGCGCCGTCCGCACCGGGGGCGCGCCTCGTTCGTCCCGCGTTGTCCGGCGCGCCGCCGGCGTCCGGCGCCGCCACGGGGGGTGGGCCCGCGGCGGTGGGCGAGGATCGGGAGATTCGATTAACATACCGCGAACTTGCCGCCCTCGTGGAGGACGCCGTGAAGCACCTGCGGCCGGGCGCGGAGGAACAATCAGATGGGTGAGGCGTTGGGCATGATCGAGACCAAGGGGCTGGTCGCCATGATCGAGGCGGCCGACGCCATGGTCAAGGCCGCGAACGTCACGCTGGTCGGGTGGGAGAAGATCGGTGCCGGCTACGTGACCGCCATCGTCCGCGGAGACGTGGCGGCGGTCAAGGCCGCGACCGACGCCGGCGCCTCCGCGGCTCGACGGGTCGGCGAGCTGGTGTCGGTCCATGTCATCCCGCGTCCGCACTCCAACCTCGAGGACGCGCTGCCGATCGGGAAAGCCGGCAGCTAGGAGTCTGCGCCGTAGAACGGTGCAGACTCCTAGCGAGCCGGCCGGAGCTGGCACTTGATCCTCGCCCGGATCGTGGGCACCGTCGTCGCGACGCGCAAGGACGAGCGGCTGGTGAGCCACAAGCTGCTCCTCGCACAGCCGATCGATCCGCACCGCGCGGACGAGGGGCGCCAGCTCGTCGCCATCGACACCGTCGATGCGGGCATCGGCGATACCGTCCTGATCGTGACCGGCAGCTCGGCGCGCATGGCCGCCGAGCTGCACGAGACGCCCGTCGACGCGGCGGTCGTCGGCGTCGTCGACTCGATCGACCTCGCGCCCCGCTGAGAGGTCCGATGCAGCTCGCGCGCGTGGTCGGAAGCGTGGTCGCGACCCGGAAGCACGAGGCGCTCCGGGGCCCGGCGCTGCTGCTGGTCCAGCCGATCAACGGGGCGGGAGTCGGCCAGGGGTCGCCGCTGCTGGCCGTCGACGCCGCGCAGGCGGGCCCCGGCGACCGCGTGTTGCTGGTCATGGAGGCGCGCGCCGCCGCCACCGCGCTCCGCCGCCGCACGGCACCGGTCGAGGCGGCAGTCGTGGGCGTCGTCGACCAGGTCGACATCGTGTTGCCTCCGACCGTCCGCGAAGCATGAGCACCTCCGATATCCGGGCGGCCGTCGACGGCGCGATTCGACGCCACCTCGAGTCGCGGGCGCCGTCGCCTCCGCCCGTTCCGGCCGCCTTGGCCCGCATCGCCCCTCCGACGGGACATCCGAGCCACGCCCGTATCCCGGTGCTCGACGGGGCCGCGTCCGGCGGGCCCTGCGTGATCGAGCCGACGGTGGCCTGCATTCACTGCGGCCATTGCCAGACGCAGGGCTACTGAAGCCGCCTCCTCGGCCCCGTGCGGCGGTTCCCGATCAGTGGTCCAGCGGCAGCGCCCGGTCGCTCGTCTCGGTGGTCACGATCGGCGCGAGCTCCGGGTAGCGGGAAACCATCTCCGCGCGGTAGGTGCCGGCGGGCGTGCGGCCGAGCTGGTGCGCCAGCAGGGCCGCGTTGGCCACCGACTTCGCCCCGAAGTGGTTGTTCGTGTAGAGGTAGAGCCGCTGCACGATGTGGCTGGCGGCCTCGGCCGTGCGCGCGAACGGACGCAGCTCGGCGGCCGAGTAGTGGTAGTTGTAGCGGTCCTCGGCGCGGTCGTGCCGCCACCATTGCTTCGCGTTTCGCCCGTGGAGGCGCACGTAGTAGAAGCTCTCGAGGTTGGGGAGGAAGTTCTGGGCAATGGACAACCGGAACTTCGGCTCGTCGATCTGGACCCAGGCGGCGCCGAGACCGTTCAGCAGGCGCAGCGTCGAGGCGATGTCGTCGCTCCAGCTCCGGTGGCGCAGCTCCACGGCTACCGCGCAGTCCGAGAGCGCTTCGATGAGCCAGGCGAGATGGTCCTGTGCCGCGGCCCCGTTCTTGAAGCTCGCCGGGAACTGCGCAAGCAGCGCCCCCAGGCGGCCCGAGCGGTGCAGCGGGTCGACCGCCTCGCGGAACTGCTCCACGTCGCTGCGGCCGACCGACGTGTCCGCGCTTCCGGTGGCAGCCGCGAACAGGCGCGGGTGCGTGAACTTCTGGTAGAGCTTCAACGAGAACTCGAAGCCGGGAGGCGTCCGGCGGACCCACGATTCCGTGACCGACGGCCGGGGCACGCCGTAGAACGTCGAGTTCACCTCCACCGTGTCGAAGCGCTCGGCGTACCAGGTCAACTCGTCGAAGCCGGCGGGGCGGTGGCGGCGGCCGGCGGGCGGGTAGAAGATGCCGTTCCACGTTCCGGCCCCCGCCGGATAGTGCCAGCCGCTCGTCCCGACTCGGATTCGGCCACGGTCCATCGGGGCATTCTCGCACGCGGTCGTTCTCCGACGTCCCGCTCGCCGGGCCGCCGTCGGCCCGGCTGCGATACCGAGCGAGGTCGGTTCCGCGACGGGGCGCCGCGCCGGCGACGGCTAGAATAGGCGGCGGCACCGATGCTGACCGTCAACGAGATCTTCTACTCCATCCAGGGCGAATCGAGCTTCGCGGGACGTCCCTGCGTCTTCGTCCGGCTGACGGCGTGCGATCTGCGGTGCCGGTGGTGCGACACGCCGTACGCGTTCCACGAAGGCCGGCCGGCGTCGCTCGACGACGTCTGCGCGGCGGTGGAGTCCCACCACTGCCCGCTGGTCGAGATCACCGGGGGCGAGCCGCTCCTGCAGCCCGACGTCTACCCCCTCATGCGCCGGCTCCTCGCCGCCGGCAAGACCGTGCTGCTGGAGACGGGGGGACACGTCGACATCTCGGAGGTGCCGGGCCCGGTCGTGAAGGTGGTCGACGTGAAGTGTCCGGGGAGCGGGGAGGCGTCGCGCAACGACTGGGCCAACCTCGACCGACTGGCGCGGCACGACGAGGTGAAGTTCGTCATCCGCGACCGCGCCGACTACGAGTTCGCGCGTGACGCCGTCGAACGGCACGGGATCGACGGCCGCTGCGCGGGCGTGCTCTTCTCTCCCGTCCACGGTGTGCTCGAGCCCGCGGAGCTCGCTGGCTGGCTGCTGCGCGACCGGGTGCCGGCGCGCGTTCAGGTCCAGCTCCACAAGTACGTCTGGGGCTCCGAGGTGCGCGGGGTCTAGCCGCGATGCCGAAGCAAGCCTCCGCGGTAGTCCTGCTGAGCGGGGGCCTCGACTCGTTCACGGCCGCGGCCGTCGCGCGGGCGGAGGGCGCCTCGCTCCATGCCCTCACGGTGCGCTACGGTCAGATCCACACGTGCGAGCTCGACGCGGCGCGGCGCGTGGCGCGGGCGCTGGACGTCGTCGAGCACCTCGAGATCCACGCCGACCTCGCCGCGATGGGCGGGTCGGCGCTGACCGGCGCCGGCGCGGTGCCGAAGGACCGCCCGCTCGACGAGGCGGGCATTCCCTCCACCTACGTGCCGGCCCGCAATACCGTGCTGCTGTCGCTGGCGCTCGCCTGGGCCGAGCCGCTCGGGGCACGCGACCTCGTCATCGGCGTCAACGCGCTGGACTACTCGGGTTATCCCGACTGTCGTCCGGAGTACATCGAGGCGTTCGAGCGCCTGGCCACCCTGGCGACCCGGTCCGGCGTCGAGGGCGCCCGATTCCGGGTCCGCACACCGCTGATCTCGATGACGAAGGCCGACATCATCCGGCGGGGGAGCGCCCTGGGCCTCGACTACGGGCTGACGCACAGTTGCTACGACCCGCGGCCGGACGGGCGCCCGTGCGCGCGCTGCGACAGTTGCCGTCTTCGCGCCCGCGGGTTCGCGGAGGCGGGGGTCACCGATCCGCTGACCGTGGCCTGACGGCGCGGGTGGCGGTCGTATACTCCGGGGCGACATGCGTCATGACGATGCCGGGCGCCCTGCGGTGCGACTGACGCTGCTGACGCGCACCGGCTGCCACCTCTGCGACGACATGAAGACCATCGTCGCCGAGGCCGGTCGGACGCGTCCCCTCCGGCTCGAGGAGGTCGACATCACCACGGACAAGGGGCTCGAGCGCCGCTTCTCTACCGAGATCCCGGTGCTGATGCGTGGCGAGACGGTGCTGGCGCAGGGCCGCACCACGCGGCAGGCGCTCCTCGATCGGTTGCAGCGTACGGACGCCTGAGCGGGGCCGCGGCGGCTACGGGCGACGGCCGGAGGCCCCTCTTTCGGCGGCGCCGCCGGCTATCCGGCCGGCTACTTGGCGGTGATGACGAACTGCGCGCGCCGGTTCTGCGACCAGCAGCTCTCCTCGCTCCCCGTACAGAACGGCGCTTCCTCTCCGCGGCTGACCGACGCAATCCGGCTCGGCTCGATCCCGAGGCTGATCAGGTAGTCGCGCGCCGAGGTCGAGCGCGAGTCGCCCAGCGCCAGGTTGTACTCGTTGGTGCCGCGTTCGTCGCAATGCCCCTCGATGCGCACGCGCGTCGAAGGCCACTGCCGCATCCAGTTGGCGTTCTGCGCCAGGACACCCTGCGCGTCCGGGAGCACCTCCGATTCGTCGTAGTTGAAGAAGACCGGCGCCAGCGGGGCGGTCTCGTTCAACTCCTCGAGCGACATCCGCTCGAAGATCTCCGCCGGGGTGAGCGGAGCCGGCGGCGGAGGAGGCGGAGGAGGCGGAGGCGGAGGGGGCGGTGGTGGCGGAGGAGGCGCGGGCTCCTCGATGACCGGCGGGGGCTCGGGCGGCGGGTTGTCCGCGCAGGCCGCCACGCTGAACGCAAGTACCACACACAGACCAGTGAACCTCAAGTATCGCCACGTAGCTATCATGGTTCGCTCCCGCCTCCGGTCGGATGTGATAAATCCAACGGACTGTAGCGACATGGGCGAATCGTGTCAATCGTGGGCGCGGAGCCCGGACCCGACGTCATGCTTCCCAGTCGGCGTCGTCGTCCCTCTCGTCCGCGCCGCCGTTGATTTCGGCGTCGTCCACCTCGCGACCGTCGTAGTCTTCCTGCTCGTCCTCGTCTTCCTCGTCCTCGCCGGCGAGCATCAGCTCCACCGGCAGCACCGCCGCCACCACGAGATTGGCCCCGCACTCCGTGCAGCTCAACTCGTCGCCCTGCTCGACGTCGAACTCGTCGACGTCGATCTCGACGTCACAGGCGGGACAGGCAGCCATGTGCGAAGGGGGGCGGATTATAGGTCGGACGCCGGCCGCCCCGCAACGCGCCCGGCGTTCCCGCCGATAAGGCGGCATGATGCCCCCCGCAGGGATGATCCGCAAGACCGTCGTCGTGGCCGACGCCGCAGGGGACATCCGCGAGCGCTTCGGCGACGCGCTGCAGCAGGCGGGGCATCACGCCGTTCCCGTCGAGAGGGCGGCGGATCTGCTGCGCCGCATCGGCAACGGCGAAGCGGACCTCGTCGTCCTCGGCCTGCACCTGTCGGAATCGTCCGGCGTCGACCTCGTGCGCTCGATCCGCGAGCTCGACGGGGGCGGCGCCGTGACCATCCTCGTCCTCAGCGGTTCCATCGCCTCGGCGCGGGAGGTGCGGGAGCTGACGGACCTGGGGGTCGCCGGCTACGTGAACGAGCACAGCGCCCCCGAGCACATCATGCCGTCGCTGGCGCCGCATCTCTTCCCCGACAGCTTCAACCGGCGCCTCAGCGCGCGCGTCGCGCTCGCCATTCCGGTCGCCTATCGGCGGGGGAGCACGATCTCGTCCGCGATGGCGCTGAACCTCAGCAAGGGTGGTCTCGGGATTCGCACCATGAGCCCCCTCGAGGTCGGAGCGGTGGTGCGGGTACAATTCCGGTTGCCGAGGACGGAACACGACATCGAGGTGACGGCGCGCGTGGCCTGGAGCGACCTGCGCGCCGGCATGGGCCTCGAGTTCCAGGACGTCGCTTCCGGCGATCTGGCGGCGATCGAGGAGTTCGTCGACCGCCGCACTGCGCGCAGCGGCGGCCGGCGATCCGTCGATCCCGGTTGACAGCGCTCACTGCCGCGCACAAAATGGTACCGGCGTTCTGTCCGGCTTCGACGGTCATGGCGGCGGGCAGAACGCGGCGTCAGCCTTCCCTCGCGCGAACCCAATCGGGCTGTGTTGGAGCGTTGCCGTGATTGAAGTTCAGCACGTCACCAAGCGGTACGGACCGACCGTTGCTGTCGACGATGTCTCGTTCCGCGTCGAGCGGGGCCAGATCCTCGGCTTCCTGGGCCCCAACGGCGCCGGGAAGACGACGACCATGCGGGTCTTGACCGGCTACATGCCCCCGACCGACGGCCGGGCCATCATCGCCGGCTACGACGTCTTCGAGGAGCCGGTCAAGGCCAAGCGGCAGACCGGGTACCTCCCCGAGTCGCCGCCGCTCTACCCCGACATGACCGTGCGCGAGTACCTGACGTTCGTCGCGCGCATCAACGGCATCGCCGCGGGCGACCGGCACGCGCGCGTCGACACCGCCATGCGGCGCACCAGCGTCGCCGACGTCGCCGACCGCCATTGCGGCAAGCTCTCGAAGGGCTACCGCCAGCGGGTCGGGCTCGCCCAGGCGATCCTGCACAACCCCGGCGTGCTGATTCTGGACGAGCCGACGGCGGGGCTCGACCCCAAGCAAATCATCGAGACGCGGGAGCTGATCAAGGAGCTTGCCGGCGACCACACGATCATCCTGAGCACCCACATCCTGCCCGAGGTGTCCCAGACGTGCGAGCGGGTGGTCATCATCAACAAGGGTCGCGTCGTGGCGGAGGACACGCCCGACAACCTGACCGGGCGGCTCCACGGGTCGGCGACGGTTCACCTGCAGGTCGACACCGACGGCGCGGATCCGACCGCGGCGCTCCTGCAGGTGCCGGGGGTGACCGGCGTATCGCTCGGCGAGGCCGGCAGCGACGGCCGGGGCGTCGACGTGCACAGCGCCGAGGGGGCCGACGTCCGGCGAGATGTCGCCGGGGCGGTCGTCTCCCAGGGCTGGGGCCTGCTGGAGATACGCCGCGCGCGCCTCAGCCTCGAAGAGATCTTCCTGCAGCTCACGACGACCGAGGAAGAAGAGGAGGCGGCCGAAGCCGGAGAGGCGCCTCCCGAGATCGAGACCGGGGACCCCGGCGTAACGGCGGCCGCCGGCCCCGACGGACCCCCGGCGCCATGAGCCATCCGCGCCGGCCATGCCGGCAGGGTCCGACCATGACGCCCCGCGTCACGTCCTAAGCGGTAACGGAGCGGTCACATGCGCAACATCGCCACCATCGCCCACAAGGAGTTGCGGTCGTACTTCGTGTCGCCCATCGCCTACGTGGTGGTGGGCTTCTTCGCCATCCTGTTCGGCTACTTCTTCGTGGCGAGCCTGAGCGTGATGGTGCGCTTCAGCATGCAGGCGGGCATGTTCGGGATGGGCGGGCCGCAGAGCATCAACATCAACGAGTTCATGATCCGGCCGTTGCTCTCGAACACTGCGATCGTCCTGCTGTTCTTCCTCCCCTTCCTGACGGCGCGCGCCTACGCGGAGGAGAAGAAGTCGGGGACCATCGAGCTGCTGCTCACGTCGCCGCTCAGCGACCTCGAGATCATCCTCGGCAAGTTCCTCGGCGTCCTGGCGCTGTTCGCCCTGATGCTCGCGGTGACCGGTGCGCACATGGGCATTCTCTTCTGGTACGGAGAGCCGGAGCTGGGACCGATGCTCAGCGGCTACCTCGGGCTGCTGTTGATGGGCGCCTCGTTCATCTCGGTGGGCCTGCTCGTCTCGAGCGCCACCCGGAACCAGATCGTCGCCGGGGTCATCACGTTCGCGTTGCTGCTGCTCTTCTGGGTCCTGAGCTGGATGGCCGACTCGGTCGGCCCGACCAGCCAGGCCGTGCTGTCCTACCTGTCGATCCTCGAGCACTTCGACGACTTCTCGAAGGGCGTGATCGACACGAAGCATGTCACCTACTACGTCAGCTTCATCGCCCTCGGGCTGTTCCTGACCGCCAAGGCGGTCGACACCGAGCGATGGCGCGGATAGGTGTGCCGATGGTCGCGAACCTACTGCATTGGTCCGGATGGGCGGGGGTCGGGCTGGTCGCTGCGGCGGTGGTGACGCGTTTCGTCGCTCCCGAGCAGCAGACGGTGTCGTGGTGGCTGTCCGTGGCGGGCATCGTGCTTCTCGCCGCCCACACGGCGGGCCAGTGGCGCCAGATCGCCGACTTCGCCCGGCGGCGCCAGACGCGATACGGCGCCGTGGCCACGTCCGGCATCGTGCTCGCGCTCGGCATCGTCGTCGCCGTCAACTACATCCTCTCCCGCCAGAACGTGCGGTGGGACCTGACCGCGGGCGGCCAGTACTCGCTGTCGGACCAGACGCGGCGCGTGCTCGAGTCGCTCGAGTCGCCCATCAGCGTGCTGGTCTTCGCCCGCGAGGAGGAGTTCCCGCCCTTCCGCGACCGCCTCGGCGAGTACGAGTACGTCTCGCCGCAGGTCACGGTGGAGTACGTCGACATCGACCGCAATCCCGCCCGCGCCCGGCAGTACGACGTGCAGTCCTACGGCACGATCGTCTTCGAGCACGAGGGCCGTGTGGAGCGCGTGGTCTCCAGCTCCGAGCAGGAGCTGACGAACGGGCTCATCAAGGCCGTCGAGGGCGAGGAACGGACGGTCTACTTCGTGCAAGGCCACGGCGAGCGGGATCCTGCGAGCAGCGAGCGCGAGGGCTACAGCGCTCTGGTGGAGGCGCTCGAACGCGACAACCTTGCCGTGGAGACCGTCGTCCTGGCGCAGACCGGCGCAGTGCCCGCTGACGCCACGGTGCTCGTCGTTGCCGGTCCGGAAACCGACCTGCTCCCCGCCGAGGCCGATCTCCTGCGGGAGTGGCTGGACGGGGGCGGCAAGCTGCTGGTCCTGCTCGATCCGCCGGAGACGGCCGACGATCCGGGTGCGCCCAACCTGGTCGCCCTCGCCGCCGACTGGGGCATGGAGGTCGGCTCGGACGTCGTGGTCGATGCCAGCGGCGTCGGTCAACTGCTGGGCACCGATGCCTCCGTGCCGGTGGCGGCCTCCTACCCGCCCCACCCCATCACGGACCGTTTCAACCTGATGACGGCGTTCCCTCTCGCGCGCTCGGTCCGCCCCGTGCCGGGGGGCGCCGCAGGCCGGATCGCCGAGTCCTTCGTGGAGACCAGCCCGCGGAGCTGGGCGGAGCAGGACTTGAGCGAGCTGGCTGGCGGCGAGGTGGCGCTCGACGAGGAAGCCGGCGACGTCCCCGGTCCGATCCCCATCGCCGCCGCGGTCTCGCTGGTCGTCGAAGACGTGGAGGGCAATGCGGCTTCCGGCGAAGGTGGGGAGCCCGATGACGAGGGCGAGGCGACGGACCGCGCGGAGGCGACCGAGGCCGACCCGGAGGGCGCCGACTCCACGGTGGAGGCGCGCGTCGCCGTGTTCGGCGACTCGGACTTCGCCTCGAACGGCGCCATCGGCATCCAGGGCAACAGCGACCTCGCGCTGAACGCCCTCAACTGGCTGGCCGAGCAGGACAGTCTCATCGCCATCCGCCCGCGGGAGCCGGAGGACCGGCGCATCACCCTCACGGCGGACCAGCAGTGGCGAATCACGCTGCTCACGCTGCTGATGATTCCGGGCGCCGTCCTCGGGGCCGGCGTGTACACGTGGTGGACCCGGCGGCAGCAGTGACTGTCGAACGGTCGGCCCGGCGCTCGGAGGCCCTTCGACGATGATGCGGGGAACGCGATCGACGCTCGTCCTGCTCGTCCTGTTCCTGGCGCTCGGCGGGTACGCCTACTTCATCGAGTCCGAGCGGGCCCCGGCGTCTGAAGCCGCCGCCAACGAGCCGGTCTTCGATCTGGAGGCCGACGCCGTCGTCGAGCTGGAGATCGCGGCGGAGAACGGCGACCTCACCCGGCTCGAGCGCGCCGCCGGCAGCCGGTCGTGGGAGATGCGCTCGCCGGTGGAGGCCGCGGCCGACGACAACCGGGCCACGGCCATTGCGAGCGCCCTGGAATCGCTGGAGATCGAGCGAGTGGTGGAGGCGGAGCCGGCGCAGCTCGAGCCGTTCGGCCTGGACGATCCGGTGGTCGACATCGGCTTCCGCACCGACGGCGACACGGCGCTCCGGCGCTTGCGGATCGGCGACACGACACCGACGGGCGGCGACCGCTACGCCCAGAGCGGTGACGACCCGCGCGTCTTCCTGATCGCGAGCTTCCGCGAGTCGACGTTCAACCGGACGACGTTCGACCTGCGCGACCGCTCCATTCTCGAGTTCGAGGGACCCGACGTCGACGGACTGGCCATCGCGGGCCCGGCGGGCACCCTCCGCTTCCGCAAGGCCGACAATGCCTGGCGGATGGTCGAGCCGTGGGACGTGCGCGCCGACTTCGGCGTCGTGGAGGGACTGGTCGGCCGACTCGGCTCCACCGAGATGCGCTCGATTGCGATTGACGGGGACGAGGCGCAAGGCGCCGATCTCGCCCCGTTCGGCCTCGGCGACGCGCGCGTCACCGCCACGCTCGGCCTCGGCAGCGCCAGCGCGGTGCTCCACGTGGGCGCGGCGGCGGAGGGCGCGGCGGTCTTCGCCCGCGATGCCTCCCGGGACCTCGTGTTCACGATCGAAGGTGCCCTCGCGACCGACCTCGAGCGAGGCGCCGAGGCGTACCGCCAGAAGGACCTCTTCTCGTTCCGGCCGTTCAACGCCACCCGGCTTTCGGTCGTCCGCGGCGACGTCACGACCGTGCTCGAGAAGACCGAGGGAGACGACGGCGAGCAGTGGCGGCGCGTGGAGCCGGAACCGGCGGACGTCGACCGCGTCGCCGTCGACGACCTCCTGACGAGGCTCTCCGGCCTGCGCGCGGCGTCGTTCACCGACACGCGGGACGCGACCGGCCTCGACGCGCCGCTGGCGACCGTCGTCGTCGCGTACGGCGAGCCCGCGGAGGAGGAGCGCGTCCTCATCGGCCGGGCGGGCGACGCCGCCTACGGCGCGCACGGGGACGAGCCGGGAGCCGGCGTGCTCGATGCCTCCGCGGTCGACGCCGCGCTCGAGGCGCTGGACGCAATCGGGCCCGTCGACGCCGCCCCCTGATCGACGCCGATTGACGCCACGGCTGCGCCCCGGTACGATCGGCGACAACTCTTTAACGGCGGCCCGGCGAGGCCGCGAAGAGGGGTGCCGCATGAGCCCGCCTGCCGTCGAGCCTTGGCCCGCGTGGTCTGACGCAATTTCTTTCCGCGTTCCCCGACCTCGGCCGGTTCCTCTTCCTCCGGGCTCCCGATGCCGGTCGTGATGGAAGCCGACCGGATCGCGCGGACGCTGGTGCGCATCGCGCACGAGGTGGTGGAGCGCAACCGCGGCGCGGCGGACATCGCGCTCATCGGCATCCGGACGCGCGGCGTGCCGCTCGCGCAGCGGATCGCGCGCCACCTGGCCGAGATCGACGGGCGCGACGTCCCCACCGGCAGCCTGGACATAACCCTGTACCGGGACGACCTGATGCGCCATCCGGTCGGCCCGCAGCCCGTCCTGCGGCGGACCGAGATCCCGTTCTCGATCGACGACCGGCGTATCCTCCTGGTCGACGACGTGCTCTACTCGGGGCGGACGATCCGCGCCGCGCTCGACGCGTTGATCGACTTCGGGCGTCCTCGGAGCATCCAGCTCATCGTGCTGGTCGACCGCGGGCATCGCGAACTGCCCATCAAGGCCGACTACGTGGGCCGCAACCTCCCCACGTCGGTGCGCGAGAGCGTCCGGGTGCGCCTCGTGGAGATCGACGGGGTCGACGAGGTGGTGGTGGTCGACGATGGGACGGCCCTCGACCCGGACGGCGCGGCGCCGGACGAAGGCGGGGAGGAGCGCCCATGAGCACGCCTTCCTCGCCGAGCGGCGCGGTCCGCCCCGCGCCTCCGCTCACGCGCCTCCGCTCGAAGCACCTCCTGAGCGCGGCCGACCTTACCGCCGAGGAGATCGTGCTGATCCTCGACACGGCCGAGGCGATGCAGGAGATCGGGACGCGCCGCATCAAGAAGGTGCCGGCGCTGCGCGGCCAGACGGTGGTCAACCTGTTCCTGGAGCCGAGCACGCGGACCCGCACGTCGTTCGAGATCGCCGAGAAGCGGCTGAGCGCCGACACGCTCAACATCGCGGGCAGCGCGTCGAGCCTCGTCAAGGGCGAGACGCTCGCCGACATGGCGCGCACGCTCGAAGCGATGGCGCCGGATCTCCTCGTGGTCCGGCACGCCTTCTCCGGCGCGTGTCACCTGCTGGCCGACATCTGCAACGCACGCGTCATCAACGCCGGCGACGGCATGCACGAGCACCCGACGCAGGCGCTCCTCGACGCCTTCACCATTCGGGCCCACAAGCCGTCGATCGCCGGGCTCAAGGTGACGATCGTGGGCGACCTGCTGCACAGCCGCGTGCTGCGGTCGAATATCCTGCTGCTCCGCGCGCTGGGAGCGGACGTGTGGCTCTGCGGTCCCTCCACGCTCATGCTGCCGGGCAGCGAGCGGTTCGGCGTCCATGCCACGACGGCCATCGACGAGGCGCTGGCCGGCGCCGACGTCGTGATGCTGCTGCGGGTGCAGTTCGAGCGGATGCGCGGTCGCTTCTTCCCGTCGGTGCGGGAGTACTTCGAGATGTTCGGCATCACCGCGGAGCGGCTTCGCCGCGCCGGGCCGGACGCGATCGTCATGCACCCGGGACCGATGAACCGCGGCGTCGAGATCGCCTCGGACGTGGCGGACGGTCCCAGCTCGGTGATTCTCGAGCAGGTCGCGAACGGCGTCGCCATTCGCATGGCGGTCCTCTATCTGCTGGCCGGCGTCGAGGTGGACGAGGTGGAACCGTGATCCCAGATCCCTGCGTGCTGAAGGCCGCCCGTCTCGTCGATCCGGTTCAGGGCCTCGACGGGGAGCACGACCTGCGTATCGCGGGCGGCCGTATCGCGGCCGTCGGACGGGACCTCCCGCTCGACGGGGCGGCGCCGGTCGCCCTGCCGGCGGGCTTCGTGGTCTGCCCGGGGTTCATCGACATGCACGTGCACCTGCGCGAGCCGGGACAGGAGCACAAGGAGACGATCGCGAGCGGCGCCGCGGCCGCGGTGGCGGGAGGCTTCGTCGCGGTGGCCTGCATGCCGAACACCGAGCCCGTCAACGACCACGCGGGGGTGACGGAGGAGATCGTCCGCAAGGCCGCGGCCGCCGGTCTCGCCCGCGTCTACCCGATCGGGGCGGCCACCGTCGGCTCCGCGGGGGAGCGGCTCACCGAGATCCGCGAGCTGCGCGCGGCCGGCTGCGTGGCGGTGTCCGACGACGGCCATCCGATTGCGGACGCCCTCATGATGCGCCGCGCGCTCGAGTACGTGTCGATGTTCGACATGCCGGTCATCAACCACTGCGAGGACCCGTCGCTCAAGGGCGAGGGCGTCGTGCACGAAGGCTATCGCGCCGCCTCCCTCGGGTTGCGCGGGATTCCCGGCGCCGCCGAGGCGGTGATGGTGGAGCGCGACGTCTCCCTGAGCGAGCTCGCGGGCGGCGCGGTGCACATCGCTCACATGAGCGCGCGCGGCTCGCTGCGCGCCGTCCGGTCGGGCAAGGAGCGCGACATCGCGGTGACCTGCGAGGTGACGCCGCACCACTTCATCCTGACCGACGACGAGCTGGAGTACGACACGAACTTCAAGATGAACCCGCCCCTGCGCGCGGCGGAGGACCGGACCGCGATGCTCGACGGGCTCGCCGACGGGAGCATCGACGCCATCGCCACGGACCACGCGCCCCACCATGCGGACGAGAAGGCACTGGAGTTCGATCGGGCGCCGTTCGGGGTGGTGGGCCTCGAGACGGCGGTGCCGCTGGCGCTCGACCGACTCGTGCACCGGGGCGTGATCGGCCTGCCCCGGCTCGTGGAGCTCCTCGCCCGGAACCCGGCCCGCATCCTGCGGGTCGAGGGGGGTACGCTGGAGCCCGGCTCGACCGCCGATCTGACGATCCTCGCGCCGGACGCCGCCACCGAGGTCGCCGCGTCCCGCTTCCGCTCGAAGGGGCGGAACACACCCTTCGACGGATGGCGGCTCCGCGGCGCGATAGCCGCGACCCTCATCGATGGACGCGCGGTCTACGTGAACGGCGCGGTGGCGGGCGCGGAGCTGCTCGGGGCGTCGTCCTGACCGGCCGGCGCCGTGACGGTGCTCCTGCCGCGCCGGGGCGAGCGAGGGGCATCCGATCCAGGCGGCGGTGGAGGCGATCGGCGCCGCCAAGCTTCCGGCGCCCGTCCGTGCTTCAGTCGTGCGCCTCGCTGCGGCTGCCGGTCAGGGCCTCGTAGACGGCCGTCGTCTCGGCGACCATGCGCGCCGCGCTGAAGCGGGCGCGGGCCCGCACCCGGCCGGCGGGGCCCAGCGCCTGCCGCAAGGCCCGGTCGCGGAGCAGGCGCAGGACGGCGGACGCCAGGGCGGCCGGGTCCCGCACCGGAACCAGGAGCCCGGTCTCGCCGTCGACGACGCTCTCGGGAATCCCGCCGGCGCGCGTCGCGACGACCGGCCGGCCGCAGGCCATCGCGTCCAGCACCGATGTTCCTAGGCCCTCGGTCACGGAGCTCATCACGAATACGTCGAACCCCTTGAGCAGCGAGAGGGCGTCCGTCCGGAACCCCGTCAGGACGACGTGCCGTTCGAGGCCCAGGCGGGCGATCTGCGCGGCCAGCGCGTCGTGGAGTTCGCCCGCCCCGACAATCACGAAGCGCGCGTCCGGAACCTCCGCCACGACGCGCGCCGCGGCGTCGAGCAGGTGCGGCTGGCCCTTGTGCGGAACGAGCGCCGCGATGTTGCCGACGATCGGCGCGCCTTCCGGCAGCCCGAGCTCCCGGTGCACGTCGAGCGCCGGGAGCTCGGCGATGCGGTCGACGTCGACTCCCTCGTAGACCACGGCAACTCGTCCGGCCGGCACCCCGTCTTCGATAAGCATGCGGCGAATCGCGTCGGACGCGCAGAGGAAGCGGTCCGCGCGCCGGTACTTCCAGCGCGACAGCGGATTGCGATGGAGGTGGAAGT
>MKWU01004092.1_pt1 | contig 17823 bp, 17 predicted proteins | sample 809101 | NCBI WGS metagenome assembly MKWU01 (sample SAMN05860141, study PRJNA318959) | sponge metagenome | host: Aplysina aerophoba | place: Slovenia: Piran, Adriatic Sea, Gulf of Piran | collected 2013-05-07
AAATTCATGATTCAAGAAAGAGGCTGCTCTGGTTTGGAAAATGCGGAAAACGGATATGATGTTTGGGGGATTAAGGCGCGAAAGGAGGAAAATGCATGCAAACACTAAACGTAGCGAATGAACTGAACAGCACAAACACATCACAAAAAGACACTGTGGAACTTCAACAGTCCGTTTCATCTAAACAAGACACGGACAGAAAAATCGTAGATCCGTATATTCACTGCGGATTTGCACACAGTCATCCTACTGAAGGCATGCCGAAACCGACACACCGGCAGCTCACCGAGGCAGAAATATGCAACACTCAGGGTATCGCTTACAGTGAAAATGGGGAACACGCCCGCGCAACGGCGAGCTTTGACAAAGCGATTGAGCTGCAACCGGATTATACCAATGCGCATTACAATCGCGGCATCGCTTATATGAGAAAAGGCGAGGTGGACAATGCGCTTGCTGATTATAGCGGGGCAATTCAGTTTGAACGGAATTATGCTGAAGCGTATAACAATCGCGGCATCGCTTATCAGAAAAAATGTGAAATCATCTATGCCGTCCAGGACTATAGCACAGCAATAGGTTTGAATCCAGAACTCGTCGAACCCTACGCCAATCGCGGCAGTCTCTATCTCAGCAGATTAGATATTTACCGTGCTGTTCATGACTGCTCCAAGGCACTCAGCATGGATCCGGACGCGGGCGTGGCTTATGCAACTTGCGGCGTGGCGTGGTTACATTACGGGCACTGGAAAAAAGCGAAAGCCGATTTCACTGTGGCTACTATCCTGCGAGTGGATGTCGGTGCGGTGTTTCGTCACTTCTATGAGAATACCGAAGACTTTGAGCAGAGAACAGAAATCCAGATACCAGAGGATATCGCAGACATGCTGGTGCCCCAAGCGGAACTTCCTGAATTTGAGGAGGGTGCACGACTTAAGCTTGCCTTGAAAGCTTACGACAACGAAGAGCTCAGCACAGGGCTTGCTGCCCGATTTGCAGGTATGTCCCGCGAAGAGTTTATCTATACAATGGGAAAATATGGGCTCTCTCCTATGAGGCTCACAGCTGAAGAGCTCCGAAAGGACATTGAGAGTGCCAGAAAAGCCAGTCATCAGTAATACGAGTCCACTTGTAGGTCTTTGGACACTCAATCTTTTTCCGTTATTGCGGGAACTCTACACCGAGGTGCTAATTCCAGAAGAAGTTCGAGCTGAGTTTTTCGCGACCGAAAGCGAGACACGCACGGCTAAACGTGTTACTGGAGAACGGAATACGTCTGAGCCCATCACTTATCAACGATGCGTTACAACAAGCCGGAGAAACTAATGAAACTACTTGATACAGTTGCACTTGTGGAAGATGTGCCAGCACTCAAATTATACCGTGGACAGGTCGGCACCATTGTTGAGGACTATGAGCATGGGGTATTTGAAGTTGAATTTAGCGACTTCACAGGTCGCGCTTATGCCTTGGAGACGTTGCAGGCATCCCAACTTATGGTTCTTCAGTATGAACTCCTTGACGAAAGGAAGTCTGCTTAATCAAACCTAAATCTTTCCCGGAATTCACCCAAAACGGCGATTCCGCCGCCGTAAAACAGCACCGCCAACGGAATCAATATCCAAATAGACAAGAATCCTTTCAACCACACTAAACCGATACCCATCATAGTAGAGAGAAAGACTGCCTTCAAAAGCGTCGGCAGTATGGGAAATGTTTCCCGGAATTTGACGATATTTCTTGAAATATAACCGATCCCAAAGATAAGCACAAACGCTTCACTGATGACCATCGCTATCGCTGCACCGACGTGGCTGAAACGTGGAATCAGATATAGATTCAGGCAAATGTTCAAGAATGCCGTCGTCCCCATGAGAACCGAGAAGGCGCGCCGTTTATCTGTCGCTCGTAATACCGCCAGCACCGCGGTTGTTAAAAAGATAAGTCCCCCCGACCAGCTGAGCCATTGAAGTGCCGTTGTTATTTTACCGACTTCATCCGGTGTGTAAGTCGAAAATAATACCCTCGTAATTTCAGGAGATAGTGTTGAAAGCCCAACAGCGAACGGAAGTCCGCACAGTACCATCCATCGCATACCGAATGTGTATGCGCTTGGAAATCTCCCCTTTTCTCTCTCCCATGCGCGGGATAGCACCGGAAACATCGCACCCATCATGAACGCGCCCGGTAGAATCGTAAAAGCATTGACAATCGTATACGGCAACCCGTACCATGTATTGGCATCTAAGCCTTCTGAACTTAGCTTTGATAGCATGATTGCATCTGCACGAAGATAGAGCAGATTGAAGAGATTACCGACCGCAAACGGCAATGCCTGCTGCATCAGCACCTTTACTGTCTCGCGACTCGGTTGGAATCGGAGCGGAGTGAAACGGAATCGGGTGAACCCAACACTCAAGATGAGGTTAATGCAACTGGCTGCCAACATTACCTGACAAACAGTCACCAATCCATATCCAAAGAGGATCGCACCACCGCTGATTAAGAGAAAGGTACCACGCTCAGCAATCACGGTGAATGCCTCATATTTCAACGCTTCGTGTGCGCGGAAGACGCATCGGTACAGCTGCGCAATGGAATTGGCAATCTCTGCCAATCCTAAGAAAACTATCATCTCCAAGATTATCGGGGTGTAGAGGAAGATACCGCTGATGAGCATGATGGCATAAGCGATAATCGACAGCATACCGCGAACGATGAGCGCGTTACCGAGGTAATGCCGTGTCTGCTGCAGATGTAGCGTCATTTCCCGGATGAGCGGGTTTTGGATACCGAGTTCTGTCAGAATCGCAATCAGGTTCGTGATCGCGATTGCAACAAAATAGCCGCCTAACTCAGTTTCAGTGAAATAACGCGGCATTAACCAAAGCGTTATCACAAACGAGCCGAGGCGGCCGATAAGGTGCGCACTAAGGAGACTGGATGTGTTTTTAAAGATACGGTTCATCTTTCCTGAAGCTGCGAGAGTTGTTCAAGAATCAGTTCCCTGGCTGGACGATCCGAATTTCGCTTACCGATATAGAGCCATTTCAGATTCCCCTCTTTATCGATTAAGAACGTTGCAGGTAGGTACATATCCTGCCGATGGAAGTGATAAGGTTTAACGATGCCATAAGCCTCATGGACAGAGGAACCTGGATCCGAAAGCAACGGGATGTCCATTGTTTCGGGGTCCTTAAATTTCGCTATGACGGAGATCGGCTCCGGTTTAATCGTTACAACGACGGTATCGTATTTTTCGTCGAATAGTTTTCGGTCGGTCGCAAACTGCGCCGTGTAGTTGGCACAGACCGGTCAGTAAGTCTGAAGCAGTAGACTGACGAGGACGTTCTTTTTTTCTTTATAGTCTGAGAGCCTGAACGCTGTTTCTCCATTTGCTTCGGTGAGGTTAAAATCTGGGGCAGGTGAGCCGATAGGTAAAGGCGTGTTCCGCTTGAGTTTAGCGAGTTCTGCTGTCAAATCTTCTATTGTTAGATCTTCAGTTTCATTGGTGTAGTTCCACCGTACATACCCCGATTTATCAATGATAATTACTGCCTTTTTTTCGTGTTTGGGAACTTCTTGCCACACAATCAGCGTATCGTATTTTGCGATGAATTCTTTGGCGGCACTCTCGACTGTTGACTTCCAGTTAGCATCGGTATAAGACAGGATAATTAGGTTCCTTTTTCCGTGAAAATTCTCAGTGTATTCAATGGCTTTGCCGAATTCGGAACCGAACACACGTTCACCGACTTCCAAGGCGTATGTAGCCGTAGTGAAGACTATAAGCGGCATTATGAGGAGAAAGAGGATCGGTACATATCTGCAAAAACGTGAAAATAACATAAAAATCTCCTTAGATATTTCTGATTAATAAAGCCCGACTCTAACGTAATTCGGCACTAAAGTCCAATAGTCATCAATATCGCTGTTCTGTAGACGTTGTGCGCCGAGATGAGCGATGGTTGCCCCGCGCGGGACGTTGAAGATAGCATCAGCAAAATGAGCACTCTCGCCAAGTCTTTCACGGATTGTGTCTCCGTACGTCAACAGTCCGTCACCAACGAAGTTAATAGTGCGCTCTGGAGAAGTATGCGAATCAAGACGGTCGAGGAAAGCATCAAGTGATAGGCAGAGATCCCCACTGCGGCGTTGCCATTCCGTGCCGCCTTCAAAAATAGCACCATAGACTTCACTCCGTCGGGCATCGAGAAGTGGGCAGATAATACCGTTTGTCCATCGGAGGTTATAGGCAACAGCCTCTAAGGTTGAGACACCGACAATCGGTTTGTCGAGCGCATAGCAGAGGGATTTAATCGTCGCAACGCCGATACGGATACCGGTGAACGATCCGGGTCCGATACCGACAGCACACCCATCTAAGTCGTCTGCTGTAATATCGCTCCACTTTAGGACGGTATCAATCGCAGGCATGAGTCTGGAGGAGTGCGCTTGCACAATATTGAGGGTATGCTCAGCGACTAAGTTATCGCCATCTATTAAGGCAACGCTGCCAATCGGCGTTGAGGTGTCAATACCTAAGATTTTCATTAGAATTCGACTAACAATTCTGAGCCAGACTCGTTCCTCTGTTCACTTTCACTTAAGACCACTTCTGGAGTTACGGAATCTTGGACATCATCAGATAGGATAACGGGCAAAATTTTATCTAATGTACTTTGTAAATCTCCGGTAAAGGGTTCGTAAGGGATAGACAAAGTCTTTAAGACCTCTTCAAATCGTTTATATCCATTTTCGGTTTGGAGTTCAACCCAGAGAATGCCTTCTGAATCCATTTGTTGTTTATTGGTGTCAGACAGCTTGTTAGCAACGAGAAAGCGACTATCTCGTGCATAAACCGCGTCGGCACTTTCGGGATTGCCTTTTCCCATCAACTTCACTTCGCCAGGATAATCCTTCCCAGTGTCATCAAACAGGTAGAAATCGGATTCACGTTGTGATTCTGGTAGATTTCTTTGGTCATAATATTTTTTCGGTACCTTGAAAAGCGCGCAAAGTGCAATCATTAAAGGTTTTTCAACTTGTTTTCTTGTCTCACTCCATAGTCTGTTCTGAAGACTCGAACGTCTGACAGCAAGCGTATTAAAAAGAATTAAACTCTCATTGAGATTCAAACTAAAACTAACACCGTTAAATTTTACCGTGAACGTCGTACCCATATCTTCCATACCCAAGTTGTTGAAGACATCGTATAGTGCATCATAATGTTTTAGAGTCGTGTCTAGTGCGATTTGATCACTGTTTGAAACGGATATTGTGTTCATTTCTGTATTGGAAAGCGAGTGTGAAATGAGAAATTCCTCTCTGTACCAATCAGATGTTACAAGTTTCTTGTCTAATTTTGCTTTAACTATCCGCTTAAAAAAATCAACAATATATTGCAAGAAATCAGCGTCAATCGCGTCCAAAGCTTCGGAATAATAATCTTCTCCTGCGATAAGTTTGCGAATGATATTCTTGATAGTGGCTTTGGTCATTGATCATAGATCCTTTCTAAGGTGAGCTCGGTATAAGAAATTGGTTCATTACATTGATTCAATTGGACAAACTGAAGCCTTATCGCAACGCCTAAACCACTGCCTTTGCTCCAGATGAAGATTAATAAAATATTTGGGTAATTCTATAAAGGACAGTCCTCAATCAAGAAGGTTCTATTCTCCTGAAAATCATTGAATCCTGAAAATCCTGATTCAGACAATCAATACCTACATTACCCGATTAAATTCTTAAGCTTCATGCGGAGCAATATGTCTATAGTAGCTGCGTTCTCCCAGGTCCGGTAGGTTCGGTTTCCTAACCGAACCGGGTTCTCAGCGGAAACCTTGACGACTGCAAAAACCTATCGAATACTGTCTCGGTTCCCAGGACCGATAGGTGCGGTTTTGCGGCGCACTCCGTCAAATGTGATCTGCAGTCCAATCCAACCGGACTTATCCCAACCGGGTCCTCGGTTTCTTGTTGAGCAAACGCTGCATCTGAAGGGTTTCGCGGAGAATCCGATGCGGTTAGGAAACCGCATCTACCGGTCTGGGATATTCAGCACATAATCCTTTTCTAAAATTGATCATAGCAGCGTAGGTTGGGTAGAACGGACACTCTCAAATCCGTGAAAAATAAATAATAGAAAAATGCGGTTTCTCCATACATGTTGTATCCAGCAGAAACATAGTGAAACCCAACGGTTTTGCGGTTTCCGCGACGCTAACGGTTTGAAGTTGGGTTTCGCTGCGGTCTTGAATGTATATGACGACAGGTCGGATTTCAGGATATTTGGAACACCGACACCGCCCTTTTTGTTCCGCTCTACCCAACCTACGGGAACGTGTAAACCCTAAATTGACACCTATGGTGCGGTTTCCTAATCGCACCTACCACCTGGGAATAGGCGTAATTCCGCGATTTTGCGTAAGTCCTACTTAATTCAAGCGAGAAAGCAGCTTTTGAAGATGTTGTATATTTTGCTCGACTGCTGAGGTGTCCGGCGTTTCTCCCGCAAGTTGAAGATAAGTCTCAAAAGCCGTGATACTCTCGCCATACGCATGATTCTTGTAATATAGGTAACCGAGTGTCCGGTAATCACCAACAGCATTAGGTAGCAACCCTGTGATGCGCTCAGCCGCGGTGAGGGCTTTCTCATATTGCTCAAGGAGTGTATAGGCGCGGGTCAGGTTTCGCAAGATACGCGCTAAAATTTCTTTATCCGTGGCTTCCGCTAACATATTCCGTTCTAAGGGCACATCTTCACCGAAGTTCGCTTGGAGTCTTTCGCGGAGTCTATCATCATCCATGAACACCCCATTTTCAAATACATCGAGAAGAATGTCTAAATGTTCGCGTTGGTATTTAACAAGGAAATGACTGGGGAAATTTACACCGACGAGCGGGAGTCCGGCACGCCTGCCGACTTCAATGTAGACAACGCCTAACGTAATTGGGATACCTGTCTTTTTTTTCAGCACAATGTTAAGGAAGTTATTTCCTAAGGCGTAGTAATTATCGACATTTCCGGTGAACCCTTTTTCTTCAAAGAGATAGCGATTAAGTTCAGCAATGTGCTGTTCCGGCAACGTTGCATCTTGGATCCGTTCCCGAACAGTGTCTGCCATTTTATCTAATTCATGAAGGCACACCTCAATATCAAGTTCGGGGTACTCGCTTTGAGCAATAAGGAGCGCGCCTGCTGCAAGCTGCATTTCGTCATTATCAAGAGCCGCTAAGGCGAAAAAAGGATCGCTTTTCGTATTTTTCGTCATTTTTCTAAAAAAGGGCAAATTTTTCTTGCATTTCTTGGGAATGTGTAGTATAATTAATCTTTAGTGTGGGGGATTAGCTCAGCTGGGAGAGCGCTTGCATGGCATGCAAGAGGTCACCAGTTCAAGTCTGGTATCCTCCACTTTTTTATTTTCTCTGCGGCGGCGTTTCATCCGTTTTCTTGCGGGTTTGCGACTTTACGACTCTCGGCGGAATACCGTTGTCCAGCACACCTAAGAGTGTTAAGTGGAGTTGTGCTCGGACCGGTAGCGTTTTAAGCAGCCCTTCCTCGATTTCCCCAATCTGTTGTTGTGTTTCCTTGCGTTTCATGCGAAATTGCACCAGTGTCTTCTGAATCTCTGCCTCTTCGGCGAGCGCATCTTTCGCAAGCCGATTTAAAGTTTTCAAGTCTTCGATGGCTTGAATCTGCTTTTGGCGTTTCAGTTTCCACAATGTTTCAAGTTCGGTTTGCTGCGCTTCTGTTACACCGAGATCTGCCAAGGTGATGCCTTTCTCGCCTTCATCGCTACTTTTTTGCGCCCACGCGATAACACCACAGAGTGCGATACATATCAGAGTCCCCAGAGTTCGCTTTATCCAGATGTGTCGGGATCGCTTTTGTATCTGTTTATCGTCTTGCATGATTTCCTCCGGCTTTAATATAGAGCATAGCGTGAATTTACCTATATCAGGATAACACGGCAGATAGAGGATGTCAAGGCAAAACCCAAAACCGAGGGCTATTTAGCGTTATTTTCCGAAACCTTGCTAACCGGTTTTTGAACACCACATTATCATAGACAACTGTCCGTCTGACCGCTGACTGCTGAAATAAAAACAATTCCCTTGACAAAAAACAACGTATCTATTAGAATTATTTATAATATAATACCTCAAACGGCTTGGACACTACACGGAGAGGTACTCGAATGCAAGGAAGGACTGAATGCTCTACAAAGGGTTAGAATTAGATCGGTTTCAGGAGGAAGCGATCGCAGCAATTAATCGGGATACGTCGGTGATTGTCACTGCGCCTACGGGTGCCGGCAAAACTGTTATCGCAGAGTACGCTGTCGAAAAATGCCTTCAGGAAAACCATCGCGTTATCTATACCGCACCGATCAAAGCCCTCAGTAATCAGAAGTATCGCGACTTTTATGCTGAATACGGCGACAAAATTGGCATTGTTACTGGCGATGTGGTACTAAATCCGTATGCCCAAGTACTATTGATGACGACCGAGATTTTCCGAAATACTATCTTTGATGACATTGAGCGATTACAGGATGTCTCTTACGTCATCTTTGACGAAATCCACTATATTAACGATATTGAGCGCGGCACCGTTTGGGAAGAGAGCCTTATCTTCGCACCCCAGCATATTAAATTTGTCTGTTTGAGCGCTACGATTCCTAACATCAACCCGTTCGCGGAATGGATGCAGAGCGTCCGAGATATTGACATTGAGGTCGTCGAAGAATTGGAACGTCCGGTACCTTTGGAACATCACCTCTATTTTAAAGATTACGGTATTGGCGGTATAAAGCACATCACTGCGCTTCGCAACAGAGCAAAGAGCGAGGGACGTAAACGGAAATCCGATCCATTTGATGATAAACCCATAAAGGCACTTCCGTCTGATTTCACGGAGACACGGCTCATTCCACATCTGCATCGTGAGAAGCGGTTACCTTGCCTCTATTTCTGTTTTAGCCGAAAGGGTTGTGAAGAAAACGCATCTTCATTGGTATTCGGTTCGCAGTTGCAGTTGCTCAATAAAAGACAGAAAACAGAAATTTTAAGGCAATTTGACGAACTTTGCGTCCAGTTTGACATCGTTGAGGAGAAGAAGATTACTGAGTTCCGTAGACTCGTTAGCTGCGGGATCGCCTACCATCACGCCGGTATGTTACCCACGCTTAAGGAGGTCGTAGAAAGGTTATTTACTTCCGGATTAATTCAGCTCCTCTTTACCACCGAAACCTTTGCTGTCGGTATTAATATGCCCGCCTGTACTGTCGTCTTTGATAGTCTTGAGAAATTTGACGGTATCGGGTTCCGGTACCTCAAAGCGCGGGAGTATCACCAAATGTCCGGACGTGCTGGCAGACGCGGGATTGACACTATCGGCTACGTTTACGCACAAATTGTACCCGCTTATGCCGATTCAGGTGAGATTCGCTCAGTCGTTGCTGATAAGATAGAGCCAATAGAGAGTCAGTTTAATCTCTCCTATTCCAGTATTCTTAATCTTTATCAGAAATATGGCGATGATATATACGATGTTTACACGATGAGTTTAAGCAACCATCAAAATCGCGTACGGGTGGCGGCACTCAACAAACAGATTGAGGTTAAAACAGAGAAACTTCAGACACTACCGGAACCCGAGTGCATCCATGACGGTATTGATGGCAGCGAGCAAATTCAGAAACATTATCGTCAGGAGCGGAATCGTAAAAAAAAGATCCAGCGTTTATATGTAGAGATGGCACAAATCAAGTCGAATACCAAGGGAAAGGAACGGAAGAAGGAGCGCGCGAAGAGACTCAGGACTGTTCACAAGGAGATAAAGCGTTTTCAAACCACTGGCGAGCAGAGCCTTTGTCAGGATTGTCAGCACTCGCAAACATGCACAAACAGATATAAAGCGATCCACAGAGAAGAAGAGCGACTTCAGAAACTTAAAAAGAGGACGACTTATATTGAGAATGATCCGAGGCAGCAGATAGCCGCGCGTCTGAAGGTCCTTGAAGAATTGGGATATACGGAAGCGCAGACGCTTTTGCCGCGCGGGAGTACCGCCGCACATATCTACGGATATGAAGTCCAATTAACCCAATTGCTGTTTGGCGGCTTTTTTGAAAGGCTTACGGAAGACGAAATTAACTGCCTCATGGTCGCAATCGTCTCTGAACCGCGTAAAGACGCTTACTTCAAGCCTCTCAAGGATGAACGCTTATTGGAGATGCTATATGCTGTCAGTTCTGAAACTTCATTTATCCAGTCTTTAGAGGTCAAGCATAAGGTGACAGAAATTACGCCTATGTTGGAACTTCGACTTTGTACTGCGATGCTGGCGTGGAGCCGCGGTTGTGAATTTGATAAATTAGAAAAATATGCCCATTTGGATGCTGGCGATTTCGTCCGAACCTTCAGACTCGTTATTGATCAGCTCCGTCAAATTCGCCGTGCAATGGCTGGACATACGGCTCTCGTTGATAAACTCAACCGATGCATCGGAAAAATTAACAGAGACGTTGTTGATGCTGAGCGACAATTGCGAATCGGTCAGGAAAATCTCAATGAAATGACAGCAGAAGATGTCGCTAACGTTGACGCATCGCTGTCTGCTGCGCAGGAAAACCCTGTTTCAGACCCCCAGTCCCAGTAGGTTCGGTTTGGAACCGCACCTACCGGGGAGAAAATATCTTTTTATTTTTCCAATTCACTATAAATGACCGTGAGGATCTCTAAGAAAATACTTGTAGTGTAAGACAATCTATATTAGAATAGTCCGATAAACATATATAGATGCCGGATATGTAGACGTACTGACTACCACATGGTGCGTAGAGATACCGGCAGCCTGAAACAATAAAGGAGAATTACATGGCAAATCAAGACTTCAATTTGGCTGGTGCCCTTATAGTGCGCTCGGTTGAAAAAAATGATGCAGCGGATTTACAATTATATTGTTTTCCTGAAAAAACCAAGACGCAGGTTACGAAAGACTTGGATGCCGATTTGGCGGAGGAAAGTCAAACACACCGCCTTGTAGCGGAGGTCGGCAAATGCGCGATCGGACAGATCTCCATAAAACGGAGTGCCGTTGACCCTGAAGTTGCAGGAGTCGGAGACCTTGCCGTGTCTGCGCCTTTTCGACCCTTAGGGGTGGCTGACCATCTCATGCAGGCGGCTGAGGCAACAGCGGCAGAAGATGGCGTGAAAACGCTCGAAATTGAACTGCCGTCTTCCGAGGCACCTGTCATCCAGAGATATAAGGATTGGGGTTTCACTGAAAAACCGCTTGTTGTCCTCCAGAAGTCGCTTGAATCGGCACCGGAAGAAGTGGAAGAAACAGGCGAAGATGAAGCAGAGGAAACTCCATCTGTTGACGCAGGCGGTGAGCAGCAAGAACTCCTTGATACTTAAGAATATTAGCAGAACTTATGCATCTCACTTTGTTACTTCGTGAAGTTTGAATTTTGGGTTCACCTCGCTGTAGGGATGAGGGCAGCTCGCCCTTACAGTCCCGAATGTGGACTGTTGTACGCTCAAGTTGCAACCACGTTGAAGATGTAAGTAACGCTCACGCTGACCGTGTAGGAGAATTGAAGATGAAAAAAATTGGGCTTGTCTTTCTACTCGTCCTTTTTGGTGTTGGATGCGGCACCCAGAACGAAAATCTCGCGAAAGGCAAAGAATTGATTAAATCGGATAAACGGCGCAAAGAGGAACGCGCGGTCCGAGAATTTAAACTCGCGCTGCAGCAACCGATGGATAATGCTGAAGCACATTATCTGCTTGGGTTTTACAACTCACAGGAATTTTACGAACCTAATACGCCTGATTGGGAGACGGCATCAATCGCTGAGCGCGGCAAACACATGTTCCTTGCCTATCAAGAAGAGAAAGGTAAGTATCTTGAGAGACTCGTTTTTGAGACGCTTCGCGATGATGATCTGGATATCCAAAACGCCGCACTTGAGGCGTTAAAACGCGTCTATAAGCAAGGTGATAGGAAACGACTTCTCAGCCAACTCCAAAAAGCGATTAAGTCGAACGATAATCGCGATAGACACAATGCGCATTGGGTCCTTGGGCATCTTGGCAAAGATGACCCCAGCACAATTGTCCCTATCTTGGTGAAACTTCTGGAACACGGACGGACGGAAACCCGCTTGAATGCTGTCAAAGCACTTGGAGAAGTCGGTAGTGAAGATGCTATTCCTGCACTCGCTGTGCTTATTGAGTCCGGTTCTGCTAAGTGGAAACGCGACCGCGAAGAACCCGAGGTCCGTCAACTATCTGTGGAAGCTCTCGGAAAAATCGGCGGCGCTGCTGTGCCAGAGTTAGTCAAAATTGTGGAAAATAAAGGGTCATCGCTACGCGTTGATGCGATCCGCGCATTGGCAGTACTCGGTGATGAGAAAGTTGTGGACCCTCTCTTAGATGCTCTAAAAGAACAGAGCAGTCGAGATGTTGCTATTCCTCTTAATTGAATCGTGAGTTGCACTCGCATCTCTCAGTGCAGCTTGCAAGCCGGAACATGCTTTTAAATGGAAGGAAGCCTATATGCTGGAGAAAATAACAAGGTTCGACAAACCTCGATACTTGATGTATATCGTACCACTTTTTGCACTGATCGTAGGACTCGGCTGTGAAAGTCAGCATTACGATGAACGCCTGCAAATGCGATTGCAGCAGTTAGATAGCGACCTCAAAGACCGTTGGTCAACGAGTGGGGTCGTTGTTTTAGAAACTACACCGAATGGACCCGCAGATGAGGCGCAACTTGAGAGCGGCGAACTTATCTCTTATGTGATTGCGGAATATCCTATCCGAAGTACCGGCGACTTTAACAGCGCACTGAAAAAGGGATTAGAAGAAGACAATAACCTTATTCTTTTTCTGAAAGATAAACCACCACTTCGCATCGCCCTTCGTAGAAGAGGGGATAAGGTCGGGTTCAGCGTTGAAGGGAATGGCACCGTACGCGTCAAGCAAATTCAGCCCGGTACCCCTGCTGCAAACGCGGATATTCAAGTAGGGGACATTGTTGAAAAAATTGTTGATGAACGCAAGATTTATAGCCTTGATGATTATAAGAAGATACTCGGTAAACTCTCCAAACAGCAAGTTACTTTCCGAACTTCGGAATTAATAGGTGTAAAAATTGCCGCTGTGAGCGCACTCGGTGATTTGGGTGATGCCCGTGCAATTGAATCGCTGGTAGATATTTTCAGGAATAATACAGAACTTTCGCTCCGGAAAGCGTCAATTAGCAGTTTACAGCGTCTCGTTGAATTGAGCGTCCTAAACGAACTCTTCGAGCAATTCAGGCGTGCGAATGTGAACGAACTTCCTGCCGATAGCCTTCACGCGCAGCAATTGGAATCTGCTGCTATCCTTGGCTTGCTTACCCTGGACCGAACCGCGAACACAGCTACTCTCAAAGCCCCATTCGGAACCCAGTTCAGACACAGATCCGAGACGCTCTATCAGAAAATTAATGAAGGCAAACTTGCTGAACTCGCACAAGCATACATCCAAATTAAGGTAGAACCGGATCAGGAAATTCGACGTGCCTGCCTCGCAATACTCGGAATTCTTAAACCGGTTTCTGCGATTGATACGCTTGTTACTGTTCTCGAAAATTCAGCGGAAATTCCGGGTATCCGTTTCCAAGCAGGGGTCGCGCTTAGACAGATAGGTCAACCTGCTGTTGATGCACTCATTACTGCTTTTGAAAGTGAGGATACCAGCACAAAAGATATTGCGGCTTCCGCACTCGGCGGCATCGGCGGAATTAAGGCGCGGGATCGTCTGATCAAAGCTTTGGAAAATGCCAGTGAACCCGCAATTCAACTCACGCTTGTTGACGCAATTGCCAAGATCGGCGATGCACCTTCAAGGCAAGCACTTGAACGCCAACGTCAGCAGTACCAAGGTGATGATGACAGCGGTATCCGTATCTTTTTGGACGAGGTTTTCAAAAGTCTGACGCAGAAATCAATGTAATTCGACAAAGGTTTTCGTAACGGGTTGTGGGCTGCTGATGAAAATAGGACTCATTTCAGACTTACACACAGACGTTATGCCTTTGAACAAAGCATTCGTCCCACATCTTATTGACGCGGTAAAGGCGGCACAACTTGATATTTTCGTGCTTGCAGGTGATCTTGCCCGCCATTTAGTTCAACTTTCTGAAACACTTAACGCATTTCAGCTTGCTGATTTAGCGTGTGAGAAATTATTTGTTCCCGGCAACCATGACATCTGGGCAATTGAAACACCGGATGTCACAAGCGAACAGAAATGCGAGATTATTTCAACACTCTGTTATGAGTGTGGGTTTCACCCACTCATGGACGCGCCTTTCGTCAAGGAACAGATCGGTTTCTGTGGGACTATCGGTTGGTACGATTATAGCTTCGCACCAGATGGGTATGACTTTTCCGATGCCGAATATGCCGAGAAAACGTTGATGGGAGCCGTCTGGAACGATAAACGCTACGCCAAATGGTCGGAGACAGATCGTGTTGTCGCTCGGCGTTTTGAGTCCGAACTTAAAGCACAGATTGCTGCTGTCCGTGGTGATGTATCACGTATCGTTGTTGTTACGCACCACGTTCCTTTTCAAGAGTGTATCCACTACCGCCGTGAATTGCCGTGGGATTACTTCCGCGCATTCATGGGAAGTAAATGCCTTGGGACTCTCTGTTTGGAGGAACCGCGTGTCACGCATGTCCTCTTCGGGCATACGCATCGGGCACTTGATATGCAAATTCGCAACGTTCACGCTATTTGCGCACCTGTCGGTTATCTCCAAGAAAAACCGACGGCAGAATTGCAGGATTATGCTGCGCAATGTTTGGCTTGTTTCGAGATATGACAGGACTTACGCAATTCCTTGGTAGGTGCGGTTTCCTAACCGCACCTACCATATCATAATAGGCGTAAGGCTTCGATTTTGCGTAAGTCCTATATGATTAAATTCGGAAGACAGAAAGGAAGTCGTTATGGAAATAACCTTAACTAATAGCAACGATGCGGGTGCCCTCGAATTCCCTTGGGGAGCGATTAAATGGCTCTGCAATGATCAGATTGACCCTGAAGCCGAGATGACTTTCGGAGTCGTCTACATTAACGCTGGCGAAGGGAATCCTACCCACTACCACCCGAACTGTGAGGAACTCATCTACGTACTCTCCGGTGAGTGCGACCATAAGTTGGGAGATGAGGTTATCCCGCTCAGACCTGGCATGATGTTGCGTATTCCGCGCAACGTTAAACATAACGCTGTCAACACCGGTTGGCAACCCGTGACGATGATTATCTGTTATTCGGACGCTGACCGACAAACTGTTTTTGAAGAATAAAAACCGATCGTCTTGTAGGAGGGATTTGTAATCCCGATCTTAGTCGGTATACTTCCTGCCAAAAGGATTATTGCACCACGGTATTTGTAGGAGGGATTTATAATCCCGACTCTATCTTACCATAAGGATTATTGCACAAATGGCGAAAGAATCCCGCTGCAGTGTCAAAATCTGTGGCATTACCTCTATCCATGATGCTCGGCTTGCTGCTGATGCAGGCGCAGACTACGCCGGGGTGTTAGTTGATGTTGCCGTATCCGAACGGACACGCTCCACTGCCCAAGCCGTCGAAATCGCAAGCGCGAGCCCTATCCCAACTGTCCTTTTGCTATACAATCGCACGACATCCGACATCCAAGCAGTGGTGTCCCAAGTTCACCCCTATGCCGTTCAACTCCTTGGGCAAGAGACACCACAGCAGGTTGAAGCACTGAAACGCACCGTAACGTGTCAACTCTGGAAGTCAGTTTATCTGCCTGCCGGTAGACCAGAGAATGTTGATATGCCTGCTGTCCGTGCTGAGATGCAAGCCTACACGGATGCCGGTGCAGATTTCCTTCTGTTTGATAGTGTTGATATGAGTCTGGAGAAACCGAGGTACGGCGGCACTGGCAAAACCTGTGATTGGAATATCGCCGCTGAACTCATCTCAGAGAGTCCGCTGCCGGTCTTCTTTGCAGGAGGGATTCGTCCAGAGAACGTCAAAGCCGCGATTGAGACGATCCGTCCGCACGGGATAGATCTCTGTTCCGGTGTTGAAGCCTCGAAAGGTATCAAAGACCCGCGGAAATTGGTACAACTGATGGAACAGATCGAACAAGCGAATTAAAAAATAGCAATCAGTTACCAGTCGTCGATTAAAGCGAACTCTATTTTAACAGCCACCTCTTAACCTTAACCATCAACTCGCCTCCGGTATAAGTGTTAAAGCACGGGTTGATGGTTAAAACTGACAACCATTAAAAAGGAGATTTTTGTGAACGATCATATTGTCAGCCGTGTGCAGCCTTTTAACAATCTTTTTCGGCTAGCGGCTATCGTAATACTTATATGTGGAATGTCTATTGCCAGTTTTTCTACTGCTTTTGCTGATGCCCATGAAATGGAAGGCGAGGCGATGGAAGAAAAACCGATGGAAGAACAACCGAAAATTACAGGATGGTTCCAGATTGATGTCGATAGCTTAGGCACCTATTTTTTAGTGGGTGCGAGTCATCCGCTCAGCGGTGGCATTTCATTTGATTCTAATATCTATGTTAACGGTCATTTGGGCGAGTTTGATATGGGCGTTACATTCCCTGCTATCGCAAACGACAGCATGGCACTGCTGCTAACACCGATGCTCGGCGTTGGGTTTGATTATACTACGGCGGACGGGCCCTATGCCTTATACCCACAAATCTTTGCGATCCTACCCGCCGGTAAAATCTTCGGTTTCCATTGGACAATCGCCACAGTCAAAACCATATTTGATGACCAAAGCATTAATGAACTCTACAACCGGACTTACATTACCTATGCGTTAAACGATACCGTCGCTATCGGTCCACAATTTGAATCCGTGCTGGGTCTCGGTGAGAAGGGCGCACTATGGGCTTTGAATTTCGGTGGACGAGTGAACATCGGTTATGGCGAGAATAACACACTCGGCTTATATGTCGGGTATGAAACCAAAAAAGGCGAAGGTGAAACCGGACTGACCGGTAGAATGAATTTCACGCGTAGATGGTAGGCATATTTTCCTATCAATCTGTAGGCCTGTAGGCGCGCTCCAAACAAATGAGAAGCGCGCCTATATGTTTTATTTCCTATAACGCATTAAAAAGAAAAAATGAAAAATGATAGACATATCAAAGTCTGCTATAGCGTGTGTAATCTTAATCTTTGCTTTCTCTGTAAATGCCACAAACGCCCAAGAACCCCTCCCATTAACCTATTTGACAGAGCCTATCCAAATTGATGGTCTGAGCGATGAATCGGGATGGCAGGAGATTGAACCACTCCCCCTGATCATGTACAAACCCATCTATAAAGGTGAACCCACTGAGAGAACTGAGATTAGAATCGCTTATGATACGGATTATTTTTACTGTTCAGCGCGATGTTATGATACCGATACCTCCGGAATTCGTGTGAACTCGCTCTATCGAGATAGGTCCAGCAAGGACGATAAATTTGGAATTATCCTGGATACCTTCAACGACAAGAAAACTGCCTTGTCATTTTGGACGACACCAGCCGGTATTCGCGGTGATGAAGCCGTCTTTAATGATGGCAAATCTGAGAACAAGAACTGGGATACCTATTGGGATGTCGCCACGGTTCAGGATGAAAACGGATGGTTCGTTGAAATGCGTATCCCATTCTCCAGTCTGAGTTTTCAGGATGAAGCAGGTAGGGTGGCCATGGGGTTAATCGCTTATCGAAATATTGCCCGAAAAAA
>MKWU01004094.1_pt1 | contig 17818 bp, 14 predicted proteins | sample 809101 | NCBI WGS metagenome assembly MKWU01 (sample SAMN05860141, study PRJNA318959) | sponge metagenome | host: Aplysina aerophoba | place: Slovenia: Piran, Adriatic Sea, Gulf of Piran | collected 2013-05-07
GACGACGCCGGCGACAGCGACCCGCTTCAATGAAGGGCCGGAGATATCTCCGGCCAAACCCAGACAGCGGTCCTGCGCTCCACAGCGCAGCCCGGGCTTCAATGAAGGGCCGGAGATATCTCCGGCCAAACGGCAAAGTCGCCGGCGCCCTCATCGACGGCCTCAAAGCTTCAATGAAGGGCCGGAGATATCTCCGGCCAAACTCGCCGACGCCGTCACCACCCTGATACGGGCCGGCACGCTTCAATGAAGGGCCGGAGATATCTCCGGCCAAACTGCTCCCCCGCCGGCATCATCGTCGTGCGCCTGCTGCTTCAATGAAGGGCCGGAGATATCTCCGGCCAAACAGCCGTTGCCGCGCATGGCGACGCTGGCCATCGCCTGGCTTCAATGAAGGGCCGGAGATATCTCCGGCCAAACGCCGCCACCGCCCGCCACGTCGCCGCCGGCATGAGCGCTTCAATGAAGGGCCGGAGATATCTCCGGCCAAACCACCACCGAGGCGTCGGCTGACACGCAGGTCGAGGGCGCTTCAATGAAGGGCCGGAGATATCTCCGGCCAAACGACGCCTCGACTTCGAGGACCTCAGCCCCGCCGACGAGCTTCAATGAAGGGCCGGAGATATCTCCGGCCAAACCTGGATTGCTCGGTGTGCATTGGGGACCTCCTTGGTGCTTCAATGAAGGGCCGGAGATATCTCCGGCCAAACGCCGTCCCGCTGCGCAGCCCCACCGTCAGATTCGCCGCTTCAATGAAGGGCCGGAGATATCTCCGGCCAAACCGTCTTCGGTCCACTCGGACTTGAGGACCTGGCCGAAGCTTCAATGAAGGGCCGGAGATATCTCCGGCCAAACAGGGCATAGCCGTCGCCGGCTCAGCGATCTACACCGCGCTTCAATGAAGGGCCGGAGATATCTCCGGCCAAACACACGCCCTGGCGCATCATCGAGATACTGCTCGCCGCGCTTCAATGAAGGGCCGGAGATATCTCCGGCCAAACACGAGCAGCGAGCAAGGGCAGCAAAGGCAGCCGCTAGCTTCAATGAAGGGCCGGAGATATCTCCGGCCAAACCGCCGCCGAAATCGACCGCCTCTACGTCGGCACCGACGCTTCAATGAAGGGCCGGAGATATCTCCGGCCAAACCAAGAAAGCCGGCATCAGCCCAGCCGAGCAGCCCCGCGCTTCAATGAAGGGCCGGAGATATCTCCGGCCAAACCGATGTCAGCCGCCGCCGCCTACTGGCCGGATTCCGGGCTTCAATGAAGGGCCGGAGATATCTCCGGCCAAACCAGCTCAGCGAACAGAGCTACGTGCGCTCCAGCTACGCTTCAATGAAGGGCCGGAGATATCTCCGGCCAAACCAGCTCACCGAACAGAGCTACGTGCGCTCCAGCTACGCTTCAATGAAGGGCCGGAGATATCTCCGGCCAAACGTCGTCGCAGTCGACGACCGAGACGTCGACTTCGGTGCTTCAATGAAGGGCCGGAGATATCTCCGGCCAAACAATGTCGCGATGGACCCGTCGGGCTCCGAATGGGTGCTTCAATGAAGGGCCGGAGATATCTCCGGCCAAACGCCACCAGCCGCCCCGACGAGTCGCCCGAAGCAAAGCTTCAATGAAGGGCCGGAGATATCTCCGGCCAAACGTCGCCGAGCAGCTCCGCACCGGCAGCCTCGACCGGTGCTTCAATGAAGGGCCGGAGATATCTCCGGCCAAACCCAACTGCAGCCGATCCACGTCACCGCCGACCTCGCCGCTTCAATGAAGGGCCGGAGATATCTCCGGCCAAACCCCGTGGACCGGCGGCTGCGAGATCCGCGTCTCCACGCTTCAATGAAGGGCCGGAGATATCTCCGGCCAAACTGCAGCGCTCGCAGCCGGCGCCGTATGGCTCTACGAGCTTCAATGAAGGGCCGGAGATATCTCCGGCCAAACCCCGCTCGCCGTGCTGTGCCGCAGCTGCAACGCACGCTTCAATGAAGGGCCGGAGATATCTCCGGCCAAACACGACGACGGCGTGAGGCGCCGCCACCCACGCGTCGGCGCTTCAATGAAGGGCCGGAGATATCTCCGGCCAAACGTCGGCGATGGCGTCGAGGCGCGGCGTCAGCGGCGTGCTTCAATGAAGGGCCGGAGATATCTCCGGCCAAACTCTGTACCAAAGCGACTACCTGTATGCCGCTCTAGATAGCTTCAATGAAGGGCCGGAGATATCTCCGGCCAAACCCCAGCTGCGCAGCGAGCAGCGCATCCTCGCCGCCGCTTCAATGAAGGGCCGGAGATATCTCCGGCCAAACCGGGGGCGGACCGTGACGCCACGTGGGGGGTCGTGTAGCTTCAATGAAGGGCCGGAGATATCTCCGGCCAAACACGACAAGTGGTGCGTGCCGCCGTGCGACCACGCGCTCGCTTCAATGAAGGGCCGGAGATATCTCCGGCCAAACACGACAAGTGGTGCGTGCCGCCGTGCGACCACGCGCTCGCTTCAATGAAGGGCCGGAGATATCTCCGGCCAAACTCCGAGACCATGTACCGCAAGGCGCACGCATACAAGCTTCAATGAAGGGCCGGAGATATCTCCGGCCAAACACGGCTGGCCGCAATCGGGCGGCTACGGCATCCACGCTTCAATGAAGGGCCGGAGATATCTCCGGCCAAACCGGGGCAAGCGGTCATGCAGACGATACGCCTCACTCTGCTTCAATGAAGGGCCGGAGATATCTCCGGCCAAACCGGCACGGTCCGGGTCGAAGCGCCGACCATCGAAGCCGCTTCAATGAAGGGCCGGAGATATCTCCGGCCAAACCTCGTGCTCGAGCTTTTGCTGCCGCAGGGCGTCAGCATGCTTCAATGAAGGGCCGGAGATATCTCCGGCCAAACCCGTTGCCGCGCATGGCGACGCTGGCCATCGACTGGCTTCAATGAAGGGCCGGAGATATCTCCGGCCAAACCTGCGGGTAGTCGACGTCGTAGCCGGCGAGCATCTCGGTGCTTCAATGAAGGGCCGGAGATATCTCCGGCCAAACTCCGGGCAGGGAGCACCGAGTACCGATCTGCTTCACGCTTCAATGAAGGGCCGGAGATATCTCCGGCCAAACGCCACGGCCAGGTACGCACAGGGCTGGCGCCCGCAGCTTCAATGAAGGGCCGGAGATATCTCCGGCCAAACCACGATTGCCGTAGGCAGGGCTGACTACGATTGCGTCGCTTCAATGAAGGGCCGGAGATATCTCCGGCCAAACTCGCGAAATACGCACCCAAGAGCGACAACAACGACCCGCTTCAATGAAGGGCCGGAGATATCTCCGGCCAAACTAAGAACTTGCGGCGTCCGGCGATCTCGCGCAGCTTGCTTCAATGAAGGGCCGGAGATATCTCCGGCCAAACTTCCAAGCCGACGCGACACGCATAGACCCCGCATGGATGCTTCAATGAAGGGCCGGAGATATCTCCGGCCAAACCTTCACCCAGCGCTGCGAATTGCGCAGTACCTTCGGGCTTCAATGAAGGGCCGGAGATATCTCCGGCCAAACTTCGATGGAGCCGAACATAGCAACGAGTCCGCCGTGCTTCAATGAAGGGCCGGAGATATCTCCGGCCAAACGCTGTGCGCGCATGATCGCGCGGCCCGTGAACGCAGCTTCAATGAAGGGCCGGAGATATCTCCGGCCAAACTTACTGCGGGGCGCACCGTGAACCGCCTTAGGCTCGCTTCAATGAAGGGCCGGAGATATCTCCGGCCAAACTCCGCCGAAGAGGCTGCTGCCGAGGTCAAGGTGTCTGCGCTTCAATGAAGGGCCGGAGATATCTCCGGCCAAACCCAGCTGATCGCCCGCGACCTGGCGATCGGCGAGGCCGAGCTTCAATGAAGGGCCGGAGATATCTCCGGCCAAACGCCCATCACGAGGCCGTCGGTGTCGTCGCTCCAGACGCTTCAATGAAGGGCCGGAGATATCTCCGGCCAAACGTCATGGAATCGCTGACGCTGACGCTGACCGTCGCCGAGCTTCAATGAAGGGCCGGAGATATCTCCGGCCAAACTCGGCCCGAAGGGCGAGCGTTGCGGGCTGATCCTGCTTCAATGAAGGGCCGGAGATATCTCCGGCCAAACACACAGGGGCGATTTCACCTACGTGGAGGTCGACAAGCTTCAATGAAGGGCCGGAGATATCTCCGGCCAAACCCGCAGCCCGCTCAGTGTCCGATGCGGGGCGCTGCGAGCTTCAATGAAGGGCCGGAGATATCTCCGGCCAAACCTCAAGCCGAAGGATCGTCGCTGGTTCCGAGGCATGCTTCAATGAAGGGCCGGAGATATCTCCGGCCAAACCGGCGGGTGGCCGACAGCACGCAGCCCGCACTGCCGGCTTCAATGAAGGGCCGGAGATATCTCCGGCCAAACCAGGGTTCATCACACCTACGCAGCGCAGCACGTCGTGCTTCAATGAAGGGCCGGAGATATCTCCGGCCAAACCCCCGCCGCGCCCGCAACAGCTACCGCACGGAAGCCGCTTCAATGAAGGGCCGGAGATATCTCCGGCCAAACCTTGGCTGTCTGCGGCGTCATCATCTTCGCGATTGAGCTTCAATGAAGGGCCGGAGATATCTCCGGCCAAACTTCGTTCGGGACTGTCACCAGCAGTTACCGGATACCGCTTCAATGAAGGGCCGGAGATATCTCCGGCCAAACCAGCGCACTGCGCCGTTCGATGAGCGGCGGCTAGCCGCTTCAATGAAGGGCCGGAGATATCTCCGGCCAAACATCCCGCAATGAGCGACGGTACCTCTTCGGAAGGCGCTTCAATGAAGGGCCGGAGATATCTCCGGCCAAACTGCGGTCCGCCGTAGTCACCGATCCACAGCTTCAACTGCTTCAATGAAGGGCCGGAGATATCTCCGGCCAAACCCCGAGCAGCCATCTACCAAGGGATACGTGTTGTTGAGCTTCAATGAAGGGCCGGAGATATCTCCGGCCAAACCGATTTCATTGCATCACGCCGGGAGGCTGGCACAACGGCTTCAATGAAGGGCCGGAGATATCTCCGGCCAAACCGACCGGGTGATCTCTTCCGATGTTGTCGAGCGCGTCGGCTTCAATGAAGGGCCGGAGATATCTCCGGCCAAACCATTCAGCGGTCGCTTCGTGTGGGCGGTCACCTAGATGCTTCAATGAAGGGCCGGAGATATCTCCGGCCAAACATCCGATGTTCGCTCCCATTTCGACGGAGGCGAACGCTTCAATGAAGGGCCGGAGATATCTCCGGCCAAACCTCGGCCAGCCAGTCAGCGAACAGGTCTGCGTCGTAGCTTCAATGAAGGGCCGGAGATATCTCCGGCCAAACCTGCGACGATTGCGGGGCTGACGAACGATCAGGCATACGCTTCAATGAAGGGCCGGAGATATCTCCGGCCAAACACGGGGCTATCTGAGCCGCACATCTTGGGGGGCTTGCAGCTTCAATGAAGGGCCGGAGATATCTCCGGCCAAACGCAGCGTCCACACCCTGAGCGGCTGACGTGCCATAGGGCTTCAATGAAGGGCCGGAGATATCTCCGGCCAAACCACGATGCCGTCGTACTCACGCTGACCACGCTTGCCGCTTCAATGAAGGGCCGGAGATATCTCCGGCCAAACCACCGACAGCGACCGAAGCACCGACGCCGCAAAAAGGCTTCAATGAAGGGCCGGAGATATCTCCGGCCAAACTCGTCATGCGCGAGATGCGGGTCGATGTCCAGCACCGCGCTTCAATGAAGGGCCGGAGATATCTCCGGCCAAACGCCCGCACCGGCACCGTCCGATGACCGCAGCCGAGTGCTTCAATGAAGGGCCGGAGATATCTCCGGCCAAACACGCGCCGCAGTAGCTAGGTGCCGCCTGCCGTCGAGCTTCAATGAAGGGCCGGAGATATCTCCGGCCAAACAACGCTGCCGGGCGACCATATGCGCAGTTCGTAGATGCTTCAATGAAGGGCCGGAGATATCTCCGGCCAAACGGCGGGCAGCGCATGGGCACCAAGTTCGGGGAGTTCCTGGCTTCAATGAAGGGCCGGAGATATCTCCGGCCAAACCCGCGCACGCGACCTGCTCGCAGACTTGGCGTGGGGCTTCAATGAAGGGCCGGAGATATCTCCGGCCAAACCGCTAGTCGGCGTGCTCATGCGGGCAGGCGAAATCGCTTCAATGAAGGGCCGGAGATATCTCCGGCCAAACGCCGACCATCGACCCGCCGCGGGCGTCGCGGACGTGGCTTCAATGAAGGGCCGGAGATATCTCCGGCCAAACTTGGCGGCGTTCCGGTGCAGGTTCCGTGCCTGTCCGGGCTTCAATGAAGGGCCGGAGATATCTCCGGCCAAACTTCGATCTGTGCCTTCGTGAGCGGTCCGGCACCGACGCTTCAATGAAGGGCCGGAGATATCTCCGGCCAAACAATGCGGCGTGACTGCCGACGCGGTGGGCAGCAACTGGCTTCAATGAAGGGCCGGAGATATCTCCGGCCAAACTCCACATTTGTGGACTGAGATCCGGAAGATTCTGGCTTCAATGAAGGGCCGGAGATATCTCCGGCCAAACGACGCTGGCACGATTGCCGACAACTCGATCACCCCGGCGCTTCAATGAAGGGCCGGAGATATCTCCGGCCAAACGGCGCAGCGTCACGCAACATCACGATCACGTCCATTGCTTCAATGAAGGGCCGGAGATATCTCCGGCCAAACCTTTGGCCACGCCGAGCGTCTTGCTGCCGTATTCCATGCTTCAATGAAGGGCCGGAGATATCTCCGGCCAAACATCGTTGACCGATGGAGTCCGGCCGACACTCACACGGCTTCAATGAAGGGCCGGAGATATCTCCGGCCAAACGATGGGTTGGCGGGTACGGGGCGATTGATTGCGAGTATGCTTCAATGAAGGGCCGGAGATATCTCCGGCCAAACCCCACATGGCGGGGCCAACAGCACCATTGAAGACTCGCTTCAATGAAGGGCCGGAGATATCTCCGGCCAAACATCAGAGCCGGTACTGATGCCGCTCTGGCTGTGGTGCTTCAATGAAGGGCCGGAGATATCTCCGGCCAAACCGGCGTGATGCAATGAAATCGGATGAAACGGTTCCCCGCTTCAATGAAGGGCCGGAGATATCTCCGGCCAAACGCCCGACCATCGTTCATTTCTCCGATTGGCCGTCAGCTTCAATGAAGGGCCGGAGATATCTCCGGCCAAACCGCTGACAACACTGGTGACCGTCATCGCCGGATGGGCTTCAATGAAGGGCCGGAGATATCTCCGGCCAAACCACCGAAGGTGTGCCCGTCACTTCGACCGGTGAATGGGCTTCAATGAAGGGCCGGAGATATCTCCGGCCAAACTGAGGCGATGGCTGCGATAGCTGAGGCCGAGTCGATCGCTTCAATGAAGGGCCGGAGATATCTCCGGCCAAACCGTGGCGTTCGTAGAACCGCTGCGGTCGGCCTCCCCCGCTTCAATGAAGGGCCGGAGATATCTCCGGCCAAACCGCTCCTGAAATCTACTGGTGCTGACCAGCGGTTACGGAAGCGGTTGCGAGCGCTCCGCGTGTGGGAGCGCTCAGGAAGCTGTTCATTCGGTTGTCAAGGTGCAATTTAGGTCCGTAGTTCGGGGCTGCGAGCGCTCCCCGGCGATTGGGGCCTGACTGGACCGCTCGCATCATACAATGACCGGTCCCGAGCTGGGTAGTGGCGGCGCGTTACCGAGGAAGTCGAAGCAATCTCTGCCTCGTTCAGTAGGCATTCCGAGGTCGACGAAAGCAATCGTGTCCTCGCTGTGGTGGATAACTTCGCCGAGTTCAGTCTTGAGACCAATGAGCTCGATACTGTCGAGATCACTGATGAACACGCTGTAGTGCATCGGCCAGCCGTATGCCTTCATGGCTTTATGGACCTTCCGCAGGCGCTTCGGGTCGCTGATGTCGTAGGAAACGAGGTATCGACGGCGACCGCTCATGAATCTACCTCGTGGTAAAGGGCACGTACTCGGGAATCTCGCCGAGCATGGCCGCTGCGAGCATGCGGGCCTGAACTTCGAGTACACGCCGGTAGGTGATCTTGTAGCCATAGGTGGGGTGCGTGATCTCGTGGTCGAGACGCCGCTCGTAGGATGCGATCACAGCTCGACGCGCTGCTTGCTCAAGTGCCACTCCCCCGGCCCGAACAATGAATCCGTTCTCGGCCACCTCGCCATTGTTCACAGCATTGATCGCCACCGACTCGGCGATGATGGGCCGGAACTCCTCCGCCAGATCAAGGGCCAGGGCGGGCCGTCCGAACCTGGGTCGGTGATAGACGCCCAAGTACGGATCGAAGCCGATCGAGTACACCACGGCCGTCAGGTCCTTGACGAGCAAGGCGTACAGGAATGACAGCAAGCAGTTCACCGGGTCGCGTGGCGGCCGCCGGTTGCGGCCTGCAAAGTCGAACGTCCCCAGACGGTCGTCCTTCAGCATCGCTGCGAAGCTCCCGAAGTAGGAGCGGGCCGCCGCCCCCTCGATGCCCAGCAGCGACTCGATCGAATCGACTTCCGCCGCCTTCGCGGCGAGATCCTTCAGCTGGCCGACGGCCGCTTCCACCGGTTCACGCGAGTTGCGCATCAGCAGCGTGCGGGAGTTGCGGATCTTGCCGACGACCATCTGGCGAGCCAGCGGCAAGCCCGCCTGAGCGGCCACCGCGACCTGGCGCCGACGTAACTCCACATGCTTGGACGGCAGGCCGTGGGCGATCCCCTGGAACCAGCCCCCATAGCTGAACCAGCAAACCGGGATATCTTCCCGGAACGCTGCGTGGAGCAACTGGGCCGACACCTGAACGTTGCCGCTGAGATTGATCTGCGAGATGTCGATCAGGCGTTCGCTGCTGACCACTTCGCGGTTGACCTTGACCTCCACCCGGCGCTGGCTGATTCCCAGACGGGCGCCTTGCTCGGTCACGTACAGCGGACGCGCCTCCGAGTCGCGTGGCGTCAGACGCCTCGGCGTCTTCTCTACATGACCGGTGTGGAAGTTGGTTTCGTCCGGCAGACAAATGCCCACCAGCGAACAACGCGGGCACTTCGGGCTGTCCACCAACGGCGGCGGCGCAGCATCGGCAGCCGCGACACGGCGCAGCCTCTTGACGGTGTCGAGCGTCTTGCCCATGAGGCGCTCGTCGAAGTCGACCGTCGTGCGTTCGCGAGACGTTGCGAAATAGAACTGGCCCTCATCGCAGGCGTAGCCGCTGTCGCGCAAGATCAGCCCGATCGCAGCCAACTGCTGCAGCTCCGGCTCCCACGCGGGGCCGTGCTTGGGCGGCCGGCCGCGCTTGACCTCGACAGGCACGACCTTGCCGTCGAAGCCCTCGACAATGTCGGTCTTGGCGATGAGGCCCAGCCGCTCCGAGCTGACGAGCACCGAGCGGGCATTGCTCACAGGATCGTCCTCCGATGAACCGCCCATACGTCCGCCGCCTTCGTCCACGCGACGATGCACGTAGCGGCCATGGACTGTGTCCGCGTTGTCTTCGAAACGGCTCTGGACCCACTCGAGAAAAAACAGTCGCGGGCAGTACACGAACTCGTTGACCATCCGGGCCGGAACGAGGTCGGGTACTTCAGTCACTCGTCACGCCGCCAGATCACCTGTGGAGGGCCGAAGTTCGCGAGTCCCATCGCGCGATCGTTGCGCCGAATCGCCGACTCCATGATCCGAAACACACCCAGCGAAGGCAGCGCCAAGGTCTTGCGCCTGTCCTCGAGACAACCCTTGCCGATTTGGGCGACAAAGGTGCGGACAAGCCTCGGAGAAGCGGGACGCGCCCACAATGGCCACGAGAATGCGCCGTCTCGCCACGTTCCTGAGCAACCTGTCGTCGCCGTCTTGCCAGTTCCGACGAATGCGGGAAACATGCACAAACCGAGCAGGGCAAGGCACTCGGCACCCGGGTTGGTCAGCTTCGGATTGTTTGTGTTGTCAGTTGGGTCAAATGCCGACAGTGCATATGCACGGTCGTCGGCCACATCCCACCTCAGCGAAGGCGAGGTACTGTCGTATCGCCACGGGCCGCAAAGTGCAGAAGTGATTTCCTCGGCCGTGACGTCCGCGAAGACCTGGCGCGCCATCCGCAAGAACAACTGCCGACCGGCGGTGAAGTGGAAGTCAGTCGGTTTGGCGACCTTGCCGGTCACGGCGTCGAGACTGCCCTCTGCCACGAGCGCCATGGCCAGCCGCCCGCTTGAAGTATCCGCTGCCTGCTGGAGGTAGTGACGAATCTCGGCCGCAGGAAACTTGACGTCGTTCGCGGCCGGTTCTGGATTGAGAGCGGGCTCCGTAGCCCAGCGATCGACCGTTGCGAGCACTTGTTCGACGATGTCCTCGAGATCCAACTCGGCGGAGACGCAGGCTGTCGGGACAACCCCGTCTGCCCATCGCAACGCTGGTGCGTGGGACTCAGACTCGAACGCAACTTGAACGCCGAGCGCGGCCATGAATCCGAGCGGATTGGTGCCGGACAGACCACGTAACTCGATCTCGGCCATCAGCTCGCTGCTCCGTTGGAGGTGGCGTGGCCTTCGGCTTCCTCGGCGCTGCGGCGATGGTCGGCCAGCCGGAGGATTGCCTCAAGCCACGCGAGGCCGTGGTGCCCATATTTCGCACTCAGTCGCCAGAAACGGTCCGCCATCTCCAGAGCAAGGTTCGTCTCGCTGAACTCGGAATGGGCGCTCAGCAACATGCCGTCGAATTCGTAGGAGAGCTCGGTGGGGCACGGGTCGGCAACGATCATCGGCAGCGGACGGCCCCTGCCGTGGTGAGTTGCCACGAGATGAAGAACGAGATCGGGATCGTGGGCCCGACCCATGAGACCGTCGTCGGATTGCGCCAGCGCGACGCTGGCCACTTCGTGGCGTACTGGTGGCCCTCCTCCTGACGAGCGACGAACGCCCGGAAGCGACTTCGCCAGCGGCTCGTCCAGCATCGCCAAGCGGACCTGGTCATTGCCGACGAGCTGCGATTGAAACCGCCGGTCCACTTTGCCGAGATCATGCAACTCACCTGCAAGGCGAAGGTCGGAACGTAACTCAGGCCCCAGCCCGAGCCGCTCCGCGAATTCCTCAGCTTGCTGTCCGACACCCGACAGATGGTCGCTCAGCAATACGCCGCTCCCCGTCAACGAGGCGTCATCACCGCTGGCGAGAGTCAACACATCGACGCTGCGCTGAACCAGCACGTAGTAGTCGCTCATCCGGGGCGATTCGAGATCCTTGGCAGTGTCGTCGTGCTTGGCGATGATGAGCTCGATCTCGCTTTCATGAGTATTGACAAAGTGCCGTAGCGCGCCGAGCTCGCTGTCGCTGGCCGACGACGGATCGCCGACCAGCCATCGCAGGTGCTGCGGGGCCGTAGCTGCATCGTGGTCGAGGAGTTCTTCGACCCATGCCCGGATTCGCTCGCGCGGAGCCAGCTCGTCGTCGGTGTAGGCGTCGTCTCCGGAGTCCTCGCGGATGGGTCGCGGCATCGTCGGGGCGTCATAGCCGAGCCACGATCGAAGCCGCCCATCGAGCTGATCGTCCAAACGGACGGTGCATCGCCGTCCATAAGCCCACTGGGCCTCGTCACCGAGGTCCGCGATAGGTTGGGAATCCTGTGGTTGCGCGTCAGCCGCGCCCCCAGCGGTGCCTGCCGTGCGCTGCCGCGGGTCCCATGTGCCTCCGACGAGCCCGCCGACACTGGTGTCCACCAGCAGGACGTCCCCTGGCTTGATTCCGTCAACGGAGGTTGGCTCCACGACGTCGTCTCCGGCGACGTAGCGCAAGACCGGGGTCGCCGAGGGCTCGGCTCGGCTCGTGCGCGAAGGCGGCGGTGCCGCCCGGATCGCCACATCGGCGACAGGTGCCTCGTCGCTGCCTCGCAGCCACGCACGCGCTGCCGAGATCGGCACCGAGAGTTGCTCGGCCGGTCGGGGCGGGACAAGACGAAGTGCGTCGCTGCTGCGATCTCGTCGCCAGACGACGGCGACATCGGGCTCGGGCGGATTGTCGTCGAAGCCGTGCAGAAAGTCGCCGATGTCGGGTTGCACCAGCGGCTCAGGACTGGTCTGCGCCCACGCTTCCATGTGCGTCGGCAGCAGCAGAGGCGCCGGCTGCCAGGGAGCCGTCGTCTCCTCAAGAGGCATGTCGTCGAGCTGAGGGCTGTCCGGCCCGGCGTCGATGGTGTCGTCTTGCGCCCGCGCACGTAGCTCGCGCCATGTCGCCTGCACCGAGTTGCCGTAGACCGGGTCGGGCTTCTTGCCTTCGACGTCGGTCTTCAATCCAAGGACCCAACATCTGGCAGGTTGACCGAGTCTGTGCGCGAGCGTCCCGCGCCTGTCGAGACGACCCAGTCGCTGGCGGAGGCTGTCGAGCGGGCACGCCTCGGTGATGAGGGCGTCGAAGCTGAAGTCGGCGCCGACCTCGATCGACTGCGTCGCTACGACCATCGCACGCTCTCGGTCGGGATCGCGCCGATCTGGATTCACCAGTTCAGCTATCTCGCGCAATCGTCGTTCACGATCCAGGGGACGCATCCGTCCTGTGATGAGATACGCCCGGTGCCCCGCCTCTTCCAAGGCCCGGTGCATCTCGCGTGCGGTGCGAACCCGGTTGACCACAATGCCGACGCTGCGCTCGTGATCAAGCAACTCGCCCTTGATGATGCGCAAGACTTCCATGGGCAGTGCGACGTGCGGCACCCGGCCAGAAAGCCCGACTATTCGTGCCTGCTTCGCAGCCCGGACGATTTTTTGAAGTCGCTGTTGAGCTTCACCGGTGCCTTCGAGATCCGCTGCCAGGTCAAGGGCAAAACGACGCCGTGTGTCGTCACCCGGTGTCGCCGACATCTCTACGACAAAACCCCGCCTTGGCAGCACGTCCGCTTGAAACGAGTTGATTGACGCCTGGTCATCGAGATCTCGAAGGGTGGCGACGAACGCTCTGCTCAGGTGCACCTCATCGAGAATGACGAGGCAGTCGTTTCCGGCGAGTCCCGCATGGATCGGTCGCATGCCAGCGCTTGTCCCGTAGCCGCGAAAAAGCAGCTTCGAGCCGAATTGGTCAATTGTGGACACCATCACCCAGGGTTGATCAGGACGTGTAGCCCAGTCCCGATCATGCGGAATGCCGCCGCGTAGCGCGGATACGCCGATCGGCTCGTCCGCGTCGGAAGCAATACGAGCAAGCGCATCCCCGATTCTGGCGAGAAGCGCGCCGCCATCAGAATTTGGCGCCCCTCGAATGGCATCACTGATGTGCCGTGCTCGTTCGAAGACTTGGTCGACCACGATGCGACGATCGATTACGAATACGACGCGTCGCGGAAAGACGGTCGGGCGGGCCGCGAGCGTGAATACCGCTGTGTCGAGCACTGCGGTCTTGCCGGCCCCCGTCGGCAAGTGGATGACTTCCGGCCACCGCTCATCGGCAAGCACTTGCTCGGTCAAGCGCACCTGCCACGGGTACGGCTCGTGGCCATGCACGACACGGAAGAACTCTGCGAAGTCAGAGGCGGACAGCAGGTCAACGCTCATCTTCGACCCCGGGTACCGATTCATCTACTGCACGCCGAGGGAGTGGTCGCATCAGACCGAGTCCAATAAATCGACCCGAACCCAACACGACGGGGCCGGTGACGCTCTCGTCAAATCTCACCGCAGCATGCACAAGGCGCCGACGCACGCCAGAGGCCCGGCGGGTTCCCTGCACGAACGCGGGAAAGCGAGCCGCTGGATGCGCTCCAGTGGTCAGAGGATCCAATGACACTGCGACGGCTGCCGGCTGAGGAAGACCGACATGCAGGCACGACTGGCGAACCTGTTCTTCAGCGGCAGCCCAAGCCCTTGAACGCGAGGCCGGTGATCCGCCCGCCAGCCGGCCAGGATTCTTCGGCAGCGCTATGGGCGTCACGCTGACCCATTCGGGCGACGGCCGCTCCCAGGTATGCGAGCGGAGGGTGCGGAGTTCGAATGGCGGCTGCTTGCGCAGGAGCTCGATCGTGATGTCGCCGGTCAATCTAAGCCGACAGCGTCGGCCGGATCCGGCTTGTTCCCACTTGCCGATGGCGCGAAATGCTGCGCGAGCAGCTTCGTCCCCCAGGGCCTCTGGCAACATCACGGCGAGTCCCATAATGCGGCCGTCTGCATGCGCGTGGCCCACGTTGGGCAGCGCAAGGAATGCAACGTGCGGGTCAAGGCTCGGGCGGCCGTCGGGCAAGTGCCCGCTCAATCCTTCCGGCAGCGGATCATCAGCGTGATGAAAAATCGCGCCGCGCAGCGCTTCGGTCAGCTCGATCGTGCGCGTCGTCGGGAACCACCGCTTGTCGACCGGCAGTTCGAAGACGATGAATTCACCGGCTATGTCTGCCCGCACCGCTGTTGGTGAGCCGTCATCCGCGGCCACTGCGGAATAGCGAACCCCGACAAACGGCAGAGCCCGCGGTCGCACGCCTTCATGGCGTCGATGTTCCCGTTCGAGCGCCTCAAGCTGGCCGCGCTGGGGGCACCGCAGCACCACCGATCCGCTGCCCGGTCGCATCGTCGGCACCGGGCTCGTCTCAAGCAGACGACACGAAACGAGCGAGGATGAGTGCCCGAGCCGAGTCACTCTCGACAGCAAGCCGTCGAGCGCCTTCACCACCTCGGGCCCCGGCGTCTCGGCCCAGCTAAAGCAGACTCGTGGACACGCCGGGGTCACCGAAGGAAACTGGCGCTCCTGCCTCGTTCTCCCGTCGGGCATGAGCGCCAGGGCTGATGCAACTGCGCCCTTTCCTGACCGGAGACGCGCGTCGTTGACGGGCACGAAGTGGCTCACTGGGCGTCGAACAGAAACGTCGTCGGGGAGCGAGGCAGCAATTGCAGGGGCCTTGCATGACTCGAGCCACTCCAACGCATCGCGCTCGGCCGAGTCCGGCACGTCGGCATCGGCATCGGCATCGGCCCAAGTTGCGACGAGTGCCGAGAACAAGCGGGCGGGGTGTGGCGGCCATTCGTGCTCGCCCCGGTCATGGTGCGCAGTTGCGACATATCGACCGGTGAGCAGCGTCACCTCGATCGAGATCACGATTCCTCCGCGACTCCCTCGCGTGCGGACAACTCGCGGCTTCGGCGAAGCAACTCCACCAGCTTGGGCGCTGGCACCAACTTGATCTCGCCGGTCTCCCAGCCAATTCCTTCGGTTTCGGCCGCCTCGACCGCTTCCCTCAGGAGCGCGGCGCTCGACTCTCGGTCGGTGTCGATGGCCTCAGGATCGGAACCATCACGCCGGACCAGTTCCAGCGAAGGCGCATGCTCCGGCAGCAGCAGGCAACGCGACCGCAAGTCGAAGTCCATCTCGTACGCGTAGGCGATCGCAGCGACACCCAGCGCGGCCACTGCCGTCCGCGCTGCGACCGATGCTTCCCGCTGCACACCGGCAAACTTGAGCCGTCGCAGAGCGGGCAAGGAGATCACCGTTGTCTGGCGGGCCGATGAGATCGTCACTCCTCCGGCGAGCCCGTCGATCGACGGGGCAATGTTGCCGTGGTTAATCTCAGCCGGGCGGCCATCGGAACCCGCCGTCTTCGGCTTGCCCTTCTCGACGGCGGCCTCATCCTTGTCCAGCGTCCAACGCTGATCAGGGTCTGCGTGCTCGTACACAACGGCTGCGCCCCGTTCAATCTGAAGGGGGTCGATCCGGCTACCGACCTTCGATCCGACCCGCGCGTCCAGTCCCACCACCTCAGAAACGAAGGCCCGCTGGAACTTCGCTCCGAGACCGCCTTTCGGCCCTGTGGAATCCCATTGCCCGAACAGCAAGGCCGTCGGCGCGTGCTTGAACATCGCCGTCGCATTGCGTGGCTGCGCGTTGGTAATCGCACGGCCGATGTCGGACAAACGGAACAGCGTGCCGTCAAGCATGCCGTCCCGAAAGATCGCATCGGCCAGACGGTGCGGTGCCTCCAGTACCGTCAGTCGCCCGATGTCGCTGACGTCGTCCGCTGCCGTGAAATCCACGAACGGCACCGGAAAACTCAATTCACCGGCTTCCCAGCCCTCCAGCAGCGCCAGTTCCGCCCGGTTCGCCTGGGATGCCACTGAATCGAGCAGCACTGTTGTGGCGACCCGGTCTCCGACCTGACGCTCCTCAATCGCATACCTGTGCTCGGCGTTGCTCGCCACGGCATACGTAGGCGGGAACACCTTGCCGCCCTCGCCGTCCGCAGGTTGCAGGCTCAAGATCGAGCGAAGCGCCACCGCGCCACCGCCGACGGCTTCCCGCAGCATCTCGTAGCTCAACTCGGTCATCCAACTGTCCTTCCTGATAAACGCCGATGTCATGGATTCGTGCGTCCATGTCAACGTACTGATGGGGTGTTACACGCACGCGGATGATGGCCGACGGGAGTCTGCAAATTCCGCGCCGTAGCCACCCATACACGAGAAAGCCCCGCCATTCCAGGTCAAGCCGAAGCGTCCAGGAAGGCGGGGAGGATTGTGAATGAGCATAACAAGCCGGTTGCCCGGTCGCGACGCCTCGTTTCCACCACGCTCGTTATCTCTGAGCCCGGTTCCGCTCAGCGAGACGCGGCGAGCGCTCATCGCCTGCGGCCGAGTGTGTAGTCTGTGCGATCCTCCACGTGCCCATAGTCGCGGACGTCAAGCCGATTTACCCAGAGGCGCCGGTTGGTCAGCTGAATCGGGTTGAACCGACCTCCGCCTTGCGGCACCCACGCCGCCACCTCGCAGGCAGAGTCAGAGCCCTTGATGTCCATGACCGCTTCAATCGCTGGAACGAAATCCGTGTCGTCCGAGAACAGAATCGCGATGTCAAATTCATCGCTCATAGCACGGGTGACCATTTCAACGACAATCTTCACGTCGACACCCTTTTCCTTGGGACGGGCCGGATCTCGGTAGTTCAGCGCACGTGACCACGCCGTCACGAGGCTCTCACGATCCCATTGCGCCAATTGACGTTGGGCCGCGCTGGAGCCCTTCGGGTCGTGGTGCACCAAGGGCAGGCCTCGAAACACAAATACGCCGACCAAGACTCGCTGAACGCCTCTCCGTTGAGCCAGTCGCGTGCCTAACGAACGAGGGCGGACTTGGCCACACGGAGCTGGATCGTTCACCTGGAAGAACGCCTCGCGGGCTCGTCGGTAGCAATTCTGGTAGTCAACGAACAGCGCTACACGGTCCTGGATCCGGTCCACGGTCCTCGCCCTCTCAAGTGAGTCAATATGCTCGGCATGGTATACGGATTGCTCAGCAGTCACAACTGGAGATTGTATGAGAACGTTGCCTTGCACCCGATGTAATTAGTACTCTACAGAAAAAATACCCCGTCATCTGCATAGTCCATGACTCAAATTCAGTGCGACAAGCCATACCGCCGCACCAGACCCAGCGGCGACAATTCCCACCTCGCCGCCCTCATTGAAGATGTCGGGTACTCAGGACTTCGGGAGGTGCTCTCTGCAATCGGGGGACTCTGCAGAGTCCCCCCTTCATTTCGGTCTCCGCCCTCAACCGACGATCGGGTTAGTCCACGCACGTCCGCGCGGTCTACCCCAAGGACTCTCGCCGGTGCACACGGCCCCACGGTATTTCCGGAGTTTGACGGATTCTGACCAGCCGCAATAGTCCATTCACACGAGAAAGCCCCGCCCTTCCTGGTCAAGCCGAAGCGTCCAGGAAGGCGGGGAGGATTGACCAACAGGATACAGCCTTTCCGAGACTGTGAACGCCCAGACGCACCGGTCCAGTGTTCAGCCCCGTGACAGAGCGACCCACCACCGGCCGG
>MKWU01004096.1_pt1 | contig 17810 bp, 19 predicted proteins | sample 809101 | NCBI WGS metagenome assembly MKWU01 (sample SAMN05860141, study PRJNA318959) | sponge metagenome | host: Aplysina aerophoba | place: Slovenia: Piran, Adriatic Sea, Gulf of Piran | collected 2013-05-07
GTTGCGTTCCCACCAGGCGCGCAGGAACTGGCGCCCGGTGCGGCCGAAGCCGTTGATCCCCACCCGCATGGTCATGGCGGCGACTGTCCTCTCGGTCCGGGGAGGCTGTCCATAGATTCTACCGCGCTGTCCCCCGTCCGATCCCCTCTCCCCGGCGGGAGAGGTGAGGGTGAGGGGCGATCCCCTCCGGGGTCCGCTCACCCCGGCACTGTTTGCAGGACAGGGGGAGAGCGATTCCCTACAGGAGCACGCGTCTCGTCGCGTCGCCCGGCCGCCGACGGAAGTCCGTCAGCAGATGCCGGCGACGCCCCGACTCGTCGATGTGCTCCTCGAGCCGGCAGCGCGACCCCTCGAGCAGGTGGTGGTCGACCTCGCGGACGTGCTCGACCACCTCGTCGCGCAGCTCGCGCGAGGCGGGGAAGTGCCCGGCGGCGTGCATGGCGATGTGCAACTGGCGCGTGCCGATGCGCAGCAGCCAGCCGAGCAGCAACTCGGCCCAGCCGAGGTGGAACGCCTCGTCGGCGAAGATCAGCGGGTAGCGACGCTCCGACGCCTCGTTGGCGGTGAAGAGCGCGGTCGGCCCGAAGTTGGGTCGTCCGAGGTCGCTCGCGGCGCGGTAGATGGCGCGCAGGTGCTCGTCGCCCGCAATCGCCTCGCCGCCGAAGTAGTGCCCGAGGCCCACATCCTCGGCGCGCGCCTGCTCGTGGCGGCCGTAGGCCTGGTGCGCCCACTCCAGGAACGACTCGATCTCACCGGGCAGCGCGGACTGCGCCGCGACGTGCTCGATCGCCTGCCGCACGAGCGGTACGGCGCTCTGGTACGCGCCGCGCCGCACCAGCGCCGTGGCGTCCGAGGTGCTCAGGAACGCCCGGCTCCACAGCGAGGCGAGCGCTGCCATCGTCATCGTGCGCGCCGCGGGCGCGTAGCCGCTCGCCGCGAAGCGCGCCTGCACGTCGAGCCCCGCCTGGAGCAGCCGCAGGTCGTCGCCGAGCACGAACCCGGTCTGCCGCCACGAGTCGTCGGCGGCCGCCGAGAGCCCCTCGGGCTTGCCGGGCAGCACCCACGCCTCGGGCACGCGCATCCCGGACACGCGCTGCGGCGCGTCGAGGGGCGAGAGCTCTCCGTCGAACGTCATGCCCTCATTCTGTCCGATCGGCGCGCCTCGGGGCAGGCGATCAACTCTCCGTCTCCCGTCTCGCCCATGCTACGATCCGCCCAGTACCGCTCCCAGGCAGGAACGAGGTAGCTCGCGACGACTGCCGAAACTGATGCCCCCAGCGTGTTCGCCGACGCCCGGCGGATGCACGACGCCGCGCTGCAACGGCTGGCGGCGGGCGACATCCGTGACGCCGCGGAGAAGGCGTGGTGCGCCACGAAGCGCGCCACCGACGCGCTCATCCTCGGCCGCACGGGGGACGAGCCGCAACGGTCCACCGATACGGGCAGCGGATTGCGCGAAATCGCGAGGATCGAGCCGGCGGCCCGCTCACTGAGGGCACGCTACTACGAGCGCCAGGGCACGCTCCACGGGGAATGCTTCTACATCGGCCTGTGCAACCCGGTCGAGGACACGGAACTCCTCATCCGCGAGACCGCCGACTACATCGAAGACGCTCGGCGACTCGCGAGAGTGTAGGTAGCGTCAGGATCGCGCCCGCGCCGATCGGCGCGGTGGGCCCTCTGTGTGCCCCGTCAGACCCCGGCGAACGCGCTTGCGCCCGCGTAGCGGGCCGAGGGGCCGAGGTCCTCCTCGATCCGGAGTAGCTCGTTGTACTTCGCCGTGCGGTCAGAGCGGGCCGGGGCGCCGGTCTTGATCTGGCCCGAGCCCGTTGCGACCACGAGGTGGGAGATTGTCGTGTCCTCGGTCTCGCCGGAGCGGTGCGAGATGACCGTGGCGAAGCCTGCGGAGTGCGCGAGGTTGATGGCGTCGAGGGTCTCGGTGAGGGTGCCGATCTGGTTGAGCTTGATCAGGATGGCGTTCGCGGCGCGCTCGTCGATGCCGCGCTGGAGGCGCTCGATGTTCGTCACGAACACGTCGTCGCCGACGAGCTGTACGCGGTCGCCGAGGCGCGCCTGCAGGCCGCTCCAGCCGGCCCAGTCGTCCTCGGCCATCCCGTCCTCGATCGAGACGATGGGGTAGCGGTCGGCCCACCCCGCCCACAGCTCCGCGAGGTCGTCCGAGCTGAGCGAGCGGCCTTCGCGCGCGAGCTCGTAGCGGCCGTCCGCGTAGAGCTCGGTGGTGGCCGGGTCGAGGGCGATGGTGATCTCGTCACCCGGGCGACGGCCGGCCAGCTCGATGGCCTCGACGAGCAGCTCGACGGCGGCGTCGTTGGTGGCGAGCGAGGGGGCGAAGCCACCCTCGTCGCCGACGTTCGTGGAGAGGCCGCGCTCGCTGAGCAGGCCGCGCAGGGCGTGGTAGACCTCGGAGGACCACCGCACCCCCTCGCGGAACGTGGGCGCGCCGACGGGGACGATCATGAACTCCTGGAAGTCGGTCGAGTCCTCGGCGTGGGCGCCGCCGTTGAGCACGTTGCACATCGGCGTGGGCAGCAGGCTCGCGTCGTCGCCACCGAGGTAGCGGAAGAGCGGCAGCCCGGCGGAGATGGCGGCAGCCTTCGCGGTGGCGAGCGAGACCGCGAGCACGGCGTTCGCGCCGAGGTTCGCCTTGTTCGGCGTGCCGTCGGCGTCGATGAGCGCCCGGTCGACGGCGGCCTGAGCGGTCGCGTCCATGCCGCGCACAGCGGCCTGTAGCGCCCCCTCGACGTGGCCGACGGCGCGCAGGATGCCACGGCCGCGGTAGCGGCTCGGCTCGCCGTCGCGCAGCTCGACGGCCTCGTGGGCGCCGGTGCTGGCGCCCGACGGGACGGCGGCGCGGCCGAGTGAGCCGTCGGCGAGCGTGACGTCGGCCTCGACCGTGGGATTGCCGCGGGAGTCGAGGATCTCGCGCGCCCGCACCTGCTCGATCGCCGTGTTCACGGGTCCCGCCTTCCCGCCAGTCGTTGCCGCAGCTTCGATCATCGACCGCAGGCGGGGCGCGGACAAGCTGGCGCGCCTGCTTCTCTCTGATCCCCTCGCCCCTGTCTGTATGTCCGGGTCGGCGAGCCGCGGCCTGGGCCCTCGGCTTGCCTCGACGCGGGGATACCCCGCGGGAGGGGGAGAGGGCGAGGGTGAGGGGGTCTGCGGGGTGCGAGCAACCATCGAGGAGTCACCGGACCCTCACCCCCCGCCCTCTCTCCCGCTTCGCGGGGCGAGGGGGCCGGAGCGGCTAGTTGGCGCGGGGGTGGGCCTGCTCGAAGACCTCGCGGAGGTGGGTGTCGGCGAGGCGCGTGTAGATCTGTGTGGTCGAGACGTTGGCGTGGCCGAGCAACTTCTGCACGTCGCGGACGGATGCGCCGCCACGCAGCATGTGCGTCGCGAACGAGTGGCGGAGGGTGTGCGGCGTGACGCGCGTGTCGATCTCCGCGGCGCGGGCGTAGTTCTTGAGGATCATCCAGAAGCCCTGCCGCGTCAGACGCTCGCCGCGCCGGTTCACGAACAACGCCTCCTGCGGGCGGCCCTTGAGCAGCCTCGGACGCGACTCGTCGAGGTAGCGCTCCACGGCGTCCATCGCCTTGTCGTAGACCGGGATGGTGCGCTCGCGGTCGCCCTTGCCGATGCAGCGTACCGAGCCGGGACGCGGCGTGAGATGCAGGCTGTCGAGGTTGAGCGAGACCAGCTCAGTCACGCGCATCCCGGTGGCGTACATCAACTCGAGCATGCTCGAGTCGCGGATGGCCTCGGGGGTGGTCGACGTGAGCGGCTGCCGCAGCAGCGCGTCGACCTGTTGCGTGCTTAGTGGCTTGGGTGTCGCCTTCGGTGCACGCGGTGAGTCGATCGAGGCGGTGGGGTTTTCGGTGAGGTCGCCGTGGTCGAGCAGGTAACCGCAGAACGACTTCACGGCCGCGACTTTGCGAGCGATGGTGGCGGGCGCGTAGCCGCGCTCGCCCAGCCAGCCGACGTAGCCGGTGATCAGATCGCGGTCGATGGAACTGGCTTCGGGAACCTCGCCGTTGCCCGTGCTTTCGCCGGCGAACGAGGCGAAGCGGGTCAGGTCGTTACGGTAGGCATCGATGGTGTTCCGGGAGGATCCGCGCTCGGCGGACATGTAGTGCAGGAACGCGTCGATCCGCTCCTGCACCGGGCCCCCCAGCCGCGCTGACCCATTTTGTCTCGCGAGGCGCGAGTATACAGGGACGCCTTACTTGCTGTGGGAAAATCGCATCCGTGGAATTCGGGTATTTGCGCAATGTCAAGAGGGATGGCCGCCCTCCTCGGCAAATCCACCCTCCCCGATCAGCGGTACGAAGCGGCAGCCACCGAGCGATCTGCGCCGCAACCGCTCGCCGCGTTTCGTGACCACGAGTAGCTCCTGGTGCGTCCGCCGTCCCACCGGAATCACCAGGCGTCCGCCCTCGGCGAGCTGCTCCACGAGCGCCGCGGGCACGTCGGGCGCGGCAGCAGTCACGACGATCGCGTCGAACGGCCCGTCGTCGGGGGCGCCGAGGTCCGGCCCGGCGAGCATGCAGCGCACATTGCGGACGCCGAGGCGCCGGAGCGTCGCCCGCGCGCGACGGAGCAGGACGCCGACGCGCTCTACGGTGACCACCTCGCCCGCGAGCCGTGCGAGCACCGCGCCCTGGTAGCCGGAGCCTGTGCCGACCTCCAGCACGCGCTCGTCGCCGTCGAGGGCGACCGCTTCGGACATCATCGCCACGATGAGCGGCTGCGAGATCGTCTGGCCGCTGCCGATCGGCAGCGCGCCGTCGTCGAAGGCGTGGCGACGCAGGCCGGGCGGCACGAACTCGTCGCGCGGCACGGCGCGCATCGCCTCCAGGACGCGGCGGTCGCGGACGTGCCGGCGGATGAAGCGGAGCATGCGCTCCGCGGCGCGGTCGCGACCGCCGTCCGTCGCGCCGGGGCCGGCGCCGTTGCCCGTGCGCGAGCCGGGTGACATCGAGGGGGTTCCGACGCGGCTACAGCGTGCGCTTGACGGTCTCCGCCAAGCGCGTGCTGAAGCCCTCGACCGCCGCGATCTCGTCGACGCTCGCCCCCCTGAGGGCCTTCACGGAGCCGAACTTGCGCAGCAGGGCGCGCTTGCGCTTCGGCCCGACGCCCGGGATGGCGTCCAGGGCTGACCGGCGCGTCTGCTTGCCGCGGAGCGTGCGGTGGTAGGTGATCGCGAAGCGGTGCGCCTCGTCGCGGACGCGCTGCAGCAGGTAGAGCGCCTGCGAGGTGCGCGGCAGCACGATCGGGTCATCGACATCGGCGACGAAGACCTCCTCCTCGCGCTTCGCCAGCCCGCACACCGGCACGTCGCCGAGCGCGAGGTCGCGCATCACGTCGAGCGCCGCCCCGAGCTGCCCCTTCCCGCCGTCGATGACGACGAGGTCAGGCGCAATGTCCCACGGGCTCTGCTCGTCGGATTCCTCGGCGGCCGCATCGTCGCCTGCGGGTTGCTCGTCGGCCGGGAGGGCCTTCGTCTCCTCGCGCGAGCGGGCGAGGCGGCCGAAGCGGCGGGTGAGCACCTCGCGCATCGAGGCGAAGTCGTCCTGACCCTCGACGGTCTTGATGCGGAAGCGACGGTACTCGCGGTTGCGCGGACTGCCATCCTCGAACACCACCATCGACGCGACGGTGTTGCTGCCCTGGATGGTCGAGATGTCATAACACTCGATGCGGCGAGGCCGCTCCGGCAGGTCGAGTTCGTCCTGCAGCAGCGAGAGCGCGGCCTCGGTCTTGTCGCGGTTGGCGAGCCAGCGCACGCGCTGCATCGCCAGCGCCTCGCGCGCGTTCTCCTCGGCGGTGGCGACCAGCGCGCGCAACTCGCCGCGCTCGGGCACCGCGATGTCGACGGCGCGCCCGCGGCGCTCGCGCAGCGCCGCCCGCAGCTCCTCGCGATCGGCGGGGGCGTGCGACAGGAGCACGGTGCGAGGGATGTACGTCGCCGACTCGAAGAACTGCGCGAGGAACGCGCCCAGCACCTCGGCGTCGCTGGCGTCCGTCGCGCCGTCGAGGGTGAACGAGTCGGTGTCGGCGACGACGGTGCCGCGCACGAAGAAGACGTGGACGCACGCCTCGTCGCCGTCGCGCGCCAGCGCGAACACGTCGGCGTCGAGGGTCGAGGTGGTGGCCATGCGCTGGCGCTCGGTGACGCTGCGGATCGCCTGCGCCTGGTCGCGCAGACGCGCGGCGCGCTCGAACTCGAGCGACTCCGATGCGTCGCGCATCTCCGACTCGACGCTGTGCAACACCTCGTTGCTGCGGCCCTCGAGGAAGAGCAGCGTCTGGTCGATGACCCCTCGGTACTCGTCCTCCGTGCAGAAGCTGGTGCATGGGGCGATGCAGCGCTTGATGTAGTAGTCGAGGCAGGGGCGGGGGTCGTTGCCGGTGATCTCCTTGGAGCACGACCGCCACGGGAAGAGCTTCTTGACCACGTCGAGGGTGCGCCGCACCGAGCCCGCCGAGGCGTACGGCCCGAAGTAGCGCGCGCCGTCTTCCTCGACGCGGCGCGTGATGGTGACGCGCGGCCAGTCGTGCTGGACGTCCACCTTGAGGTACGGGTAGTGCTTGTCGTCCTTGAGGCGGACGTTGTAGACGGGCTGGTGGCGTTTCACCAGCGTCGCCTCCAGCATCATCGCCTCCGCCTCGTTGGCGGTGACGACGTGGTCGAGCGTCTCGATCTGCTGGACGAGCGCGTACACCTTCGGTTCAAGGCTGCGCCCCGAGCCGAAGTAGGAGCGCACGCGCGAGCGCAGGCGCTTCGCCTTGCCCACGTAGATCACCTCGTCGCGGGCGTTCTTCATGAGGTAGACGCCCGGGCGCTCGGGGAGAGCGCGCGCCTGCTGGAGCACTGTCGAGGAGGTCATGCGTCCAGTGTAGCCCCGTGCGGAAGTGCGTTCGGGGCGGGACGTGTGACGGCGCACTCCCCCCGTACAGCGCGGCGCACACGGCTCGCGGCAACTGCCGGCGCGTAGCACCGCTGCTCATGGGCGCGGTATCCTCCGCATGCGGACACCGTGACAACGCAGGGAGGAATGGAATGCCGGAGCAGTACAGGCTTCCGTACACCCTGCGCGCCCCGTCCGAGGAGACCGAGGACATGTATCTGGCGGAGGTACCCGTGCTCCCGGGTTGCCGGGCGTGGGGTGCGACTGCCGAAGAGGCCCTGTTGAACCTTGAGGGCGTAGCGGCGGACTACATCGCGTCCTGCGAGGAGCATGGGGATCCGCTTCCTGCCGCCATTGCCGCGGCTGGTGAGCTCGTCGTCGCGGTGTGACCTATCGCGAACTGGCCCGCAAGCTGAGAGCGCTCGGCTGCGAGTTCGACCGCCAGTCCCGAGGCTCCCACGAGATCTGGCGTAATCCCGCCAATGGCACGCGAACCACGATCCCGAACTGGGGAGGCAAGGACCTCCGGACCGGGACTGTCCGAGCGATCGTGCGCGACCTTCGTGTCGACAGGAGCGCCTTCGACCAGGCCTGATCCGCCCATCTCACCGCATTGACCCCCGCCGCACCCCTCCCTACGCTCGCCGGGCACGAGGGGAGCCCCAGCGTGGACTTCGAGCCCGCATACACGCCTGAGCAGCGAGCCTTCCGTACCGAGGTGCGCGCGTGGCTCGACGATCACGTCCCACAGGTCGAGGGCGACCAGGACTCGGACGAGAACTACGCGAAGTACCGGCAGCTCGGCCGCGATCTCGGCGAGCAGGGCTGGCTGCGGCCCACCGCCCCGACAGAGTACGGCGGCGGCGGACTCTCCATCGACCACGCCATCGTGCTTGCCGAGGAGATGGACCGGCACAACCTCAGCATGCCGCCCTACTACGACAGCGGCGGCAGCCTCGGCGGCGCCAGCATCCTGGTCTGGGGCAGCGAGGAGCAGAAGCGCCGCCTCCTCCCCCCGATCTTCCGCGGCGAGACCGTGACCTGGCAGCTCCTCACCGGCCCCGAGGCCGGCTCCGACCTCGCCTCGACGCAGACCGAGGCCGTCCGCGACGGCGACGAGTACGTCATCAACGGCACCAAGATCTTCATCGGCGGCTCGCACGGCGCCGACTCGTTCTGGACCATCGCCCGCACCGACCGCGAAGCGCCGCGCCACCAGAACGTGAGCTGGTTCATGATCCCCGCCGACCTGCCCGGCATCACTGTCGACCGGATGTACCTGCTCGGCGACGGCGGCGAGGGCATCGGCAGCGGCTACAAGAACACGATCTACTTCGACAACGTGCGCGTCCCCATCGAGAACCTCGTGGGAGGCGAGAACAACGGCTGGGCGGTCGCGAGCACGCACCTTGAGCTCGAGCACGGCTCCGGCGGCCGCATCGGCCGCAACGTCACGTTCGAGCGCACCCGCGAGCGGCTGCGCTCGCTGCCGTCGAACGGCTCGCACCCGCTCGACGACTCAGAGTCGCGCGGGCTCCTCGCCGACGTGTTCATGGAGACCGAGGTCCAGCGGCTGCTCGACCTGCGCAACTTCTGGATGAACCGCTCGCACGAGGAGATGAGCTACGAGGGCCCGCAGGCCTCGTACTTCCGCAAGATGAGCAACCTGCGCGTCGCGCAGACGCTGCTCGAGCTGCTCGGTCCCTACACGCTGCTCGACGACACCGAGGAGTTCGACGACGCCCGGGGCTGGTTCGCCTCGTTCCAGCGCAACGCCATCGTGCAGCTCCACCCGGGCGGGACGGCCGACATCCAGAAGGTGATCATGGCGCGCCGCATCGGTATCGGCCGCGAGGTGCGCGAGCGCGCCGGCAAGACGGTCGAGTAGCCGGCCGTGGACCTCTCACTCACCGAGGAACAGCAGCTCCTCAAGCAGGGCGTCGAGGACTTCATCGCGCGTGAGGCGACGCGCGAGGAGGTCGTCGAGCTCGCCGACAGCGACCTCGGCTTCTCGCCGGAGCACTACACGCGCGTCGCCGAACTCGGCTGGCTCGGCGCGGCCATCCCGGAGCGCTACGGCGGCGCCGGGATGGGGCTCACCGACGCGGCCGTGCTGTTCGAGGCGTTCGGCTATGCGGCGCTGCCCGGCCCGTTCGTCTCCTCGGCCGTGGTCTCGGCGCTGATCGTCGAGGAAGCGGGCACCGAGGAGCAGCGCGCCGCGCTGCTGCCGCGCATCGCGAGCGGCCAGTCGATCACGGTGCTCGCACTCACCGAGGCCGCGTACGGCTGGGGCGCCGAGGGCGTCCACATGCGCGCCCACGCCAGCGGCGGCGACTACGTCCTCGACGGCGTCAAGCTGTTCGTCCACGACGCGATGGGCGCGACGCACTTCATCGTCGCCGTCCGCACCGGCGACGACGCAGCACTATCGCTGGTGCTCGTCGACGCCTCGACGCCTGGCGTGTCCGTGCGACGGCTCGACGGCTTCACCGGCTCCGAGTGCGTCGTGCGCTTCGAGGGGGCGCGCGTGCCGGCCTCGGCGGTGCTCGGCGAGGCCGGGGACGCGGAGGCGGCACTGGAGCGCGCGCTCACGCGTGCGACGCCCGTGCTGTGCGCGTACCAGGTGGGCGGTGGGCAGGCCGCGTTCGACATGGCCGTGGCCTACAGCCGCGAGCGGCGGCAGTTCGGACAGCCGATCGGGCGCTTCCAGCACGTCCAGAACCACATCATCCAGCTCGTCAATCACGTCGACGCGTCGCGCTGGACAACGTACGAGGCGCTGTGGCGGCTCGACGAAGGCAAGGGGGGCGGCGCGGTCGCCTCGCACCTTGCGAAGGCGGTGGCGAGCGAGGGGTTCGTGCAGGCCGTGAACTTCTCGCACGAAGTCCACGCCGGCGTCGGCGTGATGCACGAGTACGGACTGACGCTCTACACGCAGCTCTCGCGGTCGCTGTACCACCAGCTCGGCAGCCCGCGCTGGCACCGCCGCCGCCTCGGCGACCTCCTCGTCGACCACGACCTCGGACCGGATCCGCTGGAATAGGCGGTAGCCAGCGCCCGTGTGGACCGAGCGGCCTGCCGCCAGGCGGCTACCCCTCACCCTCCGCCATCTGCCGCGCCAGCTCCTCCATGTCGACGTCCTCGATGTGGGTGGCGAGGGACCAGCGGTTCCCCGACGGGTCGAGGATGCGGGCGATGCGGTCGCCGTAGGGCTGGTCCTCGGGGTCCGCGACGGCGGTGGCGCCGGCTTTCACCGCGATGACGTACGTGCTGTCGACGTCCTCCACGTAGAGGTGGAACTGCGCGTCGGTGGCGGGGAACTCGGGCGGCGTGGCGTCCGCGACCATCACGACCGAGTCACCGATCTCAACCTCGGCGTGGCCGATCACCCCGTCCGGCATCTCCATGCGCATCCGCTCGACGCCCTCGAACGCAGTCGCGAGGAACTCGAGGTAGCCCGTAGCGTCCTCGACGATGAGGTACGGGGTGATCGTGGCGTAGCCGTCGGGGACGGGCTGTGGGTCGGGCATGGCTGTTCCTCCGGCGATCACGTGGTCGCGTAGCGTCGCGCGCACGCGTCCAACGCGCGACCGAGGGACCCGTTCGCTGGCGTCGGGACGCGCAGCGCCCGCCCGCCGTGAGGCGAGCGGGCGCGGACTCTGCGCTGCGTGCGAGGTGCGAGTGGTGACTACGCGCCGACTGGCTGGCCGCTCAGACGCTCCATCACCTCCTGCGCTTCCTCCATGAGGTCGAAGATGACCTGCCGCGCGGGCTTGATCGACGTGATGTGACCCACGCCCTGCCCGGCCGGCGGGCCGCTCCAGTCCTCGAGGTGGTGGTCGTCGATGGCCTGCTTGATCTCAGCCACCAGCATCGGCTGCAACGGCATCGGCAGCGGGTCCGGGGCCTCGGGCGTGTCCCACGCCTCGGTCCACTTCGAGCGGACCTGGCGCACCGGCTTGCCGGTCGTCGCGCGCGACTGCACCGCGTCCTCGATGACCGCGTTCACCAGCTTCTGCTTGGCGTACATCTCGGTCTCGGACTCGTTCGTGGCCTGCCAGATGGTGCCGCACCACACGGCGTCGGCGCCCATCGCGATCGCGGCCGCGATGTGCGTGCCGGTCGTGACGCCGCCCGCGGCCAGCACGAGGCTGTCCGGGTTGATCTCGTTGCGCGCCTTCACGACCTCGGGCACCAGCGAGAAGGTGCCGATGCGACCGCTGTGGCCGCCGGAGTCGCCGCCCTGCGCGATGATGCCGTCGACCTTCGCGTCGAGTTCACGCACTGCCTGCCGCTTCAGGCCGATGAGGCCCCAACACTGCGTGCCCGCCTCGTGCGCCTTGTCGAGGATGAACGCGGGGCTGCCGAGGCCGGAGGCGAAGATCGGCACGCGGTTCTCGAGCACCACCTCGAGCTGCTTCTGCGCCTTCTCCATCAGCCCGGCGTCGATGCCGCCCTCGGGCTCCTTCCGCGGAGGCGGAATCTCGTTGTCGCGCATGAGTCCGGCGACGAAGTCGCGGTGCTCCTGCGGGATCATCTCCTCCAGGTCCTCCATGTTGCCCTGCACGAACGACGCCGGTACTAGCAGGTCCACGCCGAACGGCTTGTCCCCGACGCGCTCGCGGATCCAGCGCACGTCGCTGTCGATCTCATCGGGCGTCGAACCGGTGGCGCCGAGGACGCCGACGCCTCCGGCGTTGACGACCGCAGCGATTACGTCCTTGGTGTGCGCGAACGCGACGATCGGAAACTCGGCTCCGTACTCCTCGCACAGTCGTGTGTGTAGCGGATCTCCTGCCATGCCTTACCTCCCAGGTGAGCGTTGCCGTCCGCGCCCGGGCGGGGCGCCGGATGTGGCTCGCTTGCGTCGCGAACATAGCAACGCGCGATGCAGGCTGTAAACGCGTCCGGCAGCCACGAGGACTCCTCGCGGCGCGTGGGGCCCTCGCGCGCTACGCTGCGAGGCGCGGAGGACACCGATGGAGCTACGACTGTTCCCGCTGCATACCGTGCTCTTCCCCGGCATGGCGCTACCCCTCAACGTCTTCGAGCCGCGCTACCTGCAGCTCGTCGAGGAGTGCACCCGCGACGACGAGCCGTTCGGCGTCGTGCTCATCCGCGAAGGCCCCGAGGTCGGCGGCTTCGCCGTCCCCAACGACGTGGGCACGACCGCCCGGATCGAGCGGGCCGAGCCGAACATACTCAACCAGATCGCCGTGTTCTCGCGCGGCGAGCAGCGCTTCCGCATCACCGAGCTGCACCACGACCGCCCCTACCTCTGGGCCGACGCCGAGCTCATCGAGGAGCCCTCGGGCGAGGCGCCCGCGGAGCTTCGCGAGCGCGCCCGCGACCAGCTCGGCGCGTTCGCACGGCTGCGCTCGCAGGCGCGCGGCGAGTACGAGCGTGACCCGGGTTCCGACCCGCCCGACGGCTCCGGCGCGCTCGCCGACGCGATCTGCGCGACGGGCGCCGGCACCGCTGACGAGCGTCAGCAGCTCCTCGAAACGCTCGACCCGGTCGAGCGGCTCACGCGCGCGGTCGGGATGTTCGAGGAGATCCTCGAGCTGCTGCGCCGTCGCGTGGGCGAGGCGACGGTGCAACGCTGGAACGAGCCGGGGGGCCTCAACTGACGCGGCGCAGGTGCGCGCCGCGCCGGGCGCGGTACGCTGTCCGGGCGCACGCAACGGCCGCGCGTTGGGAGCTACGGCGTTGACCCTCACCCTCGGCGTCCTCGACCAATCGCCCATCCGCGAGGGCGGCACCGCCGCCGAGGCGCTGGCCGAGACACTCGAACTCGCCAAGGCCACCGAGCGGCTCGGCTACAGCCGCTACTGGCTCCCCCGAAAACACAACAACCCCGGGCCCCCCCCCTCCGCGCCCCGGGGGGCCATAGCGCCGCGCCCCGCGGGGACCCCGACGCCGCGTAGTCGCGAGCTCCGCGCCCGAGGTGCTCATCGCGCGCGTCGCCGCGGAGACCTCGACGATGCGTATCGGCTCCGGCGGCGTGATGCTCTCGCACTACGCCCCGCTGAAGGTCGCGGAGAACTTCCGCACGCTCGAGACGCTCTACCCCGGCCGCATCGACCTCGGTGTGGGGCGTGCGCCCGGGTCCGACGGCCGCACGGCGCAGGCGCTCACGCACGGACCCGGCGCACTCGGCATCCAGCACTACCCGGGTCAGGTCGCCGACCTGCTGCGCTTCGTCTCGGACCAGCTGCCGGAGGGCCACTACTTCACCGGCATCCAGGCCACCCCGCTCGGACCGACGGTGCCGCAGCCGTGGATGCTCGGCTCCTCGCTCGAAAGCGCGAGCATGGCGGCCGAGTTCGGCGTGCCGTACTCGTTCGCGCACTTCATCAACGAAGCGTGGGCGGGCGAGGCGATCACGCTCTACCGCCGCATCTTCCGCTCCTCGCCGTGGCTCGACGAGCCGCGGGTGAGCGTCGGCGTCTCCGTGATCTGCGCCGACACCGACGAGCGCGCCGAGGAGCTGGCGATGAGTCGCTGGATGTGGCGGCTGCGCAACCGGCAGGGCCGCGCCTACGGTGTCCCCTCGGTCGAGTCGGCCATGGCCGAGGAGCTCAACGAGGCGGAGCGCGAGTACATCGACTTCCAGCGCAAGAACGCCCTCGTCGGCGGCCCCGAGCGCGTGAAGGAGCGCATGGAAGCCCTCGCCACCGAACTCACCGCCGACGAGTTCATCGTCGTCACCATCACCCACGACTTCGCCGACCGCCTGCGGTCCTACGAGTTGCTTGCGGACGTGTTCGGGTTGGAGGGGCGGGGCGAGTAGCGCGCGCCTAGTCAGGCGGACAGCAACTTCAGGCCCGTCGCGAGTTCAGCCGTACGCGAGCGACGGCCAATCGAGCCGCTCGAAGAAGTCCGGCCACAACGCCCCGCCGAACTGTGGGTCGACTGGGCCGAGGCGATCCTCGACGACGTCCTCCTCGGCGGCGGTCTCGCACATCCAGACTCTGCACTTGGGCGTGGTGAATATCGAGAACGCGGCGTCTCGTGGGAACGAGAACATCGCTAGCGCGCCAGCGGAGTCGGGATCGGCCAGCACGGAGTCTTCGTCGATGCCGGTCAGCCGCGTCTCGTTGCGCATGCCGCGGAACATCCGGCTGTTGTGCCAGACCGCTCGCACGGTCTGCGTGAAGGGGTGGCTGTCGATCTCCATCTCGATCGGCGCTGAGGGGTTGCGCTCCTCGGACCAAATCAGCGACGGCACAACCCGGAAGACGACCTGTCTCGGCATGAAGAGCCCCCTCATGCCGTCGATGTGCTTGATGTTGTCGTAGACGGGCAGCCGCATGCCGTAGACCAGCCGCTCGGGCGCGATCTGACCGGTCAACCACTCCCCGACGTCTGATACCGCCATCGCCCTCCGCCCTTCCGTCGATTCGCTGCGTCGAGTTGGATGATACGGCGCGTTTAGGCACCCGATCCTGGAAGTGACGCATCCGCTAACCTGGCGGGCCGACGGGGATCTCGGCGCAACCGGGAGGACGCATGGAGTTCGGGAGCCTCGAACCCGGCGCGATCATCAGCTACCACCGGATGTGCACCGAGGAGCATGAGGTTCGGTTGCAGCGCGGCATGAACTTCCGCCTCGACCCCCGGTACAGCGTCGTGCTGATGAATCGCCGCGAGGCCGGTCCGTACGCGGATGGTGTCGAAGCCGAAGGTGCGCCTCTCATCTACGAGGGTCACGACACCGTGCGCCGACGCGGCGGGCCCGATCCCGCGAGCGTCGACCAGCCGCTTGAGTACGCATCGGGACGGCCAACGCAGAACAAGCTGTTCCGGGATGCCACGGTGGCGTATCGCGAAGGCGAGGCCGACGCGGAGCCGGTCAAAGTCTACGAGAAGCTGTTCCGCGGCACATGGGTCTTCAACGGCGTCTTCCGGCTGACCGACTGCCGGAGCGAGGAGCGCGATGGACGCTCTGTCCTCAAGTTCCAGCTAGAGCCAGTTCGTGAGGGCGCCTCGCCTGCCCAGCCCACGCTTCGAGAACGTAGCAGGATGATCCCGTCGTCCGTGAAACGGGAGGTTTGGGAGCGCGACCGTGGCCGGTGCGTGATCTGCGAGGAGACTGACGAACTCCACTTCGACCACGACATCCCGTACTCCGCCGGGGGCTCGTCCGTCACAGCGGAGAACATTCGCATCCTCTGCGCGCGCCACAATCTCGAGAAGAGCGACCGTATCGAGTGATCTACGCGGGCGGCTTAGTGCCCGGGCTGTTCTACGGGCGGTGCCGCAACGCTTGGTCGAGGCGGTCGGCGAGGGCGTGGTCACCGATGTCGCGGAGTTGGCCGGGGAGTTCCGGGCGCGACAGTGGGAACACGCCCGCCTCGCTCAGCGCGGCGCGCGCGAGGTGTGTGAGCATCGATATCTCCAGATCGGCCGCGGCGTCGTGGTCGCCGACCGCGAGCATGTCGTCGCGGAGGCGCTGCATCTTCTGTGCACGCACGCGCGCTTCGTCGGCCGATGGCGTCGCGACACGATCGATCCAGTCCGCGCGCAGCGCCGCCCACGTACCATCGCGCTCGAAAAGCGGCCGGCCGAACCTGACGGTCCACGCGAGGTAGTCGTGGCCCGACTTGAGCAGTCGGGGCACATCGGCCCGTTCGTATTGCCGTACGTCCACGTCCATCGGCGGCCGCGATAGTGTAGGACGACGCTCCCGGTACACCAGCACGAGGTCGAGGTCGTCAGTACGCTCCACGTCACGGATCGCCGAACCGGTGGCGACGATCGCATCGACCGCCATATCACGGCGAGCTGCGGCGACGGCGTCGCGTGTCCACTCCCACGCCGCCTTGCTCGGCCACGACCGCACAGCAGCGAGCGCGCTGTCCGGCGTCGGTACCGTCACGCCGCGCGGTGTCAGTTGGTTCGTCATCGCGCCAGCAACTCCGCTACGTAGCCAACATACTCTTCGATAGCGGTGGCGATCTCCTCGGGTTCGAGGTCGTCGGGGCGGTCCGTGTCCCCGTACGCCTCATGCTTCCGAGTCTGGTTCAAAGCAACGAGCAGATCAGCAATGTCGGGAAGGCCGTGCTCGTCGTGAAGCCGCTGCGCGGCATCTTCCTTGGCCCAGTGGGAGCCCGGACGCCGCCATCCGAGGTGTAGTGCGGCCGCCACGACGCTTGCCTCCAAGCAGTAGAAGCCATACGTGGAGAGGTCCGCCCAGTCCGTGGGCTCATCCCAAGAACTCCACACCCTCTCAAGGTGCGAGTTGGCTAGGTGGAGCGAGTCCTCGGCTGTTTGTTCCGTGCTCAAGACGTCGCCTCTTGCCGTTGATTGTATCCAACCGCGAGCCGTAGCCGGGACTACTCCCCATATCCCGTCGCCGCCCTCACCAGCGCCAGCGCATGCGCGTGCGCCGCCACGTCGTGGACGCGGGCTACGTGGACGCCGTGGGAGGCGGCGAGGACGTTGAAGGCGAGGGTCGCTTCGAGTTGGCCGGGGGCGTCCTGTCGCTTCTCATGGCCGAGCGCTTCGGCGAGGAAGCCCTTGCGGGAGGCGGAGATGAGCACCGGGTAGCCGGTCGCGACGAGGTCGGGGAGGCCGCGGAAGAGGCGCAGGTTGTCCTCGAGCGACTTGCCGAACTCGAAGCCCGGGTCCAGCCACGGCCGAGGCGCGCCCGCGGCCTCGAGGGCCGCCGCGCGGTCGAGCAGGAAGTCGCGCACCTCGGCCACGATGTCCTCGTAGCGCTGGTCGGCGTCGTAGTGGCGCTGCGGGCGGCCGCGCATGTGCATCACGATGGGCGTCGCGCCGTACTCCGCGGCGACTTCCGCCATCTCGGGGTCGACGAAGCCGGTGACGTCGTTGAGGCCGTCGACGCCAGCAGCGGCTGCGGCGCGCGCGACCTCGGCCGTCCAGCTGTCGACGGTGACGGGGATGCCCTCGGCGGCCAGCGCCTCGATGACCGGGCAGACGCGCTCGATCTCCTCCTGCGCCGTGATCGGCGCGGCGCGTGACGAGGTGGAGTGCGCGCCGACGTCGATGATCGCCGCGCCCTCGGCGATCAGGTCGCGTGCCCGCGCGAGCGCCTTCGAGGGGTCGACGACGGATTCGGCGACCGGCGAGTCGGGGGAGAGGTTGAGGATCGCCATGATCGCGGTGCGATCGGTGACGTCGATGCGATGCTTGCCGAGTTCGAGCAGCACGCCTCGTTCCTCTCCGACCGGCATGCTCCGGGCGGGGAGGGGACTCCCTCACCCTCGCCCTCTCCCTCGGGGAGAGGGAACGGATCCGATGCAGTCGGATTCCAGTCTAGGGGCGTCGAGATGTACGGGCGGCGGGCTGTCGCAGCGCGGGGCGGCGTCGTAGAGTCGCCGGGAGCGTGAACGGGAGCAGCGAGGCGTCATGGTGGGCGAAGACAACTCGGAAGCCGTCGGCGAGCCCGTACTCGTCGCGGTCGACTTCACCGCCGACGAGTTGCGCCTGCTCTTCAGCGACGCGCAGGGCTCGCCCCTCGAACGCGGCGAGTGGCCGCTGCCACCGCTGCCCGATGAGGACGCTTGGTCGTGGGAGGTCGGCGGACGCATCGCGACGCTGTTCGCGACCGAGGGGTCACGACGGTCGGCGCTCGCCATCGCCGTCGCCGCGCCCGGCGTCGTCGACCCGCTCAGCGGGACGCTCGCCCACTCGACCGGGCAGCGCGAGTGGGACGGCCTCGCGGTCGTCGAGGCGCTGCGGCGACACATCGACACACCCATCGCCTGCGAAAGCCGCACCAACGCGGCGCTGATCGGCGAGCGCTGGCACGGCTCGGCGGGCGGCGCCGACGACGTGCTCTACGTCTCGCTGCGCGGGACGCCCGAGGCGGCCCTGCTGTCCGGCGGGCGGCCGGTGCGCGGTGCGCGCTTCTCG
>MKWU01004097.1_pt1 | contig 17798 bp, 16 predicted proteins | sample 809101 | NCBI WGS metagenome assembly MKWU01 (sample SAMN05860141, study PRJNA318959) | sponge metagenome | host: Aplysina aerophoba | place: Slovenia: Piran, Adriatic Sea, Gulf of Piran | collected 2013-05-07
CCACCCTGACGGCCCGGCCTGCTCCTTACGGAGTTCCGGTTGCCGTGTGCATCAGCACCGACAGGGCTTCCCGTGTTGCTACTTTCCTGATCTTCCATGCGTGCCAGCGCCAATACCCCGGTGAGCCGTCTTGGTGCGCTTGTCGCTCGCTTCCCAAGACGTGCCAGTCTTCCCCATATTGCCGGAAGGTCGACACTCACATTACCCGTTTCGAGGCCTGCTCGACGTTCACTACACGTTCCGGCCCGCATGGTCGCTAAGCTACTCGCGTAGCCCGTTAAACCTCAGTGCTTCATATCATTTCGTTACCTCCATAATACGCTAAGGCCGCTACCAACCGGAGCGACAGGTGTTGGGCGGGATTCGCACCCGCCACAGAAAAGCGCCTTTCCACGGCGCACGACAAAGATGGGCTAGGCAATGTGTGCGATTCTCGATGCAAATGTTGTGCACGAAGCCTTTGAAAGCAACAGTTCCGAGGCAGGAAAGCAATTCTTTGATTGGCTGAATACTGGGAAGGGACGCTTGGTAGTCGGTGGCAAGCTGTTCGAAGAACTTTTTGGGACTTCAAAAAAATTCACTGAATGGGCAAGAAGGGCGCAAATTACTGGAAGGATGAGACGCGTGAAAGATGATCAAGTCAATGCAATAGCAGAAGGTCTTAATTACAAATCTGATGACTGTCACATTATTGCCTTAGCCCAAGTCAGTGGTGCACGTCTATTGTATTCCAACGACAAAGCATTACATAAGGATTTTAAGAACAGGGAGTTGATTAACAATCCGGGCGGGAAGGTCTATTCAACTCCCGCCCATAAACACTTGCTGGAGAGGGAAGATCTTTGTCAAGTAAACCCATGATTTCTGGACATGTATGGTGTTCGTCCAGAAGCAGTGTGGGTAAGGGTTTTAAGTATGGAGGACAGCTGGATATCGGGTGTGCTCCGTGGAAAGGCATTTTCCTGTGACGGGTGCGAAACTTGTGATGAGTGAACCACCAATTGATCCTCCTATGTTCGGGGAGTTATGTGTTTCCTGACAAGCACTATACAGGAATTGTGGTCAGAATGTGAAAGTCAGGTTTCGGGGTAGATCCAAGGTTCACGATATGGACGGCGCATCAAGGCTTGGGCGGCAGTGTCATCAATTATGGTATCCTGATCGCTGTCCCATTGAATAGATCGTCCAATCTTAAGTGAAAGCATGGCAGCAAGGCACATATTAGTTGCTCTGTACCCATACTCAATGTCGCAGGCGGGCAGATCGGAGTTTTCAATTGAACGGATGAAATCATCCCAAAGCGCGCGGATATTCTGACTATCCGGTTGGTCCAGCTGTGGGTCTTCATGAATGACAGGCTCACGATTATCGCTCGGATAAAATGTCCAGCCATCAAGCCAGCCCAAATGTAGCGTGCCTTTGGTACCGTAGAAGTAGCAGCCGATATTGGATTTTTCAGCACTGTTTCCGCCATAGCGGCGATGCTCCCAAGTCGCTGTATACTTTTCGAATGCGAACGTAGCTACTTGCGTATCCGGGGCATCACTGGAATCTTTGCGGATATGCCGGCCACCGGCGGATGTGATCGTGTGAGGAAACGGTTCCTCATCCATGAACCAAAGGATTTGATCAAGCCAATGGATTCCCCAGTCTCCAAGTTGGCCATTGGCAAAATCCAGGTACTGCCTGAAGCCACGTGGATGAATTGATGGATTAAAGGGGCGGTATGGTGCCGGACCGATCCAACGATCCCAGTCGAGTCCTTCGGGTATTTCGCTGTCAGGTGTAATCTGTCCAGGACCACCGCCGTAGTGCACGAAGGCTCGTACGCTACCTATATCTCCAACCTTGCCTGATTTGAAGAAATCACGGGCAGATAGATTGTGTGGGGAAACACGTCGATGCGTTCCAATCTGCACAATACGATTTGCCTGTCGTGCCGCCTGGAGCATTGCTTTCCCTTCATCAATGGTATGGCTGATGGGTTTCTCGAGATATATGTGAGCACCCGTCTCAATGGCGGCAATAGTCGGAAGTGCGTGCCAGTGATCCGGAGTAGCAATGATTGCAATGTCGCAAGTCTCGCGAGAAAGGAGCTCCTCGTACTCCCTGTATATCCGGGGACGGGATCCCGTAAGTGTCTCAATTTCGTCTGCTGCGCCTTCCAGATGTGTTGTATCTACGTCGCAGAGGGCAACGGGATCAATGGTGCCCGATGAAAGAGCGGTGCGCAAAATGTTCATTCCCCACCAGCCAGCACCGATCAGTATAGTCCGATACTGCTGATTGCGTGGGACCGTACGTATGAAGGGACCAACAGTAGCAAACAGTGCAGCTTGACGCACAAAATCCCTACGATCCATCATTGTGCTTCTTTGTCCCAGTCCTGGACGCTAGAAATATTCGGCATACCATAGTGTTCACCATTCCAACCCTCAAAGCCATCCATTCTAAAAGTCCAGAATCCCGTGGTCATATCGCTAACTACGATGAGACCATCTTCGTTACGGACGTCCACTCCGAATGCTCCATTTATCACCGAAATCCATTCGTGGGTGGGTGGTCCGACGTAAGTATCAAAGTAGCCCACCGTTTCTGGGTTGAGTGGGTCTTTCAGACTAAAAATCTGGAGGCCGTCCAAGTACCCGGAAACAAAGACATATGGCCAGCGGACCTCATGATTATGAACGAGGTTGCGCCAATCTGCGGTCCATGCTGATATGGGCTCGCGAATATTTGTTTGCTCTCCATCCAAAGCGGGTTTCATGTCAAAAATGCGGAGAGGAGCATATTGGTATTCGGCTTCCGCAACTGCATAGCGGCCATCGGGACTCGGTGTGAAGGTGTGTCCCCAATCAACTCCCGAAACGTTTGTTAGCGTAACCCTTAATTCCGGGTTATCAAGGTCAGATATATCCCACACATAGTATCCTCCCGTCCCACCACCGTAGAAGCGATCCTCACCGGTATCCGGATGAAAAGCAGCGTAAAGGTCGTGATAGGACGTATACCGACTGTCTCTCCCAGGAACGTCTGGAAGTGGAATATGAGCAATAAGTGCATCCTCGATATTCCCATTCACGATTTCCACCAGATCATAAACATGTGCTCTTCCGGTTCGGACGGTAGTAAGTAGCAAAGGATGGCCATTGGAATGGCGATAGATAAAGATATTGTGGAAGCCCCCTGGATGTTCTGGTATGTGGATGCGAGCGATTTCCTTTACAGTATTAGGGTCAGGCAGTCCAGTTACATCAAATACTACTGCGCCAAGGTCAGACTGAGGGCCCTGAGAAAATTCAAACGACTGGACAACGTAATATCTGTTCTCCCACTTGAAGTACTTCACGTCCATGCCTCCCCGATTCATGAGCAGATCCTGATCCTCAAGACGCCAGCGTAGCAGAACTTGCGGAGATGAGGGATTACTGAGGTCAATGATATCCATTCCCTTAGGACCGTCCTCGAGGATGGACGCCCGACCCACATAAGCATACGGGCGGTTCAGTTCCTGCTCGAGTTCCATATCCGTAACGGTCATTCGACCGCCCAGAGGTTGATGTCCTAGTACGGTGATGTTTTCTGAACCAGGGTTTTCGGGTGTCCACTGCGCTTGGGTGTCCGGAATGGAAGCAACGCAGGCTAAGGCTAACAGGATATAGGCGATGCGCATTGTAAAACGTATGTAGGACGATGATGGATAGGCAAGATACAGCATAGACGACTACATGATTTTCTACTCACAGGGAGACGCTTGAAAAACTTTCTGATTGACGTCTTTTGGATTTTGTAAGGGCTACAGGTCTCTGTTTCTGGATGGTACAACTTAGCCTAGGACGAGGGCAGATCATGTCCTGGGCAATCCCTCCCAGAAGTACCCCTGTATCTTTATATGAGATACTAAATGAGGGAGTTTGTTCGTGTGGATCACATAACATCATTTTCTGTGGGTAGTTTTACAAGAGCCTCGATGTTAACAGGTATCCATCAGGAAGATATACAGGTTATGCCACGACTTTGTATCCTGATAGCGGATGGGTATATACTTGAGGATTATAGGATTTCTGTTCCTTCATTTAGAATATCAAGATATCCAACGTAGGCATAATATCTGTTTCGTTGACTGCCTGTAATCTCTTTTACGATTCCTAATTCACAAAGAGCGTCCATGGCTTGGGAGGCAGTTGTATACGTAAGACGACTGTGGGACTCAGCAAATCTTAAATTGATGATCGGCCTATTTTTGAGTGCTTGATGTATGCGCAGTACAGAACCTGCTCTACGTCCAGTCTCAGTTTGAATCCGGTCCACGTCAGATTGAAACATATTTTTAAGCCTTTGCGCTGTTATGATTGCTTCTCTGGCTGTTATAACAACGCCATTGAAGAAAAAAGCGAGCCACTCTTCCCAGTCGCCTGTTTCCCGGACATGGGTGAGCAGGTTGTAGTAATCCCTACGATGTTGCTTAAAATAAAGACTGAGATAGAGAAGAGGTTGGTTTAGTGTACCTGCCTGACACATAATGAGTGTGATCAGCAAACGTCCCATTCTACCGTTTCCATCTAGGAATGGATGTATCGTTTCAAACTGAACATGTGCTAATGCAGCCTTTGAAATTACGGTGATATCGGAGTCATGTAGTTCTAGAAATCGCATCAATGCGGTCATGCAATCTGCTACATGGGTGTGAGGGGGAGGCATGAGCTCGGCCTGGGTCGGATCCCAACCACCTACCCAGACTTGGCGATCTCGAAACCTTCCGGGAGTCTTTTTGTGGCCCCTTCCGCGTGATAGCAGTATACCATGAATCTCACGGATTAGGGCGTTGGAAATAAATTGCCCCTCTCGTATACGACTCAGGCCGTACTCCACAGCACGGACATAATTGGAAACCTCGGTCACATCGTCAATGGGAACACCTGGAGCATGGTCAGCTTCAAAGAGAAGCAGGTCTGAGAGAGACGCTTGAGTTCCCTCAATCTGAGAGGACAGAACGGCCTCTTTGCGAACGTAGGAATACAGGAATAGGGAGCTGTCGGGAAGTAGAGTCGACACCGTATTTAGTCCACCTAATGCAAGTAATGCCTGTTCCTGAAGCTGTGGAAGGTTTCCACTGATGTTTAAGGCAGGATCAGGTGGGAGGCCTCTCGGGACAAATGCTTGAACCTCAAATCCGTTTATCCCAGTGGGAACATGATGTCCTAGTTTTGTGCGCCTCATACAGAATTACTCAATAAAATTTAACGGTCTCAGAATTCTTATTCTATTTTGGGTGGTAAAGTAAAATAAGAGCGAGTCTTATTTCATTTAGTAAAATGGTTCTACCGTGATTCATGTAGAATGATTAATTTTCAATTCGATCAGTGTAGGATTATTCAATGAAATAAGTTCGAATTGCAGTGATGCGATATAGCTAGAATTAGGGCACGACCGGGGAATTATTACTTGAGTAACCAATCGATGTGAACCAAACCAAACCAAGTCATGCTACAAAGGCATACATATTTCGGTCCACATTTTCGGTGGATAACAGCAAACATGTGCGATCATGCATGTTATCTTGGGCAAGTGCACCAATTCTTGCCTTCTGGATCACATGACATCATTTTCCGCCGGTAGTTTTGCAAGAATCTCATAGGGATAGAGTGGGGCCAATTTTTCTGGTGGAGTACCCATATTGTATCGCAACCACAGTTTAAGGTTGTGGCATTGCTGCTTTAAATGGCCATACTGTTCGAACCTTCGATAGGCAGTTGTTACATCCATTTCGAGATAATGAAAACTTTTTCGGCGGTGGAGTTGCTTAACAAGCTGGAGGTCTTCGAAGATCGGGACTTCTGGGAAACCACCCAATGCTTCAAAAACGCTGCGTCGAACGAAGAGCCCACGGTCGCCAAAACAAATTCGGTGCCATGGCAACCGTGCACATGCGGCGTAAACACTGGGCCAGAATCCTGTCGGGTCAAATTTTAGGCCAAAGATGCCGGATTCTAGCGATCCCTGAGAGAACAGCTGTCTCAAGTGATCCAGTGCTCCCGGAGGCAGGCGTGAATCAGCATGCAGAAAAACCAGCAGTTCCCCCCCTGCCACATGTGCCCCTGCATTCATTTGCTTCGCGCGGCCGCGAGCAACCTGAATAACTTTCGCGTAAGATGAAGCAATCTTGCGGGTTTCATCCTGCGAATTTCCGTCTGCCACAATGATCTCCCAAGGTGGAGACTGTGCTCTCACGGAGTCAAGAGCGGCCTGGATATAGGCCTCCTCGTTACACGTCGGAATTACGACCGAACAGGTCAATGTAGTTCAGAGTGATTACTGTTTGTCAGTCAATGCCATTAACCCGGGGAGTGCCTTGCCCTCTAGAAAGTCCAACATTGCGCCACCTCCTGTTGAAACATGTGTCACTTGGTTGTCCAAGCCGGTTTTTTTAAGGGCAGCAACAGAATCTCCACCCCCCACTATGGTTACTGCACCATTATCGGTGGACTCAGCCACAGCATGGGCCATCGCATTTGTCCCTGATGCGAAGGCTGGAACTTCGAATACGCCCATGGGGCCATTCCATATACAGGTTCTGGCCTGTAGCACCTTTGCAGTGTATTGGGTAATAGTCTCGGGGCCGATATCCAGTCCCATGAAATCGTCTTCAATGGCATCCGATAGGAGCCTGCGTGCATCTGGTTCGTCTATGGCTGTACTGACTACATGATCACAGGGCAGAAGGAGTTTCCCTGCGGTTTTGTCGAGTATTTCCAGTGCATCACCCAGGCGATCTTCTTCCACGAGTGAGTTCCCGACAGAGACGCCCTGTGCTTTCAAAAAGGTATAGGCCATCGCTCCACCGATCAGAATATGATCCGCGATATCAGCCAAGTTCGTGATTACTCCCATCTTATCGGAGACCTTTGCCCCTCCCAACAAGGCAACTGTGGGCGGATGGGGAGACTCAAGTACGCTCCCCAACTGTATCAGCTCTCTTTCCAATAAAAACCCGGCGGCGGCGCGTGAGAAATGCTTTGCAACCCCTACGTTCGAAGCATGAGCCCGGTGAGCAGTGCCAAAGGCATCATTGACAAACACATCCCCAAGCTTCGCAAGCTCTGCCGCAAAATCTGGATCATTTGTTGTTTCACCAGGAAAATAGCGTGTGTTTTCGAGAAGAATCACACTACCATATGGCATTGCCCGAACAGTTTTCTCTACGATGCTTCCGACCGTCTCACTGGAGAATCTAGGGACCGTATCCAAGAGTTCACCTAGGCGAATTGCAACAGGGGACAGACTGTACCTTGGGTCGGGTGTTCCCTTCGGACGCCCTAAATGGCTCATAAGAACGGCTTTTCCATTGGCCGCTCTTATAGTCTTAATCGTGGGCAGAGCAGCACGAATACGAGTGTCGTCCGCTACCTCGTAGCGATCGGACTCATTGATCCTCCGTAGAGGAACGTTAAAGTCTACCCGTACAAGCACACACTTCCCCCGCAAATCCAGATCCTTCAGGGTCAGTTTTCCCATAGCTGGCATGTTATTCAACCAGCTTTCTGAATCAGTAGGGCGGCAACGTCTGCCGCCCGGTTTGCATATCCCCACTCATTATCATACCAGCCTAGAACCTTTACGGTATTGCCTTGGACCATGGTAGCCAAACTATCGAAGATTACCGAATGGGAATTATGGACGATATCGATAGAGACGATTGGATCGGTGCAGAATTCCACGATACCCTTTAACGCTCCATTGGCGGCAGCTTCAAAAGCTGCGTTAACGCCTACTTTGCTGGGTGTTGCACTCACCTGAACAGTGAGATCTGTCAGCGAGCCATCAGGAATCGGCACCCGTAATGCCATCCCATCAAGCTTGCCCTGCATTTGAGGCAGGACCAACCCAACAGCTTTGGCTGCTCCGGTAGTCGTCGGTACGATAGAATACGCAGCAGCACGTGCGCGTCTCAGATCCTTGTGTGGAGCATCCTGTATACACTGATCGCTTGTGTACGCATGCACGGTTGTCATCAAACCGCTCTGGATTCCAAAAGCGTCGTCGATGATTTTAATCATCGGCGCGATGCAGTTTGTTGTACAACTGGCATTCGAAATGATTTCTTCGTTGCCCGTGAGGATATCATCGTTTACACCCAGTACCACCGTAGCATCAACCTGGTCCCTAGCCGGTGCAGAAATCACCACTTTGCGTGCACCTGCTGCAATATGCTTGCCTGCACCCGCGCGGCTGCGAAAGAAACCGGTAGATTCGATTACTATATCACATCCGAGGGCTTTCCATGGTAAATTGGCTGGATCCCGTTCGCTTAAGACGGGGATCGTGTGAGAGTCAATACATAGATTGTCACCATCTATTGACACGTTGCCAGGCCATGTGCCGTGTACCGAATCATATTTGAACAGGTGAGCAAGTGTAGTAGCATCTGTGAGGTCATTGACTGCAACTACATCAAATGTATTGTCATTGCGTTCAAGAATCGAACGTAGTACCAAACGGCCTATGCGGCCAAATCCATTAATTGCTAGCTTGTGAGCCATTCTTATGTTTAATCATACGATTGATGAATGTGGTTAAACCGGCCGATATGATGGGACCCGACCTTACTGTTTCCGAAGATTCATTCAACGTTAGGAGTGTTAAGGTCCAAAATTGAGCATTCTTCAAAGAAAGCGGTAGAACGAACAAACGCAGAAAATGATTACATGGCGAGCAGGTTATGTTTGCCATGATAGGACTGAATACAATCAGGTAGAATAAATGGCAAAGTTTAGGGCCCCAAAGGGGGTTTTGGGGCAGGGCAGTCAGCGGGCTGAGTCACGCAGGCGTTGGTACACGCCCTTATTGGTTCTCTACTACGGAAACAGGCGTATCCTTACCGGAGCGGCTATAGGTGTTATCGTCATAATAGCAGTGGTTATAGGGTTCAACTATATCCAGGGGGTACGTGATAATCAGGCTCAGGAGTTATTGGGAGCAATTGTCCTTGAGTATGAGGGGGGTGCTAATCGTGTTGCGCTGGATGGTAGTGGAGAGACCCTGGGTTTGTTGGACATTATTGATCAATATGGTGGTACGCCTGCTGGTAATACCGCCCGCTTCTATGCAGGCAACGCTCATTTTGAGCTAGAGGAGTATGATCAGGCTCTGGAGCAGTTCGAGAAATTCGACGCAAGCAACGATTTCATAGGCGCAAGTGCGACTGCTGGCCGCGCTGCGGTTCACGAGCTTCAGGGAGACTTTTCCCGTGCGGCAGCCCTATTTGAACGTGCAGCAGATATGGACGACAACTCCGTACGTTCGCCCCATTACTTGCGCTCAGCAGTGCGGGCATACATGGCAGCCGGTGAGTTTGCTGCCGCCGAAGAGGTTATTCTCGAGGTGAAGGAGCGGTATCCGGAAACCACATTGACAGACGAGTTTGATTTTATGCTGGGTTTCGCACGTGCTCGCAAGAAATAATCGAGTATGCCTACTCCCCGCGTACTGATCGTTGATGACGAGGTAAGCATTCGGCGAACGCTCCGGGAAATCCTCGAGTACGAGGGTGTCGAGGTTGATGAGGCGTCTGATGGAGATGTTGCACTCGCAAAGCTCAGAGAGCGCACCTTTGATGCGATGCTCCTGGACATTAAGATGCCTAAACGGGATGGTATCGAAGTCTTGGATACCTGTGTAGAGGTATGGCCGGAGCTACCCATCATTATGATCAGTGGACACGCAGACATTAGAACTGCCGTGGAAGCGACTCAAAAGGGGGCGTTTCACTTTATCGAGAAACCTCCGGATCTGCAGCATCTTTTGGTTACTCTTCGCTCTTCACTCGAGAAAGGGAAGGTGGTAACCGAAAATCGGCGACTGCGTCAGACGTTGCAGCAGCAGCAGGGAAGGACGCTCGCGCCGATGCTCGGCGAGAGTGATGCCATTCGCTCAGTCAAGGATCTCATTGCGCGCGTTGCTCCTACGGAAGCACGCGTATTGATTACCGGAGAGCCGGGCACGGGCAAGGAGCTGGCTGCTCGCTGGTTACATTTTCAGAGCCCGCGTCGGGAGGGACCAATGGTTGCGGTAAACTGTGCTGCGATTCCGGCAGAACTGATCGAGAGTGAGTTATTCGGCCACGAAAAGGGTTCCTTTACCGGAGCAAACCGGCAGCGAATTGGAAAATTCGAACAAGCGCACGGAGGAACACTATTCCTTGATGAGATTGGTGACATGAGCATGTCGGCGCAAGCCAAAGTGCTGCGTGTCTTACAGGAGAATAAAATTACCAGGGTCGGTGGTGGACGTACCATCGAAGTGGATGTTCGTGTTGTCGCAGCGACAAACAAGGATCTGCGCGCAGGAGCCTTAGATGGGACTTTTCGAGAGGATTTGTATCACAGGCTTAGTGTAATTCTATTGAATATGCCACCAGTAAGAGAACGGACCGGGGACGTACCAATCTTGCTAGAGCATTTTTCATCTCAACTCTCTAGTCGTAACGGGTTGAAGCCGAAGACATTTACCGATCAGGCGCTTGAGATACTCGCTTCTCTACCTTGGCGGGGAAATGTTCGAGAGATAAGCAATGTGGTGGAGCGCCTGATGATTCTAAGTGAGTCTGATGCCGTAACGGCATCAGACGTTCGGCGTCTTGTTCTGCCTGGTTCTGGCCAGGGGCAGGAGTTCCATGCAATGGCAATAAGCAGTGAACGTTTGTCTGATTTTCGGGATAAGGCAGAGCGGGGTTTTCTTCAGCATAAGTTGGACATCAACAACTGGAACATAAGCAGGACCGCGAAACAGATTGGAGTGCAGCGATCCTCCCTGCACGCAAAAATAAAACGTTACAACCTTGAACGTGATGCCTAAATCGTCGACTCTTGTATGGACCTGGTTGGGTATAGGATTTTTGTTGGGGGGACTATTATTTGTACCCGGGAAAGTGGTTGGCCAGGATGTTGGTGAGACAGTTAAGGTGTTCCTTGACTGTAATAGGTGCGACGAATCCCATATCCGTACAGAGTTGACTTTTGTTGATTATGTACGAGACCCGCAGCAGGCTGATGTTCATGTGTTTGTCACCAGCAGTTTCACTGTGCTGAGTGGACGACAGTACGAGCTATCATTCATTGGACTTGGTTCTCGGGTGGGATCAGAGTTAAATCTCACTAGAGTATTGAGCCAAGATGCTTCGGGCGAGGAAACGCGGACGGTTATAAATGAGGCATTGCGATTAGGTCTGGCCCCTTTTCTGGGTTATACAAATGCGGCAGACGAGTTTTCTCTTGTCTATGGAGAAGGAGGTAGGCCTGAGGCCGATGAGGTATTGAGCAGTGATCCGTGGCGTCACTGGATTTTCAATTTGTATGGTGGTGATTTTGAGCTGGACCTGGAGTCCAATCGGACGGTCTTTGACTCACGCTGGGGTTTCTATGCTGATCATCGAAGCGAGGATTGGAAAATCCGGGTTCGACCATACTTCAACTACGATCTCGTACGGATCCAGCGGGAGGGCAGGCCGAACGTACGCAGTAGTATCACGCGACATGGATTGGACAGCTATGTTATTCGCAGCCTAGGCCCTCATTGGTCAGTGGGATTTTTTGCGGATTACGTGACACGAAACGATCGCAATTTGCGCCATTGGCTTTCGCTGATACCGGGTGTCGAATATAGTGTATTACCCTACGATGTGGCGACACGTCGCGCAATCACCATTGTATACAGGATGGGGATAAGCTACTCGGATTATTTTGAGACGACCATCTTTAACGAGACCCAGGAATGGTTACCTCTCCACGAATTGGATGCTACTGTGATGATACGTCGCCCATGGGGAGACATATATAGTGGTTTGGAGGGTTCCCAGTATCTGTACGACTTATCGAAACAACGGGCAGAGATATTTACAAATTTTTCCGTTCGTTTATTTGAAGGCTTTTCTTTTGAGCTCGAAGGAAGTTTTGAAATGATTCGGGATCAACTTTCATTGCCGCTTGGTGAGTTATCCTTGGAGGATATTCTTCTCCAGCAACGCGAGCTTGCTACGGACTACTACATGAGTGCCAGTATTGGCTTCTCGTATACTTTTGGCTCAAAATTTGCCAATGTGGTCAATACGAGGTTTTAATGTCCCCACGTTTGGTTGCAGAGGACTTGGAAAAAGGATTTAGTACCGGTTCTGGTGTGAGGCTGGAGGTGCTTCGTGGTCTATCCCTGACCGTTGAAGCTGGGGAGGTTGTGGCAATAGTAGGTGATAGCGGCACCGGTAAAAGTACATTGCTCCATTTACTGGGCGCGTTGGATCGCCCGGACAGAGGAAAGGTGTGCTACGGCGGCCAAGACATTTTTGAACAGAGTGACGATGCACTCAGCCGCTGGCGCAATGCTTCTGTTGGCTTCGTATTTCAGTTCCATCATCTGCTACCTGAATTCAGTGCGTTGGAGAACGTGGCTATGCCGGCATTGATCGCTGGGCAGGGACGCGCCAAGGCTCAGGAAAGAGCAGAAACACTTCTAGAGCAGCTGGGATTGGGAATGCGGCTCGAGCATCGTCCAGCGGAATTATCAGGTGGAGAACAGCAGCGTGTTGCAGTTGCTCGCGCATTAATGAATCGGCCGGCATTGATTCTTGCTGATGAACCATCGGGCAGCCTGGATGCGAAGACAGCCGAAGCATTGCACGAAGAACTCCTCAAGTTGAGCCGCGCTCATGATCAGGCGTTTGTAATTGCTACCCACAATCCCACGCTAAGTGGACTGTGTGATCGTGTTTTATTGTTAGCGGATGGCCAACTCTGGGCACAGCCGAAACTGTAGAAGTGATACAAGGCGGGAGATGTGACTTCATCATTTCTCCCAGCAGGTATATACTTCTTGTTTTAAGACAGAAGGTGAGCAAACAGAATATAGCTTTGAACAGCCGACCCATAAGGTGCCAAGTCAGTGAGGGAGAGAAACACCAGGGTCTCATGTACAGGATATCGTTGTTGATACGAGTTAACAACACACTTAAGATGAACCTGCACTCTCATACAAACTAATTCGAATCATCACAGCTCTTGCCTAGATTCACCTGCTCATCTGTCCACTCCCTCCCTTGTCTATCACTGCGAAACGTTTTTTCTGTGATCCCTGCAAAAAACCCTAATCCATTTTCTACATTCGTAGTTACGGTGACTGGACGAGGACTCGCGAGAAAGTACTCGTAATCAAAACCAGTGGATTGCCAATAAGAAATGTCATAATCCCATAGCTCCTGACTCCAGTTGCTCACAACAATCATAAAGTACGGAGCAACTTCTTCATAATAGTCCACTTCAAACGTGAGATTGATCTTAACAACTTCCTGCTCAAACAGCCTGTCAGAAAAATAGAAAGCGAAAATGCCTCCCCCAGTTCCACTGGGTTCAGCAGAGGCATCTTCAGCCTCTACCGGAGTGGGGTACAGCCCCGGAAAAGAGCTCTCAAGAGTAGTTGATCTCAATCCAGTCCCTGCATTATCCAGGGGCGGCAAATTATCAAACCGTCTCATGTTTGCGCACTCCGGCCATACCTGTAGAATTTTTATGCTGTACCGGTGACTTCCTGCCTGATCCTCTAAAGACAAGGTTGCTTCATACAATCCTAGGCTGCGCCGGTCAGGCTCCTGAAGTTCTTCTATCAAATCCAAAGACACCGTCAGCCCCGGCGCGGATGATTTTGCCTGCACAGGTATCAATGATGGTGCATCTATCATCAATGTGTATTCGGTATCCGGGACAGGGCGAAGATCCTGAAAAGACTTGTAAATCCCATCTTCCACATGGAGAAGGCGTTCAGTCATCCCTTGTCCATCGGTGATGGATACGTCAGCATTCAAGATATAATGTTCCTCTCGGTTTACAGTGTCGGTATAGGGGATGCTTTGATGCAGATACACCGTCCAGACACTGTCAGGAGTGAACACTGAATTAACCACTACTTTGGGTGAATAGGTGCCTGAAAAATCCAGCTCCACCGGAGAGATGCAACCAGTCAGGGAGGACAAAACTACGAGAATCGCAAACCGCATGAATCAGAACTCGATCTGGTACGATATTGCAGGGATGAGCTGAAAAAAACTCACCTGGTTCCACCGGATTGTACTGTTATATATCTCAGGGTATACAATCGTTGGATTTTGACGATTGTATACATTGTACACTCCGAGCACGAACGTGCGCTTGCCCCAGCTCATTTGTTTTTTGAACTGCACGCTCACATCCAACCGGTGAACAGAGGGGGCCCTGGCCGAATTAACAGGTCCATAATCTAGAAGATCAGGCCCCCCAAAGAGATGAATCCGAGAATAATATCGACCGGCTGGTATCCAAGCGGGGTATCCACTCCCATACACCCACGAAGTACCGAGTGAGATGCGTGAACTTGCTTGATAGTTGAGCACTATTGAGATGTCGTGCCGACGATCATAGTTATCTGGAAAACTCAAGCCTCCGTTCAGATTTGAGAATGTCTTTGACGCCTTGGCCAGCGTATAGCTAACCCATCCACTGAGCCTTTGCTGCCGTCGCGCAATCAGCACTTCCAAACCATAACTGGCACCCTCACCAAACTCCAGAAGTGCAGGCCATCCTAAAGCAGTTGCCTGGTGCGCATAGGAATGTTCCTTGAATTCGGTTAGTCCGTGTGTTCGCTTTCGGTAAGCTTCCAGCGATACATCAATGGAGTATCTTGGGAAACTTTGCGCAAACCCTACGGCAACTTGAGTGCTGCGTTGCGGTGGGATACCATCCATCGCAGGGATCCACTGCTCCTGGGATAGCGAACTGCCTAATTGGGTAAGGAGGTGGAGATACTGTTTCATCAAGGCGTAGGACAGCTTGACGGATGAATTCTTTTTCAGAGCAATATTGGTGCCAATCCGAGGCTCCAGAGCACCCCAAAATTTCCCATCCCCATGTGCAGATGAAATACGAAGTCCCATATTGGTCCGCACTCGCATACCGATTGGGATTTCATCTTCCAGGTAAACCGCAAGCTCATTCAGTGAAAATTGTCTCCCCGATTCTGTCTGCGTATTCAATTGAGGTTGCTGATCACTCTTGACCCGATTCCGCGTACTTCCAGGAGACAGCCGATGGTGAACGTACTCAACCCCGCCGCGCAGGTAGTGTCGCGGACTGGCCGCATATTCCAACTCTAGACGAGTTGAAATATCAACAATGGAGGAGTGCCACCTCGTAGCATAGTTCTCAGACCCGCCCTCAGGTAAATCCTCTCTCTGCTCATGCTCCCGTGTTACACGATAGCTCGTAACGCCCGCAATCAGGTTGGCAAATATTTTGTCTCCGATGAGACGGTTCCACCGAATGGAAGCCAGGCGATTACCCCACTTATGGATCTGATCAAGATCCGAGTTTATGTGCAGATTCCCCTCCGCCCGTTCCCGGTATGTGAGTGCATCCTCTCCCAGATAGCCGCTCACATACACATTGTCTCGTCTGCTGATTATGTAATTCGCCTTGAAGTTTAAATCATGAAAATAGCCTCCCCACACCTTGCCTTTAGGCTGGAACCATCGTGTTATCAGATCCAGGAATGTTCGACGCCCTGAAAACAGGAAAGATGCCTTGTCTCGGGCCAGAGGGCCTTCGATCAAGAATTTTGATGTGAGTATCCCCAAAACACCTTCTCCGGCAAAGCGCTTGCGACTGCCATCTTTCATCGTAAAATTGACAACTGAAGAAAGACGCCCCCCATAGCGGGCGGGAAATCCGCCCTTGATCAACTCAACACTCTTCAACGCCGATGAATTAAACACGCTGAAAACACCCAATACATGAGTCGGATTGTAGACCGTCTGTCCATCCAGAAGTATCAGGTTTTGATCCGCCCCTCCACCACGAACATAAATCTGGCTGAACCCCTCGCGTCCACCTTGCAGACCAGGCAACAATTGAAGTGTTCTGAGCACATCTGATTCTCCCAAAAGCACCGGGATCTCTTCAATTTGCTGTATGGGCAAGGTGTGATGACTCATCTGGATACGGCTTGCAAAGGTTTCGCCTTCCGAAGTCACGGCTATCTCATCCATTGATACAACTCGCGGATCCAGGCGAATAACCAGCACCGTATCTGCTCTCAGGTTTAAGTTGATCACCACGGATTCATACGACACATGTGATACTGAAACCCGGGATCCCGAGGCAGGTATATTTAGACTGTAGAAGCCGTATTGGTTGGTGATGACACCTGCTCTCTGCTGATCCAGGTACACATGTACTCCGGCTATCCGCTCGCCGCTTTCCGAATCCTCAATATATCCGCTTACCCGGTAACTCTGTGCTGCGACGCCATTGAACAATCCAACAAGGAGTAAACAAGCAGGCCACAGTAAACCAGCACTGCAACGATATTGAAAACGTGACATGGCCCCCGAGCATGGATGACTGATTATGATCGAATCTTCCTGGTTATTCACTCACGCGTCGGGGCAGTCCAAGCCCGATACCCATAACATGATCCGACCAACGTCCCTCCGTCCGAAAAAACATGATTAAGACTGTGACTGAGACTAACTGTTATGTCAATAAGCGATTTATTACGATCTCTTTCGATCGTTTTTCGGATTTCCTCAGCATTATGCTTGACCCATTTCAGAGGCCGCCTAGACATGAGTGCTGCGCCCTTTTCTCTAGAAGAAAATAAGCCGCTTATCTCTAGTTTGTTGACTTTGTGATGTCTCCAACGTCTGAGCCCGCGTCTCTTTATTTTTTGGCTTTCCAATTCAGTTCCAACGGATCTGTACGGCCCCCAATTATTTATCCAGATACTGCCTTTCATACGATATCTGTACTTAGATCCTGGGGTTTCAAAGGATTTGTAGCATTCACCGCGCCCCATAACATCCATGTTTTTACCTGGATTCGCTAGTACGTCAGCAACTCTGTCCACCTTGTGCTTCACCAAAGGAATAGTACTTGATAGAGTAACCTGGTTTCCCAGTAGTACTCCCTGCCCCGTATCCGAACCTGCTTTCCCGGGAATCAGAGCATTGTCGACATGTGTACTATACACATAATCTCTTGTCACTTGGTAGATCGTATCAGCGATCTGAATCATCCCCTCTTGATTCAATAAGGTTTCAAAGACAGGGTCTTCAACAATACGATCAACCTCCAAACCGTCGTTATCTGAATATTGAAACTGATTGATAAACTCGTCAAATTCTGTACGCAAAGAACGAAATGGAGCGAGTTTCGGTGCGCCAGGCTAACTGGCGAAATGTAGCGGGTGAAAGTCCTGCAGTATGAAGATGCAACCAATCACATACTTCCTCGAGCCGTGCGTGTATTCCCGCGAGGGGATACGCGAAGCGTCGGTAGAGGTATGTACGGCCGGAGTTAATGAGCATCGAAATAGCCGTCATATGGGTCGCCGAGACTGTCGAATAAGTCGAAGGCAACATGTATGTCATCGCAAAGGTGAGACGGCATACAGGCCCACGGTGTCGAAGACCTCATGGACGTACATACGCATTTCGTCGGGACCTGGGAGGTCTCCATCTTGTCCTGCCGTCGAACAGGACCGCTTAGAAAAGGCGGAAGACGCCATAATCTAAGATGCACGAGATGGAGAAGTCAGATAGAGGCATAGTAGCGAAGAAGGCAGCGAACAAGGGACCATCCGCGGAGCTGTCGGAGCAAAGGCCTCTACCCAAGGGGAATCCGCAAGATTCTACCACACACCATGCGCAGAAATGGGCGCGTGTGCACCAGGGGATTGCGCGGATACGGGAATTCGTAAAACGGAACCCGAAGGAGAAACTCACA
>MKWU01004098.1_pt1 | contig 17797 bp, 14 predicted proteins | sample 809101 | NCBI WGS metagenome assembly MKWU01 (sample SAMN05860141, study PRJNA318959) | sponge metagenome | host: Aplysina aerophoba | place: Slovenia: Piran, Adriatic Sea, Gulf of Piran | collected 2013-05-07
ACTGATCCTGCCGGGCGTGGTCTCGGACGAGACCATCGAATCGAACCACTGCGCCTTCGTGATGTCGCCCAAGACCCATTACGGCGCCATGGCCGGGCCCATGCGGACCGACATCGACGAGGCAGCCACCATGTGCGGCCTCTCGGCGACCCTCAACAGCGTGCTCGATACGCGGGGCAGCCTCTGCTTCATCAACTTCGGCGCGCATCCGGACGCGCACCGCGAGGCGATCCGCTTCTTCAACGGCATCTACGCCTACGATCGCCCCGCCGGCGGGCCGGCGGACATCGGCATCTGCGGGGTCTTCGCGCCGACCGACCACCTCTTCTTCCACACCGGTTGGGGCTGCATGTCGTCCGACCTTCTGGTGAAGGACGGCGGGACGCTGATCTATTGCAGCCCGTCGCCCGGCGTGAGCACGCATCTCGGCGACTTCCCCGGCCTCGCACTCATGGACCTGATGAAGCCCTACATGCCGCCCTCGCCCGCGAACCTGGAGCGCGTCTACCGCGACATTCACACCCGCACCATCGAGATGTGGGCGGGCTGCATCTGGGTGCCGATCTACGAGGTCATGGTGCGCAAGCACCTCCATGTGGTGACGCTGGAAGAAAACCTCGAGATGGCGGCCGATATCGGGATGGAAGCCGGCACTTCGATCGAGGATGCCTTCGCCGCCGCGATGGCCCGTCACGGGCCGGACGCCAAGGTCGCGGTGCTGCCCTTCGCGCGCTACCAGCTGCCGCGCGATGCGATCCGCATGCCGGCGGAGGTCGAGCCGCTGGCGCACGCGGCGGAGTAGGGTCGGGCCGCATGTCTTCCCCGGGCGCCTCGGCCGCGCCGATCACGGGATCGACGACCGTGGTCGAGCTGCTGGAGCGCTTCCCCGGCGGCGAGGCGGCCGACTTAATGGCGAGGCTCGCCCGGCCCTGCGCCCACTGCTCGGGCGCACTGCACGAGCCCCTCAGCATGGCCGCCAAGCGCCACGCCAACCGCGCTGGCCCCGTGGTGCGCGCCTTCCAGGCGCTGGAGCGCGGCGGCCCGAGCGAGGCCGAGATTGCTGAAGCCGCCGCCAAGCACGAGAAGCGCGCCGACCCGGCGGCGCTCTGGACCCGCTACACGCGCTAGCGCTCGGGCACCCGCCCCCCTTCCTCACCCCGTAAGCTTGCCTCCAGGACTTGCGCGGCCTCCGCCTCGCTGGCGAAGGCGCGTCCTAGATGCCGGGTCGACGACGGCGGCGCCCATGTGCCCCGCAGCGCAACAGGCAATGGCCAGAAAGGCCGACCGTGAGAGCCAAAATTCTCGCGGAGACTGCCGGGTTATTCTCTATCCGCACTCGCGCCGTATAGCGATCCCCTGTACACGATATTAATACCTCGATACACTCAACTAAACTGTCGAAAGACATAATTTATATGGTGCGGTGTAACGTATGCGGTAATTCCACGTTCAGGGAGGGTCCAGAGGGCAGGATGAGCCTTGGGGGCTCGTTTCCCGCCTGTGCGTCATGCGGTTCTCTAGAGCGACATCGAATTGTTCGCGCCGTCTGGAATGCGGTGATTGAACACGAGGCAAGCCGTCTCAGGGCGATTCAATTCAGCGCGGATCCGTCCGTAGAAAAAGAGTGGTTTCATTCCTTGTATGTCTCACAGTATGGGGAGAGTAACTCTTTGGATTTGGAGAATGTTGATCGGCCATCGGACAGCTATGACGTGGTCATCTGCAATCATGTTCTGGAACACATTCGGGATGATAGGCGGGCGTTTCGGGAGACTATGCGAATTCTAAAGCCCACGGGTTTCTTCCAATTCACGGTGCCGCTTCCCCAAACGCGCGCCGTCACGGAGGAGTGGGGCTATCCGGATCGCCCCCACGGGCACTATCGGCTGTATGGGAGAGACCTGGTGGATCGTTTCGCTGAGGCCAGGCCCGGCACAAGGTTCTTGCGTGTTCCAGGCGACGATCCCGTCACCGGCGATGCGGATATCGTGTACTTCGCATCTCTCGACGAGCACCGGCTGGATTCGATCCGAGAAAGGCTCAGCAAGGCGTTCCGGTCGGTGGAGGTCGCTGCGTAGCACCGTGTATCGAGGGAGCGGCCGATGCCGGAAAGCGGGCGGGCCGGACAGCAGGCAAGGCCGCGCCGCCGGGGCCTTGGGGCTTCTCGCCGTTGCACACGGGCGAGACCGACGCAGGCGCCCGCATCGTCGCAGGCAACACTGGCGCTCCTCGATCTCGCTCAGGGCGCGCGGGCGCACCATCTCTGGTATCTGCTCGCCTGGCAGGACATCCGGCGCCTCTACCGGCGTTCCGTGCTCGGGCCGTTCTGGCTCACCCTCAGCATGGGCGCGCTGGTGGGCGTGCTGGGGACACTCTACGGCATGTTGTTCGGGGTCGAGAGCGCGGACTACATGCCCTTCCTCGCGCTCGGCTTCATCGTGTGGACGCTGATTTCCGGCGTCATCACCGAGGGCTGCACAGCGTTCATCAACGCGGAAGGCATCATTCGGCACGTGGGCCTGCCGCTCTCGATCCACGTATACCGTCTGCTCTGGCGCCACCTTCTCATCCTCGTTCACAACGCTGCGGTGTTCGTCGTGGTGGCCGCGGTCTTTGCGGTCTGGCCGGGCTGGACCGGCCTTCTCGCCCTGCCGGGACTCGTGCTCCTCTGCCTGAACGGCATCTGGGCGGGTTTGCTCCTTGCCATCGTATCGGCCCGGTTCCGCGACGTGCCGCCGATCGTGACGAGCAGCGTGCGGATCTGCTTCTTCGTGACCCCGATCATCTGGATGCCGGAGCTCATGCCGGATCGCCCCCTGGTGCTCGACGTCAACCCCTTCTTCCATCTTGTGGAGGTCGTGCGTGCGCCGCTGCTGGGGCAAGTGCCGGGCTTGACCTCCTGGATCGCGGTGCTGGTGATGATTGCCGCAGGCTGGCTAGTGACATTCGCGTTCTTTCGCCGCTACCGCCGACGGATTGCCTATTGGGTCTGAGCGCCATGGTCAGCCTCAGGCTCGAAGCGGTCACGGTCGACTTTCCCGTCTACGGCGCAGGCGCCCGTTCGCTGAAGAAGCGCTTGCTCCATCGCGGCAGGGTCGGACGCATCGCGCACGGGGCTGACAACCGGCTTCAGGTGCGGGCTCTGGAAAATGTGACACTCGCCATGAAGCACGGCGATCGGATCGGCCTTGTCGGCCCCAACGGTGCGGGCAAGACCACGCTGCTGCGGGTGCTTGCGGGCGCTTACGAGCCCACGCAGGGTCGCGTGGAACGCCGTGGCCGAACGGCTTCGCTCCTCAACGTATCGCTCGGTATCGATGCCGAAGCGACCGGCTACGAGAACATCATGACCCGAGGTCTCCTCCTGGGTCTCCGGCCCGAGCAGGTGCACGCGCGCATGGACGAGATCGCGGCGTTTACCGAGCTCAGGGATTACCTGGCGATGCCGGTGCATACCTACTCGGCCGGCATGCGGCTCAGGCTCGCCTTTGCGGTATGCACCTGCTTCGATCCCGAAATCCTGCTGATGGACGAGTGGCTGGCCATGGGCGACCGCGCATTCGTCGAGAAGGCGCAGCGCCGGCTCCAGCACTTTGTGGAGCGGGCAGGCATATTGGTGCTCGCTTCGCAAAACACGTCACTACTCCAGCGAGTGTGCTCGACGGGTGTCTTGCTCGACCAGGGCAAGGTCAAGTGTTTCGGAGCGATCGAAGAAGTGCTGCGGACGAACCGAGAGATATCGCGCTCGTAACGTTTCACATCTTCGACATAATCTGGGACATTTGATGCGATATCGTCAAATTATTAATTCTTGACCACTCACATTTTAACCATACACTACACCCGCTGTCGTACCCTCCACTATTCGTCGGAATAACTCGCCCTGAGTCCCTTGAGAGCCATAGAACTCAGCCTCTATGAGCTTTGCCCCAGATCCGTGCTGCTGGTGCCCGGTATGCATCGCGCCCTGACCGGCTCCCTAGGGCTCTACGGTGTGAGGGTGGGCGTGGCGTCGGAACTGACGGAAGCGAACGCCGCGAATTCCCGGAGTTTCTGGGATCTTCGCGAATTGCGGGCAATTTGCAATCACCCGTTGTTGGCGGCAGGAGTGGAGTGGTGGAAGGTCGCGCGCTTCGAGCCCGAAGTGATTTCACACGTTGCCCTAGAGGAAGAAGGGGCGAAACTTGCACAGATTGTCTCCGCTTTGGATAGGCGAGACACGCGGACCCTCAAGCAGCCGAGACTCTGTCTTGTACTGCCGATTCTCCATGACCTTATAACGAATCCGAATTGTATCTCCACCTTTCGTAACTCACTCGAGGTAGCTCGCTTCTTGAAGCTGTGCAATGACTTCGGAACTTCAGCGGAAAACGACCTGTGGGAGAGCTACAACTGCCGCGCTCTGGAACCGTCCGAGAATCTGCCACGCGTTCTAGCTTCCCACGAGGCGCTCATGTCGCGTCTTGCGGATACGCTGGCGGAGCTCATCGAGCGACTTGCCGAATTTGGCGCGACCCATCTGGAAACTCGAAGCGAGGATCGCCTCGGACAATTGATCGAGCCATCCCTCCATTGCGCCGGGGCCAGCGCGGAGGAGCTGCCAAACCTCCTCTCGCCTTCGCAGCTTGCTATCTGGCAGTCGTATCGCAGCGGCAAAATCTTCTACCCCAAGCACAGCGCCTCGGTGTCTCGGGCGACACGGCAACAGCTGTTCGACCTGGAGTCGGCCCAGCATTCGCTCCAACACCACAGCGACCGGGCGCGTGAACTGAGTGGCGCCCTCGCAACCAGCAACCGGACGATCGCCGAGCTTCGGGGCCAGGCCGCCGCGCTGACCGTCGAGCTGGGTGAGCGGCAAGCGGCGACGCGCACTCAGGAAGCCATCATTGCGGCTCACGAGGCCACGATTGCCGAGCTTCGGAGCCAAGCGGCCGCGCTGACCGCTGAGGTGAACGAGCGGCGAGCGACGACGAAAGGCCTCGAGGCGGCCATCGAGACCCGCGACGCGACCGTAAGAGCCCGCGACGACACCATTCGTGAGCTCCTGAACTCTACCAGCTGGAAGGTCACCCAGCCTCTTCGTGTGGTCGCGCGCGCCTCCAGGCGGAGCCTGCGTACTCTTCGGCGAGCGCTCAGCGTCGTACGTCGGTCGTGCACCGGTCGGACCGCTCACGTTGTCCGGCCAGTTCGTTCCGTTCTTGCCCCACCCCGCGCCAAAGCTGCTTCAAGCAAACCCGCCGCACCGATCGAAACACCGAGTGCCGTTTTCCGGCTCATCCGGGAGAGCAGGCACCGACATTCCCGGGAAGCGCCAATTGATCCGGAGACGCTCAAGGACAAGAAGCGACTCAAGGTGAGCGTTATCGCGTGGGACCTGGCACATAATCCTCTAGGGCGCGCTTACTTGATCGCTGACGTCCTGCGGAACGATTACGATGTCGAGATCATTGGCAGCACCTTTCCTCGCTTTGGCAGCGACATTTGGAAACCCTTGCGCGATTGCAGCCGTGTGCCCATTCGAGCATTTCCCGGAGACGACTTCCCCGCACACTTCACGAACATGCAAGCACTGGCCGAACACATTGACGGTGACGTCCTTTTCGTTTCAAAGCCGCGACTGCCAAGTCTGGAGCTCGCCATCCTGGCCAAGATGAGACGAAGCCGGCCGATCATATTGGACATCGATGATCACGAATTGAGTTTCTTCGCAAGCCGGGAGCCTCTGTCCCTTGAGCAACTGAAAGCTAACAGAAGAACAATGGATGTCGACGTTCCGTACGGCGAGGTCTGGACCCGATACAGCGAAGCTCTCATTCCGCACGTCGACCGCATTACAGTCTCGAACAAGGAGCTGAAAAATAAGTATGGCGGAACCATTCTTCCCCATATTCGAGACGAACGCGATTTTGACCCCGCACTTTATCGTCGCGATGCCATTCGGCGAGCACTCGGCTTCGCATCCGAAGACAGGGTCATTCTGTTCGCCGGCACCCCACGCATGCACAAGGGTCTTTCTCGGCTGGTTTCTGCGCTGAAGGAGCTGGATCGACCGACCTACAAGCTCCTGGTTGTCGGCTCGCCTGCCGATGGCACCGTTACCGAGGTTCTTCGCCGCGTTGATCCAAACCGCGTCACGATGCTCCCGGACGTTCCCTTTTTGGACTTGCCTGGCTACCTCTGCGCCGCTGACTTGGTCGCTCTTCTTCAGGACGAAGACGCGCCCCCTTCCGCCTTTCAAATTCCCGCCAAGTTCACGGATGCACTGTCAATGGGGATTCCTGTCCTGGCGAGCAACGTCCCGCCGTTGGTGAACCTGGCAAACGACGGCTTGGTAGAGTTGCTTGGAGACGCCTCGCCCGCGCAGAAGATCGACGAAATATTCCTCAACTACAAGGGGAGAAAGTCTCGCGCTATTGTAAATCATTGCGAATTTGAAAGAGACTTTAGTTATGCGGCCAATCTGCCTACGCTAATAAGCTTGATCCAGGAGTGCTCGAGTCAGCCGAAGGCGGTGCCCCGCGCGTTCCGTGAGTTGGTCGAATATCATCAAAGCATCTTCCCTACGGCGGGCGGGCTCCGCAACTCGGTTGCAGAGGTACCCATTTCCAAAAATGGGTCAGGTAACAAGCACTACACGAGGCCGGCATTAACTCGGCGCAGAGCCGACCGGGTGCGGTCACGTTCCGGGCGATGCTATGTGGACGATAAATTGAACATCGTTTTTTTCTGGAAGCAAAACGACAGCGGAATTTACGGCAGACGTCAGGATATGTTCGTCAAGTATCTGGCCCAAGACCCAAGAGTCGGTCGAATTTTCCACTTCGACGCTCCAGTGGGCATATTCCAATCTATTGGCAGACTGTCCGGAGCGGCGCCATCGAGACAGTGGAGTCATGCACGGCTGGTCGGCCGCCAGACGCTGAGACGGAGGCTGGGGCTTGCCAATGGGGGCAAGGTCAAGTGCGACACCTTCGTCTACGCCACGAGCGGCCGCATTCCCAGCCTCCTCAAGAACCTGATTCCGGCAGAGGGCGATTACCTGGATTTCCTGGGTCGACTCTTCAAGCGTCACGAAATTGGCAGGCGACGAACCATTCTCTGGGTCTGTCCTGTAAACTTTCACTTCTCGGAGATACAGGAGCGGCTCGGCGCAGACCTCGTGGTCGCCGACGTCATCGACGACGAGCGCCAGTGGCCGGTGTGTGACGCGTATAGAGACAAGTTGAGTCGAAACTATCAAGAGGTCTTGGGGCGGAGCGATCTCGTGCTGACAAATTGCGAAAGCGTTTACCAGAGTATGCGCACTCTCTCTCACAATATTCACTTGCTACCGAATGCTGTAGAGCTCCTGGAGGAAGAAGCGAAGACGTGGCGTAAGCCTCGAGAGCTCCGGCGTCTCACTGGCCCTGTCATCGGTTACGCCGGCAATCTTCATATCGCGCGAATTGATCTCGAGTTGCTAAGAGCTGTGGTGAGCCAGCGGGCGGATTGGAATTTCGTGTTTATCGGCTCCATGCATAAGGGTGACGAGATCAGGGAGTTGGAAAAGTACGGGAACGTTTACTTCTTAGGGGTTCGCGTTTATGAACACGCGTTGCGCTACATCCGTCACTTCGATGTCGCGATGATTCCTCATGTCGACAACAGTCTAACCAGGAGCATGAACCCGCTGAAGCTCTATGTATATCACGCGCTATTTGTGCCGGTCATATCGACACCGATAGCAAACATCGGTGATTTTGAGAATTTTGTGCGAATCGGCCGGACCTCACAAGAGTTTCTTCGGGCAATCGAGGACTGCCTTCGCAGCAACCCACTTTCGAGAGATCTGCCATACCTGCGCGCGCTGCTGCAGGAAAACTCGTGGCCGCAACGCGTCGAACGCGTGCTGGAGTTGATTGAGCTGGAGTTTGCCAAACCATGGGATACCTTGTCACCAGAGAGTAAAGTCAATCGCTGGGAAACACATGGCGGTCAGATTGCCGGGCATACTGAGCCCAGCCATCGCGCATCGTCTGATCACAATAAAATCGCAGCGTCGATGTGAAGAGCGTAACACGCTCCGAAGCTGCAACCGAAAGAGTTCGGAATAGATTGAAGTGTATATGTCTAGTCTTACTCTCCGTGACGTAAAGGTACTGAGCCCGAGAAAGCACGGAGACCGCCGGGGCCTCTTTTCGGAGGTATACAACAAGAGGACGTTTGCGCAGGCGGGATACGAAATAGAATTCGTGCAAGACAACCATTCGTTTTCGACGGAGAAGGGAACGGTTCGGGGATTGCACTTTCAGCCGCCGCCGGTTGCCCAGCACAAATTGGTGCGTGTGGTACGGGGATCGGTGTTCGACGTCGCGGTCGATTTGCGCCGTGGTTCGGCCACCTATGGCGTGCACGCGAGTGTCGTTCTCTCCGCCGACGCATGGAATCAGGTCTTGATTCCAATCGGATTTGCCCACGGGCTCATGACGTTGGAACCGAACACCGAGGTGGTCTACAAGGTGAGCGATTACTATTCGCCGGAGCATGACAGGGGTCTTTTGTGGAGTGATCCTGAACTGGGCATCCAATGGCCGCTGCCCGTGGAAGACGCCGTGCTCTCCGACAAGGATCAACGACATCCAAGGCTCGCGAAACTCGAAAGCCCGTTCTCTTAAGATGAGCGCGCACTGCCCGTTTGCGACGGAATTGGGGGAGGCGTGGAACGGATACTGGTGACCGGTGGCGCGGGCTTCATCGGCTCCTGCGTGGTGCGGCGGTTGGTGGGTGCCGGCAAAGGGGTCGTGACCCTGGACGCGCTGAGCTATGCGGGACACACCGAGTCCCTGGAAGCCGCTCTGAACGCGCCGAACCACCGCTTCGAGCACGCCAATATTCGGGACCGCAGAGCGCTGCGCCGGATCATTGCCCTCGCGCGCCCGGACGCGGTGATCCACCTCGCCGCCGAATCCCACGTCGACCGCTCGATCAAGAGCCCCATGGACTTCGTCAGCACCAACGTCGAGGGGACGGTGACGCTGCTCGAGGCCACGACCGAATACTGGGAGAGCATGGAGCGGGCGGAGCGGGAGCGCTTCCGCTTCCTCCACGTTTCCACCGACGAGGTCTACGGCTCGCTCGGCACCGAGGGCGCGTTCACCGAGACGTCGCCCTATCGGCCGAACTCGCCCTATGCGGCGAGCAAGGCGGCCTCCGACCACTTCGCGAGAGCGTGGCACAGCACTTACGGTCTGCCGGTGGTGATCAGTCACTGCTCCAACAATTACGGGCCCTATCAGATGCCCGAGAAACTGATCCCCGTGGTCATCCTGGCGGCTCTGGAAGGAAGACCCATCCCCGTCTACGGCAACGGCAGGCACGTGCGCGACTGGCTCTTCGTCGAAGACCACGCCCGCGCCCTGGAGCTGATCCTTGGGGACGGCAAGCCCGGCGAGACTTACGACATCGGGGCCAACGCGGAGATGGCCAACATCGACCTGGTGCGGGCGATCTGCAGCCGGATGGACAAGCTGGCGCCCGACAGCCCCCATCGTCCCCACGCGGACCTCATCGAGTTCGTCGCGGACCGCCCGGGGCACGACCGCCGTTACGCCATCGATTCCAGCCGCGTGCGCCGGGATTTGGGCTGGCGGCCCACCATCGATCTGCAGGAGGGCCTCGACCTCACCCTGCGCTGGTATCTCGAGAACCGCTGGTGGTGGCAGGCGGTCCGCGAAGGCGGCTTCGAAGACCGTCGGCGTCGGGGTGTGCGCTTCGGAATGCTCTGATGTCCTCGAAGGTGGTGCTCCTGGGCCCGCAGGGCCAGCTCGGATACGACGTTCGAATGGAGCACGCACGCCTGGGCGACCCCTTCGACCTCGTTTGCCTTCCGCGCGAGATGCTGGACGTGGCGGCACCTGGAGCGATCGAGCGTGTCCTCGGCGGCGCGCAATTCGACGCGCTGGTCAATTGCGCGGCCTACACCGGGGTGGAGAGGGTCGAGGACGACGCCACCGGTGCGTTCGCGGTCAACGCGAGAGGGGTGCAGGCGCTTGCGCGGATCTGCGCCGCCAGGCAGGCCCGGTTCTTCCACGTCAGCACCGACTACGTGTTCGGCGGGAACCCTTTCACGAATCCGACGCGACCGCGCCGCTTAACGTCTACGGCGCCTCCAAGGCGATGGGCGAGACACGGGCACGTCTCGAGTCCGACAGTGTCGTCATCCTGCGCACGGCCTCCCTGTTTGGGGTGGCGGGCACCGGCGGCAGGGGCGAGAACGTCGTCGAGACCATGATTCGCACGGCGCGGGAGACGGGTCGGCTCCGGGCCGTGAACGATCAGGCGATGTCGCCCACCGCCTCGGCCGACGTCGCCCGCGTCGTCCTGCGCATGGTGAGGGGAGGTTGCGCGCCCGGCATCTATCACGTGGTCAACGCCGGCTCGGCAACCTGGTTCGAGTTTGCGTGCGAAGTCGTCCGCCGCGCCCGCGTGGCTGCAGACGTCGAGCCCTGCTCCGCCGAGGAATACCCGGCGCGCGCGCCGCGCCCGCGTTACAGCGTGCTCGATAACGCCAAGGTCTCGGCGGCGTTCGGCGCCATGCCGGCGTGGCAGGACGCGCTGGAGCGTTACCTGCGCGCCAGTCAGCGGCTGGAGCGATGACGGCCTGAGGCCACAACCGGGGCCACCGTGGGATGCGCAAGACCGAAGCGAGGGCGGCGGGGAGCGCGATGAAGGGCATCATCCTCGCCGGGGGAGAGGGCACGCGGCTCCTCCCGCTCACGAGCGTGGTCAACAAGCAGCTCCTGCCCGTCTACGACAAGCCGATGATCTATTACCCCCTCAGCGTCCTGATGCTGGCGGGGATCCGCGACATTCTGATCATCACCGCGCCGCAGCAGGAGGAGAGCTTCCGGCGCCTGCTGGGCGACGGCAGCCAGTGGGGCCTCGCGCTGCGCCATGCCGTGCAACCGAGACCCGACGGGCTCGCTCAGGCCTTCCTCATCGGCAAGGCGTTCATCGAAGACGACGCCTGCGCGCTCGCGCTCGGCGACAACATCTTCTACGGGCATGGATTGGACGCAACGCTGCGCCGTGCCGCAGAGCGGCAGCGGGGCGCCACGGTCTACGGGTATCAGGTTCCCGATCCCGAACGTTACGGTGTCGTCGCGTTCGACCGATGCGGCCGCGCCATCTCAATCGAGGAGAAGCCCGAGCGACCAAGCTCCCGCTGGGCGGTGACGGGGCTCTACTTCTACGACAGCGACGTCGTCCGCATTGCCGAGGAGGTCAAGCCGAGCGCCCGCGGCGAGCTGGAGATCACCGACGTCAACCGGCGCTACCTCGAACGCGGCGATCTGGCGGTCGAGCGGCTGGGCCCCGGGTTTACCTGGTTCGATACCGGGACACACGATAGCCTGGCAGCGGCGGCGCGCTTCGTTCACACCATCGAGACGCACCAGAACCTGCGTTTCGGCGTGCCCGAAGAGATCGCCTTCCTCAACGGCTGGATCGACCGTGCGGAACTCGCCGCGCTCGGCCATCGCCTGCGCAAGAGCAGCTACGGCGAATACTTGCTCAGGCTCGCGGGCGAGCAGGTCTAGAGCGACGCCGGCACTACCACGCGTCGCTGAGCGCCGCGCCGCCCTACGGCCGGGCGGGGCGCCACCACGACGCCATCGCCCGGATCCCGAAACGGGCAAGGCACCCGGCGGCGAGAGGACCCAGCAGCGCCAGCCAGGGGAGCGCGCGGTAGTGCAGCCCAAAGTACCGGAGCAGGCTCCGAGTCTTGTGCCATTCGACCAGGAACGGGTCGGCGTGGCTGCTGCCAGCGTGGTGGATCGCCTGCACGTGGGGGGCGAAGTAGACCGGAGTCCCGGCCCGGTGCAGCCGCAGGCAAAGGTCGAGATCCTCGACGTGCAGGAAGTAGCCGTCGTCCATGCCGCCTACAGCGCGATAGGTCGCGGCCGGCAGCATCATGCAGGCGCCGCTGACGGCAGGCACGTGCGCGATACCCTTGGGAAGGGGCATATCGTGCTGGTTGAGCCGGTGCCGCCGAAGAAGCCGCGGCGAAAGCCGGTCGAGCCGGAACGCTTCAACCAGCGCCGTGACGGGGGTGAGGAGCGCCCGGCGCGAGCCGCGCTGATCGCTGCCGTCGGGATTGCGCACGCGGCAGCCGAGCATCCAGTCGCCATCGAGCGCGGCGGCCTCGGCCAGCAGGGCAGGCACCGCGCCGGGGCCAAGGCAGCAGTCCGGGTTCAGCAGCAGCAGGTAGCGTCCCCGTGCCTCTCGCGCGCCCAAGTTGCAGGCGCGCGCATAGCCCACGTTGCCGAGGCCGCCGACGAGGCGCAGGCGCGGCTCCGCCTCCGCCCGGCGCGCGAGGGCCGTCGTCACATCAGGCGGGTTGCCGTTGTCGACGAGGATCAGCTCGCCGACGCCGGCCTGGTCCGGCGCAAGCACCGCGTCGATGGCCCGCGCGAGCACCGGCCCGGTCCGGTACGAGACCATGACGACGCTGACCTCGCCGGGCGGGTCGCCCCGGCAGTGGGCGGCGCCCTGCTCCCGAGCCGGCACCTCCGGGCCTGCGCGGCTCTCAGGCCCAGCCGCCGGCGAAGGGCATGACGTGGCCGGTGATGAAGTCGCTCTTGTCGGAGGCGTAGAACGCCACGAGCGCCGCCACCTCCTCGGGCTTGCCGAGGCGCTTCAGCGGAATGTTCCGGGTCATCTTGGCGAAGGTGTCGGGATCGCTGACCAGCTCGGGCGGAAAATAGGTGGGGCTCTCGACATAGTTGGGCGCGATCGCGTTGACCTGGATGTTGTCGCGGCCGAGCTCCTGGGCAAGCGATAGGGTGAGCGCGTTGGTGGCGCCGCGCGCGGCGACGTACATCGAGTACTTCGGCAGCCCGCGCAGGGGCGTCGCCGAGGTGATGAAGAGAATTTTGCCGCGCTTCCGCTCCTTCATCTGCGGCACGACTGCGCTGGCCATCTGGAAGGGAAAGACCACCATTTCCTCCAGCGCGGACCGCAAGTCGTCGACGATCGCCCGCTCGATGGGAGCGCGGATCGCGGCGCCGGCGTCGTTGCAGATGACCACGTCGACATGACCGCAGCGCTCGGTCGCGGCCGCCACGATCTCGACCGGCGTTTGCGCACGGACCACGGCGAGCGCGGGATTGGCCGCAGCGAACTCTTCTGCCGCTGCGGCATCGGCGAAGCTCTCGTCGTGGCAGATCACCGTCGCACCTTGGGCGGCGAGCTCGGCCGCGACCGGCCGGCCCACGAAGTGCTCCACGTTGGTAATCAGGACGATGCGATCCTTCATCGAACTCCCTCTCGTTGCCCGCGGATTGAGCGGCCAGCCCTCCAGCCCGGGCTTCTTACCACGGGGAGAAATCGAGGTTAGCCCGCATTGCGTTCGCGCCGGCGTGCTGACACCCTCGCGCCGGCGTGCACCACGGGAGACGAGCATGAAGGGCTACGACGGCTACACTACGATGACCTTTGCGCGCGAACGCCGCGTGCTCACCGTGACGCTCAACCGGCCCGACGTGCTCAATGCCGTGAACGCAGCCATGCACGCCGAGATTGCGCGGCTCTTCTACGACATCGCCGCCGACCGCGAGACCGACATCGTCGTGCTGACCGGCGCGGGCCGCGCCTTCTGCGCCGGCGGCGACATCGACTGGCTCCAGGGCGCGGTCGATGACCCGACGATCTTCGACGGAATCGCCGTCGAGGCGAAACAGATCGTGTTCGGCCTGCTCGACCTGGAGAAGCCCGTGGTCTGCCGCCTGAACGGCGATGCGGTGGGGCTCGGGGCCACGGTCGCGCTCTTCTCCGACATCATCATCGCCGCCGAGGAGGCGCGGATCGGCGATCTGCACGTCAACATCGGGCTCTCGGCAGGCGACGGTGGGGCGATCATCTGGCCCCAGCTCATCGGCTACCCGCGCGCCAAGGAGTTCCTGATGACGGGCAAGTTGATCGGGGGCGCCGAGGCTGCAGCCCTGGGTCTCGTGAACGAAGCCGTGCCGGCGAGCGAGCTCGATGCCCGCGTCGAGCGCATGGTGGGCAAGCTTGAACGGGGCGCCACCCAGGCGATCCGGCTTACCAAGGTCTCGATCAACGTCGGCCTCAAGCAGCTCGCACACGGGATGATGGATGCCTCCATCGCCTACGAGACGCTTACTAATGTCTCCGCCGATCATCGCGAAGGGCTCGCGGCCTTCCGCGAGCGCCGCAAGCCCACATTCGACCGCAGCCGGTGACGCCGATGACCGAGCGGGCGACGCGAGGACACGACACCGCGGCGGAGGCGCAGGACGGCGCGGCGCTGCCCGGGTGGGACCTCACCGACCTCTACCCTGCCCCTGACTCGGACGCGCTCAGGCGCGATCTGGATCAGGCGGCTGCGGCGGCCGAGGCGCTGCACGAAGAATTCGCGGGCCGGGTCGCGAGCCTCGACGGCGAGGCCCTGGGCGGCCTGATCGCGCGCTACGAGGCGATCCAGGAGACCCTGGACCGGCTCACCAGCTACGCCTATCTCGTCTACTGCACGGCGATGGACGACGCCGAGACGGCACAGTTTTTCCAGACCGTGCGGGAAGAGACCACCACGACCGGCAGCCGGCTGCTCTTCCTCACGCTCGAGCTCAACCGGATCGAGGACGACGCGCTCGCAGACAAGCTGCAGGCCCCCGCGCTCGCCCGCTACGCGCCCTGGGTGCGGGACGTGCGGGCGTTCCGTCCATTCCAGCTGTCGGACGAAGTGGAGCGCCTCCTGCACGAGAAGCAGGTGGCCGGCCGCGCGGCCTGGATGCGCCTCTTCGACGAGACCATGGCGGCGCTGCGCTTCCCCGTGCGGGGCGAAGCGCTCACCAGCGCAGATGCGCTCAACCTGCTCTCGGACAAGGAGCGCGAGGTGCGCAAGGCGGCGGCGCATGCTCTGGGTACCGTGCTCGGCGAGAACGTTCGTACCTTCGCCCTCATCACCAACACGCTCGCCAAGGACAAGGAGATCGAGGACCAGTGGCGCGGCTTCGAGCGGCCGATCTCCGCCCGCAATCTCGGCAACCGGGTGGAAGACGAGGTGGTGGACGCGCTGATCGCGGCCGTGGAGGAGTCTGCGCCCCGCCTCGCCCACCGCTACTACGCGCTCAAGGCGCGCTGGATGGGCGTGGACCGCCTCGACTATTGGGACCGCACCGCGCCGCTGCCGGAGGACGACGATCGTCTGATCGGCTGGGACGAGGCGGCGGAGACCGTGCTCGCAGCCTACCGCGCCTTCTCGCCCGAGCTTGGAGGCATCGGCCGGCGTTTCTTCGAGAATGACTGGATCGACGCGCCGGTCCGCAACGGCAAGTCGCCCGGCGCCTTCGCCCATCCCACCGTGCCAGGCGCGCACCCCTACCTGCTGCTCAACTACCAGGGCAAGACGCGGGACGTGATGATCCTGGCCCACGAGCTCGGCCACGGGGTTCATCAGGTGCTGGCGGGCGGGCAGGGCCTCTTGATGGCGGAGACCCCGCTGACGCTGGCCGAGACCGCCTCGGTCTTCGGCGAGCAGCTCACCTTCCGCGCGCTCCTCGATCGCGAGAGCGAGCCTCAGCGCCGCCGGGTCATGCTCGCCGGCAAGGTCGAGGACATGCTGAACACCGTGGTGCGCCAGGTCGCCTTCTGCGCCTTCGAGCGGCGTGTGCACGAGGAGCGCCGCTCAGGCGAGCTCACGCCCGACCGCCTCTCCGAGCACTGGCTCGCAGTGCAGCGCGAGAGCCTGGGCCCGGCGCTCCGTTTCCACGACGAGTACCGGCACTACTGGACCTACATCCCCCACTTCATCCACGCGCCCTTCTACGTCTATGCCTACGCCTTCGGCGAGTGCCTGGTGAATGCGCTCTACGGGGTCTATCGCGCTGAGCCTGCGGGCTTCGAGCAGAAGTATCTCGACATGCTGCGGGCCGGCGGCAGCCTTCGCCACCGGGAGCTGTTGGCCCCCTTCGGCCTCGATGCGTCCGACCCCGCGTTCTGGTCCCTGGGCCTCGACGTGATCGCAGGCTTCGTCGACGAGCTGGAGGCGTCGTTCTAGCCAGTCCCCGCGCGCCCTTTATTGTATCTCCTCCACTTGCCGATGGCGTTATTCTGGCGGCGCTGGACGCAGGAGAGAGACATATGAGACGAGGCAGGAGCCGGGAGAGAAGAGCTGCCAGCCAAGGAGCCGTTGCGCAGCTGCCCTTCGGCCAGGTTCGCAACCCCTACCCCCCGATGAAGATGCTCTCCGACGACCAGTTGGAGGCGCTTCACAACGCCTCGCTGCGGGTCCTGCGCGACAACGGGATGGAATTTCAGTTGCCGCGTGCGGTAGAGATTCTGCGCCAGGCGGGTGCTGCGGTCGGCGAAGACGGCAAACGCGTCCGCTTCGACCCCGAATTCATTGAGGAAAAGCTGAAGACCGTGCCCTCCAGCTTTACCCTGCACGGTCGATCGAGCCATCGGGATGTCGAATTCGGCGGCAACATGTCGATCTGGGGCACCGTGGGCTCGGCACCCAATGTCTCGGATCGCGAACGAGGACGGGTCACCGGCAATTTCGAGGACTACAAGAACCTTGTCCGGCTCTCTCATGCGCTGAATGGGGTGCACTCGCTGGCAGGTTATCCGGTGGAACCCACCGATCTCCCGGTGCGGACGCGTCATCTGCACGCGCTGTCCGAGGCGGTTCGCCTCACGGACAAGCCGCAGTTCGGCTACGCCATCGGCGGACCGCGAATGGCGGACGCCATCGAGATCGTCCGCATCGCTCGGGGAATCAGCCGTGAGGAACTGCTGAGCCAACCCTCCATCCATACCGTGGTCAACTCCAACTCGCCCCTGATCTATGACGGAGGCCTGCTGGAAGGCGCCATCGTGATGGCCGAGCTGAACCAGCCCGTCATTTTCACCCCTTTCACGCTGTCGGGCGCCATGGCGCCGGTCAGCGTTGCCGGTGCGCTGGTTCTGCAGAATGCCGAAGCACTGGCCGGAATCGCGTTCTCGCAATGCGTCAATCCCGGTGCGCCCGCGGTCTATGGCAGCTTCACCTCGAATGTGGACATGAAGAGCGGCGCGCCCGCCTTTGGTACGCCGGAATACGCCAAGGCGACCATCGCCAGCGGGCAGCTTGCGCGGCGCTACAACCTCCCCTGGCGTTCGTCCAGCGCCACGGCGTCGAATGCCGCCGACGCCCAGGCCGCCTACGAGGCGCAGATGTCCTTGTGGCCGGTCGTCCTGAGCCACGCCCACTTCATCGTCCATGGCTTCGGCTGGCTCGAAGGAGGACTCTGCGCCTCCTACGAGAAGTTCATCCTCGATGCCGAGATGGTCCAGATGATGCAGGAATTCCTGAAACCGCTGGACACGGCGGAGGCGGAGCTGGGCCTGGACGCCATAGCCGAGGTGGGCCCCGGCGGCCATTTCTTCGGCTGCAGCCACACGATGGCGCGCTACGAGACCGCGTTCTACAGGCCGATGCTGTCGGACTGGCGCAACTTCGAATCCTGGCAGGACAGCGGCGCGGTGGAAGCCTCGGATCGGGCGACGAAGATCTGGAAGCAACTGCTCGCCGACTACGAGGCTCCGCCGCTCGACCCCGCGATCGGCGAGGAGCTCGACGCGTTCGTCGCGCGACGCATTGCGGAGGGTGGCGCCCCGGAGCGCTGATCGAACGAGGACCCGGTGCTCAAGATCCGGCGAGTAGCTATGCCGATTCTGCAGGTGCCATAACCGATAAGTTATGGCAAGTTGCAGAACCCTTGGGAATCGAGTGCACCGGGTTGACCAGACCCACCCT
>MKWU01004099.1_pt1 | contig 17796 bp, 16 predicted proteins | sample 809101 | NCBI WGS metagenome assembly MKWU01 (sample SAMN05860141, study PRJNA318959) | sponge metagenome | host: Aplysina aerophoba | place: Slovenia: Piran, Adriatic Sea, Gulf of Piran | collected 2013-05-07
ACCGAGCGCTACGTGCATCTATCCGACCAATCCGTTACGGAGGCCGCCGACCGCGTGTCGGCGCGACTGAGCGCCGCCCTTGCCGGAAAGAGCCTCAACCGCAAACGGAGGACCCGCCATGCCAAGGGTTAAACTCACCGCCCGGCTGGCCCGCGAGAGCAAGCCCAGCGAGAAAGACACCATTCTGTTCGACAAGGCGATGCCCGGGTTCGGGTTGCGCATCCACCCGTCCGGCCGCAAGGTCTGGATCGTGCAGGCCCGTATAGAGGGCAGGAGCCGCCGCATGGTCATCGCCCGGTACGGGGAGATGAGCCTGGATCAGGCGCGCCGCCGCGCACGCGACCTGCTCCAACGCATCCGCGCGGGCGCCAATCCCGCCGACGACATCGTTCGGGAAAAACGGACCCCGACCGTGAAGGCGTTGGCCGACGAATACCTGCGCCGGTGCGATCCGTACTGGAAACCATCGGGACGCAAGACCGTGCGCATCTATCTCAAGGCCCGCATCCTGCCGGCCTTCGGGCGCATGCCTTTGGACCGGGTCGGCCCGGAGGACGTGGCCGAATGGTTCGATGCCGCGAGCAGGGAAAAGCCCGGCGCGGCCAACCGCGCGTTCGAGATCCTGCGCTCGATGATGTACCGTGCCGAGGAATGGGGTTTCCGGGAGCGCGGCACGAATCCCTGCCTCGGCATCAGGAAAAACCCCAAGCGCAACATCGCCCGGTTTCTGGACCGCGACGAACTGGCGCGGCTCGGCAAGGCGCTCGACGCTCACGAGGCCCGGTGGCCGGAGGCCGTCGCCGCGATCCGGCTGCTGGCGCTCACGGGCTGCCGCCGCGGTGAGATCGTCAATCTGCGTTGGCGCGATATCGGAGAGAACGCCATCGTCCTGCCCGATTCCAAGACCGGCCCGCGATCGGTGCCGCTGGGCGCGTCCGCGCGGGCCATCCTCGATGCGTTGCCGGGTTCCCGGCGCAAGGATGCGTTCCTGTTCCCGAAGAATGCCGGGCGTCGTTCTCCCTACAACATCGTCAAGTGCTGGCACACCGTTCGCGAGTCCGCGAAGCTCGGCAGGCTGCGCCTCCACGACCTGCGCCACACCGCGGCAAGTCACGCTGTCATGTCCGGCGAGAACCTGCCGCTGGTGGGCAGGCTGCTCGGTCACCGGCGCCACGAGACCACGGCGGGGTATGCTCATCTGGCCGATGGCCATCTGGTCAAGACGGCGGAGAAGGTCGGCAGACTTGTAGCAGAAGCGATGGAACTCTCCCACAGCCTGCCCCAACCCCGTTCCCGTGCTCGCCGCACGTACGGGCGCTGGATATGACAATGCGCCATCCATGACTTTCAGATGGCTTGCCGTTGTCGGACCAGACAGCCAACGAAGCAGGGCCGGCTTGGAAATCAGCCGATATCGCCGCCTGTTCGGACCGGCCAAACGGTTGCTTCTCCGCACCGGCTGCGGTCCCTGCAAGAGCCTGCCGCCCATGCCTGTGTTTAAAACCACAACCCGGCTTGCACACCGTCTTACGGTTTTGGCCAGCTCAGTGCGTACTCTTCATGGTGCAGGCGGACAGGCACCTGAGGAGGCAAGCGCGGGTCGCCGCATGGCTGCTAGAATGGTTCGGAGGATTGCAAGTCGAGGTTATAGCCAATGCACAGCTATACGGCCGTTATCGAACGCTGCCCGGACACAGGGCTTTTTGTGGGCTATGTTCCGGGCTTTCCTGGCGCGCACAGCCAAGCCGAGACGTTTGAAGAACTCAACGACAATCTGACGGAAGTCATCACCATGATCCTCGACGATGGCGCGCCCGCGATGGCGGGCGAGTTCGTCGGCACTCAGGTCGTTCTGGTGGCCTGAGACAGGGTGTCTTCCTTACCTGTTCTGAAGCCTCGCGAAGTCATCGCCATTCTCGCCGCGCTTGGATTCAAGGAAACTCGCCAGCGAGGTTCGCACAAACGATTTCGTCATGAAGACGGTCGCGTAACAACCGTGCCGGTGCATCGTGGGCGAGATTTGTCGCCAATCTTGCTGCGCCGCATCGCCCGTGATGTCGGCCTCTCCGCGCAGGAGTTCGTGGCGTATCGCCGATAGTCCATGTTCCGCGCGATCCATCGAATGGAACCATCGTCTCGGCGCAATTGCAACTCCAGAATTGACTTCACCGACTCATCAGATTGTCGCAACTGTGATGGTTGGCGAGGTCCGCGCACATGCGTGCGCTGCAAGCGGTCCCTCAACCGTGCCGGTTCCTCCACTGCAACACACGTACCCCTCGTAAAGAGATGCCGGCACATTTCCTCCTGCCCGCCCGCGGTGAATCGAACCGTCAAGGATTCATCGTCGTTCTTCACCCATTTCCGTGTGGGATGGAACAGAAACGTTGCGGCGTCGCGTGCCGCCTCGGGCCTGAACCGAAGCACGATGTCCAAGGGCGGTTCCTGATACGCGCCGAAGGAGCGTTCCGCGAATGCCCGAAGGTCGAATTCGAGATCGGGCTTGAACGCCTGACCGCTCATCTGCGCTTCGCTCACGTTCGCCAGGCTCCAAAGCCGCAGCTCGTCCGCCCAGACGGTAAGGCCCACGAGATACGTCCAGCTCTTCGGGTGCGCGCCCACATGGGACCCGCCAAATCCTACGCCGAGAGACTGTTCGATTTTCCGGACGTCGGTCCTTTGCCGCCGGAAGCGGCCAGATACGCGATTGAGAAGCCGGCCCGGGACGAAGGCGTGGAAATCGAATCCGACGCGTTGGACTGCATTGTCGCCGAGACACACGGCTACCCGTACTTTCTGCAGGAGTGGGGCAAACGCGCGTGGGACGGGGCAGATGAATCCCCCATTGACCTCGACGATGTCAAAACCACATCGCGGACAGCGATGGCCACCCTGGACGCGAGCTTCTTCCGCGTACGTTTCGATCGGCTTACGCCACTGGAAATGCGATACCTGAGGGCCATGCCAGAACTCGGTGCGGGGCCGCATCGCTCCGGGGAGATCTCGGATCAGTTGGGCAGAGAAGTCACATCGCTTGCCCCAACGCGAAGCCAACTGATCGCAAAGGGCATGGTGTGGAGCCCGGGACATGGCGACACTGCGTTTACCGTGCCGCTTTTCGATGGGTTCATGAGGCGGATCATGCCCGGGGAGGAGTGGAGGTCGGGCTAGCCGGAAGTTCTCCGCGGCAGACGGCGCAAAATTCGCTTCCTTGCAACACTGAATCATGTCGATACAATCGCATTCCATCGACACGTTGTAGTGACATGTCGACGGAATCGACATATTCGCCAAACTGCCTTCACAAGTGCAGGATGCCGATCCCGATTTCAAGGGCTTTGTGGAGGGCATATTGCCAATGGTTAAATTCGAGGGCATTGAGCGTGAACACGTGTTGGCCGCGATTCAAGAATGTGTCGATACCGGAAAATCAGAATTTCTGAAGAAGTACGGCTACGGGCAAGCAATCCGATACGTCCTTCTCGAGGACAAATTCGAAAAGGGAGGACGTTACGCTTCCAAAGCGATCCTCGGTGTTGCCCGGAAATACGCCCGCCCGGAGCTAGGGGCTTTACGAAACTCAGAATTCTCTGGTGGCATGGGACAAACGGTAAAGAAACTGGAGGAACTTGGTTTTCGCGTCGACGATACGACGAAACCCTCAGGCAGGGGAAGCTCCCAAGACGAGAGCACGGGATATGCGGAGCCAATGTCGCCCGAAAACCTAATCCTCCACGGACCGCCCGGCACAGGCAAGACTTACTCCACTGCCAAGGAAGCCGTCAGGCTTTGCGAAGAACAAGTTCCCGAGCCCGAGGACCGCGAGGCGCTGATGCAGATCTATCAGCGTCTCCTCGCAATGGGACGCATCGAGTTCGTCACCTTTCACCAATCCATGTCCTACGAGGATTTTGTGGAAGGCCGCCAGCCGATGACCGGGTCAGACGAAGATGACGACACATCCTCCACCGGTTTTCGGCTGGAAACCGTGCCCGGCATCTTCCGTCGTATAGCGAAACGCGCCGAGACGAGCCGGGGCCGATCAACCGACGGCGACGCGATAAGCGTCGAAGGCCGGCAAGTATTCAAAATGTCTATCGGCGAAGCGAACAACCCGGAAGACGCGCATCTCTTTGAAGAGGCAATCGATGGCGGTTACGCGTTACTTGGATACGACGACATCGATTGGAGTGATGACCAGTACGCAAACCGGGAAGCGATCATCGAGGCACTAGAGGCCGATGGCCACACTGACCTCAACGCCCAGTCCGGACCGGTCCAGATGCCCTTCATCTTCCGCAACTGGGTGAAAAAACGAGACATCGTGATCGTGTCGAAGGGCAATTCGCTGCTTCGGGCAATCGGGGAATTTACCGGAAAATACAAATTCCGCCCCCGGCCGGAGGGGGGCTATGCCCATCGACGCGCCGTCCGCTGGCACTGGGTGGATCGCAAAGGCGTGCCCGTCAGCGAGATTTACACGCGAAACTTCATGATGAAGTCGATCTACCTGCTCTATGACAGCGAACTCAACATCCCCGCGCTCGAGCGCTACGTGAACAGCCAGCGAACGGATGGCCCTGCGGAGCCGGAACCCTTCGTTCTGATCATCGATGAGATCAACCGGGCCAACATCTCGAAAGTGTTCGGAGAACTGATCACGCTCCTCGAACCGGACAAGAGGCTGGGCCAGCCGAACGCGCTGAAGGTCCGCCTGCCTTACTCCGGCGATGAATTCGGAGTGCCCTCGAACCTGCATATCGTTGGCACTATGAACACTGCTGACCGCTCCATCGCCTTGCTGGATACGGCGCTGCGACGCCGCTTCACCTTCCGCGAGATAATGCCCAAGTCGTCCTTACTCGACAAAGCAGCCAAAAAATGCGGGCTCGACCTGCCGCAAATACTCGACTCGCTGAATGAGCGGATCGAATACTTCTATGATCGCGAACACCAGATAGGGCACGCCTATTTCATTGGTTGCGAATCAAGGAGGGATGTGGACCATGTCATGCGGCACAAGGTGATCCCCCTGCTGGCCGAATACTTCTTCGAGGACTGGGGGAAGATCGCGGCCGTGCTTGGCGACTCTGCCCCGCATGACAGGCCGATAAACGGCGGCTTCCTTAACCGCTCCGTGCTCAACGCGCCGCCCGGGCTTGAGGATGGCGATGACCTACCCCGGTTTCGATGGGAAGTCCGATCCGAGAACGAAGGCTTCGATTACTCGAGGCTGACCGAATAATGATCCGCCGTACGATCCGTGAATGGGAGCGAATCAGCTATGGCACGGACGATACCGAGATTCCGGAGTCTCATGCAGACCGGCTCGCCGCAGAGGCGCGCGCATCGGCTTTCTCCGGATCCGGCGGCGAAGGAGTGCTGGAACACGACCGAAAAGGCCTACGCGCCCGTGGCGTGGTGGGAGTGATCGCCACGCCCGGCTGCCAGCTTGAAATACTGCCCAAGATTGAAGTCGCGGGCGAAGGCGCTGTGGACAACGCCATCCTGCGCCACCGGCTGATCCACATGCTGGCCGTAGCGAGGGACATCCGCATCGATGTCAGGGCGAATACGCAACTCGGCGCGCAGCGTGACACGATCCTGGAACTGTTGATCCGCCTGTTCTGCACCAAGCTCGCCGACGCAGTGCGCCAGGGCATACCGCAGCAGTACATTGACCAGAAAGACGACCTCCCTGCGCTGCGCGGGCGCCTCGATGTGACAAGGCAATTCTCGACCCTCGCGATCTCGCCGCAGAAACTGGCCTGCCGGTTCGACGCGCGCTCGCCCGACATCGCGCTCAATCAGGTCATGCGGGCGGCCATCGGCAAACTGGCCCGCCTCGCTCGGGCTCCGGACAACCAGCGCGCTCTGCGCGAACTGAACTTCGCTTACGCGGACATCTCGGAGGTACCCCCGGCAGCATTGCGCTGGGACCTGATCGCGCTCGACCGGACGAACACGAGATGGCGAGAGCTACTTTCGCTGGCGCGCCTCTTTCTCCGTGACCGCCACCAACAGACGAGCGCTGGTCGTATCGACGGCTTCGCGCTACTGTTCGAGATGAACATCCTTTTTGAGGAGTACGTGGGGCGACTGCTTGCCCGCGCGCTCGCAGGCACTGGTTTGAGAGTCACAGCACAGGGCGGGCACCGCGACTGCCTTTTCGAGGGAGAAACGGGACGATTCCGGACACGTCCCGACCTGATCGTCCGGAGAGTCAGCCATATCGGCCTCATCATCGATACGAAATGGAAGCGCATAAAGCAGATTGACGATCCCAAACGGGGCGTAAGCCAGGCCGATGTCTACCAGTTGATGGCCTACGGCCGACTATACGACTGCCCGCATGTGATGCTGCTCTATCCACATCACGCCGGGCTGCCATCTGATGCGGTCCTTCAGCGGTATTCCATCGCGAACCCCGGCGCGCGCGAGAGCCTCTTCGTGGCAACGATTGACGTCACCGAACCACATCGGAAGATCGTAACTGCGCTGAGGGACCTGATCATGGATCGTCTGAACATTGCCATTGCCGCATGAGACGCGACACCATGTCGAAATGTGCTCCAAGGAAAGACCTGTCACCGCATCCGCATGAATGATGCCCTTCCCATCGCCGGAATCGGGCGGCAGATTCCTTCAACGAGGGCCTTTCATTTGACCGGAGTACACTCTGTTTCCGCCCTCAAAATGTCCAATAAACCAGGACCACCTCGCTGAACGCCAGATCTTAGGACGCTCCTATTCACTCCACCATCGCCTTCAAAAGGGCATCCTTGGCATCAGAATAGAACTGAATGTCGACCTTCGTCGCCATATCATCGGACAGGTCGATAAGCTGTCGACGGCAGGAAACCGGCATCAAGAGTGACGAGGCGCCCTTCTCAACCGCAATCTCCGCAATGGTGACGGGGTTGTGAACAGGCTCGATAGACCCGCCCAGATTGATCTCCCCCACGATGATGAGACCACCGCGAACACTTTTCTTCAGTAGAGCCGTACTGAGCGCAACGAGTGTTGCCATGCCGAGTTTCGCGCCAGACTTGGATGCATCGAAGGCTCGAAGCTGCGCGGTGAATTCGTGGTGTCGAGGGTCTTTGTCGCCGACCAGTTGAATAGACCTGGCGTAAAGGTTTTGCTCGGCGTAGCCCATACTTTCCCTGAACTCGGGAGGCACGGGCTTGTTGAGGATCTTTAGACCTGAGCCCGGCCCTTCATTGATCTCGATCCGGTAGAGCCCTGGGTGCTCGTCAACGCCGCCCGGCGAGACGGTCCAGACCTGACCCGGCTCAAGGGGATCCCCGCCAATGCTGTTTTCGCTATGCAGCTCCGGCGTCGAGACAAATTTCTCCACACCATCGGTGCCCATCACATAGCTGAAGTGGGTGTTGCGGAATTCGGCCGCGCCGATGCGTTTCTGCTGTTCCTTGACGCGACGTCTTGCCTCCATGGCGATACGGACGGCCCACTCGACATCCTCGTCGGCGACCTCACCCTCGCCGGGATATAGAACCTTGAGTAGTCCGCTCACGGTCTTGTTGACAGCGTTTGTATCGCGCCCCGACAGGGCGCCACCGAAAAACACCCGGCCTTGCAGCACGCTGACGCGGCTCTGGTTACGGACCTGACTCCAACACTCGGACAAGAAGTCACTCACAAGGCCGAAGTGATCCGTCAACAGCGTCCTGTTGATCTTGGGCACGTCCCAGCCGGGTAGAAACGCGTGGATTCGGTCCATGAAAGCGGTATCGTCCTTCATCTCAGGCGGCATGGGACCGAACAGGTGTCCGATGCGCTGCTGGTGTTCGACATCCACGTCGAAGTTGCCGATCAGGACGATGCCGCCATCGGCGCGGATGCTTGCGCATCCACCCCTCCGGGCGCAAGGTCTGGATCGTGCAGGCGCGAATCGAGGGCAGGAGCCGCCGCACGGTCATCGCCCGGTTCGGGGAAATGAAGCTCGCCCGGGCGCGCGGGCGCCAATCCCGCCGACGACATCGTTCGAGAAAAACGGACCCCGACCGTGAAGGCGCTGGCCGACGAATACCTGCGCCGTTGCGATCCGTACGGGAAGCCCTCGGGGCGCAAAACCGTGCGCATCTATCTCAAGGTCCGCATCCTGCCGGCCTTCGGCAAGATGCCCGTGGACCGGGTCGGCCCGGAGGACGTGGCCGAGTGGTTCGACGCCGCGAGCCGGGACAAGCCCGGCGCAGCCAACCGCGCGTTCGAGATCCTGCGCTCGATGATGAACCGGGCCGAGGAGTGGGGTTTTCGCGAGCGGGGCACCAACCCCTGCCTCGGCATCGGGAAAAACCCGAGGCGCAACATCGCCCGGTTTCTGGACCGCGACGAGCTGGCGCGGCTCGGCAAGGCGCTCGACGCTCACGAGGCCCGGTGGCCGGAGGCGGTCGCCGCGATCCGGCTGCTGGCGCTCACCGGCTGCCGACGCGGCGAAGTGCTCAACCTGCGCTGGGGCGACATCCGTAAGAACGCCATCGTCCTGACCGACTCCAAGACCGGCCCGCGATAGGTCCCGCTCGGCGCGTCCGCGCGGGCCATCGTGGACGCGTTGCCGGGTCCGCGACGCAAGGACGCGTTCCTGCTCCCGAAGAACGCCGGACGGCGTTCTCCCTACAACATCGTCAAGTGCTGGCACACCGTTCGCGCGCACGCGAAGCTCGGCAGCCTTCGGCTCCACGACCTGCGCCACACCGCGGCAAGTCACGCCGTCATGTCGGGAGAGAACCTGCCGCTGGTGGGCAAACTACTTGGTCATCGCCGCCACGAAACCACGGCAGGCTACGCTCATCTTGAGAATGCGCACCTGGTCGAAACCGCAGAGAAGGTTGGGCGCCGCATCGCCGATGCGATGAATCTCCACCTTATGTCGCCGCCTTCCCGCCCCCGCGCTCGCCGTGAATTTGCTCGCTGGATCTGAAATTCAAAACGGTACTGGACACTGGGTATCGACGCATGAGCGACTCAACACCGCTGCAGCGACGCGAGAGCCGCGATCCGAATCAGTCAGACTGGCCAAGACAGGAACCGGACACGCCCGAGAACTTCGGGCGTGCCCTCGGTCACACACTGCCCACGAAACCTGGCGGCTGTAAATTTTTGCTAAAGCGCAACCGCCACGGGTGATGCTGGGGTCTCGCGATCTGCTGGATCACTCTGACAACAGAGTTCTTATTGATAGATGGATTTTCCCGCAGGAGCAATGGGATCGTCAGCAATTTTCCGAAGGCCTCCGATTGGACCTGCTGGCGCTCGGTAATCACGACGGACGGAGATCAGAAAATACCTCAAGAATCAATGATCGGCTACAAGATTTTCCACGACGAGTTTGGGACGAAGTTGAAGTCAAGTTGCGCCAGCAAATCGGAGAACTCCTGCCGCTAATTCAGGAGTACTCGGCTGCCGCGAATCTGTGAGACAGTCCCCGATCCGGCAAGTCAATCAAAACCCCAGAATTCCTCGTCACGCCGAGACACGCGGCGTCCATTCCATGACGCGTTTTGCCGGGTACCCGTCGATCCGCTGTGTCTCAGGCGGCGCATTTAGGCGCACGGCATTGTGCTTCTCCAGAAGGTTCTTCCGTTCTGGAAACACGCTAACAGATGAATACGTCAGATACGGTCGTGCAAATTTTGCGGCAACTCACCCCAAGATAGCGTTAGTGCGCTAGGACCACTTGGACTTCAGGCCGATGCTGGCTTAAGGACCCAGTGGTCAGAGCTCACCGTTGGGCATCAAACCTTCTCCCGTCCCGTAGCTACGCAGGCCTTGTGATTCCGGCACATGCAAGAAGCGCCTCGGCGGCAGTTTCAGTCACCCAAGTCCGCAACTATCGGGGCACGAACCCAATAGAACAGGCCGTTCTTGATGATCGAGTAGTTGAAATCGATCCAGACGTCCGGATTTCGATCAACGACGCTCTGCGTGCCCAGCACATATTCCAGCCTGCTGAATTTCAGGCAGCATTGGCGCCCCTTGAAGATGAACGGGTCTTCCCAGTCAGGAGACCGTCGTTTGTAGAGATCGTGAAGCCCGGCGGAGTCCAGCAACATCCTGAATTTCGCCCGAACATCTTTGCAGAACACGGGGGATTTCTTCGGCGCCCCGGCGGGACCGACCTTCCACTGGGGAAGGACATTGAAATCTCCGCAAAGCACTCGTTGTTCGGGCTGTGATCGCCCTGAACTCAAGTGCTCGATCAGGCACTCGAACCAGTCGAGCTTGGGTTGGATATCCCTGTACTTGCCATAGGGAGCATAGACAGATGAGAACTCCAGTCCGTCTACGTCAACAGTCAGAAGCCTCGCACCCAGTTCCTTCTGCCCGTCCAGCCCTTTTTGCACAACTTGTGGTTTCGTCCGGAATTTTTTCTTTCGGCAAAGTACCGCAACTCCGTAGTCGCCTTTTCGATAACAGCGAGCTTCAGCGTAATAGCCTGCGTTGTCAAAGGTAGCGGTCGGGAATTTGTCTTCAAAGACTCTTATCTTTTGAAGAGCGACCAAGTCTGGTTTCTGCTCGTGCAACCAACGAAGAAGAGCCCCTTCGTTCGCCCTGACACCATTGATGTTCCAAGTCGCGATTCTCATCTCTCTAATTTGCGGCTGGCCAAGGATTTTGTCAAGACGGTGTGGACATCGCCAAGCCCGTATTTCAACTTAACTGGGTCGAGATGGAGATGGGCGAGGAGATGAACGTGCACCTCAGTCGGCCGAAGTTCCTGAACCACTTCGCCAATCGCGCGCCGTGTCTGGTCGCGATGGAAGCGTGCGGCGGCTCGCAGCACTGGGCGCGTCGGTTGCTGTTCTATGGTCACGAGGTTCGAATCCTGCCGGCGAAGTTGATTCGAGGGTTCGTGCGCGGTAACAAGAGCGATGCGCACGACGCGCGGGCGATCTGGATCGCCGTGCAGCAGCACGGCATACGCACAGTCGCGGTGAAGACCGAAGAGCAACAGGCCGTGCTGGCTCTGCATCGCATGCGTCAACAATTGGTGAAGTTCCGTACCGCGCAGACCAATGGGCTGCGCGGTCTTTTGGCCGAGTATGGCGAAGTGTTGCCGACGGGCCGAGCGGGTCTGAAGTGCGTATTTCCCCAGCACCTTGGGCCGTGTCTCGGAACGGCTGCCGGGCATGGCCACGGAGACGTTGCGCGAGCAGTGGGCGCGGGTACAGCAGCTCGATGAGGAGATCGCGCGCATCGAGCGCCGGCTGGGGTTCTGGCACAGAAGCAAGGATGCGAGTCGCCGGATCGCGGAAATTCCCGGTGTGGGCGTGTTGAGCGCGACGGCCGCGGTGGCCGCGATGGGCGACCCGAAGGCGTTTAAATCCGGACGCGAATTTGCCGCCCGGCTCGGTCTCGCGCCCCGTCATGTCGGCACCGGCGGGCGGGTACAGATGCTCGGAATCTCCAAACGAGGCGACACCTACCTTCGTACCTTGCTGATCCACGGTGCCCGCTCGGTATTCACCAACAGCAAGACGCCATCGGCATGGGCCCGGCGCTTGACGGAGCGGCGGCCGGCAAACGTTGCAACCGTGGCCCTGGCCAACAAGACGGCGCGCATCATCTAGGCCTTGCTGGCTCATGATCGATCGTATCAACGGGACTTGGTCAGCCAGCCGGAATAGATTCGGCTGGCGACCAAAGGCACAACAACGAACAGGAGGTGTTGCTGAAAGGTTGCGCAAGGCACGACACAGTGTGATGGCGAACAGGTCGGACCGCGGTTCGCGAAGCCTGAATCTTGATTCGAGCTTGGGGCTCAAGCGACAAATGACGTGCGGGTCCGCGGATTCCATCAGGACCAGCAGGAGAGATATCCTGCACGAACAGGCCGGATACAAGACTGCAACCTGCACGTCGGAGCACTACATCCCCCATGCCATCGGGAAGCGTCCACTTAAGTCAGCATGAGAACCGAGTCGTCTCAGCCTGTTTGCCGCGCTACAATGGTCTGAGCGGGACACTCTTGGGAGAGTGCGTATGGGCGTCGTGCTTACGGTTATCGGGTCTGTTATTGGGGTGATTGGGTTTCTTGTTGCCATTACAGGTTTCGTCGGTCTATTCGTCCCGAAGAAGTTGGCCTTTGATTCCAGATGGACTGCGCTTCGCAGCTATGTTGTAGGAGGCTTTGTTTGCGCCGTTGGCTTGATCATTCTGCCTGGTGTCTCTCTTCCTGATTTTGAGGAACAGCCATCAACAAACGGGAGCGCTCAATCGGCCGATCCTGTTCAGGCTTGCACACGCCGCTTGGAAAACTCGATCACAGACGATGTTCGACGAATCGATACAGTATTGGGATACCGTTGGAATGGCGGCTTCGCTGGGCGGTGGAGCGACGGTCGTAGGTACAATGGCGACTGGTTCGGGCGCGACCACAACTATTCACTGGTTCGGTTTGAAGGCGACAAGTTTGAGATTCAGCTTAGTGGTCTTGGGTGGAGGCAGTACAGCTATTGGTGCTACTACGACGTAAATTCAGATCGAGTTATTGAGACCTATGTAGAAGAAGGGCCTCTGGGTTCTGCGTATCATATGCATTGATCAACGCAACTATATGATTTTAAAAGACGTTAGGTAGGGGTAGTGGTACAATATACAGGTACTCTCCCGGTTTGAAATGATGGGAACTAGTCGTGTCTGTAGCCTCTGACGATAGTTGTCGGGAAGGCCCCGGCGGCGGAAAGAGAGAGAATGATTTGAGTGCTCAAGTTGACCCTCGGCTGGGTCCGACGCCTGTCCAGACGCACCAAATGGCACGGGAACTGGCGCGGTCCCCGATGAAGCCTGTTCCCAAGAAGTCAAAGAAGTTGGCTGATCGTTCGAAATCTTTGAACAAGCCCTGATGAGCAAATCATCTAAGGCAAATGGCAGAGAGAAGCGGGCGATAGAAAATCTGGCCTCTGCTCTGCAAGAGTGCTTCAACGTCGCCAAAGAACAGTCAGAAGCACGAATCGATGAAAAAATGGTTAAGCAGAACGAAACCCTTCGGCTAATCTGGCGTCAAGTCGGCGGGAGCCGTACAAAACATCTACGCATAGACGACTGATTCAGCTATCTGAATATCTATGATAGTCAGCAGGATTTGACACACGGTTCCATGTTGTACGGAGGGTGTGGTCCGACACGCTGTTGAGGTTGTGAAATGAACCCGTTTGAACCAATTGGCTGGTGGGTGGAAGCACCACGCTATTATCGGAATGATATGGGCGAAAATTTCCGTGTTGGCCGTGCATTGTTGTCTCCCGAGCGGTCCAAGGGGGGCTACGACAATTTCCGTTTTATGCGGGCCGTCACTAAGGGCGACGTTTGCCTACACTTGAACGAGTCCAACCAGATCGGCGGAATCAGTCGAGCCGAGGCGTCTTACAAGCAAGCCCCCTTCGATGTCGACGGTACAAGCGGAATGTATGTTCCGCTCTCGGGATACTGTGACTTGGAGCCACCGTTGAGTATTCTGACAGAAGAGTATCGCGAACGGCTGGATCATCTGCGAAAAGCTGCCAAGCAGCAAGACAAGTTTTTTTTCTATACGAAGGAGCTGAAGCAAAATATGTATTTGACACCAGTGTCAAAGGAACTGCTGGACTTGTTGGAAGATGCTTATTCAGAATCTGCTGGAATGAAGCTCAGTGACATGGTATGCCTGATCGAGAATGTCTAGCTTTACGCCGGCACCACCCCAACCGGAACACAATGGATCCGCATTAATCTCGAGAGCAATTCCAGAACGGCGTCCAGGCTGACGGTAACCCTGGTTTCCTACCAATTCTCCTTTACTCACTCTTGGTCAGCGCACGCATCGACACTCAGTCCATTCACTATGGCGTCATCGGCGTCCGCAAGATCAGCGGAAAACGAGTCTCGATCTAAACTACTGATGTGATACCGCACTCGAAGTACGGAACCGGACAAAAGTTCTCCTATGAACCCGCATGGATCGGCGCGAGCTGCTTCGGGATCTCCATGCCAAACAAGGAACGCTACGGTACCCGGCTCCCAGATGTAGGTGGGCGCGTTTCCTATCCTTTCAACCATCATCGAGAACTCGACCATGGATTCACCGCGCAACATACCTTGGTCAACCCGGTATTCAACAGGCGTATTCGGTTCAAAACTACCGATTTTTTTTCGAGTTATATACATCCATACGCTGTTGTCGTCATGCCGGCTCAACTGAATGCGATGATCATCGTCGGTGTAATGCGCGAACCGAATTTGCTCGTCAGTGAAGTCGTCGACGGTGTCGACGAAGCCCCATTCGGCGTGTGCGAGAGATTGTCCGACGACGATGAGCAGTATGGCCGTAAGCCCTTTAAGCGTACGTCTGTTGAGAAAGCTTCGGCCCATAAACGGTTTCCTTAGTGTACAGCCCTGCCTTTGCGCAGCCGTTTCAGTCTGCATACGCGGCAACTCGGACCGGTATCTCGTTGTGGCTCGCCTGTCAGTGCATATGACTTCGCAACGGCCCGCACAAGACGCAATGTGACGCAGCTCGTGCCGATTGAAACAACGTGCGAGTTCATGACGCCCTTAATGTGGAGAATCGATTCACTCTTATCTGGGCAGTATACATTTCACTATGCGCTCGCCCAAGGCTCCAGCGGCAATTGACTGCGCACTCTCTACGTCCAGATTTTCAAGCAGCTTTCCGATCTGCTGGATGGCAGGGCACGGGGGCGGTCGGAGGCCAGCGTGAACGACACCATCCTGTTCGACAAGGGCTTATTGTAGCTGCTAGTCGCGTCGCAGCGTCCTTCTGAACACCCCCAACACACGATTTATCGACTCTGCGCCCACGCCAGACGCTGCCGCTCTATATTGTCAAATGTTCAGCTTGATTCCTTGATTCGCAGGAAGCGTCGTCAGGGCTTTTCATTCTTCGTCGCAACGAACCCCGACGCGCCCTTGCCGCGGGCACGGCGAACGCTATAGCCGTACACACCTAGGTTGAACGACCTGTCGCTGGCGAAACCGGCCAGCGCTTCCTCGATCCTGACCGCCACCGGGTCTTGCTTCGGTGCCGAGGCCGCGCCCTGTTGCGCCAGCCATTTGCCAAAGACCTCTTCGCCAAGTGTGTCGCCGACCGATTTCCTAAGCGCGTTCAATTTTCTCAGTTGACCCTTGGTGAGCTTGCCTTCATCAATGCCCATGCCTTTCCTCCCGTTTCCGTCACGCATGCGTGCGGTCGGCATCATACCCGCTTCGGCCGATTCCATCCCGCGTCAATTGTATCGCGGTTCTCTTTATCCCGTTCCCGAGCGACGCCGAGAGGCCGGGTCCGCCTGTGACCGGGACGAGGGCGGTGTCCGCGGAGGGTGCCGGCCGGTCCTCCGATCACCGGAAGCAGGGAATTTTTCGCGATGAGCACGTCCACCAACGGCCGCGTACCGGCGTCGACTTTTCTCACCCATTATTTCGGCTGTGGGCTCCTCGACCAGGGCGAATGTTATGTGGTGGAGCGCTTCTGCGCCATGAGCAATGGAGAAATACGCCACTGGCCCGGCAGGTCGCCGGCGAAGAACAACCGGCGCGCCCGGCCGAAGCCCGAGGTCGCTTCGCTCGACGCCGTCCAGGAGATGCGCCCCGCATACAACGAGATCATCGTCTGCACGGGCCTCGGCACAAGGTCCGGTGTCCAGTACTGGGGCTACAATGCTATCTGGGGTGATATGTTGCGGCGCCGACGGTTCCCTCGGTAAAACTTGGATGACGCGGTGATCGCCGCAACATAATTTTCTTCTCGACGGCGCTCTCGCCGGTCATGATCGTGGTCCCCACAATATGGAGACACGACATGTTCGAAAAGCTCTTTGAACGACGCTTCACAATCGATCGGTACCGAAAGGCACCGCTTGCCGAACACCGGCGGCGATACCTTCAGCACCTGGCGGCGTTGGGCAGCACGCGATGGACGTTGCGGCAAATTGCGCTCGATCAGCTGCGCCTGCTTTATCTGGTGGACCTGAAGGAAGGCGAGACTGTCAGCGTGTCGCGGATCGAAGCGACGGCGCCGGAATGGCCCCAGGCACGCAATTACGAGCTTGGCCTCAGGCCGCCAAGTACAAGTGAATCGGTCAAGCTCTCGTTGGCCCGGGTCATCCGCTGGCTGCGCTTTCTGGGCTGGCTCGATGAATCCACTGAGCCGCGCCACCCTCACGGTTCGGAAGTCGATATCTATGAACAATGGATGCGCGATCAGCGCGGCTACACCGAACAGACGATCGACGGCTACCTTCGCAGCGTCCAGGAGTTCTTCATCTGGCTTGCCGGTTGCGGCAAGCCGCTGGCGTCGGTTCGGATCACCGATATTGATCGCGCCATTAAGGCGAAGAAGAGCCGAAAACAATACAGCCGTGTCACGATCAGCGATCATGCAAGCCGACTTCGGTCGTTCTTCCTCTTTGCCGAAGAGCGCGGCTGGTGCGCACCGGGTCTGGCCGCGGGCATCATGCCTCCAAGGCGGTATCCCGACGAGAAGGTGCGAAGCACGCTTAGCCGGGACGAGATCGGCCGGCTTCTTGCCACCGCCGAGGGCGGCAAGCCGATTGACACCCGTGATCGTGCCGTCCTGCTGTTGTTCATCGTTTACGGTCTGCGCGCCGGCGAGGTCCGCTGTCTGCAGCTCGATGACCTGGACTGGCACAACGAAACCCTGCGCGTGCGTCGGCCCAAGACGGGACGGACGGATCTGTATCCGCTCTCCCGAGCCGTTGGGCAGGCCGTTGTACGGTATCTCACGGAGGTCCGGCCCCATGTGCCTGACCGTACGGTTTTCCTCCGACTTGTGGCACCGATCCAACCGCTTGGCCGGGGTGCGTTGGGCAACATGGTCCGACATCGCCTGAACGTAGCGGGTATCACTGAGGGACGCCGGGGTAGCCACGCGCTGCGTCACGCCGCGGCCCAGCATCTTCTCGACGAAGGGATGTCAATGAAGGTGATCGGGGATTACCTCGGGCACCGCAACCCGCGCACCACCGCGATGTATGCCAAGCTCGATCTGAACGCCCTTCGCGAGGTTGTCGTGGACTTCGATCTGGAGGGCTTGTCATGAAGTTGCGAGAAGCCATTGATCGGTACGTGGCGTGGCAACGCGCCCATGGCGCAAAGTTCGAATCCAGCGCGCACATCCTGTATCGCATGCTCAAGGACATTGACGGGGAACCTGACTGCGACGCGGTGACCCGTTCACAGGTCTGCGCCTACCTCTCCGGCCCGGGCCCGCTGACCCGGTATCGCGAGAACAAGTACGGTGCGCTCGCCGGGTTCTACCGCTATGCGGTCAGCCGCGGCTACGCAACGGCCTCGCCGTTGCCGGGCAACGAGCCGAAGGCGCCGCGGTCGGCACCACCGTACATCTACTCCCGCGAAGAGGTGCGTCGCCTCTTCGGCTGTATCGATGCCAGCCGGGCACACGTACCTCAGTTGGATGCGCAGACCTTCCGCACGTTGCTCATGCTGCTCTACGGAGCCGGCCTGAGAGGCGGCGAGGCCCGGGCGCTCACCACTGAGGACGTCGACCTGTCCTCCGCGGTGCTGAGCGTACGCAACTCGAAGTTCTACAAGAGCCGGCTGTTGCCTGTCGGACCGCGACTGGCCGAGCAGTTGAAGAGCTACGCCGTGCTCCGGGCAGATCGGCCTTGCTTGAGGGGCCGGGCCTCGATGTTCCTGGCGAATCTGGACGGCACGCCCGTGCACAAGGATACGGTCTACAACGCCTTCATGAGGTTGCTGCAGCGAGCACGGATCGGGGGTGCCGACAACTCCAGG
>MKWU01004100.1_pt1 | contig 17791 bp, 11 predicted proteins | sample 809101 | NCBI WGS metagenome assembly MKWU01 (sample SAMN05860141, study PRJNA318959) | sponge metagenome | host: Aplysina aerophoba | place: Slovenia: Piran, Adriatic Sea, Gulf of Piran | collected 2013-05-07
CCGAAGTGAGGGGAGACTGTACAGGGGGGGGGGGGGGGGGGGGGACTTTTTTTCGTTAGGCGTTTCAATCCGCTCCCCCCACCGAAGTGAGGGGAGACTGGAGATTAAATAATGAATTATCCCGTATACATGGTTTCAATCCGCTCCCCCCACCGAAGTGAGGGGAGACCGTAGTTGCGCTTCAAGGATTAGAGGAACACGCAAACGTTTCAATCCGCTCCCCCCACCGAAGTGAGGGGAGACTGTTACTTCTTTGATCAATCGAACAGTGTTAGTTAGTGTTTCAATCCGCTCCCCCCACCGAAGTGAGGGGAGACGGCGCTTCGGTGTGTTAACCTTTCGATTCCTTCGGTTTCAATCCGCTCCCCCCACCGAAGTGAGGGGAGACGTGCCGATGTTCACCGATGAGCACACAACGGAGTCGGTTTCAATCCGCTCCCCCCACCGGAGTGAGGGGAGACCCTGCCGAGATTGGGAAGTAATTTCACCTTTTCGGTTTCAATCCGCTCCCCCCACCGGAGTGAGGGGAGACCGTGGGGTCGAGGGCATGGTATATTGACAGGACAGTTTCAATCCGCTCCCCCCACCGGAGTGAGGGGAGACGGCAACCTGGGCACGACCGGCCTGGACGGCACCGGGTTTCAATCCGCTCCCCCCACCGGAGTGAGGGGAGACATGGCCTACATGCTGACCGGTTACGATCCCGATGAGACGTGTTTCAATCCGCTCCCCCCACCGGAGTGAGGGGAGACATCGGATCACGCCTACTCCCGGAAGGATCTCACGTCCGGGTTTCAATCCGCTCCCCCCACCGGAGTGAGGGGAGACCTTGTCTCTGCGTCTATGGGCGCACCTTCCGCCTTTGTTTCAATCCGCTCCCCCCACCGGAGTGAGGGGAGACGGAGAATACTACCATTTGAACACTTCCACCTGGGCGTTTCAATCCGCTCCCCCCACCGGAGTGAGGGGAGACTTGGCAGCGACATCACAGTCAACAGCGCGACTTCGTTTCAATCCGCTCCCCCCACCGGAGTGAGGGGAGACATATGGTACACCGAAGAGGAAAAGGCCGAGGATGCGTTTCAATCCGCTCCCCCCACCGGAGTGAGGGGAGACCGCTTCCAACCATAGAGTAAGGGTAACCAAACCCGTTTCAATCCGCTCCCCCCACCGGAGTGAGGGGAGACATTAGTGTCCCGACAGGATCACAATGGTCTCACGAATGTTTCAATCCGCTCCCCCCACCGGAGTGAGGGGAGACGCGAAACACTAAGGGAAGTAGACGGTGCGAAAACCAGTTTCAATCCGCTCCCCCCACCGGAGTGAGGGGAGACAGCGGCCTTGGATTTCGTTATTGAAATACTGGAAAAGTTTCAATCCGCTCCCCCCACCGGAGTGAGGGGAGACTACATTGTCCCACCACATGTAATGCCCTTTCATAGATGTTTCAATCCGCTCCCCCCACCGGAGTGAGGGGAGACGGTTCCACTGAAATTGTCACGCATGTTGAAATGATGCGTTTCAATCCGCTCCCCCCACCGGAGTGAGGGGAGACAAATTAAGGTCCTGATGAAATATCGGCCTTATATGTTTCAATCCGCTCCCCCCACCGGAGTGAGGGGAGACCCGCGCTTGACCTGGAAAACGATTATAACCGGTTCAAGTTTCAATCCGCTCCCCCCACCGGAGTGAGGGGAGACGGTTCCACTGAAATTGTCACGCATGTTGAAATGATGCGTTTCAATCCGCTCCCCCCACCGGAGTGAGGGGAGACATGGGCCGCGTAGCCCCCGACAATCGCCTATACCGTTTCAATCCGCTCCCCCCACCGGAGTGAGGGGAGACCTGACGGGCCCGGCGCGCGTGACGCGCCGGTTTAAAGTTTCAATCCGCTCCCCCCACCGGAGTGAGGGGAGACCACGTATCCAGTGGCGGATCCGACATAACGAGCATGTTTCAATCCGCTCCCCCCACCGGAGTGAGGGGAGACATGAAAACGCGTACGTTCCCGAAGTGATTGACGGGTTTCAATCCGCTCCCCCCACCGGAGTGAGGGGAGACGGTTCTGCCCTCGGCGGAAGGTCGTAACGTTGATGATGTTTCAATCCGCTCCCCCCACCGGAGTGAGGGGAGACGCGAGGGCCAGGATCGCGTTGCCCATGTAGTGTAGGTTTCAATCCGCTCCCCCCACCGGAGTGAGGGGAGACGAAGCGCGACTGTGGCCAGTCCTTGCCGGGTATGAGTTTCAATCCGCTCCCCCCACCGGAGTGAGGGGAGACGAGTATCCAGAGGACGGCCAGGCCGCCGTAGAGGAGTTTCAATCCGCTCCCCCCACCGGAGTGAGGGGAGACGGTTGTACCGTAGGTTGCGGAGTCGGCGCGGAGGGGTTTCAATCCGCTCCCCCCACCGGAGTGAGGGGAGACCCGGACGACTTGGACCCGGCCATTGACGTTGAGCATGTTTCAATCCGCTCCCCCCACCGGAGTGAGGGGAGACTTGGAAAGCATGGGGATCGAGAACACCCCGGACGGTTTCAATCCGCTCCCCCCACCGGAGTGAGGGGAGACGGCCGGGCGGGGGGCGGACCGGACCGCGGGGCCGGTTTCAATCCGCTCCCCCCACCGGAGTGAGGGGAGACAGGTTGCAAGACTGCATTGCCATGTTGCGCCTTGTGTTTCAATCCGCTCCCCCCACCGGAGTGAGGGGAGACTTCAAGAAGGGATTTGAAATCCCTGTCGATCATTTCACGTTTCAATCCGCTCCCCCCACCGGAGTGAGGGGAGACCTGGTGGGTTAAGACGAAAGGTTGAAAGTTCGTTGTTTCAATCCGCTCCCCCCACCGGAGTGAGGGGAGACAACCAGATTCATGGGGGTTTGCAATGCTTAGACTTGTTTCAATCCGCTCCCCCCACCGGAGTGAGGGGAGACGGAACACGTCGAGCGTTTAGCGCCTTGCAGCACAAGTTTCAATCCGCTCCCCCCACCGGAGTGAGGGGAGACCGAGCTGTCGCTCACAGTGCCAGGCGTACCGCATGAGTTTCAATCCGCTCCCCCCACCGGAGTGAGGGGAGACCGATGAACAACCGAGATCGTGACGAGATCAAGAAGTTTCAATCCGCTCCCCCCACCGGAGTGAGGGGAGACCATCCAGTAGGATGATTTGTCAACGGTCTTTTTTGTTTCAATCCGCTCCCCCCACCGGAGTGAGGGGAGACGAAATCGCCTTTGACAAGGTCCGTGACGTATTCAAGTTTCAATCCGCTCCCCCCACCGGAGTGAGGGGAGACAGTGCATGGGAAAGGCGGCATGTGCTCGCTTGGTAGTTTCAATCCGCTCCCCCCACCGGAGTGAGGGGAGACATGGGTGTATGTCAGCAAGTTTCGCAAAGACTTGATGTTTCAATCCGCTCCCCCCACCGGAGTGAGGGGAGACGAAATCGCCTTTGACAAGGTCCGTGACGTATTCAAGTTTCAATCCGCTCCCCCCACCGGAGTGAGGGGAGACAGTGCATGGGAAAGGCGGCATGTGCTCGCTTGGTAGTTTCAATCCGCTCCCCCCACCGGAGTGAGGGGAGACCTTGTACGGTGTGGTCGTGATGTCGGCCTTGTTCATCGTTTCAATCCGCTCCCCCCACCGGAGTGAGGGGAGACCGATACGTGCCGATCTGGATGACCTACTTCCTTATGTTTCAATCCGCTCCCCCCACCGGAGTGAGGGGAGACGGCTCAGTACAGGGTCATTTGGGACAACGAAATCCAGGTTTCAATCCGCTCCCCCCACCGGAGTGAGGGGAGACCGTCTTGTTCTTAGCCTGTAGCCGTCCATTACATCGTTTCAATCCGCTCCCCCCACCGGAGTGAGGGGAGACTACAAGGCCCATGAAATACCGCATTGATTCACACGTTTCAATCCGCTCCCCCCACCGGAGTGAGGGGAGACAATAACCCGATGGGATCGCCGCGCGGAAAGGACGGTTTCAATCCGCTCCCCCCACCGGAGTGAGGGGAGACTCTTCACAAAGGACGAGTACGGAAGTTATCGACACGTTTCAATCCGCTCCCCCCACCGGAGTGAGGGGAGACATTCCGGATTGATGATTTGACCGTCCGCTACGACGTTTCAATCCGCTCCCCCCACCGGAGTGAGGGGAGACCCGCTACCATTCCCTTCGGTTACGCGGTGCAACAGGGTGTTTCAATCCGCTCCCCCCACCGGAGTGAGGGGAGACAGTAATTCACCGGATCATCAAAGGCCGCATGTGGCGTTTCAATCCGCTCCCCCCACCGGAGTGAGGGGAGACACGAAGTTTGGGGTCGTTTTTGGGGGTGCTATTTGGTTTCAATCCGCTCCCCCCACCGGAGTGAGGGGAGACTAGCCGGGGCCGGAATCGGCGCCGGAATTTCGCAAGCGTTTCAATCCGCTCCCCCCACCGGAGTGAGGGGAGACATCGCGGTCATCATCGCCGGCGTGATCGGGATCTCCCTGTTTCAATCCGCTCCCCCCACCGGAGTGAGGGGAGACCGCCGGATGATTTAGATCCGGTTGTGGACGTTGAACACGTTTCAATCCGCTCCCCCCACCGGAGTGAGGGGAGACATTGGAAAACGTCGGCGCGGTAGGTTGCCGGTCAGGTGTTTCAATCCGCTCCCCCCACCGGAGTGAGGGGAGACCTGGAAGCAATGAAGCATCAGCTTGAACTCAACGAAGTTTCAATCCGCTCCCCCCACCGGAGTGAGGGGAGACACCGATTCGTCCACCAGGACGTCCCTGCACTACAAGGTTTCAATCCGCTCCCCCCACCGGAGTGAGGGGAGACCTGGCTCGCAGGGGTTGCCGGTCGGGTTCTGGGGGTGTTTCAATCCGCTCCCCCCACCGGAGTGAGGGGAGACCGGGGCTGTCAGGCTTGTTGGCCGTTTGTCTCCCAGGTTTCAATCCGCTCCCCCCACCGGAGTGAGGGGAGACTGGATCGATCCGAGGATCTTCCGGATTTCGCCCAGGTTTCAATCCGCTCCCCCCACCGGAGTGAGGGGAGACTTTTTTTGTCAGTCTTTCCTGGTCTTGGAACGCCGTTTCAATCCGCTCCCCCCACCGGAGTGAGGGGAGACCAGAGGAAGCGTCCTCGAAGGCCAGCGCGAAATCAAGGTTTCAATCCGCTCCCCCCACCGGAGTGAGGGGAGACACGTCATTGTCTTCGTCGCGCGGCGCGATACCCTTGTTTCAATCCGCTCCCCCCACCGGAGTGAGGGGAGACGAGGATTGCGTGCGGAACGCGGCCGCGGTCCGATATGTTTCAATCCGCTCCCCCCACCGGAGTGAGGGGAGACCCGGTACGTTCCGCGGCGAGACCGCTAACCTGATCAGTTTCAATCCGCTCCCCCCACCGGAGTGAGGGGAGACTAACGCCGTCATCTTCGTACCATACGCACATTACCCGTTTCAATCCGCTCCCCCCACCGGAGTGAGGGGAGACATCGACCAGGTCCGCCCCGACTTTCGCGATGGACTTGTTTCAATCCGCTCCCCCCACCGGAGTGAGGGGAGACAAGGGCGTAAACGGACTCGTCGCCGACAAGGGAGAAGTTTCAATCCGCTCCCCCCACCGGAGTGAGGGGAGACGGTTCGATACAATAGGACGGGCAATTAATCTCAACAGTTTCAATCCGCTCCCCCCACCGGAGTGAGGGGAGACGGGGGGTCTACCGGTGGAAGACCACAGACAGGCGACGTTTCAATCCGCTCCCCCCACCGGAGTGAGGGGAGACCAGGGGTTGCCGCCTACATGAAGGCCGTAACAGAAGTTTCAATCCGCTCCCCCCACCGGAGTGAGGGGAGACACGTGCAGGCCGTTTAAGGAATCCGGCCAGGATCCGTTTCAATCCGCTCCCCCCACCGGAGTGAGGGGAGACCACACAGAAAGCCGGCTATATCTGTCGAGCACAAGTTTCAATCCGCTCCCCCCACCGGAGTGAGGGGAGACTCGGAGTGGTCCCAGTCCAGCAAGTACCTTTCAACCGTTTCAATCCGCTCCCCCCACCGGAGTGAGGGGAGACATGACGCGGAGGTTCGGGCTAAGGCCATTAGAGAGGTTTCAATCCGCTCCCCCCACCGGAGTGAGGGGAGACAACGTAGCGGTACCGGTTACGCCCGAGGCTATGCGGTTTCAATCCGCTCCCCCCACCGGAGTGAGGGGAGACTATTCTGGCCCAGGGCGTTAGATTCGATAGTCCGAGTTTCAATCCGCTCCCCCCACCGGAGTGAGGGGAGACGGTTTTCGCGTTGATGGGTTTACTGGGTGTGTTCTGTTTCAATCCGCTCCCCCCACCGGAGTGAGGGGAGACCGGACCGGGTATCGACCTTCGTGATCCGAAGTATTGTTTCAATCCGCTCCCCCCACCGGAGTGAGGGGAGACTCTTCGCGACGGGCAAAGAGATCGTGACATGGCAGGTTTCAATCCGCTCCCCCCACCGGAGTGAGGGGAGACAGGCCGGCGCCCGCGGCCCTGTTGCGCGGCGAAACGGTTTCAATCCGCTCCCCCCACCGGAGTGAGGGGAGACCGAAGGCGGGTACATTTACCGGGTATTCTAACCAGTTTCAATCCGCTCCCCCCACCGGAGTGAGGGGAGACCGCGCTATCTCCGTAGTGGTTCCGAAGCCAGTTGTGGTTTCAATCCGCTCCCCCCACCGGAGTGAGGGGAGACAATCGCGTATCCGTCCCGATTAACGATATTTTCGACGTTTCAATCCGCTCCCCCCACCGGAGTGAGGGGAGACTCATCGCATCGTCGGACGGATCGGTGATTCTCACCGTTTCAATCCGCTCCCCCCACCGGAGTGAGGGGAGACATGGACCGTAACCCAGTATCCAGGCCGAAGGCATAGTTTCAATCCGCTCCCCCCACCGGAGTGAGGGGAGACCAAGTAATCGTTACCGGTCGGTCAAAATCGATCAGTTTCAATCCGCTCCCCCCACCGGAGTGAGGGGAGACGCCTCGTACACTTTCAGGACACGGGCAACCTCTATGTTTCAATCCGCTCCCCCCACCGGAGTGAGGGGAGACCGTAACGTCCATAGGCGCGGAAACGATCAACAAAGTTTCAATCCGCTCCCCCCACCGGAGTGAGGGGAGACCCTGGGAGGCCATCACCCGGCACGATGCGGAGCAGTGTTTCAATCCGCTCCCCCCACCGGAGTGAGGGGAGACCAGTTGATCGGTGTCGGCGTCGAGGTTTCCAGTCGAGTTTCAATCCGCTCCCCCCACCGGAGTGAGGGGAGACGATGCCGTCAGCACCGCCGAAAGATTCGATCATGTTTCAATCCGCTCCCCCCACCGGAGTGAGGGGAGACTTGGACGATTTGGACGCGTCCATCGACGTTGAACACGTTTCAATCCGCTCCCCCCACCGGAGTGAGGGGAGACACTTTTCAAAGTGCACCGGTAACAAGGAGACGTTATGTTTCAATCCGCTCCCCCCACCGGAGTGAGGGGAGACACCGATTGTACGAGGGGTATTTTGACCCCTTCATGTTTCAATCCGCTCCCCCCACCGGAGTGAGGGGAGACTTCATGTGCTACCCCCTTGTTAATGTTATGTATCTGTTTCAATCCGCTCCCCCCACCGGAGTGAGGGGAGACCGTGCTGGCGGCACCCTGCACGGTGTCCCACACGTTTCAATCCGCTCCCCCCACCGGAGTGAGGGGAGACTCCGTTCCGTCCGGATGCACCTCGACCTTCTCGTAGTTTCAATCCGCTCCCCCCACCGGAGTGAGGGGAGACTTGCTGCGACCACCATAACAAAATCTACTTTCCCGGTTTCAATCCGCTCCCCCCACCGGAGTGAGGGGAGACTTCCTTGAGGATTCTGACTTCATCCGGGCTGGCAGAGGTTTCAATCCGCTCCCCCCACCGGAGTGAGGGGAGACGCCGTGTTCTAACCATATAGGTAGTGCCATATGCAAGTTTCAATCCGCTCCCCCCACCGGAGTGAGGGGAGACCATGAAAAGCATTACGAAGCTCGACCAATTCAGCAGTTTCAATCCGCTCCCCCCACCGGAGTGAGGGGAGACTGGACACGTAGGGTGATGCGCCCTGCGCATTCCTAGTTTCAATCCGCTCCCCCCACCGGAGTGAGGGGAGACAACGTGGACTTCCCGTTTGCCCGCGCGACGGTGAGGTTTCAATCCGCTCCCCCCACCGGAGTGAGGGGAGACTTTCCCCGACTAGCGGAATGTGTGTCCCGCGACCGCGTTTCAATCCGCTCCCCCCACCGGAGTGAGGGGAGACGCTGGTCAATGTAACCAGCGGAATACCAATAGGTTACAAGTGTGGATGCGCGAATCCACAGTATTGTTGCCCGAGGAACCTGCATCTATCAGTAAAGAACGTAATAAGTGAATGTGGGGCATAAACTTATACTTTGCGCGGAAGGGTCGGTAAATGTCCGTCACTACACATTCGCGGAAGCTACAAGACCAATGGCTCGGTTAAATCTACCGGTTCCTTGAGACCGTGATGCTCAATTTTGTGTTTAGCGTCTTCATCCAAATGATAGAACCTGAGAGAATCCTGCTTGGGATCGATTTCCTTCAGGAGCCGATCCTTGAGCTTCGCCCAATCCACCTTATCTACATGACATTCGAATATCGATTTTTGAACCCGGACCCCGTAATCCTCGCAGGCTCTTGCCACACGACGTAGTCGTTTTTGCCCGGCTCGGTCGGTCGTGGAGACGTCATAGGCGACTAATATAAACAAGGGTCACTCCGTTGTTCTTTCGCGGTGCAGTAGCAAGATCAACTACTTTGGGATGAATGGGATGTAGTCTGGAATATCGCCTCTGAGTTTACGGGCAAGCAGTCTGGCCTGAATGCTGAAAAGTTGTCCTATACGAACGTTCTGTTTGAACAACGAATGTCTGACCTCCGCTTGCTTGCGTCGCTGCCAGGTTTGGATGACCTCTCTTCTTCCCTTTTCAGTCAATTCTACTGCACCACCTTCTTGCTCTCGAAAGTGCTTCGGTTCTATCTGGCGCCGATTGATCATGGTCAGTGCTAATCGTTCAGCCAGGCAAGGGCGAAACTCTTCCATCAGATCCAGAGCGCAAGCTGGTCTACCTGGTCGCGTCGCATGAAGCCATCCCACATAGGGATCAAGACCCGCTGTCGTCAACGCGGCCAGACAATCGTGCCGGATCAGGGCATAAATGAAAGAGAGCAGACAATTTACCCGATCCAAGGGTGGCCGACGCGTGCGGACCGCAAACTTAAAATCCTCACGTTGCTGCTTGAACATGGACTGAAATACCGAAAAATAGATCTTGGCGCCCAAACCCTCCATACCCCGGATCGGATCAAGCGCTTCGCGAAGCGTGCTATTGGTCGGACAAATCTCCATATTGCCGAGTTGGCGTATCAGCCTGGCCAGTTCCTCGGCCGCACGCTCTAACGCCTTACGGTCCGAGTCATCGTCGGTTTCTCGGGCGGATCGAAGGACATTGGATCGCGAATTTTGCAACTTCCCAGCGACGAATTGCCGGGCAAGCTGTGACGCTTCTTCCGGGCTATCTGCTGCCGCGTATTGGGCCCGGCGTAAAAGATAGCGCGTATCTCCGCTTCCCACGACTTGGGCGAGCAGGTAACCGTTCTCCGTGTGGTAATGGATCGACACCTGATGGTCCCAGCACAAGGACATGGCCGGTGGTGTAACCACTACCTGTCCGAACGCGCATATGCTTTCCAAATGGTGTATCGGCACGGTGAGCCGGGTTTGCTTTTCGATCTCGACGCGGAGCGTCAAGTGATCCCTGAGCACTACCGTTTTCGGTGTCGTCAGATATAGCGTGTTTTGGATGACTGCCACGGCGTTTAGAATCTCTGTGGAGCGAGCGAAAGGCTATCTGTAAGTGATTTCAAACACCTCTTGGTAGGCCTGCGCCAACTCCGGTGGAACACTGGTTACTTCAGGGAGGCAATGTTCGAACAGTGAACACTCCGAGCACTGGGGTTTATGAACAGCTTGCGGAACTGATTCGTTTTCGATGAGCGTATGAACGGCCTCAATCGTCCGTTCGGTAAAACGTCGTAAATCCTTAGTAAAGTCCACCTCTCGACGTCGCTTGCTCTTAGCGTGGAATATGGCTCCCCGAGGAATATCCACCTCAAACATCTCTTCGAGACACAACGCTTGCGCACATAGCTGGGCATCGTCGTTGTCGAACCTGCGACGTTTACCTTTTTTGTACTCGACGGGGAACAACGAACCATCTGGATGGCGTTCGACGATATCACACTTGCCATTGAGTCCAAGCCGGTCCGACCAGACGGGCAGGGAACGCAGTAGGGTCACGCCCTTTACTGTTTCGTAGCCGGAGAGATCCGCCTGCTCGTGGATACTATCGCCAACCACGGTGTGCTCGTTGGTTCCGCGCCATCCCTCAATTGCCTTCAGTGCCGCCCGGCGCCGGCAATAGAGGAAGTCGTTGAGGAGCGAGAGGGGGATGGGGTCAGGGGGGTTGGAAAATAGAGTGGCGTTACTCACAGCATCTCGACCAGTTCCACATTTTCGGGCAGGTCATCCCGATTGATAGAAACCTCGTAGTGGGAGAATTGGCGGGCCGCTTGGACGGACTCCTTTCGGGAGATCGTTATGCGTTCGAATAACTTATGTGCGGGTGCATTGCCGAGGACAGATTTATGTTTGAAAACAATGAGCTTTTGCGGAGCCATGGTACCACGCGAGGCGGAACGATCGAGGTCAAACATATTCTGCAACGCCTGCCATAAGAGGCTGAGATCGTCGTCGCTAAACCCGGTGTCGCGTGCGAGGTTGGCGGAAACAAACCCGTGGCAGCGGTACAGGCCATAGGGAATGAGGTTTTTACGTCCCATCGTCTGGTTGGGGGCATCAAGTTCCTTAGCCTCGGTAACGGCCATGCGAGTAATGGAAATGTCCATCGGCAGGATGGGATCAAGGCTGCGGCTGAAGCTCAGTTGCACCGGGCCGCGTACTTGTCCGGCGTTGGGACCGGTGGACATCACCGCGCCGAACGTTCTTACATCGTAGTAGCGATGGCACATTTTGGCGCGGGCATCTTTGACTTGGTCGCGGGTTGCTTTCTTAGATTTGCCGTCCACCTCGTGGCCAAGCTCTTTGTGTGCTTGGGTGATGGACTCGTTCAGGATCGCACCTTGGCGGACGAAAATATCGAACGGTTCTTCGCCGCCGTTGGCTTCCAGAACGTAGTTGCGGATTTTGCGTTTCAGGCATACGTCGGAGACGAGACCGTGCATGTCCTGCGGATCTACACGCGGTGCATTGGCGGCATCGGGGTCACCGTTGGGGTTGCCGTCTTTGCAATCGAATAGATAAACGAAATCGTGTCGGCCTTGGATCGAATTCATATAGCGCTCACTTTTTTGTATCTGAGAATGAGTTTGATGGTTATGCCGTATCGGGTTCGGCGTTGCCAGCTTGTTCCTTGCGTTCGGCGGCGAGTCGTCGGTATTCGGCCCTTTGGTGGTAATAACCGAGGGCGAATCGTCCCTGTCCTTCGAGGTCGAGGCTGGGCGGGAAGTGGTCGCCTAGTTGGATGCCGATAACTTCAAAATCCTTACGCACGTTTTCGGCGATTCCTCCGCTTACTTTAGCTAGATGGTTCTGCGCATTGCTAAACAACCGGCCCATCACCAGAGCGGGTGTGGTGCTTGCACTGGCATAGAACCGCTCAACAACTCCGGCGTTGACATTGCCGAGGGCAAGGTACTGGAGACGATCAAAAACCGAGAACAGTCGTCCGCAGAGATAGGCGGGGTCCATGGATTCGGTGTTTAACGATTCGGTCATGTTGTTCCTTTCTTTTGATTGGTTGAGACGGTCCTGCCGCTCGAGGCAAGCCTTAATAAGGGCCAAGCGTGCCGGGTTCGTTTTGTTGTCGGTTTCAATTTGCTGCCGCTTCAACGCCGCGGTCAAAGCCGGCAAAGGCAAAGGCGTACCACGTAGCGCGGCATATAAAAGTTGTGTTGGAATCTGCGGAACCAGTTCGTCGAGCTTGTCTCGAACTAGACTGTGTAAGAGATAGCCGAGCTTAAAATCGGCGCGGATGGAGTCGCCTTCCGGGCGAATGATGGCTAGATCTTCAAACCATTGCCGCACATTCTGCTCAACTTCAGGGACAGTAGATTCGAGCCAGTCTCGGACGATGATGCGGCCTCCGTTGCCCGATAGACTCATGGCGTAATACTTCCGGGCATCTAGCTCGTGTTGGAATTGTCCGGTGCGCGGTGCATCAATCAAATTGCGAATATCCTGTTCGCCAGCAGTCTCGATTAAATCAAACGGGTCGAGTTCCTCCTTCTTACGAGTCCAGTGGAGATGTACGATTTCGTTCTGCCGAAGGCCATGTTGGATGAGGTCATTCAATGCGCTACGGATTTTCAATTCGGCGGTAGCTGAGATGGAAGCGTTTTCACCCTGCCGAAGCCTAAAAGAAGTGAACGAAGCCTTGTCGAAGGAGATCAGGTTGGTTCCCACGGCAAGGCCGCCGGGCACTCCTTTGATCTTCTCCGTTGTTGAAACTGGCTCCGTCAATTCGCCAGTCGCAAGACAGAAGCGTTTCCTTCCTGCAACTTGCGGCCGGTCTGCTGCGCGGCGTCTGCGCCAGAATTGTTTGAGTTCCTCCAATTCAAGTAGCCTATGGCCAGAGACCCGGAAAGTGATGTTGTCGTTCGGTTTCGCCTTTTGTTCGGTTAATAATGCGTGAAGTCTTTCGAGCGCATTCGGCTGGTTCAGAAAGGCCAGAACTGCTTGGGACATTAGGCCGTCATTGGGACATTCTTCCACGGCCGCTTCAAGCAATCGCTTGAAATAAGCGTGGGATCCTTCCCGCCGCTCGGCCCGCTCGGGCTTCTTCGGATCGGGATAGTTGATTGCACGCTCTAGCGTGTCGCAAAGGAAGAAGGCACGCGGGCGGGAAGCAACGGTGAGTTCCTTTTGCTCGATGAACGGACGAATGAGCGTTTTCGGTTTGGGTTTTTTCGCATCTGGATTGTCCAGCAGTTCAATGGGGCCGCCGGTGAGATTGCCGGAGCCGTCCAGAGGAATCAGCCAGCGGACGGCTGCCTCGTGAAAGTCGGCGTCGCCGAGCCTCTCGCGTTCGGCGTATTCGATGAGGGCTTGCAGCATCAGGATTACTTTCTAATTGATTCAGGCTTCAAGGCTGGCCTTAACGTCACGCCAGTCGGGTACATTGACTATGCCGTTTTCGAGACGAGCTTGAAAAAAAGTACTGACAGGTTCCGGTTTTTCGACCTTGCCGGGTTTCCAATTATCCAGGATGTCGAGGTCGAACACATCGTAGAGAATATGTCCTAAATCCGTATCTACGTTGACGTGGTGCTGAGCGACCATATCACTCGGCTGAGCCAACTCAAAGTTGGCGGGAAATTCGCGGCAACCAAAACAGGGCTGTGCGAAGCATTGGCCCTTTTCAGCCCGGCGTCGGAACATGCCGTAGTATTTACTAAGAGTATCGTCTCCTTGGGGTTCGTCGGGAGCGAGAGGCTTATGACGGGGCTGATTGGCTAAGCGGTTAAGTTCCAAGCTAGCTTCGATGACGTAATCCACGTCGCGGAGAGCAAGCGTGTTACGTTGTGTACGGTCATCCTCGGCTAAGATGGGTTCGGGATTGCGAGAGTTAGCGACGGACTTCAGTTCGTTGCGACGGAAGCTAAGAAACTTGATGGGGCGGCAAACAGCGATGCGATGAACATGCCAGCGGAATTGCGGCTTGTAGAGAATCGCTTCAAGGATGCCTCGGGCAGCCGAGGGAGTGGGCACGGGATAGCTCATCCTTTCGACTTTCATTTCTGGGCGCGTGAAGCAGGCTATATCGCCCCAGACGCGGAGATGGATTCGTTCAGTATTCATAATGCTGAATGCCTTTATGATATTCAATTCAGTTATTGCTTATTCTGAATTACAGTATTATACTTAAAATGTTGACACAAAACATTCAATGGCATAAAATAATAACGGTAGCTGAGGCTTGTCAAGAGGCTCCCGCGATTTTTTTATTTTGAGGCCGTGAAATCACCTGTCTAGGTGCGGATTGAAACATTGACTGTTTTGTATCTATTTGAAGCCAAATGACTTATGTCGTTTGGCTTCTTTTTCATCTAGTCAAAGAACGAATTGTTCAGCTTCGTGATTGCCGGCACCAAGCTGGTCGTCATAGCTGGAACTCCAAAAAAACATGGATTCGTCCCTGAGCAGCGGAGTGATGACACCCGTACTGCGGGACTTCTGAAACTCTGACTCGTAAAGATTGATCGTGAAACGCTGGCACCGGCGGGCAAGGTCAGCGGTAAGGTGCTGTTGATGGCGAATGGTCTCGATGAGTTTTCCGCCATATCCGTATGGCACGAGGACGGATCGCGTCTCATCGTCGATCAGTCGGCAGGCATTGGCGGCAGCGGGAAAATCGAAGTCCTTGCTGGCTTGGTAGGCGCAATCTTTGTCCTTCGAATCGGGACCGAGGATTTCATAGAGTCGTGCGAAATAGCGCTGGTAGGTTTCCGGCTGGTGCAGCGGCACATCCGGAAATTCGGCGAGGAACGACTCTGTTTCCTGAGCAGCGGTCTTATAAGCGCCACGGGGCATGCCGCCCGAAGGGGGTGTGAATACGGTAACAGAACCGGGATCGGGCAAGTGGCCTTCACGGTTGCAGCGGCCAGCAGTCTGGATGATGGAGTCCAATGGACCGAGGGCGCGGTAGGCGATTGGGAAATCCACGTCCACACCTGCTTCAATGAGTTGGGTCGAGATGAGTCGGCAGGTTTCTTTTTCTTTAAGCCGTTGGCGAATGACCGCTAACTTGTCCGAACGATGCGCCGTACACATGGCTGCTGAAAGGTGGAAACAGCCCTCCTCGGGCAGCAGTTGGAACAACTCGGTGGCTTGAGTACGCGTGTTGACGACACAAAGGACGCAGTTATGCTGGCTGATTTCGCTAGCAAGCTCCTGCCAGTCAGCCGGGGACTCCTCGGGACTGCGGATGGTAATGGTAGTTCGCTTAAGTGTCTCAGCCATTGCACCGGGTCGGCTTGAAATTTCTCGGGGCTGCCAGCCGTTATCAATCGCTTTTGCTGCGGTTCCGAATGCAGGCTGAGTGGCAGTGCAGAAGACAGCCGTAACGCCGTAGTCGCGGGTGAGGCAGTTTACCGCAGAAAGGAGGGAAGGCACCAAACGCGGCGGCAGAGTCTGAACTTCATCGAAAATGACTACTGAGCGGGCGATATTGTGGAGCTTGCGGCAGCGGGACGGCCTGTGTGCGAAGAGACTTTCAAAAAACTGAACGGAAGTAGTCACAACGAGGGGGGATGACCAATTCTCTGCCGCCAGACGTGCCCGGCGAATCTGGGCATCTTCCGCGTCTTGGTTGACGGAATCCAATTCTTCCCATGCAACGGCACTATGGTGTTCGAGTACATAGTCTGGGCCAAAGACTGGTTTGAAGAGGTCACTAAAGACTTTGGCGGTCTGCTCGATAATACTGGTAAAGGGGATGACGACGATGATTCGCCGAAAGCGATCATGGGAGGCGGCAGGCAAACTGGCATTATGCCGACAACAGTGCTTAAGCGCGAAAGCTATCGAGGCAAGCGTCTTGCCGCTGCCGGTCGGTGCGGTAAGAGAAAATAGTCCAGGTTCCATTTCTGCCGCCGCAAGACAGTCCGACAATAGTTGTCGTCTTGCCTGGTTGACTTGTCCATCTATCGGAAGACCTTGGAGGAACTTCACAACAGTTTCGAGGGCCGTTTCCTCAGCAAGCGACGGAACGCTCCGCGATTTGGCCTGTTCGGGATCGAAGTGATTTTCCGTGTCCAGAAAATCTGCATCCGCTAGACAACTGAACAACATCCGCGTTCGCAGGGCTGTCGCGAAGTCGAACTGTTCTTTTTGGCTGATTGTGGGTATCGTCAGTCCATCCTGCCTCGATCTTTCAAGGAGAGTTTCAAGAGATTCGGCGATATTCGTATTGGGATTTATTCCTCCTCCAGACTTGAAGTCCTTTAAGGTATTTGCAAGGCATCGAATTTTGTCGTCATCGCGTCTAGCAGCCGGAATACCAGTATGATGACCATCGACTGCGAATGCACACATCCGACTCGATTGCCACGCAGCAAAGGCACCATGAGCCCAATGATTGATTCCCTTGATAGAGGAATTCTCAAGGCGATGCTGGAAGCGTTTCCCGTACTTTCCGACATCATGCAGCAAACCGGCAAGACGTGCTTCATCTGCCAATCCGAAGGGGGCGGCGAATTGTTCGGTCCGTTCTGCCACGTTACTCAAATGCTCAGATAACAGTTGCCATTGCGATTTATCTGACTCGTATTCCCCGGTAGCTGTTTCGGCTGTATGAGCGTAATAGAACAAAAGAAACCTATCTATCTGGCGTGTGTATCCAATGAAGACTTTTGTCCGGGGTAATGATGCCTCGCCAAGGCACCTTGCCTCGTACCTGTCACGATTCGCTTTAAGTCCATGTAAACGCTACACTCTGAGTGTTTAAAATATAGATTGTTCGGAATATATCTGAAAGCAAAATGAGGATCGAACATGCCAACGCCCGACCCATACTAAATTGCGCATTTACTCCAGCCGTTTAGTACTTCCTTATCTTCCCTTCGATTCACCAGAAGTATGGAGTTGGAACGGATGCCACCGACCTTCATGGGGTCGTGGGAATGACGTCTGGCTCTTCCGCCCGGGGGCGGTCGTGAGGATTCTCTTTGCAGACACGAGGTAATCCTTGAATAAAGAAGTGTTTACGCGTACCAAACAACAAAACATAATAAAACGGGTTCCTCGCTGTTCGTAGTGGGTAAGTTGCATGAAGTCAGATTCTGGATTCAAGAACATCTTCGCATCTTCGGTCTCTCTGTGTATCGTGTGGGTTATTGGCAGGAAGCGTCAAAGGCCCACCGTCCCCGGAGAGGAGCATGGCATGAGAGACCTGGAGTTGTTTCAGATGGCCCTGGGCTTGACCGCCCCCTGGTACGTAGCGCGTACTGCGTTCGATGCCGATGAAAAGCGTCTGGACATCTATCTGGATTTTCACAGGGGCGGTCGGTTCGCCTGTCCCGAATGCGGCACGTCCGACTGCCCGGCATACGACAGCGAAGAACGGACCTGGCGCCATCTGAATTTCTTCGAACACGTAAGCTATCTGCACGCCAGAACGCCCCGGATCGACTGCGCCCGGTGCGGGGTCAGGGCCGTTTCCGTGCCCTGGGGCAGGCGGGAGAGCGGCTTCACGTTGCTGTTCGAGGCGTTCATCATGACCCTTTTCAGCCAGATGCCCGTCATGGCGATAGCCCGGTTGGTGAAGGAATACGATACGCGATTGTGGCGCATCGTCCATCATTACGTGGAAAAGGCCCGCAGCGAACAGGACCACGCCGAAGTCGAAGAGGTCGGCATCGACGAGACCGCCAGCAGGAAGGGCCATCGCTATATCACGACCTTCGTAGACCTTGCCCGCGCCCGGGTGCTCTTTGCCACGCCGGGCAAGGACGCTTCTACGCTTGGCGCCTTCTGCGAAGACCTCGAAGCCCATGGAGCAAGTCCCGCACAGATCGCCGAGGTCTGCTGCGACATGTCGCCCGCTTTCATCGCTGGCGTCGGGAAAGCCTTCCCGGAGGCCGCGATCACCTTCGACCGGTTCCACGTGATGAAGATCGTCAACGACGCCGTAGACCAGGTAAGGCGAGCCGAACAGAAGACCCGTC
>MKWU01004101.1_pt1 | contig 17785 bp, 18 predicted proteins | sample 809101 | NCBI WGS metagenome assembly MKWU01 (sample SAMN05860141, study PRJNA318959) | sponge metagenome | host: Aplysina aerophoba | place: Slovenia: Piran, Adriatic Sea, Gulf of Piran | collected 2013-05-07
TGGTGGCGATCTCCGACATCGTGCGCACCGAGCAGGGCGCGATGATCATGCCGAGCGTCCGGAAGGAGCCGCTGCTGATCGACGCTCCGATGTCGCCGACCGGATGACACACCGTCGCGAGCCGCTTCACCTCCGCCGGCTTGCGGTCCGTCTCGTAGGCGATGGTCATCTCTGCCGCCTTCGACATCACGAGGTGCGTCTCGACCGGCAGATCGCGCAGGAGCTCCAGCAGTCGGATTCCGTAGATGACCCCGGAGGCTCCGGAGATGCCGACGACGAGCCGCGGTCGATCCTTCAAGGTGGACTCCTTCGCGCATGCGCCCGGCGGGTGGCAGCGGCATCATAACGCGCCCTTCCCACCGGATCGCTGTTCGGAGAGGCTCGGTCCCGCGCCCCTCCGGGGCCCCTTCGGAGGAGGAAGCGGAGCGGTGAGGTGCCGCCCGGCCGGCGCCGCTTGCGCCGCGGGCGAATGACCGAGGGACGGGCAGGCGGATGCTCCGCCCCCCGAATCCGCTTCACGTCCCCGGTCCGGGCTGGGCGAGGCGCCGTAACGATCCGGCGCCTTGCGCGACGCTGGTGCGAAAGGGGGGACTCGAACCCCCACGGGTTGCCCCACTGGCACCTAAAGCCAGCGCGTCTACCGGTTCCGCCACTTTCGCGCTTGCCGACGGAACCGGAGTATATCGCGCGCCCGGTCAAGGGCTCCCGGTGCGGGCCGATCGCCGGTCGGCCCTCGCCGCTGGAGTCGACCCGATCACAGCTTCGCGACCTCCGGCAGCACCCTCTCGGCGAACAGGCCGAGCGCTCTCATGACCTGCGCGTGCGGCATTCCGGGGTAGTGGAGCCGGAAGCAGAAGTCGCGGAAGCCGAGCAGCGCGTGGTGCTCGGCGATCGCCTCCAGGCAGTCGTCGGGCGTGCCGATGATGAACCGGCCCGAGGTGAGCTCGGCCATCGAGCCCTCGAAGCTCTCCCCCGGGGGCAGCACCGAGTCCTGGCCCCAGTCCTTGTACGCCTCGTACTTGGCGCGGATGTACGGGAAGCACTCGGCTTGCGCCTGCTCGCGCGTCGCGGCGACGTAGAGCTCCTTCGACACCCGGAAGCGTTCGGGCGGAAACGGCTTCCCGGCATCGGCGAGCGCTTCCCGGTACAGAGCCGTCTGGCGGACGAGGGTGTCGAGCGTTCCGTGACCGAAGGCGCCCCACGCGTCGGCCAGCGTGGCGGCGCGCCGCACCATCCTGTCGCCGGTGGCGGCGACGAGGATCGGCGGGCGCGGCACCTGCACGGGCCTGATCGCGATGCTCACATCCTCCACCCGGAAGTGCTCGCCGCGGAACGTGACCCGGTCCTCGGTCCACAATCGCTTGATGAGCTCGATCGCCTCGATGAACCGCGCCAGGCGATCCTGCCTGCGGATCCCGAGGCTCTCGTACTCGACCGGCCGGTACCCGAGACCGACACCAAGCGTGAAGCGGCCTCCGCACACCTGGTCGAGTGTGGCGACCGTCTCCGCGACCTGCACCGGATGGAGGAGCGGAAGCTGGAGAATGTCCGTGCCGATCTCCATGTCGCCGGACTCGGCCGCGATGCGGGCGAGCACCGGCACCGGCTGGAGGTACTGGAACTGCGGAACGAGGAAGTGCTGGCCGGCGAGCAGCAGCTCGAATCCAGCGTCCCGAGCGGTGCGGACGATCTCGCACAAATCCCGCAGCCGGGCCGCCATGTCGTCCTTCCGGCCGTGCTCGAGCGACAGGTAGAGTCCGGTGCGCATGGTTCGGGTCTCCCAATTTCGTTTCGTGCACGTCGCCGACGGCAAGTCGCGGGCTCATCCGCGCCTTGCAGCGCCGGCGCGCTGCGGGCCGATACGCTCGGCCGATTCAGGAACGAAGCGGCCCCGCTCGATGGGAACGGCGCCGATTCGGTCCCCCGGGCGACGCGTGGCGGGTACGTGCGCCGCCCCCGGCAATCCCGACCGCTCAGGTCGCGATCACCACCTCGTCACCGTCCCACCGGAACTCGGTGTCCAGCACCTGGCTGAGGCTGATCTTCCGGAAATACTCGAACACCTTCGCGCCCCGCTCGTCGTCCGGGCCGACGATCTCGGGCGCCCGCTCGTCGTCGAGGTAGCAGGGAATGTACGAGACCCGCGACACCGTTCCCCCGTTCACCGTGACCCTGGCCATCATGCTCGGCCGGGTGACCTCCGACGGCACCTTGCCGAACCGTTCCTCGAACAGCGTCCCGTAGCGGGTCCAGTCCCAGGTCGTGCTCTCCGGAAACCGGCTCCCCGGCTGAGTTCCCGGCGACGACCAGGAGCCGCGGCAGGCGAAGTCGTTCATGCCGTGAAATATCGCCTTGCCCCGGTAGACCTCGACGCCCTTCGGCAGGTGAGCGTGCGCGCCGAGAATCACGTCGGCGCCGGCATCCACCGCCGCGTGCCCGACCTCGTACTGGTAGTCCGCGATCAGCTCGGGAACGTAGTGCACGCCCCAGTGGTAGATGGGAACCACGATGTCGACGCGATCGCGCAGCCGCGCGATGTCCTCGACCATGTTTCGCAGGTCGCCCCGCTCGGCGAAGGTGTGGATCAGCGGAGGCGTCCCCGGCTGCGGATCCCACTGCTCGTAGTGGGTGTGGATTCGCACCGGAACGTGGCCGGGACGGTCCGTGGTGGCGTCGAACCCCGGCGGACCCACGCAGCAGTACGCGAGAAACCCGAACCGGGTCCCGTCGCGCTCGACGATGACGGGCTCGCGCGCCGCGGCGAGGTTGCGGCCGAAGCCGACGGTGGAGATTCCCCGCCGCCGGCATCGCTCGAGGCAGTCGAACATCGCCGCGTAGCCCCAGTCCAGGGAATGGTTGTTGCCGAAGCTGATGACGTCCACGCCGGCCTCGGCCACGCTGTCGAGCATCTCCGGCGCACAGGGCGGCGCCCCGTGGTGGATCGGCCAGAATCCGCTGGGGCTGTCTCCGAGATCGGAGTAGACCTGGTCGCAGTTGACGACGGTGATGTCGCCGTCGCGCATCACGTGCCGGACGCGGTCGAACGCCCGGCGGTGGTGGTCCGGATCCAGAATCACGTCACCGACGGCGATGAGATCGATTCCAGTCATGGTCCTCGTCCCTCCATTGCGTGCCTTTCGTGAACTCCGGGGTAGGCCCCGAAGGGCCGTACCGTCACCACACGACTCGCCGGAGCGCGATGCGAGGGTGTGAACGGGAGGGAGGTCCCGCCCCGGTGGCGGTGAGCCGAAAAGGATCCTGTTCCAACGTCCGATACCCCGCTCAGACCGACACGCCCGGCGTGATCCATTCCTCGCGCACCGGGCGGCCGAGGCGCGCGCCGAGCAGTCGCCAGCGGCTGTGCAGCTCCTCGCGGTCGACGTGGCACTGGCGGAAGTGCCGGACGCCGGAGGTCGCATGCCCGAAATCCTTGCGGGCATGCATCACGCGGTGATTGTCGTAGACCGTGCACTCGCCCTCCAGCGCCTGGAACTCGATCCGCATCGACGGATCCATGCTCAGCGCCTCCAGCGCGCGGCGGGCGCGATACATCCGCTCGATGCCCGCCTCGTCCGCCACCACGGGCGCGACGGTCCTGGGGTGGTACCGGATCCCGGTCACCTGGCCGTGTGCGTTGGTGCTGAACACGGGCGCCTCGACGCGGAACCGCGCGGCGTCGATCTTCATGGCCGCATCCTCGGGAATCGCGCGGTGGAACGTCAGGGGCTCGCCGCACAGGAACGCATGGGCGTCCGCATCGAGATTGCGCAGCCGCTCGGCGAGGCGCAGTCCGTCGACGTAGAACGACTCGCCTCCCGGACCGTCGAGCTGCCGCACGCAGTGGAAGAGCGAGATTCCGGTCGGGGCGTAGCGGTACGCATTGTCGGTGTGGGGCGGGATCGCGTCGCCGGACAGGACGCGGAACCACGGCTTGCGCTCCGACTTCACGTCGAGCACCAGGCCGTAGTTCGTGTCGTGCAGGTAGCCCATGCGCCGCGCGAGACTCGTCAGGCCCTCTGCCGGCGTGTCCGTCACGCGGGCGACGCCGTGCTTCACGATCAGCCCGATCAGGTCGAACAGCGCGTCCTCGTCCTCCATCGCCGACGCGAACCCGACGACGAGATCCTCCGGATCCAGCGAGGCGTCCCACGTCGCGACGTCGAGCGGCGGCGGCTTCGGCCCGCACGCGTGGGACCGTTCACGCAGCCACGCGCCGTCGAAGGTGGTCCGGTGGTCGTCCGGCCACGCGAGCGTCACGGCATCGCCGCGCGCCTCGACGCTCTTCGGCCGGATGTCCACCGGGATGTCGGCCAGGGTGAGGAGCCGCTGTCCGGACAGCGAGCTTCCGTCCGCCGGGCAGTTCTCCCTCAGCCAGAAGTGCAGGTATCGCCCGCGCGCGCCGTCGGACCATGCGATCGTCACGCCTCGCTCGTCGTGCTCGACGGAGGCGATCGATGGCGAGGACCCGCCGGGCGCCGTCGCGGGGTCCGAAGCGTTCACGGCGGACAACGTCCCCGCCTCCCGTTCAGCCGGCATTCAGCCGCTCCTGAATCTCGTCGTACGGCTCCTTGCCGAACGCCAGCATGGTCTCGGTGCGGATCGCGCCGAGGCGTCCGATCTCGACCAGCGTCTGGGCCATGCCCCGCTCGTGCTGCGCATCGAAGATCAGGACGAAATCGTACGCGCCGATGGTGAGGTAGTACTCGCGCATCGTCACACCGTTGCGCTCCATGATTTCCTGCGCGTATTCGCCACGCTTCAGCGACTCGGCAATCTCCACCCGGCCCTTGTCGGTGAGCTTCACCAGGGCGATCCAGGTCTGCATCGCGACCACCTCCATGAAGTTGAGCTGCGCATCGCGCCACCGGCGGCGATGCCTTCTCGCGAGAGCGGGGAACCGCCGGAGGATGCCCGCTCATGTCGTCCCCGCGCACCCGGGGCGTCGAGCGCCGGCGAGGCTGCCGGCGGGCTCCTCCGCCACCGCGCGGCGGCAACGCTCCGGGGGGAGGAGGATGTCGAACCGGGCGCGAACCTCCGCGTCGGCCGCGGCGCACACGTGCCCGGGGAAATGGCTGTCCAGAACCCGCCGGGCATGAGCGGTCGCGTGGTCGAGCATGGACCGCGATCCGGTCTCCTGCCAGTCGTTCATCCCGCTCCGGTCGGACAGCGCCGGATAGTAGAACCCGCGTTTCATCTGCCCGAGGGTCGCTTCGTGGCCCAGGTAGTGACCGGGACCGCTCAGGCACACGTCCCGAATCATGTCGACGGCCATGGTCTCCTCGTTGACCTCGAACCCCGCGACGGTGCGCAGCGCCGTGCCGATGATCTCGTTGTCGATCACGACGCCGGCGTGACTGCATCCGAGACCCGCCGCAAGTGCCCCCGCGGCGCAGAACAGCACGTTGCCGCCGGAGTTGCCCACCAGCGCGTGCTGCACACCCTTCTCGAATCCGGACTGGGCGTCGGGAAGCTTCGAATCCGCAATGCCCGAGATGCTCCCGTTGGGAATGCCGTAGAACCGCGCCATCTGGCAAGAGGCCGACGACACCAGCCCCTGCTCGGCGCTTCCGGTGGTGGCCGCACCGGTGCGGAGATCGGAGACCATCGGCCAGGTGCCGAGCATGACCTTCGCGTCCGGGGAGACCTGGTACGCGTAGACCAGGCCGCCCAGCACCTCGGCGACGGTCTGCACGAGCGTTCCAGCCACCGACACCGGTGCGGTGGCCCCCATCTGGCCGGCGCTCGTCAACTGCACCGGCATCCCGCCCCGTACCGAGTGCTCCAGGCCCAGGCACGACTCCGGCGCGAACCTGAGCGGCGCCACCACGAAGCAGCAGGTGTTGAGGACGAACGGCCGCCGGCGCCACTGCGCCTCGCCGCCCGCGACGATCCCGAGCATCTCGATCGAGCGGCGCACGTTCTCTGCGTTGAACCACGAGGTGGAGACCGGCTTGCTCGTGCCGCGCACGCAGGCGTAGCAGAGGTTGATGTCCACATCGTCGGTGTCCTCGATGTCGGTCGGGATGCCGAGGCGGTGGAACATGTGGATGTGGTCGAGGGAGTCGACCAGCCGGGCGAAGTCGTAGACGTCCGCCGCCGTCGTCGGCCGGGTCGTGCGCGACGCGGGGTCGACGATCCGGATCGAGCCGCAGCCGGTCGAGAACCAGGTCTTCGACCCGCTCGCGTCGATGTCGTGCTCGGGCCTCTGGCCGTGCAGGACGAGCGCCCGGTTGGCGCGCGCGATGGTGTCCTCCACCAGCGAGCGGGGAAAGCGCACCCGGCCCGCGTCGTCGAGCCGACAGCCCGCGGCGGTCAGCCGCTCGCGGGTGAAGTCCGGCGCATCGCCGAATCCGACGGTCTCCAGGATGTCGAGCGCGGCGGCGTGAATGTGGGACTTGTCCCGGTCGGTGAGGCTGCGAACGGCGCCGCTCGGCATCCCTCGGGCGCCGAAGGCGGCGTTCGCGTCGCGCTTCGCCGCATCGTGCCGGGCACTGCGGCCGCCGGACCGGCGCGAGGTGCGCCGCGGGCTCATGCGCCGTCCCCGATCATTCCGTCAGCCCGAACACTCGGACCGCGTTCTCGCGAAGCAGCTTTCGCATCGCCTCTTCGCGCAGCCCGAGCGCGTCGACCTCGGCGAGCGATCGCGCGTGCATGATCAGCGGGTAGTCGGTCCCCCACATCACCTTGTCGCGCCCCCGCGTATCGATGAACCGCACCAGTTCCGGCGGCCAGTATTTCGGTGCGTACGCGGAGGTGCCCATGTACACGTTGGGATGCTTCGAGGCGAGCGCGATCGCCTCCTCCACCCACGGCCAGGCGGTGTGGGTGCAGACGATCTTCAGATCGGGAAAGTACAGCGCGACCTTGTCGAGGTGGACGGGCCGGCCGGTCTCGATTGGCAGCAGGTCCAGGGTATGGCCCATCGAGAGCACCACCGGCACCCCGAGCTCCGCGCACCTGGCGTAGAAGGGGAAGTAGTAGGCGTGGTCGGGGGGCAGGTCGTAGCCGTGCGGATGGATGTGCGCGCCCTTGAACCCGAGGTCGCGCACTGCGCGCTCCAGCGCCGCGACCCCTTCCATCCTCCGCATCGGGTTGATCCCGAACAGGCCCAGGATTCGGTCGGGTGCGGCGCGGGACGCGTCGTGGATCTCCTCCGGCTCGGTACGCACGCTCATGCGCTGCTCGAAGTGCGACCAGACCTGGATGGCGGTGACCAGGACCCTGTCGACGCCGGCCTCGTCGAGGTAGGCGACGAAGTCCTCGGGGCTGCGCCCTCTCAGGTTGTCGATGAGCCCGGTGCGCTCGAAGGTCTCGACCTCCGCCGGATTGTCCAGGAAGTTGCGCCGGATGTTGTCCGGCGTGAAGTGGTTGCACAGGATGTCGATGGCTGGTTTCACGCTGGTTCTCCCGAATCTGGCCCGAGGGCAACGATGGAGGCACCTCGAGGAATCTACGGAGCACGGCTGACCCCCCCGTCGACCCTGATGTTCTGTCCCGTGATGTACGAGGCGCCCGGAGAGAGCAGGAACGCCACGACCTCCGCCACCTCGCCGAGCCCGCCCGGACGGCCCATGGGGATGTACCGGTAGACCTCGTCGCCCAGGGGCCAGTTGTCGAGGAACCCGGGCAGCACGTTGTTCATGCGGATGTTCTCGCGGGCGTACCGATCGGCGAAGAGCTTCATGTATCCGGTGACCGCGCCGCGCACCGCCGACGAAACCGCGTAGGTCAGGCGCGGCTCCGGGGCCGTGAAGCTGGAGACGTTGACGATGGCGCCGCCGCCCGCCCTGCGCATCTCGGGCAGCACGAGACGGGACATGCGCACCACGCTCAGGAACGCGAGCTCAAGGCCGGTCTGCCAGTCCTCGTCCGGTACCGCCGCCGGGTCGATGTCGACCGACGGGTCGAACGCCGGACCGGTGCCGCCGATCGAGCCCGGCACGTGTCCGGTGTTGTTGACCAGCGCGTCGATGCGCCCGTGCGCGTCGACCGCGCCCCGCACCAGCGCCGCCATGTCCGCCGGCTCGGTCACCGACCCGCGCATCGACACCGCGCCCAGCTCCGCGCCCACCTCGAGGATGCGTTCGGACGGGGACATCAGCGCCAGGCGGTAGCCGGCGCCCGCAAGCCGGCGGGCGATCGCAGCCCCGATGCCGCGTCCCGCGCCGGTGACGATGGCGACCGGGGTTGTGTGTCCGGTGTCGGCCACGCGACGGCCTCAGGTGCCCTCGAAAGCGTTCGACCGCTCGGCCAGCAGGTTGACCAGGGTCGCGGCGGTCGGGGGAAGCGCGGTCGCATCGTTCAGAATCCGCTTGGCCACGTCGTCCCCGGCGCAGAACGCCCGTACTCCGGCTCCGGTCACGATCAGCACCCCGGCGGCTTTCGCCGCGCACTCTGCGAACGCCTCTTCGAGCATCCGCATCGCCACGTGGTCGAGCGAGTTGCGACGCTCCTCGCGCGCGACGGTGAGCGACGCGACGCGGTGCTCGATCTCCACCACGATCGGTGTCGACATCGTGGTCCTCCGTTGCGGGGACGCCGCCGTTCAGTCGAACGGCAGCCCCTCCTTCTGCAGGTAGCGGCCGATGAGCATGTTGTGGATCTGGGTGGTGCCGTCGAAGATCTGATAGGCCTTGGCGTCGCGCATGAGACGCTCCAGCGGCATCTCCCGGTGCAGACCCATGGCGCCGCAGATCTGGATCGCTTCGACCGGCGCCTTCATCGCGATGGCGGCGCAGGCGTTCTTGGCCATCGACCCGATGACCCCCGATTTGCGAGTGGGGCCAGCCTCGAATTCGTCGATGGCCTCCAGCCACAGCGCGCGGGCCGCAGCGTACTCGGTGCACAGCTCCGCCAGCAGGAAGTGCACCCCCTGGAACTCGACGATCGGCCGGCCGAACGCGATGCGCTCGTTGGCGTGCGATGTGGCCTCGCGGATGGCGCGCCAGGCGACGCCGAGGGCCTGGGCCGAGCAGTTCAGCCGGGCCTCGTCAAGCGCTTCCATCGCGATCGGGAAGCCGGCGCCCTCCGCGCCGAGGCGATGCCCGGCCGGCACGCGGGCGTCGGTGAACCGCACCGTCGACTGCGGCGAGCCACGAAGCCCGGTGAGGTTCTCGTCGCGGACCACTTCGAAGCCCGGGGTTCCCTTCTCCACCATGAACGCGGTGATCCCCCGGTGGCCGGCGCCCGGGTCGGTCTTCGCGAACACCGTGAGGACGTCCGCGATGCTCCCGTGCGTGCACCACGTCTTGGTTCCATTGAGGACGTAGCCGTCGCCGTCGCGCTTTGCGGTGGTCGCGAGCGCGGCGGCATCCGACCCGGCGCCCGGCTCCGACAGCGCGAAGGCCGGAATCAGCTCGCCGGTCGCGATCCCGGGCAGGAGTCGACTCTTGAGCGCCTCGCTCCCGTACCGGGTGAGGGGCGCCAGGCCGTCAGGCCAGGCGGACAGCAGCACTCCGAAGCTCGCGCTGGAGCGGCACACCCGCTCGATGACGAACAGGCGGGTGCGCAGGCCCGCGTCCACGCCGCCGTACGCCTCGGGCACCGCGAGCCCGAACAGGCCGAGCCCGCCGGCCAGCTCGTGGAGGTCGCGGGGATAGGTGTCCGACGCGTCGATGGCGGCGGCCCGCGGCTCGAGGTGCTCGTCGACGAACCGGTCGACGGTGCGAAGCACGTCGCGCTCGAAGTCGCCGTCGGTGTGCACGTCCATCGAATCGGTCACCCCTGCATTACCGCATTCGTGAACGGCACGCGTCGTTCACGCCGATCGCCGTGCATCGAAGCCGGTCTCGAGCCGGTCCCACGTGTCGGGCGTCACGCCCGCGCCGCGCAGCTCGGCCTTGTTGATCTTGTCGGTGACCGAACGCGGCAGCGGGTGCACGAAGCGCACGTAGCGCGGCACCATGAACGGCGGCAGCCGCACGTCGAGAAAGCCGCAGAGATCCGCGGGATCCCCCGCGACCCCGTCGACGGTCTCGATCGCGACCATCACCTCGCCCTCCCCGACCTCGACCTCCACCGCGTAGGCGGCGGCCGCGCTCACCCCCGGGTGGGACAGCACCGCCGCCTCCACCTCGAACGAGGAGACGTTCTCGCCCCGCCTGCGAATCACGTCCTTGGCCCGATCCGCGTAGTAGTAGTTTCCATGCGCGTCGCGCCGCATCACGTCGCCGGTGTGGAACCAGCCGTTGCGCCACGCCGCCGCCGTCGCCTCGGGCATCCCGAAGTACCCCGGCGCGATCACCCACGGCACGCCGCAGCGTAGCGCGAGCATGCCGGCTTCCCCGGCCGGCACCTCGCAGTCGTTCTCGTCGACGAGGCGCAACTCGAACCCGGGATGCGCCCTCCCGCAATACCCCTTCCCCGGGCGGGCGGCCCCGGCGACCGATTCGGAGACGATGGCCGGCCCGACCTCGGTCATGTCGAACTGGGTGTAGATCTCGACGCCGAACCGCTCTGCGAATGCCGCGGGATCGTGGGCGAGCGGCTGCTGGAGGACCTTGCGCAGGCCCGACCCCCTGTCATCCGGGTGCGCCGGCGCCTTGAGCAGGAAGTCCGCCATCGCCCCGATCAGGATGGTGGCGGTGGTCCTCGTGCGCCGGATCCGTTCCCAGAACGTCCGGGTCCGGAACGTTCCGATCATCGCCACCGACGCGCCTCTCGGCGCAATGCCCCAGAACACGTAGGCGCCGGCGATGTGAAAGAAGGCCGAGGGGCTGGCGTAGCGGTCCCACTCGTCCAGGAAGTGAAGGCCGTCCATCGCCATCTGGTAGATGTGCAGGTGGGTGCTCGGCACCGCCTTCGACGGTCCGGTGGTGCCGGAGGTGAAGAAGATGCTGTGCACGTCCCAGGGCTCGATCGGATCCCGCGGGGGAACGAATCGCTCCGGCGCGAGCGGCTCCAGCACGTCCTCGTGGTGGACCGCGACTCCGGGGTCGCGATCCGCGCGGCCGCCGGCGTCACCCGCGTCGTCGCCGTGGCCACCCGCATGTCCTCCTTCATTACCCCCGTGGTCGCCGTCGCCACCGCCGTGGCCGCCCATCGCCACGACGGTGCGGAGCGCCCCCGTCGCCATCCCCTCCAGCCGGCCGAGCAGGGTGCCGTCCGCGACCAGTAGCTCCGCATCGGCCAGGCCGATCACGTGCTCCAGGATCGCGCCCCGGTAGGCCGGATTCACCGGTGTGTAGACCGCGCCGAGCACCACGAGCCCCAGCATGAGCCGCACCATCACGGGCCCGTCGTACAGCCACACCAGGACCCGGTCGCCGCGCCTCACCCCGAGCGCCTGCAGCGCGGCGGCGGTGCCGCGGGCGATGTCCCAGGTGTCGGCGTAGGACCAGGTATCGCCGCCGTCGAACACCACCAGCGGGCGATCGCGCAGGCGATCGGCCTGCGCTTCGAGGATGCAGGGCAGGACGCAGCGCCGGTCCTCCAGCAGCGCGGGCGTCAGGTTCAGCAGCCGCCGGTTCGTCATGTCCTTGTCCGGAATCGGTGGAGGGCCGGACCGTGCGCGCGCCGGGCGACGTTTCAGGCTTGCGTGGCGCGCGACGGGCGTTCGCCCCGGCTCGCGGATTCAATATCAACCCGGGTCCGGGGGGTCAAATGACACTTGGTTATGGGGGCGATAACGTGGACGCGGTGTCGGCCATGACGTCAGGCTGCCCCCGTCAGCCAAGTTTCCGCCGTCAGGCCCGGCACGCGCCGGAACTCGGAGAGGTTGTGCGTGACCAGCGGCAGGTCGAGGGCCAGGGCGTGAGCGGCAATCCAGAGGTCGTTGGGGCCGATCGGCCGGCCGATTGAACGCAGGTAGGCGCGGAGCTGGCCGTATTCCCGCGCAACCTCTGCGTCAACGTCCACCACCTTGACGGCACCGAGTAACGCTCTCAGGGCGGCCCGGTTCTCCTCCACGCGGCGCGATTGAGCAACGCCCCATTCAAGCTCGCCCAGCACGACGATAGAGATGCCGCACTCGTGCAGCGGCAGCTTTGGCTTGAACCCGTCCGGCCGCTTCCTTGCGAATATGCACGTATCCGTATCGAGCATAGCTCTCAATCGAACGGCTCCCTTTCTTCGAGCGGCAAGTGGGTGTCTCGAATCTCTGCCATCGCCTCGAAGAAGTCATCGGTGAACCGCGCGCCGTTCTCGAGGTAGTCGTCCCAGTCCTTGAACATGGGGCTCAGCACCACGTGCCGGCCCTCGCGCCAGATGGCGACGCGGTCCGTATCGAATCGGAATTCCTTCGGCAGTCTCACCGCCTGCGACCGCCCGTTCATGAAGACCCGCGCAGTCTTGCGGGGCCCGGGTCCGGGCGGAGAATCAGTCTTCACCTTTCGTGCCGGGCTGGACATCGCTTCACTCCCGCGCCGAGTTTACAGGCTCGGGTATATATCCACAAACTAGACCAATATTGGTCGGCAGCCGCCCACAATCGCGCAAATATTCTTGAGCCGCGGCTTCTCTCCGGACATGTCCAAGTGGATGAGCGGTGGCAGTGGAAGCGCAGGTCGATGCCCTCGGAGGCGGCGCCCGATCGGGCGCAACGGCCGTGGCGGACGGAGGGCACGGTGATGGCGCTGCTGCCGTACCGGAGCGGGGACGCGGCGCTTGCCGCCAACGCCCGGACGCTGACGGCCTTGGGCTGGCTCACCGGCTACATGCCTTCCGAAACGATGTACCGGGCGGCACTGCTGCCGCTGGACGGCGAGCCCTGGTACGTGCTGCGGGCGCTCGATACGGCGCGCGTCTGATGCGCCCGGTGGTGATCGGCGAGCCCGACGCCCCCGTGTGGAGACAGCCGAAAGACTGGTCGCGCTGCAGAATCGCCAGATCGATGCCATGCGGCCAGGCGCCGATGCGCGAATGGTGGATGCGTTGCTGCGAGACGCAGTCCTGGCCGAGGGTCTTCGTGATGTTTACACCAACATCTCGGGCCATATACTGGGTATCTACGGCTGGGCCCCGCGGGTCAGCGGACAGGTGATCGGGTTTCGCTACCACCCCAGGAACATCGCCCCCATGTCCATGGACGAGGAGACGACGACACGCATGTACCGGGCCCGCCGGTGTCTGGAAGAGATGACCGAGGATCCGCGGCTGCGCATTCAGTTCGTGACCGAACCGGGTGAGTGCACCATCTTCGACAATCACCGCGTGCTGCACGCCCGGACCGGTTTCCAACAAGCAACCGGGGTACGTCATTTCCGCCAATGCCACGTGGACCGGGAGGAGCTGCACAGCCGTTACCGTTTGCTGGGTGAGAGGCTGGATCGGCCCGTGCCCGAAGAGCAGCTGACACGGGGACTCGTCTAGCGCTGAAGCCTATGTCTGAAATCACGCTCGTAGCGGTCGGTGACATCATTCTGGAGCCGGACAGTCATGACCGGGCCTTTGCACGCATCAAGCCGGTGCTGGAGGCCGGCGATATCACATTTGGCAACTGTGACCAGGTGTACTCGGACCTGGGCGAAAGCCCGAACGGGTTCTGGCCCATCCAGGCCGGCGCGGTGCCGCATTCGACCGCCATGCTCGACTCGCTGGTGGACGCGGGCTTCGATGTCCTGGGATTTGGCAACAACCACATTCTGGACTGGGGATACGAGGCTTTCCTCGATTCGCTGAGTCAGGTCCGCGGGCGCGGACTCGAGCCGCTCGGGGCGGGGAAAGATTTACCGTCCGCGAGGAAGCCCGTCATTGTGGAACGCAACGCCAACAGGGTGGGATTTCTCGCCTATTGCTGTGTCGGTTTCGAGGGTTACGAGGCCACTGCAGACCGCCCGGGACACGTCCCCATGCGTATCCATACGCACTACGAGCAGTGGGACCCTCAGCCCGGCACCCCGCCGTTGATTCACACCTTCGGCTTTCGTGAGGACTTGCGGGAGCTGGTCGAGGACGTCGAATCGCTCCGAGGCCAGGTGGATGTGGTAGTGGTCGCTTTCCATTGGGGAGTGCATTACATCCCCGAGTTGATCGCCGACTATCAGCACGAAGTCGGTCATGCCGCGATCGATGCCGGGGCGGACATCGTTCTCGGATGCCATGCCCACTTGCCGAAGGGTATCGAGGTGTACGGGGGCAAGGTCATCTTTCACGGTATGCACGAGATTGCCTGCCGGGGCGCGTGGTCGTCTCCCGCGACCCAGCCAGGCAGCCGGTTTCCCGAGAGCAAGACCTGGGACTGGACCCGCTACGGCTCATTGCTGAAGGAACGCTTCGGCGAGGTGCCGAAAGAGATTACCCGCTACGCCATGATTGCCAGAATCACCATCCGGGACGGGCGCATTTGCCGGGTCGCTTATCTGCCCTGCGTTCACGACGCAGACCTGCATCCGGTGATCGTGACCCGCGACGACCCACGAGGTCAGATCGTCTTCGACTACTACCGCAAGATAAGCCGCAGCCAGGGGCTGGACACCGAGTTCTCCTGGGATGGCGATGAAGTCGTCGTTCACACCTGAGCGATGCAATCGGCGCGACCAGTAGGTGTTCGACTCCCGTCCCCCGACCCGGGGGTGCATATCGACCCGGCCGTGGCTGCCCGCAAGGCCGAGGCGCTGGGTTTCGACTCCATCTGGTATCCCGAGCACGCCATCATGCCGGTGCACACCACCAGCAGGTTCACCTGGGAAGGCTCCGAGGACGGCTCCATCCCGCCGGCCTACGGGTCTTTCGTCGACCCGATGATGGCGCTGGCCCGGGCCTCTGGCGTTACCACAACACTGCTGCTGGGGACGGGGATCATCTTGATCCCGGAGCACAACCCCCTGTTGCTGGCCAAGCAGACCGCCACCCTGGATTTGTTCAGCAACGGCCGGGTGCTGCTCGGGGTCGGCGGTGGCTGGCTCAAAGAGCAAATGGAGATCATGGGCGGTGATTTCCCCCGGCGCTGGCGCCAGACCCGGGAAGGGGTGCAGGTCTTGAAGAAGCTGTGGACCGAGGACCAGACCGAGTTCCACGGCGAGTACTACACCTTTCCCGCCGTCAAGAGCCTGCCCAAGCCGGCTCGACGACCCCACCCGCCGGTGTTGCTGGGCGGCGAGCACGAACGGGTGTATCGACGGGTGGCGGAGTGGGGCGACGGCTGGCTGCCGAGCAACATCGGGCCCGGGGTAGTCGAAGCGGGCCGGCGCAAGCTCGACGATGCCGCCGGGGCCTTCGGGCGTGATCCGGCATCCATAGAGATCACGGCGTATTTCGTACACCCGTATCGGGACGAGGTGGACGCCATGTTCAACGCCGGCGCGGATCGGGTGGTGGTCATGCGAGACGTGACCGTCAGGACAAACCAGGAAATGGAAGACGATCTCGAGCGCATTGCCGAGAGAGTGCTCTGACCTGCCGCGGTGCTTGTGACCCGCAATGGTCTGCGCGCACACTGGTCGATGATGCAGACCGCTTAGGGGGCCGATCGTGAACAAACCTCGCACCCTGGCGCAAAAGATCTGGGACGCTCATGTGGTGACGAGCGAAGAGGACGGCTCTTCGCTGCTGCTGGTCGATCGTGTGTTTCTGGACGAATCCGCCTACAACTGCCTGGACGACCTGGAGCGTTTGGGCAAACCGGTGCACTCACCGGACGAGGCTTACATGATGTGCGCCCACCTCGTGCCCACCCGCATCGGCGCCGAGCCGGATGCGGAAACCAAACGTGTGTTCGCGGCCATGCAGCGTCATCACGGACGCACCGGTGTGCATCTCATCACCCCTGGCGACGAGCGCCAGGGTATTCATCACGTCATGGCGGCGGAGCAGGGTCTCACTCTGCCCGGGTTCGTCATGGCCGTCACCGACTCCCATACCACTACCCACGGTGCCCTGGGTGCCCTGGGTCTCGGCCTGGGCTATGCCGAGGCCACCCACGTGCTGGCCACCCAGTGTCTGTGGCAACCCGGTTACAAACACATGCGGGTGAGCATCGACGGGAAGCTCGGCGCCGGGGTAACCGCCAAGGACCTGGCGCTGCATGTGGTGGGCACCGTGGGGTTCGACGGCGCCCTGGGCCACATCATCGAGTTTGCCGGGTCCTGTGTTCGGGGCCTCGACATGCCCGCCCGGTTCACGCTTTGCAACATGTCGGTGGAGGCGGGCGCCAGGGCGGGTCTGATCGCCCCGGATCAGATCACTTTCGATTACGTGCGGGGGCGCCCGCATGCCCCCGGTGACGAGCAGTGGGAGCAGGCGGTTGCCTACTGGTCGACGCTCGAGTCCGACCAGGACGCGGTGTTTGACCGGGAGTTGAACCTCGACGCCGCCGACATTCCTCCGCTGGTGACCTGGGGTACCAGTCCCGAGGACAGCGTGCCGGTCACCGGGACGGTACCGGACCCCGGCCACGAGCCGGATCCCGACCGGCGTCGGCAGCTCGAGCGAAAACTCGACTACATGGGACTCGAGGCCGGTACACCGATGACGGACATTGCAGTGGACCAGGTCTTCATCGGCTCGTGCACGAATGGCCGGCTCGAGGACCTCGAAGCCGCCGCGCGCGTGCTGCGGGGCCGCAAGGTTGTCGTGCCCAGTCTCGTGGTGCCCGCGTCTCAGAACATCCGACGCCAGGCCGAAAGGTTGGGATTGGACCGGGTGTTTGTTGATGCGGGGTTCGTATGGGGCGCGCCGGGGTGCTCTATGTGCTGTGGGCAGAATGGTGAGCTCGTGGGGCCGGGCCGGCGCTCGGCCTCCACCATCAATCGAAATTTCGAAGGCCGTCAGGGGCCCGGTGCGCGTACCCACCTGGTGAGCCCGGGCATGGCGGCGGCCTGCGCGGTGACCGGCCGCATTGCCGATGCCCGCCGGCTCGGGAAACGCGAAGACTGATGGAGCCGTTCCACACCTTCACCGGCATCGCGGCCCCGTTCGATGCCACCGACGTGGACACCGATCAGATCGCGCCCACCCGGTTTCTGTTGAAGCCGAGAGCCGAAGGGGATTACGGCGCCCGCCTGTTGCACGATCTGCGTTACGACGGGAACGGCCGCGAGCGAGCGGAATTTGTCCTGAACATCGAGCCTTTTCGAGACGCGCAGATCCTGGTGGTCAACGAGAACTTTGGTTGCGGCTCGTCCCGCGAGCAGGCCGCCTGGTGCTGCGCCGACTTCGGGTTGCGGGCGATCATCGCCCCCAGTCTCGGAGACATATTCAAAGCCAACTGCGCCAAGCTGGGAGTGGTGCCCGTCGTCGTGGCGGCGCAGCCGCTGGAACGTTTGCGGGAGGCACTGCACCGCTCGCCCGGCGAGACGGTGACGGTGAACCTGGAGGAACGCACGGTGAGGGGGCCGGGCAACTGGAACGAGCCGTTTCGGATCGAGGAGTACTTCCGTCACAGGTTACTCAAGGGTATGGACGACTTTGACCTCAGCGATTTACACGAGAACGCCATGGAGACGTTTCGACGGTCGTACCGGGCGCGTTTTCCGTGGTTCTCGTCTGGCCGATGAGATCGTCCGGATTGCGAAAGTGGTGCCAGAGCGCCCCGGTGGTGCAGCCGGCTTCCGCGGCAAATTCCCGCACCGTGGCGTTGTCCACTCCGACCCGCGCGACGATCGCCCAGGTCGCCTCGATCAGCTCTCTGGATCGTTGCCCGCGAGCCGGCGTGGCGGACGTTTCGGGCGCTGCGGTCAAGTGACCGTGAATCCGGCGTAGCCGTCGTCGTCACCGAAGACGGTGGTCTCCTGCGCGCCTTTCCCGACATCGCGATGACCATGAAGGTCGCATTGCGGAGGCAGGAATGAGACGCAGGGTGCCGCCGCTGAACGCGCTGCGAACGTTCGAGGCCGTGGCCCGGAACGGG
>MKWU01004102.1_pt1 | contig 17781 bp, 13 predicted proteins | sample 809101 | NCBI WGS metagenome assembly MKWU01 (sample SAMN05860141, study PRJNA318959) | sponge metagenome | host: Aplysina aerophoba | place: Slovenia: Piran, Adriatic Sea, Gulf of Piran | collected 2013-05-07
GACTCGTGCCCGACTCCGGTGACCACCGGAACCGGGCACGCGCGGATGGCCCGGGCCACGCGCTCCTCGTTGAACGCCCACAGGTCCTCGAGGGAGCCACCGCCCCGCACCACGAGGAGGAGGTCGCACTCCGCCCGCCGCGCCGCGTTCTCGATCGCGTCCGCGATCTCGTCTCCCGCCCCTTCTCCCTGGACCCGGGTCGGGTAGATGACGATCGGCAACGCGGGGAATCGGCGCGCGAGGACCTTGAGCACGTCGCGGACCGCCGCTCCCGTCGGCGAGGTGACCACGCCGAGCTGGCGCGGGAACGCGGGAAGGGGCCGCTTGTGCGCCGCGTCGAACAGCCCTTCCCCCTGCAGGCGGAGTCGGAGCCGTTCGTAAGCGATCCGCAGGGCCCCTTCGCCCGCCGGCTCGAGCTCCTGCACCACGAGCTGGAATTCGCCCCGCGGTCCGTACAGGCCGACCCTGGCTCGGGCGATCACCTGCATGCCGTCGCGCGGCTCGAACCGTAGCCGGCCGCGGCTGGAGCGAAAGAGCGCGCACCGCACCTGCGCGCGTGCATCCTTCAGGGTGAAGTACATGTGCCCGGATCGAGGCCGCGCGAGGTTGCTGAGCTCACCCTCCACCCAGATGAGCGGGAAGGAGTCCTCGAGCAGGCGCGCGACCTCGTCGTTCAGGCGCGCAACGGTAAAGATCTCGCGGTTCGGCGCGGTGCCGGCACCGGGTCGGATCCGGCCGGCGGTATCCGCGCCGCCCCGGGCCTCGGGTCCGGCCCCCGTCGACGGTGCGGAGCCGGGCAGCGCGAAGTCGCGGTCGAAGGGAGCGTGCATGGCGGGGGCTCGCAAGTTTGGGCGCGCCGTCCCTCCGTCCGGCCCGACCGCCATCGGATCGACCCGGAAGCCGATCGCGGAACCGACCCGGGAACCGGGTATCGCAGCGGGCAGGGACAGCGGGCTTAGGATAAACTATGGATTCATCTTCCGGCCGGCTCTCCAGCAGTACTGGCGGGGCTGCGCCCGAGACGAACGAGACATGTTCGAGACCCTCCGATTTCTCGCGAACCAATGGCGCGCCCTACAGGGAGAAATGCAAGCATTTCTCTTGGGAGCGGCGTCGTACCTTGAGGTAAAGAGACCCATTTGCACGCCTGACTCATCCGTACGGATCGGGGCTCCTCGAGGAGTCTAGCGAGGATGCGCTTCGGACCGACGAGACGCGCTCGAAGCCACCCGTGTTCGTTCGAAGCGCTGTCGCACCGTGCCGGTGGCAGCTTCGTACGTTTCGCTCCCGAAATCGCTTTGCGAACTTGACTTGTCTGCAAGGATCAGTACCCCTCAAGGAATCCAGGTGGCGATGCGACACATCGAAGAGGCCCTGACTTTCGACGATGTGATGCTCGCGCCCGGGTACTCGGAAGTCCTGCCCCGCGAAGCCGATCTGACGACGTTCCTGGCCCCCGGCATTCCGCTCAGCATCCCGATCGTCTCGGCCGCCATGGACATGGTGACCGAGGCGCGGCTCGCGATCGCGCTCGCCGAGGAGGGCGGGATCGGCATCGTTCACCGCAATTTTCCGCCCGCCGTCCAGGCCGACAAGGTGCGTCGGGTGAAGAAGTTCGAGAGCGGGGTGGTGCGCGATCCGATCACCGTGAGCCCCGAGACGACCATCGGGCACGTCGTTGATCTGACCCGCCGGCGCAAGATCTCCGGCGTGCCGGTGGTGGACGGAGAGACGCTCGTCGGCATCGTCACCGCCCGCGATCTTCGCTTCGAGACCCGGTGGAACGAACCGATTCGGCTCGCCATGACCCCCAGGGAGAAGCTCGTCACCGTCCGCGAGGAAGCGAGCCGCGAAGAGATCATCGGGCTCCTGCACGCGCACCGCATCGAAAAGCTGCTCGTCGTGAACGGACACGGCGAGCTTCGCGGCCTCGTCACCGTCAAGGACATCCAGCGCGCCGAAGACTATCCGGATGCGTGCAAGGACGAGCTCGGCCGACTGCGGGTGGGCGCGGCGGTCGGCACCGGGCCGGGGACCGACCAGCGGGTGGGTGTCCTGGGCGGGGCGGGGGGCGGCGGCGGTCGGCACGGGCCCGGCTACCGACGAGCGGGTCGATGTCCTCGTCGAGGCGGGTGTAGACGTGCTCGTGGTGGACACCGCGCACGGTCACTCGCAGGGGGTCATCTCCCGGGTCCGGCGAATCCGGGCCGCCCATCCGCACCTGCCGATCGTCGCGGGCAACATCGCGACCGGGAAGGCGGCCACGGACCTCGTCGACGCCGGGGCGAGCGCGGTCAAGGTCGGGATCGGTCCCGGCTCCATCTGCACCACGCGCATCGTCGCCGGGGTGGGCGTGCCGCAGATCACCGCCATCGACCGGGTGGCGGAGGGACTGCGGGGAACCGGGGTTCCGCTCGTCGCGGACGGCGGGATCCGGTATTCCGGCGACATCGCGAAGGCGATTGCGGCGGGGGCGCACTCGGTGATGATCGGGAGCCTCTTCGCCGGCACCGAGGAGTCTCCCGGGGAGGTCGAGCTCTACCAGGGCCGGGCCTACAAGTCGTACCGCGGAATGGGCTCCCTTGGGGCCATGGCGACCGGGTCCCGCGATCGCTATTTCCAGGACGAGGCGGCCGAGATCGAGAAGCTGGTGCCGGAGGGGATCGAGGGGAGGGTGCCGTACAAGGGCAGTCTCTCGGCGGTGGTCGCGCAGCTCGTGGGCGGATTGCGGGCGAGCCTCGGATATACCGGGTGTGCCGGACTCGACGAGCTGCGGCGAAGCGCCGTGTTCCACCGCGTCTCGACGGCCGGGCTTCGGGAAGGGCACGCGCACGATGTGAACATCACCCGCGAGGCGCCGAACTATCCCACCGCCTGATTCCTTCGCACGCGGGTCGCGACCGTACGAGACGGGGCATATGAGAACGGATCGGCACCTTCGTGCCTGACCGGCAATCAAATCCGGCGAACCCGCGGGGCCGTCCCGGCATCGACTCCTCGAGTCCGAACAACCCGCCGCGCGCCGTCCGCGATCTTCGGACCGAAGCGAAGATGGACTCCCGCTTCGCGCCGCTCGCCGGTACGCCCCCTCCCCGGTGCTAGCGTACCCGTGGCCCCCGTCCCATCCACCGAGTTGCCCCCCGATATCCATGCCGGGCGAATTCTCGTGCTCGACTTCGGTTCGCAGTACACCCGGCTCATCGCCCGCCGGGTCCGGGAGGCGGGGGTCTACAGCGAGATCCGTTCGCACGACATTGCCGCCGACGCGCTGGAGGCGTTCGGGCCGCGGGGAATCGTGCTCTCCGGCGGACCCGACTCGGTCACCGGGAGCAACGGTCTGTCCATCCCGGAGTCGGTGTTCCGAACCGGGGTTCCCGTCCTCGGGATCTGCTACGGCATGCAGGCCATGGCCGCCCGGTTCGGGGGAACGGTCCAGTCCTCCGAGGTGCGGGAGTTCGGGATGGCCGAAGTGCGCGCGCGCGGCCACTCGGAGCTGCTGCGCGGCATCGAGGACCGAAGCGGGCCGGGGGGCGAAGGGCTGCTCGACGTCTGGATGAGCCACGGCGACCGGGTGACCGCTCTCCCCGAGGGGTTCCGCACCATCGCTTCCACCCCGAACGCGCCCATTGCCGGGATCGCGGATCCGGCGCGGCAGCTCTATGGCCTCCAGTTCCACCCCGAGGTGGCGCACACCACCCGCGGCGGCGCGATACTCCGGCGCTTCGTGAACGGAATCTGCGGCTGCCCCGCGGTCTGGACCCCGGCCAACATCATCGAGGAGAGCGTGGCCGCGATCCGCGAGCGGGTCGGGCCGCGCGGACAGGTGCTGCTCGCCCTGTCGGGAGGGGTCGACTCCTCGGTGGCGGCGGCCCTCCTCCACCGGGCCGTCGGGGACCGGGTCACCGGGATATTCGTCGACAACGGCCTGCTTCGCCGGGACGAGGGGGAGCAGGTGATGGAAACGCTCGCCGCGGGGCAGGGCGTTCGCGTGCGGCGGGTCGACGCCGGGCCGCGTTTCCTCGCCGCCCTCGAGGGAGTCGAGGATCCGGAACGCAAGCGGAACGTCATCGGCAACCTCTTCGTCGAGATCTTCGAGGAAGAGGCGGAACGCGCCGGTGGCGCCGCGTTCCTGGCCCAGGGAACGATCTACCCCGACGTCATCGAATCGGCCGGCGCCGACACCGGCAAGGCGGACGTCATCAAGTCGCACCACAACGTCGGCGGACTGCCCGAGCGGATGCGGCTGGCCCTCGTCGAGCCGTTGCGCGAGCTGTTCAAGGACGAGGTGCGGGCGGTCGGGCTCGAGCTCGGACTCCCTCGCGATCTCGTGTTCCGGCACCCGTTCCCGGGCCCGGGCCTCGCGGTGCGGGTGCTCGGCGAGGTGCGCGAGGACCGCCTGGAACGCCTGCGCGCCGCCGATGCGATCTTTCTCGAGGAGCTCCGCCGTGCCGGCTGGTACGAACGCGTCGCCCAGGCGTTCGCGGTGTTTCTCCCCGTCCGCTCGGTGGGGGTGATGGGCGACCAGCGCCGCCACGAGCCGGTCATCGTCCTGCGCGCGGTGCAGACCGGCGACTTCATGACCGCGCGAGCCGCCCGCCTGCCCTGGGAGCTTCTCGAGATCGTGTCCACCCGCATCGTCAACGAGGTGCCGGGGATCTCGCGGGTCGGCGTCGATGTGACCAGCAAGCCCCCCGCGACCATCGAATGGGAATGAGCGGCCGGGAATGAACGACGGGGACTGGATGGACCGCGCGCTCGAGCTCGCCGAACGGGCGGCGCACGCCGGCGAGGTCCCGGTCGGGGCGGTGGTGGTGCGCGACGGGGTCGCGCTCGGGGAAGGATGGAACCGTCCGGTCGGAGCGTGCGACCCCAGCGCGCACGCGGAGATCGAGGCGCTCCGCGCGGCGGCCCGGACCGCCGGCAACTACCGCCTTCCCGGGACGGAGCTCTTCGTCACTCTCGAGCCTTGCCCCATGTGCGCAGGCGCCATCGTGCAGGCTCGGGTCGAACGTGTGGTCTTCGGCGCGGCCGATCCCCGGGCGGGCGCGTTCGGGAGCGCGATGGACATTCGCGACGTGCCCGGCCTCAATCACCGCCCGAGCCTGACCGCCGGGGTTCGTGCGAGCGAGGCGTCGGGACGCCTGATCGCGTTCTTTCGCGCTCGTCGGCGTCTCGCGGGAAACCGGCCCGCTGTGGGATAATTCCCGGTCCGGATGTCGCACCGGCGTCCGGTTGACGAGAGTCGGTGGGATTCCCGGGCAGGTTCGCGGTGCACCACCCCTCATCGCACGACGGAAGGAAGCGCAATGCCAGCGGAAAAACGACCTAAGGAGTCGGGCCGGAAGGCCGCGCTCGACGCCGCTCTCGGTCAGCTCGACCGGCAGTTCGGGCGCGGGACGATCATGCGTCTCGGCGATTCGACGGTGCCCCGAGACATCGAGGCCATCCCGACCGGATCGCTCGGCCTCGACGCCGCTCTCGGCATCGGCGGACTGCCGCGCGGGCGGGTCGTCGAGATCTACGGGCCGGAGTCGTCGGGAAAGACGACCCTCTCCCTCGAAGTGATTGCGCAGGCCCAGCGGCGCGGCGGAACCGCCGCGTTCGTCGACGCGGAGCACGCGCTCGATCCCAGCTACGCGGAGAAGATCGGCCTCGACATCGACGACCTCCTCGTCTCGCAGCCGGACACCGGCGAGCAGGCGCTCGAGATCACGGATACCCTGGTTCGTTCCGGCGCCGTCGACGTGGTCGTCATCGACTCTGTCGCCGCGCTCACTCCGAAGGCGGAGATCGAGGGCGAGATGGGCGACTCGCACGTCGGGCTCCATGCCCGTCTCATGTCGCAGGCGCTTCGCAAACTGACCGGAAACATCAAGCGTTCCAACACCCTGGTCATCTTCATCAACCAGATCCGCATGAAGATCGGGGTGATGTTCGGCAGTCCGGAGACCACCACGGGCGGCAACGCGCTCAAGTTCTACTCCTCGGTGCGCCTCGACATCCGGCGCACGGGCGCGATCAAGAAGGGCGACGAGGTCATCGGCAACGAGACGCGGGTCAAGGTGGTCAAGAACAAGATCGCGCCGCCGTTCAAGAACGTCCAGTTCGACATCCTCTACGGTCAGGGGATATCGCGTCACGGCGAGTTGCTCGACTACGGCGTAGCCCACGCGATCGTCGAGAAGTCGGGGGCGTGGTACGGCTATGGGAGCGATCGCATCGGACAGGGTCGGGACAATGCACGGCGGTTCCTCGTCGAGCATCCCGAGATGGCCGACGCGATCGAGGAGACGCTCCGCGAGCGGATGATTCCCGAGCGCGGGCCGGCCGCCGCGCGAGAACCCGAGGCGGCGGAAGGCGTCGGCGCCTGACGGGCGGCGGAGCCGGCGCCGGCCACCCGCCGGCACGGGCATCCGCTACCCGCCGTATTCCGGGTTCTCGGGACCTCCGTTTCGCAATCCGGTTGGCAAGGCGGCGGCGCGCAAGGGCTTGCCCCACTTCGGATCCGGGTGATGCGCACGCCGCGGCGCGGGGATGGCGGGCCGGACCAGGCGCTCCGGCGGGCGCTCGGCCTCCTCGCGCGTCGCGAGCATTCGCGGGCGGAGCTGCTCGCCAAGCTCGCGCGTTCGGGGCACGAGCGCGCAGTGGCGCAAGGCGCCGTCGAGAACCTCGCGCGGCAGGGACTCGTCTGCGATGCGCGCTTTGCCGAGGCGTTCATCCGCTCGAGGATCGAACGCGGGAGCGGACCGCTTCGGATCCGGCGCGACCTCGAGGCGCGGGGAGTGGAGCCCGAGGTGGTCGACCGCTTTCTCGATGCGCAGGACGAGGAGTGGGAGGGGCGAGCCCGCAGCGCCCGCACGAAGCGTTTCGGCGCGGCGCCGCCCGGGAATCGGGGCGAGGCCGCGCGCCAGTCCCGGTTCCTTCTGGGAAGGGGCTTCACGCGGCGACAGGTTCGCCGGGCGATTGAGGAGAGTGGGTGGGTATGAGATCGAGCAACGAACTTCGCCAGGCCTTTTTCGACTACTTCCGGGACCGCGGCCACGAGGTCGTGGCCTCGAGCTCCCTCGTGCCGGGAAACGACCCGACCCTGCTGTTCACCAACTCGGGGATGGTCCAGTTCAAGGACGTGTTCCTCGGTGCGGACCCCCGCTCGTACTCCCGGGCGGTCACCTCCCAGCGCTGCGTGCGGGCCGGCGGGAAGCACAACGACCTCGAGAACGTCGGGTACACCGCCCGACATCACACGTTCTTCGAGATGCTGGGGAACTTCAGCTTCGGCGACTACTTCAAGCGCGAGGCGATCGCGTTCGCCTGGGAGTTCCTCACCCGCGAGATGCGTCTGCCTCCCGACCGGATGTGGATTACCGTCTTTCGGGACGACGACGAGGCGGCGGACATCTGGCGCCGGGACATCGGCATCGAATCTTCGCGCATCGTGCGCTGCGGAGAGAAGGACAACTTCTGGTCAATGGGGGACATCGGTCCGTGCGGGCCGTGTTCCGAGGTGTTCTACGACCACGGTCCGGCAGTTGCGGGCGGCCCGCCGGGATCGCCCGACGAGGACGGGGACCGCTACGTCGAGATCTGGAACCTCGTCTTCATGCAGTACAACCGCGACGCCGACGGGAATCTGACCCGGCTCCCGAAGCCCTCGGTGGATACCGGCATGGGGCTCGAGCGCGCGGCGGCGGTGCTTCAGGGAGTACACGGCAACTACGAGATCGACCTCTTTCGAAACCTCATCGCGCGCGCCGCGGCGCTGGCCGGGACCGAAGACCTGACCGACAAGTCGCTCCGGGTCATCGCGGACCACATTCGAAGCTGCGCCTTTCTCGTCGTGGACGGCGTGCATCCGTCGAACGAGGGGCGGGGGTACGTCCTTCGCCGCATCATCCGGCGCGCCATTCGTCACGGCCATCGGCTGGGGCAGCGCGGGGCCGTCTTTCCCCGCCCCCCCTTCCGTCACGCCCACGGGCGGGGCAAGCGCGAGCCGTTCTTCCATCGCCTCGTCGGAGCGCTCGAGGCCGAGATGGGTGCCGCCTACCCGGAGCTGACCGAGCAGCGGGCGGTGGTCGAGCGCATCCTCAGCCAGGAGGAAGACCGGTTCGCGGTGACCCTCGACCAGGGGATGCGCATGCTCGAGGACGAGCTCGCCGTGCTTCGGGGCAGCGTGATTCCCGGCGAGGTCGCGTTCCGCCTCTACGACACGTTCGGCTTCCCCGAGGACCTCGTCGCGGATGTGGCCCGCGAGCGGGAGCTGACCGTGGACCACGCCGGCTTCGAACGGGCGATGACCGCCCAGCGCGAACGGGCGCGTTCCGGCAGCCGCTTCGGCGCCGCCCATGACCGGGAGCACGAAGTCGAGGGGGAGAGCGAGTTCACGGGGTACGGCCGGCTGAGCGACAACGCGCAGGTGATCGGGCTCTACGTTGACGACGAGTCGGTCGACGCGCTCGGCACCGAGGACTCCGGGGTGGTGGTCCTAGAGCGGACCCCCTTCTATCCGGAGGGCGGCGGCCAGGTCGGAGACCGCGGACTGCTCCGCGGTCCGGGGTGGTGCTTCGAGGTCTCCGACACCCGTTCCAGCGCGAACGCGATCGCCCACTTCGGCATCGCGACGGAAGGCGAGGTCAAGATCGGCGACGTGATCGACGCGGCCGTCGACGCGGACGCGCGCCGCGCCACCGCACGCAATCACTCCGCGACCCATCTGCTGCACGCGGCCCTTCGCGCGGTGCTCGGCACCCACGTGCAGCAGCGGGGCTCGCTGGTCGCCCCCGATCGGCTGCGTTTCGACTTCTCCCACTTCGAGCCCGTGGGGCGGGAGGCGCGGCTCGAGATCGAGCGGCTCGTCAACGCGTGGATCCTGGACAACGTCGAGGTTCTGACCCAGACGCTGTCGCTCGACGAAGCGCTCGAGCGCGGAGCGATCGCCTTCTTCGGCGAGAAGTACGACACGAAGGTGCGGGTGCTCGGAATCGGCGATGTCTCGCTCGAGCTCTGCGGGGGCACGCACGTCGCCCGGTCCGGCGAAGTGGGGCTGTTCAAGATCGTCTCCGAGTCCGGAATCGCGGCCGGGGTGCGGCGCATCGAGGCGGTCACCGGCGCCGGTGCCCTGGACTGGGTGAACACCCTCGAGGAACGCGAAGCCCGGGTGATGGCGCTCACGAAGTCGGATTCGGAGAACCTGGAGGACCGGGTGGAGCAGGCGGTGACGCGCGCCCGCGAGTTCGAACGCGAGCTCGAGAGGCTCCGCGGACGCCTGGCCGCGTACGAAGGTGAGATCCTGCTCCGGCAGGCGGTGGACATCGACGGGCTCCAGGTGCTGGCCGCGCGCTGCGAGACGTCGGGACCCAAGGCCCTGCGCGAGATGCTGGACCGGATCCGGTCGCGAATCGACCTGGGGCTCGTGGTGCTCGGATCGGTCGACGGCGAGAAGGTGAGCCTGGTGGCCGGGGTCTCCCGGGACCTGACCGACCGTGTACAGGCCGGTCCGCTCGTCAACTTCGTGGCCCGGCAGGTCGGCGGCAAGGGAGGCGGCCGACCGGAAATGGCGCAGGCCGGCGGCAACGATCCGTCGAAGCTCGAGCCCGCGCTCGAGTCGGTCGCGGACTGGGTCCGGGAGCGGCTCGCCGCGTCCGGCTGAGCGGCCGGGCGGAGCGGAACCGGGCAGACCGGGCGGCGGCCGGCGATCTCCAGGCGCGACCACGTCGACTCATGGCATTGATCGTACAAAAGTACGGCGGAACTTCGGTCGCGTCGGCGGAGCGAATCGGCGCGGTGGCGGACCGCGTCGCGCGGTCGCGGGCCGCCGGGCACCAGGTCGCGGTCGTGGTATCCGCCATGGCGGGGGAAACGGACCGTCTGCTCGGTCTCGCCGCCTCCCTGCGCCATCCGCCCCGGGGGCGGGAGCTCGACGTCGTCCTCGCGAGTGGTGAGCAGGCGTCCATCGGACTCCTCGCCATGGCCCTCGAAGCCCGCGGGTGCCCGGCCTGCTCCTATACCGGAGCGCAGGTTCCGATCCGGACCGATTCATCCTTCAATCGCGCCCGGATTCTCGAAATCGACGGGCGCCGCATCCGTTCCGACCTGGAGGCGGGAAGGGTGGTGGTGGTCGCGGGCTTTCAGGGGGCGGACGAGGAGGGCAGCATCACCACCCTCGGCCGCGGTGGCTCGGACACCACGGGGGTCGCGCTCGCCGTCGCCCTTCAGGCGGACGAGTGCCAGATCTACACCGACGTCGACGGGGTCTACACCGCCGATCCGCGGATCGAGCCCAACGCACGGCGCCTCGATCGGTTGACGTTCGAGGAAATGCTCGAGCTCTCGAGCCTCGGGGCGAAGGTGCTCCAGATCCGGGCGATGGAGTTCGCGAGCAAGTACCGGGTGCCGCTCCGGGTGCTGTCTTCCTTCGAGGACGGCCCCGGAACGATGATCGTGCCCGAGGACGAGGAGGAAGGAATGGAGCAGCCGCTCATTTCAGGCATCGCGTTCAATCGAGACGAGGCGAAGATCACCGTGCACCGCGTTCCCGACCGTCCCGGTGTCGCGTACCGCTTGCTTGCGGACATCGCCGCCGCGAACATCGAGGTGGACATGATCGTGCAGAACGCCGCGCCCGAGCACGACGAGACCGATTTCACGTTCACCGTGAACCGCAACGACTACGAACGGGCTCGCGAGATGGTCGACCCGGTGGCGGAAGAGCTCGGCGCGGAACGGGTCACCGGCGACCCGCGTATCGTCAAGCTCTCCCTGGTGGGGGTGGGGATGCGCTCGCACGCCGGGATCGCGAGCCGCATGTTCGACGCCCTGGCCCGCGAGAGCGTCAACATCCAGATGATCTCGACCTCGGAAATCAAGATCTCCGTGGTGGTCGACGAGCGCTACCTCGAGCTCGGCGTCCGGGCGCTGCACGAGGCGTTCGATCTGCACGACGGCTGACCCTCGTTTCCCTCCACGCCCAGGCGATGACTCGCGTCGTACCGAGTGCTACGATGCTCCGACCCGGAGAGGTGGCCGAGCGGCTGAAGGCGCTCCCCTGCTAAGGGAGTATGGGCTTATCCCCCATCGAGGGTTCGAATCCCTCCCTCTCCGCCAATAACTCAATAAAAACAAATAGTTATGAGGGTCGTACCACAATTCGTACCACAAAAGTGAAAAGCTTGAATGACGCCACCTAGCGCTTTCTGAGACCTGTCTGACCACCAGAGAGCCTTCCTCGCCTCCTTCCTGCACTCGATCGAAGACGACGCGTTCTCTTGATGCCTGAGCGACTGGCCCCGGTGGCACCAACTCGATATACCTGAGCCTTCGCCACGAGCGCGCTGCCTGCGGAGAGGCGTTAGCTGGGATTCATGATGACCGAATTGTGGCCAACCATCTCGACGACATCGCTGGGCGCGGCCAAGCGGCAGATGGATGCCGCCATTCGATGTCTGCTCTCCACGGAAGACCCCTTGGCGGTGCAAACGCTCGCCTACGCATCCTTCGGCCTCCTGCGGGACATCTCGAGGACGCAAGGCGCCAGTGCTGTGCGTAGCCAGCTCGACGCCGATGCCCATCGCTTCCCGGAAAAGAAGTTCTGGACACGCTTCTCGGATCTCGCCAGCGCGCTCAAGCACGGCGACCGCACCGCGGTCGACGTGCCGGAAGAATTCAACGAGATGCTCCTCGTGACCAACTGCCTGCTCCTGCGAGAGATCGACAGGCTGGACTCCGCCGAGGCCGGAGCCATGTGGCTCTGGTTTCATGCCGCGCATTTCATCAACATCGACGATGCCCCCGACTGCTACTGGTCGTGGATCGATCAGCATTGGACTCGATTCCATTCGACAGCACGGCAAGATCGGCTTCTCGTCGCGGCGCCGCTCTACGGATCACTGAAGAATGTGGACATCGCGAAGTACGAGATGACTCCCGAGCACGAACTCATTCCCTGGAGGCTGGTGTTCCAGCCGGGCAGAGCGTGAAGGGCAAGGAATCCACGATTGGGCATCCCGTGACGCGCCGCTCCTTCCCTGCGCGCCAGCGGACCTCCGACCCATCGCCCCAACTCGCGGAATCGCGCGCCGCCCGGCGGCCCGACTATCGCGAGGCGCCCCGTTGGCGCTGCGCGCGCCAACGGATGAGGACAACGCCTTGATGAGCACGACCTCGCGCTTCTCGCCTATTGCAGCGGCCAAAGCGCCAACACGAGGATCTTTCTTCGCGGAGCCACGAAGAATTACTCCACAACCTACCCTTCGCTCTTTCGCGAAATCCCAGACGATGATCCGCGATGCGATCATCGCAGGCGCTGGCATGCATACAAGCATGTGCTCTCTGGCCTCCGCAGGCTCAACGGCGGCCGGTGGCGCCGAAAGGATCTTGGCGCCGTTCTCCAGCACTACGGCGTCAGGACGCCCTGGCTCGATGTGGTTCGCAACCTATACACGGCAATCTGGTTCGCCACTCATGACTTGAGTGGCGACGGGCTGCATGGCATCGCCAAACCCTCGAGAACCGATCATTGCTGGATCTCATTCTATCGGCGACAAGCCGCGACCGCCGAGGAGAGATTGAGGGTGAAGGATCTCTCCGCCCATCACTCCTCCATGCACCTCAGGCCCCATGCGCAGCATGGCCTGTCACTGGCGATGCAGCCGGACCATGCCGAGCTGCCGCGCCCCTTCCAGGACTTCAACAGATTCAGAATCGCGCACGTTCGCATCCCGAACGCCAGCGATTGGCAGCTGTCCGGCCACATGTTCTCTTCCACGTTCCTCTTCCCCTCAGTTCAGCTTGATGATTCGCTGCGTCGTCTAAGCACTGCGGCGGCCCAGGACCTCCTGAACGATGCTTGCGAAAGATTCAATCTGCAGCCGGGAGCCCTCGGACAGATTTCCCGCTACCGATAAGCCCGCGCATTTCTCCGGGCGGCCGCGCGCGTCCAGGGCGGGCTGGCCTTCCCACCGCACCGCCCTTCGCTTCTACTCCGCGGTCGACCGTGAACGAGCAGCGCTCTCGACATCCGCGCCGCCGACGCGACGGCCCGCCCGGGCGTCGGGATGGTAGCGCCACGCATCGCTTCGCCAGAAGGTGCTAGCGCTCGGGCGCTGCCGGCCGCAACCCGTCCCTGAGCGCGACCGCTTCGTGAACTCCACGCCCGGACCCGCCCATGATCTCCAGTGGGATGCGATCAGAGCGCAGGCGGGGTCGGCCTGAGCACTCCGCAACAGACCTCTCGCTCGCAGGACAGCGAGAATCAACCAGTGCACGGCCAGCAGAACGGGAAGGTCGGCGGATGGGATTGTTGTTGCTGACGCGGCGGCGAAGTTGGCTCAGCTCGACGCCGCGCCGCGCGTAAGGGAGATGTAGGGGCTCGCGGTTCCTTGTTGACACCCGCCCCACCGCGCACTAGATTTCTCGACGCGTCTGCGGAGAGTCGCCAAGCGATTCGTCCTTCGGAGCCCAAGGCTCCAAGGCCCAGGCGCTTTTTGCTTTCCGTTCCAGTTCGCCCGGGACCGCCGTGTATCTATGCTACCTCGACGAGTCCGGCACAACCGGCGCCAGCACGGGCGACACCAGCCACTTCGTCCTCGCCGGCCTGTCGATCCCGATCTGGCATTGGCGGGACGCCGACCGCGGAGTGTCGCGGGTGCTGAGGGCGTACGGGTTGGCCGACGCCGAGCTCCACACAGCGTGGATGCTGAGGAAGTACCTTGAGCAGTCGAGAATCCCCGGTTTCGAGCAGCTCGCCGCAGCTGATCGACGCAGAGAGATCCAACGCTACAGGAACAACGAGCTGTCGCGCCTTGCGGGGCCGGCCAACGATATTCGTCGCAGACGCGCCCGCAAGCTCCACCGCAACACCGAACCCTATGTACACCTCACCTGGGAGGAGCGTCGGCAGGCTGTGCTCGATGTCGCCGAGGTAGTGTCGACCTGGGGATTCGCCCGCCTGTTCGCCGAATGCGTGGACAAGTCCCACTTCGATCCGGCGCGATCTCCGCGCTCCGTCAGCGAGCAGGCGTTCGAGCAGATCGTCTCCCGGTTCGAGCGGTACCTCCGGAACGTTGGCGGCCCTGGCGCCCACCGCAACCATGGGCTGCTGGTGCACGACAACAACGAAACGGTCGCTCGGAGGCACACCCGCATGATGCGGTCCTTCCACGCGACCGGCACACTCTGGACGAGCGTCGACTGCATCATCGAAACACCCATGTTCGTCGACAGCAAGCTGACCCGCATGGTCCAGATCGCGGACCTCTGCGCCTACGCCCTGCGCCGCTACCTGGAGAACGGCGAGACGGGCCTGTTCCGGCCGATCTTCGCGCGCGCTGACCGGGTCGGCGACACCGCCGTGGGCGTCCGCCATTTCAGCCCGCCGGCGTGCGACTGCGAAATCTGTCGCGCGCACCAGCCCTGAGCCCGGCCTTCCGCGGTCCCTGCGGCGATTCCGTCCATGCCTCGCGAGATCCCACCGTTCGGTGGCACCGACGACGCGGACATCGAAAACGCGCTCCAGTGGTTTCTCGGATTCCTGAACGCCGACGACTGGAAGACCCGTGTTGCAGCGATCGAACGGAACATCGAGTCGGGCATGCAGCCAAGGACGCGGGACTTCGATACCGGAGACTACGTTTCCGCGTACGGCGGACGCGACCGCATGGCGTGGTACCTCTACCTGGTGCACACTGCGCTGCATGATCCGCTGAAGTACGAGCCCAACCAGGGCGCGAGAATCCTTCCGATCTTCAAGAGGCTCGGCGCCGACCTCGGTCTGCTGAAGCGCATCGGCGGCGTCGAAGAACGGGTGCAACGGCTGCTCGGCGGCGAGCGCGCCCAGCCCGACGGCGGGCTCTTCGAGCTCCTCGTCGCGCTGCTGTGGAAACGCAACGGCTACCCGACCGTGGAGTTCATCCCCGAACGTCCACCGGGAAAGTCGCCGGACATTCTGGCCCGCTCCGGCCGGGAGGAATGGTTCGTCGAATGCAAGCGATTGCGAAAAAGCTCCGAATACAGCGAGCGGGAACGCGAGAAGTGGCTCGCCATGTGGTCGAGGTTCGCCCAGCACCTCACTCGCCACAACATCTCGCTGGTCTTCGAAATGACCTTCCATGTGGAACTGGCGTCGCTGCCCGACGACTACCTCGTAGCGCAGTTGGCCGGAAAGCTGCCGTTTCTCTCCTTCCCCTGCCACATCGCCTCCAACGAGACGTGGGACGTGACCGCGAGGCCGGTCGACTACCACCGGGCTCGCGCTCACCTGCGGCGGTACCGTGTCCGGGTTCCGTCCGACCAGATACAGGAACTGCTGGCCGGCTACCGCGATCCCCGTCGAGGATTCACCTCCGCCACGGCGGGCGACGTCGTCCGGATTGGCGGCGCCTCGGGCAACAACCGCTTTCTGGACAGCCTTTCCTTCGCGGCCTGCTCGTTCTGGAGTTGCGACGCCCCTCGGGCCGTCCTGCACAAGGCCCGCGACGTACGGCGCCACCTTGCCCGGGCGGTCGACCAGCTTCCGTCCACCGGGAAGTGTGCCGTCCACCTGGGCCTCGAGACGCTGGACGGCCCTCTCGTCGAGCAAGTGAGATTCGACCGTACCAAACACTCCATCGACAACTTCCACACCTTGGGCAAGGATCTTCGGTGGGTCTACTGCCACCTGTTCGAGTCCTATGCCCCTCCGGACCAGTGCTGGGTGATGGACGAAACGGTCACTCACTTCGGCAAGAGTCTGACAGGGCGCGATGAGCCGCTCGCGTTCAGACCCGTCATCGTTTCCGACGACGAGACGGCGGCGGACGGCGTTCATTGGGACCGCGACCCGCCGTGACGGACAAGTTGGCGGCGCCGACATCAGTCCGCCGCTCCCGCAAGGGTGAACCTACACCACACGCGGCAACCGCCGTCATCACGGCGACGGACCTGTGGCGCTACTGGTTTCGACCTCGACCCTTCCTGTTGCCGCTCGGCAACCATGAGCTGCCTTGAGCTCGGAGAGCAGATCGTTCGCATCGCGTCGTCGGTCCCACTCTTCTCGGGAGGAGGGGCGATCCCTTCGGGCCGGGCTCTCGTGCTTCGCACCGAGCCCCGGCGGAGCCGGGTCTCGGCCCTTGCGGGCTTCGATCCCTATCGCGGGCGCCCCGCCGGCGTCGCGCCGGTTCGTAGAGCGCTTGGCGGCGCGGTCGCCGCGGGGCCGCTTGGGCGAGGTGGGTAACGGCCCGCAGGCAGCGCGGGGCCGCGGTGCGAAGGCGCGCCCGGCAGGGACCGGTCACCGGCTCTTGCCGACCAGCCTGGCGTTCGCGCGGGGCGGCGGCTGGTCGTCCCAGACGAGCTCGCCCGGGAACACCATACCCTTGACGCGGCTGCCGTCGGCGAGCGCGGCGCGGAAGAGGTTGGTCGCGCCCGAGGGAGCCGCTCGCTGCCGGTGGCGCCGGAGCCGGACCACGCGGTGGCGGACCGTGACCGGGGCGAGGTCGCGCCCGGCCGCGAACGCCTCGAAGCACGCCGGGGCCACCACGTACGCCTCGCCCTCGATGTTGTGCAGCCAGGCGCCGGGGGCGTTGACCGGCACGGAGCCGTCGCGCAAGCCCGTCCGCACCCAGTTGATCCACTCCCAGCCCGCGCCCTCGCCGCCGATCGCGGGCGGCGGTGTGCGCTCGGGGGCGGGTTCGGTGGTCGCGGGCTGTGGTTGCGTGGCGTCCGCGCGGTCCGCCGCTGCCTCTTCCGCCGGCGGCGCAGCGGGAGCGGACACGGGCGGCCCGCGGGCGAGCGCCAAGCCGATCCGGCGCTCCGCCTCCTCGGCGATCGCGCGAAGCTCGCTCGGGCCGTCGGCGAAGTAGGCGGCGAGGGCGCGGAGCGCGGCCGGCTCCTGGCCGAGCCAGCCGAGGCCGGCCTCGCCGGCGAGCCGGGCGAGGAGCAAGGCGCCGAACGGGCGCGGCGGCGGTGCGCCGCCCGGCGCCGCGGTCTCGGGCACGTCGTCGGTGAGCGGGCGCCAGCCGGGCGCCGTCGCCCGGCCCGCCACGGCGGCGAAGCGCTCGGCGACCACGCAGGCGGCGAGCGCGAAGCTCATCACCTCGGCGAGCCGCGCGGCGTCCTCGGCGGCGGCGAAGCGGGGCAGCACGCGGGCCTGGCGCGCGCGGAGCGCGGCGACCGCGCAGGCGAGGGTCTCCCGTCTCAGTGCCTCCCACGCCTCGCCCCGCGCGCTTCCCGCGTAGCGCCAGAATCCGGCCAGCATCGTGCCGTAGGTCGCATCGAACTCCGCGCGGGGCAGGGCCGTCAGGCGCCACAGCGCCTCGACGCGCTCGCGCTCGGGGCCGGTGAACCGGTCGGCGACCCCGGGCGCTTCCGCGCGGCTCGCTGCCTTCCTTCCGAAGAATCCCATGAACCTCATCCCGTGCGTCGGGTCCGGTGCGCCCGCCCCGCTTGAATGCGATTGAAAGCATAGCGTTTTCAAAAGGTTGACGGTAGTCCGGGCGGTGCGACGGCCTGCGCTCTCCCGAGCCCGCCTGCGCCCCGGGCCGGGCGGACGCCACGCTGTCGCGCGGGCGATCTCCCACATCTTCCGCACCCCCGGCCCCCATCCGGCGGGGAGGGGGGAATCGTGCCGTCGTGCCCGAGCGGGGCTCCGTGCCGAGAGGAGAGTGTGGCCGTGAGCGGGGCGGCGCGCGGGGTGTCCGGGGGAGGACATCGCCGCCGTCGCCCACCACCGGCACGAGGGAGACGACCCCATGACGACAGCGATGGCATTACCCGGCAACACGGCGAACACCTTTCTGGTGCACGACTTCGGCT
>MKWU01004103.1_pt1 | contig 17778 bp, 14 predicted proteins | sample 809101 | NCBI WGS metagenome assembly MKWU01 (sample SAMN05860141, study PRJNA318959) | sponge metagenome | host: Aplysina aerophoba | place: Slovenia: Piran, Adriatic Sea, Gulf of Piran | collected 2013-05-07
GGGGCAAGCTGCGCCATGGCGTGGCGGACATGGTTCGCCAGCGGGTCTTCGGGATTGCGCTGGGCTATGAGGACCTGAACGACCACGCCGATCTGCGTCACGATCTTGGCTTGCAGACCGCGACCGGGCCCTGGCCAGCGCGCCGACACTGTGCCGCTTCGAGAACCGGGCCGAGCGGCGCTGGGCATGGGCGGTTCACGCGGTTCTGGTCGAGACCTTCATCGCCGCCTTCGAGACGCCGCCGGAAGAGATCGTGCTGGACATGGACGCGACCGACGATGCGGTGCACGGCGATCAGGAGGGGCGCTTCTTCCACGGCTATTACGACCGCTACTGCTTCCTGCCGCTCTACGTGTTCGCCGGCGATCACCTGCTGGCGGCCTATCTGCGGCCGGCCGACATCGACCCGGCGAAGCATGCCGGGGCGATCCTGAAGCTTCTGGTGGCCCGCCTGCGCCGGGCCTGGCCCGGGGTGCGCATCGTCCTGCGCGCCGATTCCGGCTTCTGCCGCTGGCGGCTGATGCGCTGGTGCGAGCGCCACGATGTCGGCTACATCCTCGGCCTGGCCCGCAACCCCCGCCTGGCGGCCCTGGCCGCGCCCGCGATGGCGCTGGCCGAGGCCGGCTTCGCCGAGAGCGGGGTGAAGCAGCGCCGCTTCGCCGAGCTCACCTAAGCCGCCCGCAGCTGGGACCGCGAACGCCGGGCGATCGCCCGCATCGAGCACGGCCCCAGGGGCGCCAACCCGCGCTTCGTGGTGACCAACCTGGCGGGCGAGGGCCGCGACCTGTACGAGCGCCTCTACTGCGCCCGCGGCGAGATGGAGAACCGCATCAAGGAACAGCAGCTCCAGCTCTTCGCCGACCGCACCTCGTGCCGCCGATGGTGGCCCAACCAGTTCCGCCTGCTGCTCGCCAGCCTCGCCTACACCCTGCTCAACGCGATCCGACGGTGCGGCCTCCAGGGCACCGGGATGGCGCGCGCCCAATGCGCCACCATCCGCCTCAAGCTCCTGAAGATCGGCGCCGTGATCGTCCGCAATACCAGGCGGGTGCGCTTCCACCTGTCGTCGGCCTGCCCCCAGCAGGACCTGTTCCGCCTGGTCGCCGCCCGGCTCGAACCCGGATAACGCCGGACCTCGGACGCCGGCCCGTTCGGCACCACGCCGGCCGCCCAGCCGGCAGTCCCGGCGCACGCCCGGAACGGGCGAAAACAACCAAAATGCGCCCTACAGAGACAAACCGGTCACCGAAACCCCGCCAGAAACCCGCTCACCCCAGCGCCGCAGACCAAAATCGCGCCAATCCCGGAAAAAACCACCCTTCATGAAATATCCGGGCTAGCCGTTCGCACTCAGGGCAAGCAGAAGCGCCACGGTCAAGCTCCCCGGACGAGACTAATGCCATGCATGCTTCAACGAATTCGTCACGCAAGATGCAGATGGGGAGGTTCCGCATGCCGGAGCAAATACAAGATTAAACGCGGTTCAAACTGAAAGTGTCTCTCCTAAACCTCCCCAGGGTGAAGCAAACTCCCGTCTGTCCGTTACCCAAACAATCCCGCGTCAACGCGCCTTTCTGGACGGCTGTCGAGACCGCGTTCGGGCCGGACAGGTAGGAGCTTGCGCGGGCCGCACGGCCTTCATTGACGAACGACCGTAGGCAGTCTCACCTCCTTACGGCGACACGCAGATGGAACAGCACGCGGCACATCGGATTTTCGGACAGGACCCGCGTTGGAGGAAACAATTGCAAGCCCGAGCAGACACGAAAACTCCACCAAAGGCCCAAGCTTCGCCATCCTCTACGACGACAATATCAGCTCCTTCCACTTCGGAAACTCGCCGTTCCGCAACAATGTCTGCAGGGTTTCCGACGCGAGCTCGAAGCCCAGATCGGCCGCCTCCTTGAAACCCATAGACTTCTTCTTACCCTTTCCCTTCCGCTTGCCGATATCGCCGTGCGCAATGTTCGATCTTGCATCGTAGAACGAATGGATGTGGTCGAAAATCTTGAGTCGCTCTTCCGTCCCTGTCGCGAGAAGATGCGCCGCCCTGGTCGCCAGCTTGTTGGTGAGTTCGGGCGGCTTCAACTGGTACATGATTTCCAGACCTATTGCTGCGTCCAGTATGCGGTCCTGAATCTGAAACCGGCCCCGGTTGCGGAAAATCGACGACGACAGGCGACTGACCGCCAATTCCAGTGTCTCGCGCTCGTCGGCCTTGAAGTCCGACCACAGTTGCAGCAGCTCCTTGAGCTGACCCACATGCTCCCCGACAAGCTCCTTCTTTGACCAGTTGTCGCCATGGAAGTAGCCCGACCCGGATCCGGAAACGAATCCGGAATACACTTCCGCGAACTCGGGGGCGCTGTAAGTTACGAACAATACTTGGACTTCATGAGACGTACAGACCGAGAGAAGGTCGAACACAACGCCGGTGCTGCATCCTGATGCCCACCGGAACTCGGGCACCGCCTTCGGCAATTCATCCTTGGACGTCAGCGGCGGAACAAGACAAGGCCCCCATGTCATCTCCCGCGCAAGAACCGATGCGTTCATGCCGACATAATCTGACGTGTTGTCGACGAGCTCCGGACGCTCAGGCTTCACCAGGCCATGAGCGGCGGCATGCTGGTAATCCCACATTTCCAGGCCCGGGGCGATCTCGACTTTCCCTGGAAGGGTCAATCCGCGAAAAATACAGACTTGATAACCGGGTACCCGACCTTCCAAGCTAAGGCTCAGGAAGGCCTCAAGTCGGTCCACGGTTTCCGGACATCCACGGTGTAACGCGCTCTTCGTCAGGAAACGGGCCAGAATACCGAGTTCGAGGCGGCCGCCTCCGGACGGCCTTACGACGAAAGTCGCGCGATCACTGCCAGCACCCCTTGTATTGCTTCGGATGCCCGGGTGCTGGCAAAGGCGATCGATCAGTTCGGCCGGATCTGAGTTGAGCTTGGGAAAGAGAGACTCGAAGTATTCTCTTGCTCGTTCGTCGGACCTCGCAGAATCCGCCAACGCCCGGAATTGCTCGTTAGAAACCGGATCCCTGCCATACGGTTTCGCGGTAACGGTCTGCGCCAGTGGAGCCAGTGTTTCCACCATGCCCTCTTTCCATTGCTCTCTGTTCCAGTTGCATGCACTCATCGAGAAGTGCGTCCTCCCGTACCTGGAATGAATCTTCCGGCGTGACAGCCAACTGGACGGACCATACGCGTTGGGCACCAAGATTGGAGTCCCTGATTCGATCACGCTGAGACACGCCGACGACTTACCGCTCTTCTGGGCGTTCGACCGCACCCTCGACGACATCGACCGGCGCGACGTCGAGCAGCGCTTCCACCAGCTCACCGAGCGCCCGGGATGGGTGCAGGCCAACATCGCGGTCAAGCTGCTCGCCGCCATCTACCGCCGCCCGTGCCTCGATTTTGGGGATCTGCGCAATCCGGTCGAGCTGTGGCGCGCCGGCGGAGGGCGGCTGCACCGTCCGCGACGCCGCCGCATCCGGCACCCGGCCGAGGTCCTGCCATGCTGGCACCGGGGCTTCGAGACGGCGGTGCGGAACCCGGTCGCGCGCGACGCCTTCCGCTTCGGCCTCTACACCGGCATGCGCCTGACCGAGGTGATTTCGCTCGCCTGGACGCAGGTCGACATGGCCGCCATGACCGTCCGCATCGACGACACCAAGAGCGGCGAGCCGCTGGAGTTCCCGATCACCCGCCAGCTCGCCGCCATCCTGGAGCGCCGCTTCGCCGAACGCGAGCAATTCGCAGGGGAGGCGCGGGCCCGGGTGTTTCCGTCCGAGACCAGCGCGTCCGGCCACCTCGAATCCATCCAGCATCTCAATGCGCGCATCGGCGAGGCGGGCGGGGCGAAATTCTGGTTCCTTGCGCTCCGCAACTACTTCATCACCGTCGCCGACCGCGAGCTCATGCCGCCGACCAGCCTCACCAAGCGGCTGGTCAACCATGCCCCGTCACAGGACATCACCGAAGGCTACGCCGCCGACTGGACCATGGCGCAATTGCGCGGCGCCGCCCAGCGCGTCGCCGACAGGATCGACGAGCTGATCCGCGGCACGGGTCCGGCGCATGAAGCTGCATCGCAGACCGCGTTCCGCTCGTTCGCGAGTTCCGCCGCATCCTCGTAGCAGGGCCGATTTGTCAGCCCGGCCGGAACGCCTTCGCGACCGGCATGGCTCCGTCACACGACCTGGCGGATTGCCAACAGCGTTGCGGCCGATAACCCGCGCCCTCCATGCTGTCCGATATGCAATGCGCCGAGCTCATCGCTTCGGACGCCGCGAACCGCTCCTGTGGCTGGCGAGCGGGCCGCGCCGGCGCCGCGCCATGTACTCCATGCCAAGGCGGGCCCGCGCTTCGTCGAAGCCGGACGGATCGAACCGCCCGCCATACCAGTCGAGCATCGCCCGGTGCTCCTCGTGCGCCGGGTCGAGAATCGCCTCCAGAAAATCCATGAAGCCGTGCGGCCCGCCAACGTCCTCCGGCGGACAGCGCCGAGCCCCCTCCACGAACGCCGGATATTCCATGTCTGGATCGCTCTCGCGAACCTCTTCGACGATCACGTCATGACGCCAGTTGTCGCCGTAGTCGTAGACATAGACGAACCGCTCCGCACCACGCGCGATCACGGTACCCAGCCGCAACCCCTTCGCCTTGTAAACCACCGACTCGTCGTCGAACTCGCGGAAAGACGGATCGCCGTAGCTCCGGCCGTCGATCTCGAACTCCCACAGGTGCGAGAAGGTCCAGCCCATAGTCATCTGGATGGCCTCGTGCAGGGCCTCCAGCGTCGCCGACATCGGCATGTCGATCCGCCGCCAGATCTTCGGTTCGAGTTCCTGAAGCTCGATGCGCAGCCGCGCGATACGATCGCTCATCATCCGGTTCCGTCGGGCTGCCCCTGATCCTTCGGGGCATAGGTTCGCCGCATAGCAGCGTCAACCGGCGCATCCTGTGGCGGCCCATGTCGCCGCCACCACCTCTATGCCCTTATTTCGTCAGAATCGCGGTCCCATGCGGCGGCGGCGCGCGCAACCCGGCGGAATTCCTTGATTCTTCGATTTACCCGGCGAAATACACGGGGCGCCTGTCATCATGCCGAAAGCGGTTGCGTTCAATCTCCAGACCCCGACTGGCCCACCATGTCCTCGTCATCGAATTTCGTTGCTTCCCCAGAACCTGCCTCTCTCTTCACCGGCCCGTCGACCAGCGACGGGCTGACCGACGTCCCCGACCCGAAGCGCCGCTGCCGGCAAACGCGCCGCGGCCGTTTCCGCCGCCTCCAGCCCGGCCTTGCGCGAACCCCGCCCGGACAACCCATCCTCTCTTGTGCCCGTCAGGTCAGCATCCTCCGAGAACGCTGTCGTCTCATTGCCGCGGCCCCGCCCGTCGCCGCGTGCTCTGCCCGTGCCGACCAAACTGCGTTCTCCGAGATCTCCGTGGACCTCGGAAGCCGCGAAACCACGTAGCGACACGAAAAGCCGGAACAATGCCGCCCAAAGTTCTTGCGACCTCCGGGCGCAAGGCCGCGCCACGGCGTTGAGCCCATCGCCGAAGTACTGCTACGATCCTTGCTGTCGTATCGTTCCCTTGGACTGCCCTAACCGTCGATGCTGAAAGCCCAAGACCTGCGCCATCCCGCCCCTCGGCATCCGGGTAATGCTGGCATCCAACCCCGCTATTCGCACTCTTGCCGGACTCTTTCCTCCACCGCTCGTCCCTTGACCAGACACGCGCCCGACCCGTTCCAACCCTTGCCCGCGCGTATGACTCCACGTTCTTGAAGGCCAACCGAATTGTCACCCACTGACATTGCAGAAACCCAACATGTGCCGATCGGCGCCCCCTTCGCCCAAGGGGACATCATCCTACTTCCCGAGCGCGCCTGCCCGCCGCATCTCGGGGTCATTATCAATGCCGACTGCGATTTGCATCACGACAAGACCGACGGTGTTTGCTCCTATCTCCCGATTTATACATTCTCCGAATACATCGAACATTTTTGGCTGCCAAACAAGCTAGAAGAATTCCGACGCCAGAGCCTGTTCAATATCCTGCAAGCAATCAAGCAACCTAAGTCCTCGCTGTCCTCCCTAGAAGCCTGGCTTGACAGTGCCGATCATACCGCCCTGAGCGATCGTTTGAGCGAAGAATTCGAATTGACCGGTAAGCTCCGCATTGCCTTGACCAACCAGGTCGAACAGCATCTGGACACTTACAATAGCTCCAGAACACCAACTAAGTCCTTCTTGCATTTCTGTCGCGCTCAAAAGGATCCGGAGTCTTTCCTGGAAAAACAGTTAAGGAGCGCCTACCAGCAATTGGCAGAGGGTCATCTCTTTCTCAATGAAATATTCGGACGATCCCAGCTCGGCTTCGTCATCCGCTTGCGGCGCATCTACGCAATCGACCGGAGAAACTATTTCCAGTCAGAATCCGATTTTCTACTGTCCTCGTTGAGTCCCGATCAATGTGCAATCCGCCTTGCTAAACTCACGTCCGTCTTCCAATACAAGCTTCTCCAATTATTCGCACTTCAATTCAGCCGCATCGGCTTGCCTGACGAACTTACTCACATGCACCAGCTCGTGATTACCGACGCAGCTATGCAACTCCTGAGGGAATACGAATGACTGCTCTGGTTCTCACACGTGAAAGTCTGTCGCGGCTGAGTCGATTTGGCATAACCGACGCGTGGTTTGGCGCGTTCGACCTGCCACCCGGCAACCACGGACTCAAGAAGGTAACCGTCGACGGTAACATTTACATTATCGAAGACGACCTGAACGACGATGAGGGCCCACTTGTTGTCATTCAATTGAGAGGGCTCACGAAAGTATTTGACGGAGACCGGCACAACGCTTTGGTGTTGGATCGAATCATCTTAGCTAGCTCGGCGCACTTCTACAGTACGGTTCAAATTCCGACGAGCTGGCGAGCCTATTCCGAAGGTGACATCGTATCGTTCTATGCCGGAAACATGCACAAGAACAAGCACGCTCGCCTGCATGCCCAGAAGAACCCCAACGGCTCCTCGGACATCTACTTCTTCGCCAGGACGAATGAGACGGTAAACTTTTCCCAGCTGGAGAACGACGGAGACACATACACCGGCGCTAGGGAATCGTTTGCCGAAGCGGTCCTCGCCCCAGCGGACGGGATCTCGCCGGAGACCACGGCCGGTATCGTCCTGTGCGAGCGGCTACCGCAAGGCTTTACTCAAGGCGCCTCCCTGCAGCAGTGGTACGATACCAAGCTCACGTCGGAGCAGCGCCAATTCGTCGACATGCCATACGAAGGGCCCGTGCGGCTCCGTGGCGCGGCGGGAACAGGGAAGACGCTGTCCCTGGTTGTGAAGCTGCTTTGGGACGGCTTGAAATTTCGGGACAGCGGTAATCGTACGCGCCTCTGTTTCGTAGCACACAGTCAAGCATCGGTGGATCTGGTGCAGGCCATCAGCGGCAGCCTGTTGTCTCCTCGGATCGTCAACGCATTCTCCAAGGGACCTTGTACCATTGAAATGCGTACACTGTACGATCTAGCAAACGATCGCCTTCAGTTTCAATTGAGAGATTTGGACCCTGTTTCCCTAGACGGCTTCGAGGGGCGTCAGTTTCAGTTCGATCTTATTGTCGACGTGCTGTCCGAAGCCTGGAATGTCGGCGTCAACAGAGCGCGCTTTCGCGACATGACCCCGCACATCAGACAACGCTGGATAAACGCGTCGAAGAGGGAAGACGCGGCCTTTGTCGCCGAGCTGATGAACGAGTTTGCATGCGTATTGGATGCGGAGCATATCCGGAGAGGCGAGGAGAGTGCGGAGCGATATATAAAGAGAAGCAGGCGTCCGGCCTGGTTACTCGAGTTGCCCAAGGAAGAGGATCGGCGATTTGTCTTGGAAATACATTTCCTCTATCGAAAAATGCTATCCGAAATGAAGGCACTCAGCATAGACGAGATGATAGCGGATTTCAACCTGTTCCTGGATTCCAATTCGTGGGATCGGGAGAGGGACGTCAAGGGCTTTGACGCGATTTTCGTCGACGAGCTTCATTTGTTTACTTCCCAGGAGAAGCAGATTCTGCAGAAACTAACCCGGCGGATCGTGGATGACGAAAACCGGACAATCCGCCCCAACATTTTCATGGCCTATGATTTGAAGCAGAGCCCGAGGGACACGTTCGTGGACTACTTCGCGGCAGATGGCTCCATTTTCTCTGCCCGGAGCGGGCTGCAGCACTCTGAATTGGTGCAGCTGAATCGGATTTTTCGATATACGCCGGAGATAGCGGATTTCCTGCGGGATATAGATGCCGCATTTCCCGCTATCGACGTGCCAGGAGAGTGGAATGCCTACGTAGGGGAACCGGAGCTGCAAAGTGCCGGCAAACCTGCACTGGTTCGATTTTCGGATCATGTTTCGCAAATGGAGAAGGTCTTTCGAAAAGCAAGACGGGCAGCCAGGGCAAGCACCGGAGGAGGACGCAGAGTGGCAGTATTGTGTGTGTCCGAGGACGCCTTCGCCCAATACCAGAAACCCGTTCTCGGCCGGTTCAGGGAAGCGGCGTATCTGGTAAACAGCAGGGAAGACACGACGAATTTGCGACACTTGGGAAAACGCTTCGTCTTCAGCATGCCGGAGTATGTCGCGGGATTGCAGTTCGAGACGGTGTTTCTCTTGAACGTGGACCAAGCGGAAGCTTTAGCGAGCGACGGTATCGGCCGGCGGCGGCAGCTGATTTCGAACACATACCTAGGAGCGAGCAGGGCGGAGAACGGGTTGTTCGTTTGCTGTGTCGACGGGCGAGGCGGCCCTTCGGACATTCTGGACTTGGCGATCGACAGAAGGAGTCTGATGGAAGGGGAACTCTAGTGCACGGAAATTGCGCACTGCTTCCTGTTGTGCCGAGACACAGGCCATGTCTGGACGTCTGCAGCGTTCCCCGACCGTGGCGCGGGAGTCCAACTTCAAGGCAGGCATCGGACGCCCGTGCTCTCACACGCGTTCCCTGCGTCGGTAGCCCCCACGATTGTTTTCCTTCCGGACCCGACAACCGCTGGCCATCTCCGGCACAGACAGCCTTCGAGTAGTCTGTCTCGATGTATCGCCGGGGAAGTCTTTGATGCTGCCGGGTCCATGAGCCTGTGTCGCCGGCAGCCTTTCCGGTTTTCGGACAAGCAGACCGCGGCCGCTCGCCGCCGTGCTATATGCTGCCTGTCGTCCTGTCCGCCCGAACGACGCGTCCCGTGTGGCATCCTGGCTTGCGCCGGCTCTGCGAGCAGGGCGGTCTCACGGCGCAAGGACAGGCCGCGACTCGCCTGTGGCTGCTAATCGGAGACTGATCGATGGTCGCTGTGCAACTGGTCGACATCCGCCAAATCGTTCTCGACACCCAGAATCCCCGCATCAAGCATTTCATGGAGATGTACGACCAGGTCACGGACGTAGCCATGAAGCTGGCCTTGGGTGCCGGCGGTGATTCCGACGACGAGGCTACCGCCCAGGACAAGTACCGCCAACTCAAACGTGCGATCAAGGAAACCGGCGGCGTCGTTCAGCCCATCATACTGAAAGAAGGCGACGACGGAACGTATCTTTGTATCGAAGGCAACACCCGAGTCGCCATCTACCGCGAGCTTGACGAAGAATCCGCGCCAGGTGACTGGACCCAGATTCTGGCAATTGTCCATGACGAACTGACCGAACAGCAGGCCCACGAGATTCGCCTTCAAGTCCACCTTGTCGGCCCCCGCTCCTGGTCACCCTACGCCAAGGGAAAATACCTCTACGAACTTTGGCACCAGGACAAGATGCCCATGACAGAAATCCTTAGGGTCTGCGGCGGAACTGAAAAAGCCGTACAGACAGAAATAGATGCGTTCGAAGACATGGAGTCCTATTACCGACCGGTAGCCGAAGCAGACGGCTCCGAAATGTTCGATTACTCCCGGTTCAGTGCCTTTCGGGAACTGCAGCGGGTCAAGAACAGCATCTACGAAGCGGGGAAATCTGAACAGGACTTTGCGGAGTGGGTTCACAAGGGATTGCTTCGTCCCCAAGAGAGAGTTCGCGACCTACCGCAAATTCTGAAGGATACGGAAGCAACGCGCATTTTCCTCAAATCGGGCGCGAAAGAGGCCGTGCGACACCTCATATTGCAGGAAAGCGAGAGCGAATCGGTTACGTCGTTGCGCGATGCATCGATCGTCGAACTGGCGGCCGCCCTTCGCCGACGAGTCGAACGTCTCTCCTTCGACGAGTCCGTGCAAATCGCCACCTCGCCAGTATCCCCCGAAATGCTAGAACTCGGTGCATTACGGCGAAGCATTGACACCTTGGCAGAGACGGCGGAGGAGGAATAGCCACCTGTGGCGGAAGGTCCGGTTCACAGAGCGCTCGTGCATCGGTTGCAGACGGCCGTTTCCGCCGCTCTAGGCCCGATGGCGCAGGGTATCGTCGACCGCGATGGTGGATACCGAGATCCCACCTGGATGATCGGCGGCGCGTTTCCGGACGTCCGCGCCTTCGGGCGGGGGTTGGAGGTTATCGGCGAGGCCAAACCTCCAAGCGACCTGGAATCCCCCAGGTCGCAGCGGCAGATCGCGAAATTCATGAGATATGTTGAGCAGCTGACCAACGCTCACCTCGTCTTGTCGGTTCAGTGGCACAGCACGCCAACCGCATGGAATTTGTTGCGACGGTGCGCGAGCGACTGGTGCGCCGTTCGAAGCAAGGTGCATGTCCTGAACGGCCTCTCGGTCTTGTCCCTTCAAACATACCCCGGTCACCTATGAGAACCCGGTTCAGCCCCCGTCTCGAGGCAAAGCACCGCCCGCTGCCCCATCAGATGGAGGCCTTGCACGTGGTGCGCGACCTGGAATTCGCTGCACTCTTTCACGAGCAGGGCCTCGGCAAAACCAAAATCGGGCTGGACCTCATTCTCTATTGGCTGGCGACGTCCATCGCCGACTCTGTAGTCGTCGTAACCAAAAAGCTCCTGGTACCCAACTGGGTCCGCGAAACGGACGCCCACACTCACCTGCGGCCCGTTGTGCTGGACCAAAACAAGCGAGCGAACTATTGGGCCTTCAATACGCCCGCCCGGCTATATCTGGCTCACTATGAAGTCATGCACACCGAGCGCACGCGGTTCTCGATGTTCGCCGACGCGCGGCGTCTGGCTGTAATTCTCGACGAGGCGCAGCGTATCAAGAACCCCAACACCGCCCCTGCGAAGGCACTGCATGCCCTGGCTCCCAAGCTGGTGCGCCGCGTCATCATGACGGGCACACCGGTCGCCAACCGCCCCTACGACATCTGGTCACAAGTCTACTTTCTCGATCAGGGAAGAGCGCTAGGCACTTCGTTTTCCGCGTTCAAGAACAACGCCGACCTGACGCGCTCTGTCGCCGAACAACCGGAATCGGCACGCGCATTCGAGAACAAGATTGCCGAGGTCCCGGCTCGAATCCGGCCCTTTTCCGTACGAGAGACCAAGGATAGCGCCGAACTCACGCTGCCGGAGAAAACCGTCAGGGACACCCTCGCCGAGATGGAGGAGACGCAAAGGGCGCTTTACCAGCGCTACAAGAGCCAGTTGCGCGCCGAGGTGCAACGGGACGGCGTAAAGACGCTCGACGACGCCGACCGTGTTCTCAAACGCCTCCTTCGCCTTGTCCAGGTCGCGTCCAACCCGGGGCTAGTCGACGAGACCTATAGACCCGAACCCGGCAAGCTGACGGTGCTTGACCGAATCCTCACCAAGCATGAACCGGACGAGGCAAAGAAGATTGTCTGGACGGCATTCACGGACAATGTCGAATTGATCGCCCGCCGGTATCCGGAGCGCCGTCCTGCACGGATCCACGGTCGTCGCCCGATGGCCGACCGCAATTCCGACATCGTCCGCTTCCTCGAAGAAGACGGCTGCACCCTACTCGTCGCCACACCGGGCTCGGCCAAGGAAGGTCTGACCCTCACCGTCTCGGATCACGCAATTTTCTTCGACCGAACCTTCAGTCTGGACGACTATCTGCAAGCTCAGGACCGCATTCATCGGATCTCTCAGACCCGGGAATGCGTGGTTGAGAACCTGATAGCAATCGATACGGTGGACGAGTGGGTGAGCGCCCTATTGTCGGCGAAGGAGCTGGCAGCTGCCCTCGCACAGGGCGATCTCAACCTGCCCGAGTATCGCGACCACGCCACGTACGACTTCGCCCGGACGCTGGACGCGGTCCTCGCATGAACGTCATCTGCAACCATGTTTTCAGGGGCTGATTGAATGACTGAATACTACCGTATCGGCAAATCGCAGATCCCTTACAGGCTCGAGATCATTCCCATCCAGAGTGTAGCTTTCTACGCCGAGAATCCTCGGATCTATTCCCAGTTTACCGCGACGGAGACGCGCACCCAGGAGGCAATCCAAAAGAAACTCGAAGCGATGGAACATGTGAAGACGCTTCGTGCACAAATTCATCGCGACAAGCAGGTTAATGAGCCACTGTGGTGTATGCCGGTAGACCAGGATTCTCCATTGAGCAGCTGTTACGACTTCATAACGCTCGAAGGAAACAGTCGCCTCGCGGCGTTGAAAATGGAAACCAGAACACCCCCTCCTGTAACCACCGTGCCGTGCAACATTCTCGATCTCTCCTCCCTGACGGCCGTTCAACGCGAATCTTTCATCTTCAGTCTTCTCGGCCGCATTCACATCACGGGTAAGACCAATTGGCAAACCTACGAGAATGCCGCATACATTTACCGGAGATACAAATATCAGGGAGTATCCGCAGAAGAACTGGCCAAGGAATTGGTCGGCCTGACGCCCGCCAAGGTAAGCAATACCGTCAAGGCTTACGAACTGATGTCACGAAATGAAGATACGAAGTCCGACCATTGGAGCTACTACGAGGTTCTGGTCTCCGGTCGAAAATTGCCCACGCTTCGCGACACCTACCCGTCCCTGGATCCCATTCTGCTTCCCATGATCCGGAACGAGGAGTTCCAGAGGGCGCAGGACATGCGTGATAAGATTCCCTTGATCATGGACAACAAGCAGGCTCGCAAACGGTTTCTGGAGGGCGACAGCGAGGAGCGTTTCGAACATGCGCTGGAGATCGCCGAATTCGGCGGTGGAGGCAACACGGTACTTCGAAGACTGGAGGCCTTTCAGCGTTTCCTGACCCAGGATGAGAATGAAGACGCCATCAAGCAGCTCCTGGATGCTCAGGGAACGAAGGGCAAGGCGAAGTTCGCTCTGGACAAGATCTATGATGTGATGGCGCGCCTGTCGCCCAAGGCTCAGAGACTCGCCGAACGTCGAAAGGGGCGCTGACCGATGAGCTCGTCCAGGAACGTCCTCCTGATTGAGCCCGGGTATCCGAACAAGTACCCGCCGCTTGGGCTAATGAAGATCGCCGCATACCACGGCGTTCGCGGACGCGGCGACCATGTCGTCTTCATCAAGGGCCCCGAACCCGCAGTCCTGGCACAGCGCTGGGACCGCGTGTACGTGACCACCCTCTTCAGCTTCGAATGGAAGACGACATCCAAAGCGATCGACTTCGCGATCGAGGCGGCCGCATACCAGTCGGAAAGAGTCTTCGTCGGCGGGATCGCCGCATCGCTGATGCACGATTCCTTCATTTCCGAACCCCGATGGGCGGGGGTGCGGTTCATCAGGGGGCTTCTCGATGCATCGCCTGCGAGCGCGCTCAAGCTCTCTGCGGCCGACGGAGACTTCGGCGCCGACGATCTCCACGGCACGCCAATCGAGGAGCTAGTGCCCGATTACGCCATTCTCGACCAGATTGCAGACAGCTACACATATCCCGTCAACGATGCGTATTTCGGATACGCATCGCGAGGTTGCGTGCGCAAGTGCGCATTCTGCGGCGTGCCCAAGCTCGAAGGCCCGCAGCGTGAGATGCCACCGCTCACTCAGCTTGTCCGAGGTGTCTCGGATAACTACGGCGAGAAAAAGGATCTCGTCCTGATGGACAACAACATTACCGCGTCTTCCCGCTTCAAGGAGGTCATGGCCGAAATCCGTGACCTGGGATTCACGCCAAACGCGGCCTTACCCAGACCCAATGGAAGGTCCGTCCGGCGGCGCGTTGATTTTAACCAAGGAGTCGATGCGCGCATTTTGGCCAAGTCCCCGATGTTTCTCAGGGAGATGTCGACGATCTGCATCAGCCCGTTGCGGATCGCCTTCGATCATCTGGGCGTGCGCAGGGTGTATGAGACCTCGGTCCGCATGGCAGCGGACAACGACATTCAGTCCTTATCCAACTACATGCTGTACAACTTCATGGACGATCCCACGGACCTGTATCAGCGCATGCGGCTCAACATTGAGCTCAATGAAGAGCTGGGGCTACGGATATGGTCGTTTCCTATGCGCTATCAGCCGGTCACGTTAAAGGACCGCACCCATGTAGGAAAGCGCTGGAACCGGTACTACCTGCGCTCGTTCCAGATCATGCTCCAGGCCACCAGAGGGGTGGTTAGCGGCGCTCCGGAATTCTTCTTCAGGGCCTATGGCAACTCGCCCGATGATTTCCAGCGACTTCTGCGCCTGCCCCACGCCTTCATTTTCCATCGGGACTATTACGAGAATCCCGCCCGCGACGGCCGCGCGGTCATGGACGAGTATCTGGCAGCCCGGGCGAAGCTCTCTTCGAGCCAGGAACAGGAGCTGGCAAGCCTTCTGGCCGGACCTCCCGAACAAAAAACGGTGTCTCTTGTCCGATTCCGCAAGCTCGCATCGGACAGCACCGTGGACCGCCCGATCCGAGAACTCCTGCGATACCACTCTCTGGGAACCCATCATCCCCCAGGTGCCAACACGAGAGCGGTAGAGCCTCTCTTCGACCGGCTCAATCCCGACCCGGTCCTGCCCGATGACGAGAAGGTGGAGGATGCCGGGCTCTTCGGACCGGACGATCTCGATGCCGATCTGATGGCGCAGCGCGAAGCGCGCTCCGAGCACGGCACCCGTCGAACGACCGAGACCGGTTAGTCCACCCCGTTGAGGAATGCCCATGCCACTCGAAGAGCGACTTTCGACGTTTGTCGGAGGAAAGGTCCTGTCTCTGATCACGGCAGGAATGTACGACAACCCTTTGACGATCTACCGCGAGTACATTCAGAATGCCGCCGATGCCGTCTCTCGTGCTAACCGAGTGGGCCGCGTCGACATCGTGATCGATCCCGTTACGCGATCCATCCGAATCCGCGACAACGGTCCAGGCCTCTCGCGCGCGGAGGCGATACGCGCCCTCGTTGTCGTCGCCAACAGCGACAAGATCCATGGTGTCGACAGGGGCTTCCGGGGCATCGGTCGATTGTCAGGCCTCGCCTGCGCCGAGTCTGTGGTCTTCAGAACGCGCTGCCGCTCGCGCAAACGTATCACCCGCATCGAGTGGGACGGCGCCGTCATGCGGACCAGACTGCTCGACCGCGCAACTCTTGAGGAGACGATCCGGAGTTGCGTTTCGGTCTCCTCTGAAGATGCAGGCGATTATCCCGAACATTTCTTCGAGGTTGAAATTCTCGGCGTCAGCCGACACGTCTCCGGCAGACTGCTGAACAGCGATGCCGTCAGGGACTATGTTTCCGAGGTGTGCCCGGTTCCGATATCGGACGAATTTCCCTTGGCTGACGAGGTGAGCGGTTACCTTCACGGCCATATCCCGGGTCCGGCGCTCGACATTCATGTCAACGGTGCGGAGGAACCCCTTCGGCGCCTGCGCTATCCGGCCATCGCATACTCGGACATTCACCATGACGCCTTCACCGACCTGGAGACATTCCAGGTCCCCGATCTCGAAGGCCGCCGGCTATCCGCCATTGGCTGGCTCGCTCACTCAAGCTACCTCGGCGCGATCCCCAAGACGCTTCGTCTCCGGGGACTCCGGGCTAGGTGCGGCGATATCCAGGTCGGCAGCGACACCGTGTTCGACCACTTGTTCCGAGAGGAACGCTTCAATCGCTGGTGCGTGGGCGAAGTCCACGTGATCGACCCGCGCATCCTCCCCAACGGGCACCGATCCTATTTCGAGAGCGGTCCGCATATCCGAAATCTCGAGAACCATATTTCTGCCATTGCACACCAGGTTTCGAGTCGTTGCCGACGCCATTCGTCCATTCGCCATCGACGGCGGCAAATGGCATCCAAACTCGAAAGAGCCGAAACCGCTCTGGACGCGGCAGTCAAACTTCACGGTTCCGAACCTTCCGCAAGGGAATATGCTTGGCGGGTGCTGGTCGCGGAGGCGGAAGCCGTCCGGCGCGCCTGTGCCGACGTCCCGGCACGCCAAATCGGTTGCCCGGAAACCGCAATCGCCCTTTCAACAATGGAAGCGAAGCTCTCCTCTTGGACGAATGAGATGACGCTCGCTTCTACGCAGCACGCAACTGCCGGAAATCGTGCTGATGATCGCTGGAGACTCGCCTTCGAACGCCTGGCCGCCGCATGTGGCTCCCCGGCCATGGCATTGACCGCGGTTCAGGACGCATTCCTCACCACAGCGTCCTGAGACCTGCGGACTTCCCCTCGGTGACCCACCAGCCACTCGGGAGAGGTCCGGACGCGATAGGTGCCGGCCGAGTCAATTCAAACCACTGATCCCAAGTCCAGCGCACGCACGACGCGCACTCCACCTACACTCACCCCGCTTGCGCCGAACCGCAGCGACGGCTACGGTCCCTCACCCTATATTCTACAGATGGCTATGACAAACACATCGGAAGACATCGCCACCACGGAGCAAGAGGAAGAAATCGAGGGCCTCGGTAATGTCGGCGATCTACAAATCGACGACTACCCTCTCGACGACATCATGGTTCGCTCTGAAACGCGCACGGTGTCTGAAGTCGTCAAACGTATTAAGAGCGACCGCTTCTTCATGGCTCCGGACTTCCAGCGCGACTTCGTGTGGGAACCTGCGCGCCAGTCCAAGCTCATCGAGAGCTGCATTATGCGTATCCCTCTCCCAGTCCTGTATGTGGCAGAGGGCAACGATGGTCGTATTATCGTAGTAGACGGACTGCAGAGACTGACCACTTTCGTCCGGTTCATCAACAACGATCTGAAACTCACCTTGGGTAAAGATCATCCACTTCACGGTATGCTCTACTCTGATTTACCGATCAACTTACAGGAGCGAGTCGAGGACACTCAATTGACACTATACATCCTCGACAAGAACGCCCCACAACGCGCAAAATTGGACATTTTCGAGCGAGTAAACAGTGGTTCTGTTCTCACGCGCCAACAGATGCGCAACGCGCTCTACAACGGCCCCGGCACTCGATGGCTGCAAAAAATGGCTATCCGGAATGAGTTTCTCCGAGCGACGGGGGGCTCTCTGAACAACAAGACCATGCGTGATCGCGAAGCTGTAAATCGCTTCGCTGCATTTCACATCTTCGGTGCCGAGGCGTACGACGGTGGAGACATGGACGACTTCCTAGCTCGTTCCATCGAATTCCTGAATGATAGGGACGAAGCGTGGCTCAAGGGCCTTGGAAGCCGGTTCCGTCTCTCCATGAACAACAACTACGCCCTCTTTGAGAGGCATGCGTTCCGCAAATCTTTGGCGTCGGACCAGGAGCGGCGTTCCCTTATCAACATCTCCCTCTTTGACGTGATGTCCACGATGTTGTCGGTAACGCCAAAGGCGGTGGTGGACAACAACGCCGACGAAATTCTGGGCCGTGTAGTAGAACTCCTGAACGATGCCACTT
>MKWU01004104.1_pt1 | contig 17777 bp, 18 predicted proteins | sample 809101 | NCBI WGS metagenome assembly MKWU01 (sample SAMN05860141, study PRJNA318959) | sponge metagenome | host: Aplysina aerophoba | place: Slovenia: Piran, Adriatic Sea, Gulf of Piran | collected 2013-05-07
CCCGGTTGCCGTCTCACCGGACCGGGCCAGAGCGGCACAGGCACTGCTGCAACAGGCGGATTGCGATATCCTGGTGAGCGATGACGGCTTGCAACATACCTCGCTGGCCAGGGATATCGAGATTGTCGTTATCGACGGTGTGCGCCGTTTCGGCAATCGCCGCTGTGTGCCTGCCGGGCCGTTACGCGAACCGGTTGAGCGGCTGCACACGGTGGACCTGGTCGTGGCCAACGGCAACGCGGCCGCGGACGAATTTCCCATGGAGTATGCATCCCTGCCGGTCAGGTCCCTGGACGGTAAACAGGAAAGGGAACTGGCCGGTTTCAGGGGACAGACCGTGCACGCCGTCGCGGCAATCGGTAACCCCGGACGGTTTTTCTCCATGTTGCGGCAAAAAGGCATTAATATTGAAGAACACGCGTTTCCCGATCATTATGGTTTCAGGAGGTCCGATCTTGAATTCGGCGATCGTGCAGCCGTACTTATGACTGAAAAAGATGCAGTCAAGTGCCGCCGCTTCGAGCTTGAGAATACCTGGTGCGTACCGGTAGACGTGAAAATGCCCGAAGATTTTGAACGTGCAATACTATTGTTGCTGGAGAAAGTGAAACATGGACAAGAACCTGCTTGATATCCTGGTGTGCCCGGTAACCAAGGGGCCGTTGATATATGACAAATCAAAACAGGAACTGGTTTCGGTCGCCGCGCGCCTGGCCTACCCAATCCGTGACGGCATTCCCATTATGCTGGAAAGTGACGCCCGCACCCTGACCCCGGAAGAAGTGGAACACTACAGAAAGTGAAACGGGATTTTTTCGTGATTATCCCTGCCAGGTACGCCGCAAAACGCCTGCCGGGGAAAGCGCTGATTAAAATCGGCGCATACCCGTTGTTGCAGCATGTATACCTGGCGGCCGTTAAAAGCGCTGCAGTTGAGGTTATCATTGCCACCGACGATGAAAGGATTGAGGCGGCCGCGCGGGGTTTTGGAGCAAGGGTCGTCATGACTTCGCCGTCACACCGTTCGGGAACGGACCGCATTGCCGAGGTCGTAATCCGCCTGCAGTTACCCGCCGACAGTATCGTTGTCAACGTCCAGGGGGATGAACTGGGGCTGCCGCCGGCCTTGATCGACCAGGTTGCTGCAAACCTGATGGAGCAGGAAGACGCGGCCATGGCAAGCCTTTACGCGCCGGTTAAATCGGCGCATGAACTTGATAATCCCAACTGTGTAAAAGTGGTCGCAGATCGCCGGGGCCATGCCCTGTTATTCAGCCGCGCGCCGATTCCCTGGAAAGCGTCCGCCGCCGCAGATGGCAAGTTGGGTTGCAGGCATATAGGGATTTATGCGTATACCTGCGACTTCCTGAAAACCTATACGAACCTGCCTGTCTGCGAACTGGAGCAGAAAGAACGGCTGGAGCAGTTACGGGCGCTGTATCATGGTTTCCCGATCCACATGGAACGGGCAGTGGAGGAAACCGGACTGGAGATCAATACGCCTGAGGACCTGGAATTGGCGCAAAGCCGTTATGGTAAGGAATCCGCATACTAACCTGATTTATCCACAGATGACGCAGATTTACGCAGATGAATCTTATGTTCCAATATGATGTTTTTATTGAGTTTGCTCAAAAAGCTTCCAGTCTTATCTTCTGTTTCTGACGTATTAAGAATACACCGATTGGTTCTTTCTTGAATTCAATTGTGAGAAGTAACTTAATTTATATTCTTATAGATTTATCTGCGTAAATCTGCGTCATCTGCGGATAAGTTTTTTACCTGTTGCGGTAGGTGATCCTGCCTTTTGACAGGTCATATGGGGTCATTTCAACGGTGACCCGGTCTCCTGTGAGGATCCGTATATAGTTTTTGCGCATTTTCCCGGAAATATGGGCGGTGATGATATGGCCGCTGTCGAGTTCCACCCTGAACATGGTGTTCGGCAGGGTTTCGATTATCGTCCCTTCCATTTCAATTTGATCTTCTTTCGGCATGGTTCCTCGCTGTTGAAAAAAATGAATTATGCCTGATAAACGCCTCTTGTACCATAGCTCATGAACAGTAGTGTTTCAGGATGTTGATGAATACGTCCCGCGGCATCAAGCCGGCGCCCAGACTCTGCAGGTGCCTGGACTGGACCTGGCAGTCGATGATGCGAAATTGCCGCCTGTTGAGCATTTCCGCAAGGCTTACCAACGCTACCTTGGAGGCATCAGGCACGAGACTGAACATGGATTCGCCGAAAAATACCCTGCCGACGGCCACGCCGTAGAGGCCGCCCGCAAGGACCCCGTCGCGCCAGCATTCGGTTGAAATGCCATGTCCGAGCTTGTGCAGCCTGATATAGGCCGAGGCCATGTCGGGCGTTATCCAGGTATCCGTATCGCCGGCGCGCGGGGCCGCACAGTGCCGCACTACGTCAGCAAATGCCCGGTTGAAGGTCACCTTGAATTTATTCTTTTTCAGGGTCTTTGCCAGGCTGCGGCTGATCTTCACCTGGCCGGGGTCCAGTACGCAACGCGGGTCCGGCGACCACCAGAGGATGGGTTGCCCCTGGCTGTACCAGGGGAATATGCCGCGTTGATAAGCTTTGAGCAGGGTGCCCGGTTCGAGATTGCCGCCGATGGCCAGCAACCCGTCCGGATGGCGCAGAGCGGTGGAAACGTCAGGGAAGTCGTTGGCTATGACGTTATCTGCAACCCAGAAGAATTGGCCATTGGTTGGATGCCCTGTACCGGGTTGCGCCATAATCAGTTACGGGTAAGGAAATCCAGCAGCAACCGGTTCACGGCCGCGGGCTTTTCCAGCATAAACCAGTGTCCCGCATCTTCAATGCGTTCATAACGCCAGGGACCTGCTACGTTAATACCGGACTCCTGCATCTGCTGTTCCTTGAGAAACGGATCTGCGCTGCTCCAGATCCCCATGACCGGTATATCGATCAAGGGGTAATTGAGACCGGAGTGCAGGCCGCCCCAGGCCCGGGTATTGGCGCGATACCAGTTCAGGGCAGCGGTCAGGGCGCCCGGCCGGGACAAGTCCCTGATGAAGTGGTCCTGGTCGCCGCTGTGGCGGGTAAGCCGCTTGAAGAAGTCCCAGTCGTTTGCCGTGAGAGCCGTTTCCGCTATCCCGGTCTTGTTGAAGAAATCGAAATACCATGACGCCTCCCGCTGTGCTACGGTATCCCAGCCGGGATTGCCCGAAGAACCGACCGACATGACCACCAGTTGGCTGAAACGTTCCGGTATAAGTGCAGCCATGAACCACGCCAGTCCGGCGCCGAAATCATGGCCGACCAGCCTGGCCCGGTCGATGCCCAACTGGTCCATGATGCCGATGATATCCGCTGTAAGCGCCTGTATATCATAGTGCTCAACACCATCCGGCCGGCTGGCGCCGCCGAACCCGCGCTGGTCCGGGACAACGACCCGGTAACCGGCATCCGCCACCGCCTGTACCTGGTAGCGCCATACTTCCCGGGAATCCGGGAAGCCGTGCAGGAACACGACGGCCGGGCCTTCTCCGTACACGGTGACCGGGAACTCCAGGCCATTGACCGTCAGGGTGGTGGAATGCGCGGCCATGTCGAAGGGTTCTATTGCTTCCTGTTGCGGCGCGCAAGCCTGGCAGCACAGTAATAAAATAACTGCGCTGACAATGAATTTAGCGAAGTGAATAGTTCGAATCAGCATAAACCGCGTACGGCGCCAATGATTTGTATTGTAAATATGATACGCTAATATTTTCATTTGCCGAAGTATATAACAAGCATGCCCACTTGAACCTGTGCGGGATTGGTGAGTCTTACTGTATATCAAAATATTGTACGGGTCTGCAGAATGAAACGTCTGATCTACATCGCAATTGGCGCTGTTATTGCCCTGCTGGGCAACCACTATTTCATTACGTCCAGCAAGCCGGACCTGCAGCGTCTCTACATGCAGAGCATGGCAATAGAGGATCAACCACCGGTCGTTTTTGTCCACGGCATCCTCGGCAGCAAGCTGAAAGACAGGATGACCGGCAGGGAATTGTGGTTCGGTTCCTTATGGAAACTGCTCTTCGATGAACACGAAGACCTGGCCCTCGGGATTGACCCCGGCACGCTTGAGCCGATACCCGATGGGCTGACGGCTTTTGCCATTGCCGAGAACACGGCGGGCAAGGATTACTACGGCAGGATTTTACGCACCCTGGAGGGGCCGGGAGGTTATGTAAAAGCGCTGCCCGGACAGGAAATCCGGCCGGGGTCGAGGTATTTGTATACGTTTTATTACGACTGGCGCCTCGATAATGCCGTCAATGCGGCGCATCTTGCGGATTTCATCGAACAGATAAGACAGGATTTCGACAATCCCGATTTGAAAGTGGATATCGTCGCCCACAGCATGGGTGGTTTGATCGCCCGTTACTACATTCGTTACGGCCGCACAGATGTGCTGGGCAGTAATGACTTTCCGGTCAATATGTACGGCGCGGAAAGGGTCAGAAGGATTATTCTGCTGGGGACGCCCAGCCTGGGTTCGGTGGAAATCCTGAACGCGTTTATCGGCGGGATCAAGCTGGGTTTCTCAAGGATCAACACGGAAACCCTGGTGACCATGCCGAGTCTGTACCAGTTACTGCCTCATCCGATCAATAACTGGATCGTCACCAGCGAGGGCGCCCCGCTGGATCGTGACGTATTCGACGTGAACCTGTGGCGCCGGTTCCAATGGTCGATCTTTGCCGGCGATACCCGCCGGCGCATCCTGTCCAGGTACGCATCGGCCGCGCAAGGCGAGGCTTACCTGAAAACATTAGAGGCTTATTTTGAAAAGTCCCTGGAACGGGCCAGGCGTTTTGTCTGGTCGCTTACCGTGCCCTTGCCCGAAGGACACCCCGGGTTGATCGTTTTCGGAGGGGATTGCAGCCCGACACCGGCCCGGATACTGGTTGAGGAAGTCGACGGCATATCTGAAATACGCATGTATCCGGATGAGGTCACCATGCCGGAGCCGGGGGTGGATTACGACGCACTGCTGCTGGAGCCGGGGGATGCTTCCGTTACCAAGGCATCCCTGTTGGGCCGGAATACCATCGACCCCAGCGTGCGCCGTCATGAATACAGTTTTTTCCCGCTGCACCATGTGTTCCTGCTCTGTGAAGAGCACAACAGTCTGACCGGCAACGTCAGCTTCCAGAACAATTTACTGCATTCGCTGTTGTCGCTTGATGAATAGGTTTGCCTATGACCAATACAATTTCACCAATACCGGCTGGTAGAAAACGCGGGGATACGGCGCTGTTACTTACGGCGGTCAGCTTGCTCCTGTACCTGTGTAGCCTGGTACAGGCAGCGGAATCCAGCGCATTGCAGGATGAAGCAGCGCTGGACCCCGCCAATATCCTCTACCTGGAGCAGAACTGGGACGAGGAGGACCGGCAGTGGTTTTACCATCTGAACCAGGGATCCGGACTGGTATCCTACGACCTGTTTATCCGCCTGGAACAGCACGACAGCGAGGAGTTGCTGCGTGCTCCCCTGAACATGATGCGCTTCGGCTTCCTGCCCGGGGTGAAATCGGCGCAAAACCCTGATGCACTGGCCATTGGCCTGGCGCGGGACGGCGCTTACATGGGGCTGACCTGTGCGGCCTGCCACACCCAGCATATCCGCCACAAAGGCAAGCTGGTGCGTATCGACGGCGGCCAGGCGATGCTGGACCTGCCGCGGTTCCTGGAGCACCTGGAAAAATCGCTGTCGGCGACGATGAATGACGACGAAAAACTGGCCCGCCTGGGCACGCGGTTTCACGCTGCCGGACCTGATGAAGAGGAATTTCTGGAGTTGAAGAACCTGCTTGATACGGAGTACGCGCAGATAAGCGACAATAACCGCCGCAACCATAGCAGCGTCCCCTACGGTTATACCAGGCTGGACGCCTTCGGCGCGATCCTGAACAAGGGACTGGCGGCAACCGGCGTTGCAGACAATTTCAACGAACCGGATGCCCCCACCAGTTTCCCCTACCTGTGGGACACCCCGCAGCACGACTACGTCGAGTGGAACGGCTCCCAGTCGAACTCGGATATCGGCGCCCTGGCCAGAAATGTCGGTGAGGTCATCGGCGTCTTTGGCCGGGTCGAAACGACACCGGCGACCTGGCTGTATTTCTACGACGCGGGCTATCCTTCCTCGGTCCACGCGCGTAACCTGAGGGCCGTGGAAAAGAAAGTAAGCGAACTGCAATCCCCGCTATGGCCGGACTTTTTTCCAGCCATCGACCAGCAACAGGCGGGGCAGGGCAGGAGGTTATACGAGCGCTATTGCCTCAGTTGCCACCAGGATATCGACCGGACGGACCCGGGGCGGCAAATCAAGGTGAGAATGAGCAGCCTGGGCGAGATCGGGACCGATCCGGTAATGGCCGAAAACGTCCTGCAGATGCGGGGGGAAACCGGGATATTCGAAGGCAAACCGCGCTTTTATTTCGTCGGCTCGATAATGGGCGCCGAAGAACCTGCCCTGTTCGTGGCAAACAACCTGATGGGCGGGGTACTGAGGAACAACCCGCTACAGAGCCTGCTGGCGATCAGGGACGCCAAGGCGATGGGGCATCCCGATATGATCCACCCGCCCAAATACCTGGACGGAGAGATACTGGAAGCCGGCGAGGAAGTGTCCGACCGGGCATTGCTGGCGTACAAGGCCAGGCCGTTGAACGGCATCTGGGCAGGCGCGCCGTACCTGCACAACGGGTCGGTGCCGAACCTGTATGAACTGCTGCTGCCGGCCGCCGCGCGCAGCGAGACGTTTTACATCGGTTCCTGGGAATACGATCCGGTAAAGGTTGGCTACGTGGACCGGCCTGAGCCGGGCGCGTTCCTGCTGGACACCAGCCTGCCCGGCAACAGCAATGCCGGACACGAGTACGGTACCGGCGGGGATGGACTGGCGTCCCTGAGTGAAGCGGAAGTGTGGGCATTGCTGGAATATCTGAAGACCCTGTAGAGATTCTTTGCCACAGAGGACACAGAGATCACAGAGGGTGCTTCGTGCTATTCCCGTGCGCTGGCGACAAAATTTAAAAAATGACTAAAGATATAAAGTATCTCAGAGTTGTTTCCGTACTGGTTCTTGCCGCTGTGCTTGCGGCCTGCTCGGATGTTGATGTAAGCGAGGAGGTTTTGCGGGATGATGAGGTGGAGCAGGGCGAAGCCACCGAGGCATCTTTCCGGAAACTGGTAGAGGATTACCGGACCGCGTACGTGGCCAGGGGCGCCCATGCCAAGGCCCATGCCTGCCTGCGAGCCTATTTCGATGTATTGACCGATATCCGCAGCGACTATCGTTATGGCGTATTTGCCGAACCGGGCAGGCGTTACAAGACCTGGGTGCGCTTTTCCAACGGTCATTACGACCTGAATACAAGCCAGGATTATGAAAACGACGCCAGGGGCATGGCGCTCAAGCTGATGGAAATAACCGGGCAACCCCTGGAGCAGAGTGACGCCAACAATGTCACCCAGGATTTCCTGATGGCCAATGCTCCGGTCTTTTTCGTCAGGAATATGCCCGATTACAATTTTTTTGTCGCCAACCCGGAGAACCTGAATGCGTTTTTCTTCCCGGACCGCAATCCGTTCAACTGGCGTATCAGGGAACTGTTTGCGGGAAAACGCCTCCTCTCCCCACCGCCGGCCAGTATTCTGGACCCCGTGTACTACAGCATTACCCCGTACAAGCTGGGCCCCCGCAATATCAAATTCGCCGCACGCCCCTGTCAACAGCGAGGCAGCACTGCCCCGGTCGCGGAAGAGCACGGCGGAGCGGATTTCTTGCGCGAACAACTGCAGGAAGAACTGGGCGAAACGGCGGCATGCTACATCTTCCAGGTGCAGGAACAGCGAACCGACAAGGGCGGCATGTCCCTGGACGATGCGACCAGGGAATGGTCTGAACAGGACGCCCCGTTTGTCCCGTTGGCCACGATTACCATTCCGCAACAGGATTTCTCCGCTACGGAGCAGGCCCAATTCTGCGAGAACCTGTCATTTGCGCCGTGGCACGCCCTGCCTGAACACCGCCCGCTGGGACAGCTGAACCGGCTGAGAAGACACGCCTACCCGGCCTCATCCGGATACCGCCACGAACAGAACCAGGCGGACGTCCCGGACGCCCTGGCGTACTGGGAGTTAGGAATTACGAATTAAAAATTACGAATTAGGAATTACGAATTGGGAATTGGCGGAAGGTTGACGTGTCATTTCATTCGTAATTCCTAATTCCTGATTCCTAATTTTCCTTAAAAGGAAGGTGTGCTTCGAGGGCTTTGACGTAAGCATTCATTTGCGCGGATTCCTGTTCCAGGAAATTATCGACTGCAGCGCGGAAGCCGGTGTGCCGGATCCAGTGGCCCGACAGCGCCAGGAACGGTTCGAACCCCCGGTATAATTTATGCTCCCCCTGGACGCCTGCATCAACCCAGCTTAGCCGGTTTTCCAGGCAATACTCAATGGTCTGGTAGTAACAGAGTTCAAAATGCAGGTTGGCCAGGTACCTGTCGCAGCCCCAGTGCCTGCCGTACAAGGTGGTATCGCTCAGCATGGCAAAGGCGCCGGCGATGTACTCCTTGTCCTGTTTTGCCAGGATCAGCAGGGTATTTTCCGGCATGGCCGTACTCAGGTGGTGAAAGAACTCCAGTGTCAGGCGGGGACTGCCCCAGCGCCTGAGGAACGTACTGCAGTAAAACTCGTAGAATACGGCCCAGTGTTCTTCTGAAATATCCTCGCCGCGCAGGCGTAAAATCTCGACATTCTTCTCCTTGATCGTCCTGCGCTCCCGCTTTATCTGCTTGCGCCGCCTGGAAGTCAGTCCCTGCAGGAAGTGTTCAAAATCGTCATAGTTGCGGTTGTGCCAGTGGAACTGGCAGGTCTTGCGCATTAACAGGCCGCCGTCCGCCATAACCTGCTGGTCATCCTGCCCGGTGAACAGGCAGTGGAATGAAGACAATTGCGCCCGGTCGGCCAGTTCCGTCACCGTTTTAATGATTAACGTCCTGATCTCCCGGTCCATGCCTGACGACGGGTTTACGAGAATGCGCGGGCCGCACACGGGGGTGAAGGGGATGGCGGATACCAGCTTGGGATAATACTTGCCGCCGGCCCTTTCATAGGCGTCGGCCCAGGCCCAGTCGAATACGAATTCACCGTGAGAGTCATCCCTGATATACAGGGGCATCGCCCCCAGCAGGCTGTCTCCGCCTGTTACCAGCAGGTGGCAGGGTGTCCACCCGTGCCCTTCCAGGCACCCGAAGCGTTCCAGGCCGTTCAGGAAATCATATTTTAAAAACGGGTTGCCGTTGCCGCCCAGCTGATCCCAATCCGCTTTGGCAACCTGGTTCAGGCTGTTTGTCTGTTTGACGGTAACTTCCATGGATACTGCAGGAGTCCCCGTTAGCGGATGGAGACTATTGCGCTACTCTCCACCCTTGGTGTACAGCGGGAAGGGCATGATGTTTTTTCCCGTATCGTCGTATTCCGTTATCTTGGCGGTGCCCTGCTTGTCCATTTCATCAATCCGGACGACGGAATGCATGGGAATGTAAGTGCGGGTGACGTGATTGAACTCGGATTTCAGGTTCTCTTCCGTGGGATCGACCACCAGCGCATTTTTTCCTCCGAACACCAGGTTTTCGATCTCGACAAAACCGAACATCGTCCCCTGATGGACATTACGGGCATAGATCTCGTAGATCTTGCCCTGGTTATGAAATATTACTTTGTAGATCGGTTTTTTCGACATGGTTCCTTAACCGGAAAGTGCGCAAAGACCCGATTCTATCATAGATTAATTATTGTTGAATTCGGCATGGAACAGTTTGGCCGTCGATGAGAAGAATTTATCCATAAAAGATTTCTTGCGCGCAAACCTGATCTCGTAAATATCGGCGGATGCCGCTGCATCACTCAGGTAGTCGTCACTGGTCTGCAGCGCATCCACGAGGCCCCGTTCCAGGGCTTTTTGGCCCAACCAGTGTTCTCCCGTGGCGATCTCTTCCACGTCGACCTGCTCGCGGTTTTCCCGCACGAACTGTTTGAACAGTTCGTGGGTTTCTTCAAGCTCCTCGCGTAATTTTTCCCGGTCTGCTTCCGTGTTCTCGCCGAACAGGGACAAGGTGCGTTTGTATTTGCCCGCGGAGATTTGCTCAAAATCAATATCGTGTTTTTTCAGCAGCTTATGAAAATTGGGTACCTGTGCCAGCACCCCGATAGAACCGATGATCGCAAACGGAGCGGCGATTATCCTGTCGGCGACACAGGCCATCATATAGCCGCCGCTGGCTGCGACCTTGTCGACGGCCACCGTCAGCGTGACGTTTTTATCCCGTATCCTCTGCAACTGGGATGCGCCCAGCCCGTAACCATGCACCGTGCCGCCACCGCTTTCCAGGATCACCAGGACCTCGTCCGTAGCGGCGGCAGTCGTCAGGATGGCGGAAACCTCTTCCCTCAAGGAGGCGACCTCATTCGCCCTTATGTCGCCTTTGAAATTGATCACAAAAATACGTTTTTTGTCATCCGCGTCCGATTTTTCCGCCTTTTTCCGTTTCTCCTTATGTTCTTTTTCAGATTTTTTATAACTTCCCTTCGGCAGCGTTGCTGCTTCCAGCAGCAGTTTCGCATGGTCAAACTTGTCGTTGACGTGTTTGACTTCCAGGTGTCCATCTTCAGCGACCCGGCTGCGCATCTTCAGCATGACGAAAACGAAGGCGGCGGCAGCAACAACTACGACGACACTTCCGAATTTGACCAGGAACAATCCATACTCATAAATAAAATCCAGCCACATTGATTAAGTTTCTCTTGAACAATTGTTGACAAAGGTGTGAATTATACCCCGAATACGGATATATTCTCCGGTTGGTACAAGTTTCAGGATTTCAGGTACAGAAATGTCCAAGGTTAAACCGTTAACGCGCTCACTGCCTTTTCTGCGGCCCTACGGCGGCAGGCTTCTGTTCGCGTTTGCCTGTCTGACCATCGCCGCGCTGGCTGCGCTGGCGATGCCGGTCTCCATCCGGTTAGTGGTTGACCACGGTTTTTCCGGCGAAAATGTCCAGACTCTCGACATCTATTTCATCGCGCTGCTGGTTTTGTCGCTGATCTACGCGTTGTCCTCGTCATTACGCTACTACACGGTGATGTGGATCGGCGAACGGGTAGTCGCGGATATCCGCTCCGCCGTCTACGAACACGTCATCAAGATGGACCCGGCATTCTTTGAGGTCACAAAGTCCGGCGAGGTCCTCTCCAGGCTGACCACCGACACCACCCTGGTCCAGTCCGTTGTCGGGGCCGGCGTCTCTATCGCTTTGCGCAGTTCATTCATAGTGGCAGGCAGCCTGATCATGTTGTTTGTCACCAGTTCCCGGCTCAGCATGCTGTTGTTCGGTTTATTGCCGTTAGTCGTGTTACCCGTATGGTTCTACGGAAAGAAGGTAAGAAAACTGTCCCGTGAAACGCAGGACCGGGTGGCCGATTCCAGCGGGATTGCCGGGGAAGTGCTGAATGCAATACACATCGTCCAGGCATTTACCATGGAATCGCTGCAAAGCCGCCGTTTCAGCGACGCCGTGGAACGTTCCTTCCAGGCGGCGCGGCAGCGTCTTTCCGTTGGCGCGCTGCTGTCCGGCCTGATTGTTCTGACCGCGTTCAGCGCCATCGTCATCGTGTTGTGGACCGGCGCCCGTTTCGTCATAGACGGCAGTATCTCCGCCGGCACGCTGGTACAGTTCCTGTTTTACGCGACGCTGGTCGCGGGCAGCACATCGGCGCTGGGGGAGGTCTGGAGCGATGTACAGCGGGCTGCGGGAGCCATGGAAAGATTGATGGGCATCCTTGATCAGAGGCCTGCCATCACCAGTTCCGGCGAAACCAGGCCGTTTCCCGCGGCAGGCAAAAATCACCTGGTCCTGGAAAATGTCGGTTTCAGTTACCCCAGCCGTCCCGGGCAACTTGCCCTGGACGGATTTTCACTGGACATCACCCCCGGCGAGACACTTGCGCTGGTAGGGCCTTCCGGCGCCGGAAAAAGCACTGTCTTCCAGTTGTTGCTGCGGTTTTATGATCCCCGTTCCGGTTCCATCCGGCTGGATGACGTTGATATTCGCGTTGCGGACCTGGGCAAGCTGAGGAAGCGGATTGGCATTGTGCCCCAGCAAACGGTGTTATTTGCCGGCAGCGTGATGGAAAATATCCGCTTCGGCAATCCGCAGGCAACGGATGAAGAGGTCGTCATTGCGGCCAAGGCCGCCCATGCCGACCAGTTCATCGGGCAACTCCCCCGTGGCTACCAGGCCCTCCTGGGCGAGAAGGGCGCCCGCTTGTCCGGCGGCCAGCAACAGCGTATCGCCATCGCCAGGGCCGTATTGAAAGACCCGCCCATATTACTGCTTGACGAAGCAACCAGTTCGCTGGATGCCGAAAGCGAGAGCCTGCTGCAACAGGCATTGCAGGAGCTGATGGTAAAGCGGACGGTGATCGTCATTGCCCACCGCCTGGCCACCGTAAAAAAGGTGGACAGGATCATCGTGATGGACAAGGGCAGGATGGTGGACAGCGGCACCCATGACAGCCTGACGGCCAAGGAAGGGATCTATGCGCGCCTGGCTGAACTTCAGTTTGACTGAAAATCGATCAAGTCTGACCCCATTGATTTTCCATTTCAAATAGTAAGATAACAATAATCGGAGGATGCATTATGGCCGGAGTTAACCTGCAACAGCCAAGGTACGGCAGGAAAATTATGCCGTTGTTCCTGATGAGCCTGGTCGCGCTGGCGTCACACGGAGCAGATGGGCCGGCGAGCCCATGCCACCAGTTCTACCCCAATGTCCCCGGTGAGACGTTGCTTGATAACGATACTGTCGTGGTGCAGAGATTTATCATTCCGCCCGGACAATGGGAAGGTGTCCACGCACATCCGCCGAATCAGCTATATATCCATGTCAAGGGTGGTGAGTGGACGGTTCGTTTTGGAGATAAAACCGAGACTTCGGTATCGCCTGATGGTGAGGTTGGCTGGAGCGACCAAGGGCTTGGACTGGACGCGGACCACGAGTCCCGGAATTCCGGTGACGAACCGATCGATCTGATCTGGGTCGCGGTAAAACCGGGGTGCATGGCCGGCCCATGAGGAGGTATCAGGAATTGCCGGAGTCGTTCCGGTAAGATCAATCGAGTCTGACCCCATTGATTATTCCACGTAGGGGATGAACCGGCCCAGGATGATGACACCGAGCCAGAACAGTAGCGACAGTGTGGAAACCGTCTTGATGTCTGTTCCTGCCTCTCCACCTGCTGTCTGCACTGAATTTCCGCGTACTGCCAGGGCAAAATACAACGCGTTCAACCCGGCCAGCAGGATAAACAGCAGCTTTATCCGGAAGGCAATGTTGGGGTAATAACGGAACGGGTCGCTGAAAAAAAACATGATGCCGGTCACCAGGTTGATACTGAAACCGGCCAGGGACAACCGTAAAAATTTGTATACCGCTTCAACCGGGAAGCCGCGGACAACGCCCAGCAACCTGCAATCCACGACCAGCAACGAGCCGATGAGCAGCGACAGCCCCATGAAATGCAGGATCTCGGCCATGGGGAACAGCCACACGGTGTCACGCATCAACTGGCCCAGTGCAGAGGTCTCAATTCGTAACAGGATATCATACATACGCTTTTACCCCGTTGGCACAAACCTGTCAGGAACACATTTGGACGTCCGAAGGATGCCCGCAGGGTGTGTGCCAGGGAAGTCACACATCAAATTCGATATACGCGATCAGGCGGCCCGCAATAATCGCGCCGGTCCAGAACGCGATCGAAAATCCCGCGATCAGCTTCGCCCTGGCGGGCATCCCGGGCGGGACTGCCGGCACGGAAGCGGCTTTACGCAGTTCCCGTACAACCAGCCAGACCGACACAGCCCCGAGGCTGATGAGTGAAATCTTTATCCAGAACACAGGGTGATAAAAAAACCTGACGGGGTCGCCCGTGAACAGCGCCAGGCCGGTCAGGGCATTCAAGGCAAGGCCTGCCCAGGCGATGACGGACAACCTGGAAAGAAGGGTAAAGGGCACATTGCGGGCAAACCCGAGAATGCGGAGGTTGATCATAACGACCGTGCCGGCAACGGCCGCCATGCCCACGGCATGACACGCCAGGATAATCGGATAACCCCAGATGGACCCGGCCACCCAGGTTCCCAGTGCGCTGTCCTGCAGCCAGATTAAAAAATGCACGGTATTCCTTACAGCCAAAATTTTTCACCAGCAGAGCAAAACAATTCGTCCATGTTGCAGATCCCGGCCACGCCAGGCATCCGCCGCAGGTTGCCGCGGAACGAAAAGAATGCTTGATCTACCTGGCGTAGTAAGTCCCCGCCAATGGCATGTTATCGTCCCAGGGTTAGTCCAGCTATTGCACCGGATTTCTTATTATTGATTTAATGTACTTGTTGACGCAGGCATCCTGCCGACAAAATTGGGGGTATCATATCAACAAAATCACCCGCGCGTACGACAAAGTGAATCCGAATCACCGGGTACTCATGCTTTGAGTAGTTTCGATCATTTCTGGCAACAGGCAGTGGACTTGATCTGGGGGCTGCCCCTGGTCCTCATGGTTGTTGCCGCGGCGTCGTATTTCGCTTATCTAAGCCGCTTGCTGCCGTTCCTGCGCCTGGGTCATACTCTCGACCTGCTGCAGGGCAGGTTCAGCGACCCCGACGACCCCGGAGAAATCCCGCATTTCCAGGCATTGTCGTCGGCATTATCCGGCACTATCGGCATGGGCAATATCGCGGGGGTGGCCATTGCCATCAGCATGGGCGGGCCGGGCGCCATTTTCTGGATGTGGGTGGCAGGTCTGCTCGGCATGTGTACCAAGTTCTTCACCTGCACACTCGCTTGCATGTACCGGAAACAGGATGAAGACGGCATCGCACAGGGCGGCCCCATGTATTTTATCGAAATGGGACTGGGCCCGGGTTTCAAACCGCTTGCCCTGATGTTTGCGGTTTGCGGCATGGTGGGTTGTTTACCCCTGTTCCAGGCTAACCAGCTTGCCGGCCTGTTGCAGGCCGAATGGGAGGTTGATCGAACGGTTACCGGCCTTATTGCAACAGTTTTTGTGGGGGTCGTGATCCTGGGTGGCATCAAACGGGTTGGCGTGGCGACGTCGCGACTGGTGCCGGGCATGTTCATCCTTTATTTCTTCTCAAGCATACTGGTGGTCGTCGCCCATTACGAGGTAATCCCCGCCTTGTTTGCCGATATATTCCGGTCGGCATTCGGCGGCCAGGCAATCCTGGGCGGAGCGGCAGGACTCACATTCAAGGAGGTGCTGGTGACCGGGATCAAGCGCGCGGTTTTTTCCAACGAGGCGGGAGTCGGAACCGAAGCCATGGCCCATGGCGCGGCGCAGACCAGGGAACCGGTCCGTGAAGGACTGGTCGCCATGCTGGGCCCGTTTATCGACACGATAATTGTCTGTACCCTCACTGCGCTGGTGATACTCAGTGCCGACGTTACACCCTCCGGCAACGGCGTTGCGATGACGGCCGATGCCTTTGAACAGACCATGCCTTACCTGGGCAGTGTTATTCTCCTGGTCACTTTTTCACTGTTCGCCGTTTCCACCATGATCACGTATTCCTATTACACGGTGAAATGTGCGCGCTACCTGTTCGGCAAACGGGCAGGGAACCAGTATGTATACGTTTACCTGCTGCTGATCCCTGTTGCCGCGAACTGGAGCCAGGCTACCGCGGTAAATATCATCGATACGGCCTTTGCGTTGATGGTTATTCCGACACTTACGGCAACAATATTGCTGGCGCCAAAGGTCGTGGAAGAAATGCGGCGTTATTTCAGAGAACTGGGATGACTGGCGAGATCCTGAAGGCATTCATATCCGTAATTCTGAGCGCTTCCTGATTCATCAACTCTGGCTCGTATATAACCTCAATATGTTACGATCCCGCCAGGTAAGCTATGATGATATGCATTATTCTTGTATTTCTGCGGTATCACCCATATATTGCCCTTCATCCGGAGAGATGGCCGAGTGGCTTAAGGCGCACGCCTGGAAAGTGTGTATACGTTAATAGCGTATCGAGGGTTCGAATCCCTCTCTCTCCGCCAATTGACTTTCCGTGCCTGTCCATGACATTCCGTAGAATTACATAACTGCTTTGTTATATAAAGGTTTTTTATGTAAGTAGTGCTTGACAAGTCCACGTCATTCTCTATACCGCCAATTTATAAATGTGGAATTTTCGTTGGTAACAGGTAGAGAGACATGACAAAAAAATGACGTATGCAGAAGCGAAAGCGCTCAAGAGGCCGGGCTTTTATTCTCTGGGCGACACGTTGTATTTGCGCATTGGAAACGGGGCGGGGAAAAGCTGGGTCCAACGGCTGACCATCCACGGCAAGCGCCATGATATCGGCCTCGGCAGTTTCAAGCTGGTGACCCTGGCCGAAGCCCGTGACAGGGCGTTTGAGAACCGCAAGGCCGCCCGTATTCATTGAGACGATCTCTTGCCGACTTGTGTTTACCCTTTCTGAGGGACGTATAATAGGCGATGAAATCACACCTGATAGTGTTATGGTGCTTCAATGTGTCACGAATTCTAGAGACATCGTCCTTAACGTCTGAGCTACTTATCGAATTCTATGAGAGCAATTCAACTAATAAGTCATGGTGATCTAGACAGGTTAATCATTGTTGACGACGTCCCGAAACCGGTACCCGGCAAGGATGAAGTGTTAATCAAAGTAGGTGCGTGTGCGATAAATAATACCGATATCTGGACCAGACAGGGAGCTTACGGCTCATCGCTGGAAGATGATGCAACCACTGGTTGGCAGCGCAAGGTGTTTCAATTTCCACGTATTCAAGGAGTAGATATTGCCGGCCGGATTGAAGCCGTCGGATCTGATACACCTGATACCCGTATAGGTCAACGCGTGCTCGTCAACCCCTGCATTTATGGTGAGCAAAGTGACAGAAGGATAGCGATCCTTATCGGTAGCGAAAGGGACGGCGGATTTGCCGAGTATTGTACTGTTCCCTCAGATAATGCGGTACACATCAACAGTGATTACAGTGATGTAGAGCTTGCGAGTTTCCCCTGTGCTTATGGAACGGCTTTATCAATGCTGAATAAAGCATCAGTATCAGCGAACGATACACTGATAATTACCGGTGCTTCAGGTGGTGTCGGAAGTGCTTTGATACAACTTGCCAAATTGCGCGGGGTTACAATCATTTCAATCGTGAGCGCCGGAAAAGAAGAAACCGCAAAAGAATTAGGCTCTGACTATGTCATAAACCGTACGGATAACTTTGAAAGCCAACTTGATTGCTTAGGCAGGGTACACCGTATCACCGTCATTGCAGACGTTGTGGGCGGCCACATGTTTCCCCAATTACTTGATTTATTGGCTTTTGGTGGTACCTACATCACTTCAGGAGCAATTGCAGGTCCGGTTGTCGACCTTGATTTGCGCACAATTTATCTTAATGAACTGACATTATTTGGTGCGACGGCATTCTCGCATGACGAATTTCTAAGTTTGGTTGCTTACATAGAAAATGAAAAAATTAAACCTGTCATTGCAAAAACGTATCCGTTAGAAGAAATTCACCTGGCTCAAAAGGATTTTATGGATAAGAAGTTTTTTGGGAAGCTTGTCCTGATTCCTTGATACTATAATTTTTGCAGA
>MKWU01004105.1_pt1 | contig 17775 bp, 16 predicted proteins | sample 809101 | NCBI WGS metagenome assembly MKWU01 (sample SAMN05860141, study PRJNA318959) | sponge metagenome | host: Aplysina aerophoba | place: Slovenia: Piran, Adriatic Sea, Gulf of Piran | collected 2013-05-07
GGAAATCCTCGACCTCTTCGACAAGATGGCGCTCCAGGGCGACGAGCCGGCCGGCCTCTGCGCCACGGCCTTGGTGACCAACGCCTACCTCTACACCGGCGACGAGAAGTACAAGAAGTGGGTCCTCGACTACGTCGGCGGCTGGGTAGAGCGCATCCGTGCGAACGATGGGGTCATTCCCGACAACGTCGGGCCCACCGGCAAGATCGGCGAACACCGCGACGGCCAGTGGTGGGGGGGATTGCACGGCTGGAGCAGCAGTGAGAGCGCCGCGGACCGACTCTTTCTCGGTCTCATCGTTGGGGCCCAGTGCGCCCATCTGCTCAGCGGCGACGACTACTACCTCGAAGTGCTGCGCTCGCAGATCGTCGCCCTCCTCGACCGCGGCAAGACCGAGCGTGGCGAGTTAGTGGTGCCGAAGAGCCACGGACCCGACGGCTGGACCGGCTACGCCGAGTTCACCATCCGCGGCGGCCCCACCCATCTGGTCAACCTGTGGCACGAGTCCATGTCACAGGGCGACTACGAGCTCGTCACCCGGGTGCGGGACGGCGGTGGCACCGACTGGAACGAGCTCCCGTCCATCGGCGACCGCGGCGGTGCCCGCACCGAATTCGCCCGCTTCCAGTATTACGACGGCAAGAACCCGGACTGGCCGGTGCAATGTTTGCAGGCCGACTACCAACAGGTCGCCGATTTCCTCGAGGGTATGATGCGCGACACTCGCACCGTCCAGCAGATCATCGCCGACAACGCTTGGCCGCCAAATCCCGTGATCGTCAAGGGTCTCGTACAGACGACCATGGGCTGCCCCGGTCAGCTCTACAACGGGGGAATACTGCGCGCGACCGTGCGTTACTTCGACGCCGACGCCATCCGCTCCGGCCTGCCGCCGGACGTGGCCGCCCTCGTCGATGAGCTCTCCGCCAATGGATGCGGAATCCAGCTAGTGAACACCAGCCACAGGGAGTGCAGGAACCTCATCGTCCAGTCCGGTGCCTTCGGCGAGCATTCCTTTACGGAAGTAGAGTTCACGGGGACCGATTACAGCAGCGACGACCTCAACCCCAATACCCGCGTGCGTTCGAGCAAGACCGCGACCGCCAATACCATTCAGGTCAACGGCAAGCACTTCACCGTGACCTTGCCGCCGATGACGTCCGTGCGCCTATCCTGCGGCCTGAGACGATTTGTAAACGACCCTAGCTACGCCTTTCCCTGGCACGGCGGCGAGGTTCCGGTCGAGTAGGTGGTTGGGGTCCGGCCTAGCCGCGAGTCGCGTTGACTTTGCGCAGGATAGGCCCTAATATTTTTAAATGCTTGCACCGCTTGGCGATGTGCCCATAGCTCAGTTGGATAGAGCATCTGCCTTCTAAGCAGACGGTCGTAGGTTCGAGTCCTACTGGGCACGCCATGCAGCCCTCAAGACATAGTGGTGGATGTAGCTCAGTTGGTTAGAGCGCCAGGTTGTGGCCCTGGAGGGCGCGGGTTCAACTCCCGTCATCCACCCCATCTTTTGATCTCGTCTTTGTCCATGCCGTCGCCCGACGCACAGTTTCAGCGGGGATAGTGTGATGGAAATATCATTACAAACGGAAGCGCCCCCACTTCGTCGCGATGGAGCAGGTGCGCTCCGAGTTAGTTCTTCTCGTGTGTTACTAGAATTGGTACTGCGTGCCTTCCAAGATGGGGCTACACCAGAGGCGATAGCACAGCGCTACCCTGCAGTGACCTTAGCCGATATTTACGCCGTTATTGCTTACTACTTGCGCCATCGAGAAGATATGCATACCTATCTCGCTGAACGCGAGCAGCGGGCAGGCGATGTACGCCAAAAAGTCGACAGCCAACAAGGCAACCTTGGGGATATCCGAGAACGTTTGCTCGCTCGTCAACACCGTGCCTGAGAACCAGGCATGGTACGTTTTCTGAGCGACGAGAACTTTAACGCGGATATAGTTCGCGGGCTTTTGCTGCATCATCCCGATATGGATCTGCGTCTCATTCAGGAGGTTGGGTTGGAAGGTGTTGATGACCCAACTATTTTATAATGGGCGGTCGCCAACAATCGCGTTCTTTTAACGCACGATCGAGCGACCATGCCCGAGTTTGCCTACGCCCGAGTTGCCGCTGAGCTACCGATGTCCGGCGTTTTTGTCGTACATGACCGCATGTCAATCCGACAAGCTATCGAGGAACTGCTTTTGATTGAGTCCTGCAGCGAACAAGAGGAGTGGGCTGGCTTAGTGATATATCTACCATTGTAGAGAATGTTATAGTATCTCGTCCAATTCTTGTTTAATAGGGATGATATCCTCTCCATTGGCATCCTACATAAAAAAGAGTGCACAGCCAGCCTTGTCCGGTCCCGCCAAAATCATTACGTGCGATCAGTTGCTCGCCGTCCGCAGCCAATTGAAAAAAGCTCGGCAGACTTTCGTCTTTACCAATGGATGCTTTGACCTGCTGCATCGCGGTCACGTCGAGTACTTGTGCGCGGCGCGTGCCTTGGGCGATTGCCTTGCAGTGGGGTTAAACGACGACGACGGGGTCCGCGCCCTCAAGGGACGGGGCCGGCCCCTGTGCCCGCAAGGCGACCGCGCTGCCGTGCTAGCGGCCTTAGAATGCGTTTCGCATGTGTGTATTTTCTCTGGTGAAAGCGTCGGGAGCCTCGTGGCCGCGCTCGCGCCTGATGTCTTGGTCAAGGGGGGCGATTACGCCCCGGCCGCCATCGTCGGCCGCGAACACGTCGAAGCGCACGGCGGCCAAGTGCGTGCGCTGCCGCTGTGGCCGGGCACTTCCACCACCCAATTAGTCGAGCGCATCAAGGCGCTACCCAGCGCGTGACGAGATTTGGTTTGGGAGGGGGATTATGCTATATTCGTCAAAGATGGTTCATTTGTGATTCCAATAAAAAATGCAATGAAAAGCGCTAAAAGCGCGTTGGTGTTGGCCTTGGGCCTTGGAGCTTGTGCTGCGCCGCCGCAAATCGAACAACCCCCCGTCCAGTGGGAAGATGCCCAGCCAGAAAAAAAAAGCGAGGCCCTCCAAGTCCTCGAACGCGCCGTTGCGGCCGCTTACGAGCGCGAGCAGGCCATGGCCGAGCGCATGCGTCAGCTAGAGACATCCAACGCCCAGTTGCGGCAGGCACTCAGAACTCTCCAAAGCCAGAGCCGCGTCCTGAGTGCGCGGCTGGATTCTTTACCCCGTCGCGCGATGCCGCCGCGCGTCGCCGCTAACACCAGCGTCCGCAAGGCACAAACTGATACGACGGCTAACGCCAGCAGCAGCGATGCGTTCAATATGTATCAAGGAGCGCTTGCCTACTATCGCCAAGAGCAATACGAGCGCGCCTTGGTCGAGTTTGACCGCTTGCTACAGAAAGCCCCCATGAGCGAATGGTCCGACAACGCCCAGTACTGGAAGGGCGAGTGCTATTACGGACTGCGCAAATACCAGCAGGCGCTCATCGAATTCACCAAAGTGTTTGCCTTCAGCAATACGGGTAAGGCCGACGACGCCCAGCTAAAAATTGCCCGCTGCCACATCGCTTTGGACGAGCGCGACCGGGCGCTTGCGGCCCTGCACAAGCTGATTAACGAATATCCAGATAGCGAATACGTGCCCACTGCCCGCGACAAGATAAAGCAACTCGGTGGTTGATGAGAACGATCTTGCTCCGAACCTGTTATCGCCTTTTGGCCGCGCTGATGCTCTGTGCCACCGCGTCGGTTGCCGTTCCTTTTCCCACCAATATGGACTTGTTGGTCGAGACCGTGGCGAGTGCTGTCGATGAGAGTTTGGCGCGTATTGAGATGCCGACCGACGCTGCGACGGCCCCTTTGTTGGTCGTGGCGCAGAGCAAGCACGACGCCAATTGGATGGTCGAGCACCTACTGGCCAATCGGCTGCTAGCGCGCGGCTTTAGCGTGACCTTGGATTCGACGGCAGTCCAACCTGCGAGTATGCGCCTGTCCTACCGGGTGCTCGACCTCGGCGTCTCCGCGCATTCGGGATTGCACGGCAGCAAAGTCAGCCGCCAGGGCCGGGTAACGCTCGCCCTGCGCTTGAGCGATGAGCGCGACGATGTGGTCCACTGGCAGGATGAAATCACCCGCACGCAGCGCGACCGGATTCCCAAAAAGCAGTTAGAAGTGCTTCAGCACGATCAGTTCAAATTCGCCAAGACCGAATTAGAGGAACAAACGTGGAGCAAATTTGTCGAACCTGTGATCGTATCCACCGTACTCGGTGGGCTTATTTATTTGTTCTTCTCTAATCGTTAGCTAGCTATGAAATACCTCGCTTTCCCGCTCGTCTTGTTCATCGCCGCTTGTGCCAGCACGCCGCCCGAGAAACTCCAAGGCGCGGATTACTACTTTGAAAAAGGCCAAAAGGCCATGGAGAAAGACCGCTGCCTAGAGGCCTCCGAGCACTTCAAGCGCTTAGTCAGTAACTTTCCTGGCTCGCATCGGGTCGCCGAGGCGCAGTTCCTCCTCGCCGAAGCGTACTTTTGCAATCGCGATTGGGTCAACGCCGCCTTTGAGTATCAGCGCATCGTCGATATTTACCCGTCTAGCGAGTGGGCGATTGAGGCGCAGTTCAAGGTAGGCGAGTCGTACTTCAAGCAATTGCGCCGCCCGGAGCTGGACCAGAAGGAGACCTTTGAGGCCCTGACGGCCTTCCGCAACTTCATCGAAGACAATCTCGACTCGCCCTTGGTTGAACAGGCGCACCAGCGCATCGTCGAGTGCCGAAGCCGCTTGGCCCAAAAGCAGTACCTAAGTGGCCGCTTGTACCACAAACAGGGCCATCTCGACGCGGCCAAAATGATCTACGAGGACGTGCTGCGCGAGTACCCGGACGTCGGCGAGTGGTATTACACCACTCTCTTCCGCATGGGCGAAATCGCCCGCGCCCAAGGCGATGTGGATCTGGCGGTGCGCTATTGGAAGGAAGTGCTGCAAGACAGCGGCAACCCGGAGTTGGTGGAGGACGTGCAAAAGCACCTGTCCGGGCTGAGCCAATCGCCGGGCTGAAGATGCGGCGCATCGGCGTCATCGGCGGCACCTTTGACCCCATCCACCACGGCCACCTGCTCTTGGCCCGCTTTGCCTTAGAGCAAATTCCCCTCGACGAAGTGCTCTTCATTCCGGCGGCCGACCCGCCGCTCAAGCAGGGCGCGCACGCGCCGGCCGAGGAGCGCTGGACCATGGTCGAACTGGCCGTGGCTGGCTGCGCCGACTTTGCGGCCTCGCGCTTAGAGCTAGACCGCCCGGGCAAGTCCTATACCGTTGAAACCCTGCGCCTGCTGCACCAGCTTTATCCCCATGCCGCGCTATTTTTTATTATCGGCGCGGACAACATCGGCCAGCTAGACGAGTGGCACGATCTCAGAGGTATTTTTGCCCAGTGTACGGTGGTGGTGGGAGCGCGCTCAGGCGAGGTGGCGGGCGACCCGAAGTTGCTGGTGCGCTTGCGCTTCATAGATACCCCGCTCATTGAACTGTCCTCGACCGCGATTAGGTCGCGCCGGTCCGCTGGCCTGCCGATCCGCTACATGGTGCCCGAAGCGGTCGAGGATCACATACTTGCGAAAGGATTGTACGCCGCTCCGTGTTCATGACGCATCTAGAATGTTCCCGTACGGGCGCGCGTTACGACGCCGACGTGTTGCAGAACCTGTCGGAGGTCGGTGCGCCTCTGCTCGCCCGCTACGACTTGGACCGGGCCGGACGCGCGCTGACCCGCGCCGCGCTCAGCACCCGCCCGCCGACGATGTGGCGCTATCGGGAAGTCATGCCCATCCGCACGCCCGAGGAAATCGTTTCCCTCGGCGAGGGTTTCACCCCGCTGCTCCGCCCGGAGCGCTTGGGTTGCTGGACGGGCTTTTCCCAACTCTACATCAAAGACGAGTCGCCCAATCCCACCGGTTCCTTCAAGGCGCGCGGCCTCTCGGCTGCCGTCACCTGCGCCCGTGCGCGCGGCGCGCAAAAGCTGGCCATCCCCACCGCGGGCAATGCCGGTGGTGCGATGGCGGCCTACGCAGCCGCCTGTGGCCTGCCGGCGATTGTCTTTATGCCCCGCGATACGCCGCAGGCCTTTGTCGCCGAGTGTCGGTCCTGTGGCGCTGAGGTCGAGCTGGTTGACGGGCTAATCAGCGATTGCGGTCGCATCGTCGGCGAGCGCAAGGAAGCCGAGGGGTGGTTTGAGGTATCGACGCTCAAGGAGCCGTACCGCATCGAGGGCAAGAAGACCTTGGGCTACGAGCTGGCCGAGCAGATGGATTGGTCCCTGCCCGACGTGGCGATATATCCCACGGGTGGGGGCACGGGGCTGATCGGGATGTGGAAGGCATTTGCCGAGATGGAGCAACTCGGCTGGATTGGCGAGCACCGGCCGCGGATGATCTCGGTGCAGGCCGAAGGCTGTGCGCCGATTGTCCGAGCCTTTGCTCGCGGCGATGAATCCGCCCAGGCGTGGGAAGGTGCCCACACGGTAGCCTCCGGTCTGCGCGTCCCCAGTGCGGTCGGCGACTTTCTGATGTTGCAGGTGTTGCGGGAAAGCGGCGGCACTGCCATTGCCGTCGGCGACGAGGAATTGATTGCGCATTCGCACTACATGGCGGCGCACGTGGGCATTTTCCCCGCGCCCGAAGGCGGGGCAACGCTAGCGGCTCTGATCAAGCTCAAGGAGCAGGGACTTGTGGGAACGGACGAGCGCGTGGTGCTCTTCAATACGGGGTCGGGTTACAAGTACTTGGAGGCTTTGTCCGAGGGGCTCGCGCCTTGACGAGAATGGGGGCGGCGTCTATGTTATAGCCCTGCATTGCGGCCCCAATACTGGGGCCGGACAGTTGGCTATGCGCCCATAGCTCAATTGGATAGAGCACCTGACTACGGATCAGGAGGTTTGGGGTTCGAATCCCTATGGGCGCGCCATTAAAAACAACGGGTTACGTCAAAAGGCGTAGCCCGTTTTGCTTTGGCGAGAAAGGGAGACTAGTCATGGCGAATATACCTGTCGGATTAATCGGCTGCGGCGGCCGCGGTCGCGGCCACGTACGCGCCCTGCACGCGCTGGCGGACGTCGAGTTGGTCGCCGTCTGCGATCCGGTTGCGGCAAGCCGCGAACAGGTGGGCGACGAGTGGGGCGTCGAGCGCCGCTACGCAGATACTGAAGCCATGCTTGAAGCCGAGGAATTGGCCGCCGCAATCGTCGCTACCCCGGCTCATCTCAACGCCGAGGCAACTCTGCCGTGCTTGGAGCGGGGCATCGACACCCTGTTGGAGAAGCCGCCGGGGATGAGCTTGAACCAGACCCGCGCCCTTAAAGAGGCCGCTGAGGCCAGCGGTGCCCGGGGCATGGTCGGCTGGAATCGCCGCTTTGATCCGCTGGTCCTGCAAGTGCGCGAGGAGATAGAGTCTCGCGGCCCGATCTACCAGCTAGTCGGCGAGTTCCACAAGAGCATGAGCCGTTTTATCGCCGGTGGCCGCTTTCCCGAAATCGTCATGGACAACATGCTGCTCGAAAGCCCGATCCACGCGATTGATCTGGTGCGCCACTTGGCTGGAGCGCCGGTCGCCGAAGTAAATAGCTTCGTTCGGCGCGCATCTGCCTACAAGGACGTCCACGCCGCTTTGGTCGTCTTTGAAAACGACTGCGTCGCCCAGATCTGCGCCAACTACACCACCGACGCCCGCCTAGAGCGCTACGAAATCCACGGCCGCGACATCTCGGCCTATTTAGAGGGGATTTCCACCTGTGAGTTGGTCTGCGACGGGGAGCGCAAGCACTTGCAAAAGGAGGGTGTGGACAGCACCCAAGCCCAAGCCGCCCACTTTTTTGACTGCATCAAGGCTGGCCGTCCCATCGGCCCGCCGGCTGCGGACTTGGACGAGGCCATCGCTACTATGGAACTCGCTACGGCTATTTTGGCGGGCCTGCGAGACGGCGCTTGATCGCCCCCCAAGATACCTCTGCTACAGACGTGGCCAATCGCACGGCCTCAACGGTGAAACTACAGGCGATGTCGTAGAAGAGCTGGTCGCCGCTGATGCGGACGTGGGTCCACACGGCTGGCAATCCGATGACTCCAGCGTCGTCGGCCGCGGTCGGCCAGTGGACCACGCCCGATCCCGCCCGCGACCACAACCCGCTGTGCCCAACGCCGCCCAACTCCAGCTCATAGGTCCCATCCGCCCGGAAGATTACGTGCCCGGCCAGCATCCCATCGGCAAAATTGACGATGCCCCACTGACCCAACAGTTCGTCGCCTAGTTCCTGTGCTCGCCCCAAGGCGAGAGCCGGTTCGGCTCCCCAATACAGGGAGTCGCCTACTACTTGGAAGGAGACGTCCTCGCTTTGCTCGGCCAGTACTCCGCCGACGTTTGCGGTGTAGCGCAGGGTCACAACGCCATCCGCAACCTCGTACCGACCCCTGTCATCTGCCACCGGCCGCTCGGGATCGTCCCGGAGTGCCATGCGCCGGAAGCGCCCATCGCTGTTGAATTCGACGTACAGATGCTCGATGGACGATCCCCACTCGGCCCGACAGCCCTCCCAAGCACCTACCACGCTCGGCTGTGCCCAAGCGGTAGCACTGAAGAACAGCAAGGCGCTGCAAATGGTCATGTGCATTGTAAAATCTACCTCCGTTCCGCGTTGGTTGCCGACGATTGACGCCATGTCCTAATTAGTGGTCTAAAAGGAGATTTTCGATGTCATTCGAAGGCAAAGTAGCTCTTATCACGGGTGGCGCGCGCGGCTTGGGACGCGCTTACGTCCTCCATCTGGCCCGCTTGGGCGCGGATGTTATCATCGCCGACATAGACCTGCAGGCCGCCCGCGAATACGGCGAAGAACTCACGGCCGAGACCGTGGAAGCCGAAGTCGTCAACCTCGGTCGCCGCGCCGTGGGTGTTGCCGTGGATGTCACCGACCGCCCAGCCGTAGATGCCTTGGTCGCCGAGGCCCTTGATAACTTTGGCCGCCTCGACATACTCGTCAACAACGCCGGCGGCAACTTGCGCTCGCACGAGGAACAAGCCGCCTCCTTGGCTACGGAAGACCACTACCGCTACATAATGGACATCAACCTCACCGCTACCATCCACTGCTGTCAAGCGGTCAGTGCGACGATGAAGGAGGCCCAGTCCGGCAAAATCATCAACGTGGCCTCGCAAGCGGGCTTGTGGAGCGGGCGCGACGGCGGTGGGATGCCCTACAAGGTGGCCAAGGCCGGCATCGTCCACTACACGCGGGTGCTTGCGGCCGAGCTAGGCCCTTATGGTATCCACGTCAACTGCATTGCCCCGGGTCTAATTTTGTCATCCCGCGCCGTGGCCCAGGGCCGCAACAGCGAGGAATCGCGTCGGCACTTAGAGCCGCAGATTCCCCTCCGACGCTTGGGCACGCCCGAGGATTGCGCTCGGGTGGTGGAGTTTTTGGCGTCCGATCTGTCGGATTACGTCACCGGCCAGTGCATTCCCGTGTGCGGGGGCTTTGTGGCGTTTTGATAGCTCTCACTCCTCGGGCCGCCTGATGCGCGCTACGAGCCTCATCAGGGCGAGCCGCTCAAGATCGCGTAGATCGTCGGTGCGAATTAGAAAATCCCCCTCCACGCGTTGCTCTTCTCCGGCGCTGAGGACTACCGGCTGCCCAAGTGGTATAAACGCGTCGATTAGAAATTCCTCCCAGTCGAAAAACCGCAAGTCGTAGCGCACCCACACGGTAGATTCGCCGACATTGCGAAACACGGCCACAAAGACTCCCTCGACTTCTACTGTTCCCCCGAATCCTGGCTGCGGCAAAAACGGCCACCAAGTCAAGCTGTCGATCGACACGCTACCCTCCAGTCCCTCGTCTTCGACAAACTCCACTTCGCTGCGGAGGACGTCCACTGCGTCACTCGGTCCGTCCTCTGTGGCAAAGCACCCGACCAGTAACAGCACTAGGGCGATCACCATGCTCATGGCTTGGTCCCAACTCTCGGTTTGCGTCTGTATTTCTTCGTGGTGTTCTTTAATAATGCTATGAAAAAACACCAGTTAATCCAGTGCCTAACGCTAATCCTGATCGCTGCCGCCGCCCGCGCCGACGATCCTGAGCCCCGCTACCAAATGCCCCCCATCGAAATCACGGCGACGCGCGCATCCCGCGAGGGATTTGACCTGCCGCTGGCTACGACCGTGATCGCAGAGGTCGGGCGTGCCCGGCCCGGGCTCTCGCTGGCCGAGTCGCTGCGTCCGGTGCCCGGGCTGTTTGTCGCCAACCGCCACAATCTTTCCCAAGGAGACCGGCTCAGTGTACGAGGCTTGGGTGCGCGTGCGGCCTTTGGAGTTCGCGGGATCAAGGTCTTGCTCGACGGCATCCCGCTGACTATGCCCGACGGCCAGAGCCAGCTCAACAACCTCGACTTGGGGTCAACCGGCCGCATCGAGATTTTGCGCGGTCCCAGTTCGTCGCTGTACGGCAATGCGGGCGGGGGCGTGCTCGCGGCCCACACCCAAGCTCCGGCCGAGGCGGCGTGGCGCGTGGAGCCGCGCTTGATCGCCGGTAGCAATGGCCTGTTCCGCGCGCAGACGAGCCTTGCGGGACGAACTGACAATACTCACGCATTCGCCAGCTTGTACGACCTGCGCAGCGAGGGCTATCGCGACCACGCCGATGCCCGCGCTCGCGGTCTTAACGCGCTCGTCGGCCACGCCCTTACTCCCCATACGGAGTTGACGCTCCTGCTGCATTTGTACGATGCCCCTTATTTGTTCAATCCGAGTTCACTCGACGCGAATGCTGCCCGAGATACTCCGCGTAGCGTCCGCGGCTTCGTGGTGGGGCAGGGAGCATCCAAGCAAGTGAGCCAGGGCCAAGGCGGCATTCGTCTCGAATATCGCCCGCCGCACGCGCCGCACCACCGCGCATCGAGCCTCGTGCTGTACGGCGTTGGCCGCGCGCTCAAAAACCCCATTCCGGGCCGTATTGTCGAGCTCGACCGCCGCGCTGGCGGTTTGCGCACAGAGCACCAATTTGCTTGGGCTGGTACGCGCCTCGTGACCGGCCTCGACTTGGACTTCCAGCGCGACGACCGCCGCGAGTTTGCCAACGAGGGCTTGCCCGAGGGCGAGCGCGAGCGCGTGGACGACGACCGCGTATTTGAACTCGTGCAATACGGCGCGGAGCAGGTGGATCAAGAGGAACAGGTGCAGAGTTTCGGCCCTTTTGCCTCCTTGGAGCGAGATTTGGGTGATGTGCTGACTGCGACCGTCGGGGGCCGCTATGACCGCTATCGCTTTGCCGTTGATGACCAGTCGCGCGACATGGATCAGTTCAGTCCGATGGCAGGCGTGGTATATCGTCTCGACCCTTTCTCGCGCTGGTACGCCCATGTTGCCACGGCCTTTCAGACGCCCACTACCTCTGAGTTGGGCAACCGGCCCAGCGGCGAGGGCGGATTCAACCCGGCGCTAGGCCCTGAGCGCGTCCTTGGGTTGGAGACGGGCTTGCGCCGCCACGTGCGCCGGGCGCGCTTGGACCTGGAAGTGGCCCTATACCAACTCCAGATCGCCGACGCGCTGATTCCCTTTCAGGTCGAGAGTGAAGACAGCGAGGAGATTTACTTCCGCAACGCCGGACAAGCGCGCAATCGCGGGTTGGAATTTTCGCTGTCGGCGGTGCCGCATCCTGGACTGCGGACCACCCTCGCGTACACTTTTGGCGACTATGTTTTTGAGGACTACGAGGTTGAGACTGACGGTGAACTGGTTCAACTCGCTGGCAACGAGGTTCCCGGCGTGCCGCGCCACCGGCTTTTCGCCACGCTGAGTTACGACAGTCCGCAGGGCCTGTTTACCGAGGTCGAATTAGAGCGGGTCGGCCGCTACTGGGCCAATGATTTCAACGGCCCGCCGCCCGGAAGTGATGCCGCGCCCGATGAGTTTTTCAACAGTGCGTACCTGCTAGTGGATCTGCGCTTGGGGATCGACTATCGCGCAGCGAGGGCCTTTGTTGCGGTCGAGAATCTGTTTGACACCCAGTACAACGGCTCGGTGGTGCCCAACGCCTTTGGCGGGCGCTTCTTTGAACCTGCTCCAGACCGCACTTGGCGCTTGGGGATTGGGGGGTGGGTTGGAAGGTGAGTCTCGGTCTGCGGATTGACTCAGACAAAGTAAATCGCTTGATTCTATAAATACTCCGGGAACAAAATTCTGCCGTATGTGTCAGTTCAATCTGTTGACCTAAGCAGGTGGCATCGTGATCGAGGTTTACCTCGACTACAACGGCTCCTCCCCTCTTGATCCCCGCGTGGGCAAGGCCATGTGGCCCGCTCTCGCTGAGTGGTACGGCAACGCTTCATCTACGCATCGGTTTGGTCGGCGGCAAGCTGCTGCGGTCGAAGATGCTCGCGCTCGCGTCGCGTCGCTCGTTGGGGGTCGGCCAACACATGTTATTTTTACAGCCGGGGCTACCGAAGCCAACAATCTCGCTCTTAGCGGCATTGTTGCTAGCCGGCCAACGGATCGGAGCCGGATTCTTGTGTCTGCAGTGGAACACGCCTCGGTCCGGGAGACGGCTCGGTGGTTGAGCGATCAGTCGCTCGCTGAGGTCGATGCGATCCCGGTGACCAGCGGCGGGGTCGTCGATCTTGACGCACTTGAGGCTTTGCTCGGCAACGATGTCCTGCTCGTGTCGGTTATGGCTGCTAATAGCGAGACCGGCGTACTGAATCCGGTGGTAGAGATCGCCGAGCGCGCTCATGCCACTGGTGCTCTGTTTCACTGCGACGCGACCCAATACGCGGGTCGACTCCCCTTCGATCTCTCCGACATAGGTGCTGATTTGGTGTCACTTAGCAGCCACAAAATCTGTGGTCCTGGCGGCGTCGGTGCCATCGTCACCGCGAAATCCAGCGGGCGGCTGCGCCCCATCATTCACGGCGGCGGTCACGAAAGGGGCTTGCGCTCTGGGTCGCTGAACGTCGCCGGTATCGTTGGGTTTGGGGCCGCCGCTGAGATTGCCGTCAAAGAGCGCGTGCAGGAAGCGGATCGGATACGCCCTCTCCGCGACCGCCTTGTCGCCGAATTGAAGTGTGGCCTGTCCGGGGTCGAGGAAAACGGGGATATTAACTACCGGCTTCCCAACACGGCGAACCTCCGCTTCTCAGGGACGGATGCCGAGGCAGTAGTCGCCAACATGGACCCGGTGGCGATATCGACCGGCAGTGCGTGTAGTGCCGGTGCGATTGAACCCTCTGCGGTGCTGCTAGCGATGGGGCTGTCGCGGGAGGCCGCTTTTGAGTCTGTGCGGTTTAGCTTGGGCCGGTTTACCACGGATGAGGAAATCGAGATTGTAGCCCAGAAAACTGTTGCTGCGGTCGAGTACGTGCGGGCTATGAACCAAGGAGAAGCGTAATGCGATTGGTCGAGGCGGCCAAGCCGACTTTCGCTCGGCACGAGACGTTCCATCCCCGCTATGGCTGGTTCCGCAAGGCGTACGCTGTGACGAAGCAAGACCCTCAGATATTTACCCGTGAAGACGCTCCCGTCTTGATTGGGGTTGGCAAGAACATGGTTCGGGCCATTCGGTTTTGGGGCCTCGCCGCCAAGCTGATCGTCGAGGACCGGCAAGGACCGGGGTTGGTCCCGACACAGTTCGGGCACGCGCTGTTCGGCGCGTCAGGCTGGGATCCATACATGGAAGATCCGGGTACGCTCTGGTTGCTGCATTGGCAGCTATTGGCACCACCGTCGCTCCTGCCGGTGTGGTGGATCGCATTCAATGAGTTCCACCCGGTCGAGTTCTCCGACGAGGCGCTTGACCAAGCCGTTGTTGTGGGCCTGGAATCGGTAGGGGAATGGGCGAAGCCTCATTCTTCATCCGTAAAGAAGGATGTCAATGCCCTATTGCGGACTTATGCACCAGCCGAGCGCTCAAAACGCTCGGGGTACAGCATTAACGATCTCCTCGATTGCCCTCTGCGCGAACTAGGCCTGATTAGACGATCCCAAGCCACCGGTAGCTACCGATTCGTCCTAGGGGCAAAGCCAACGCTGCCACCAGCGATTGTGAGCTATGCCGTGCTCGACTACATCGCTCGCACTGAAACCGGGGGTAACACTGCTACTCTCAGTCGCCTAGCGCACGAAATTGGGGCACCGGGCCATGCCTTCAAGCTGGCGGAAGCGGATATGTTCGCCGCGCTTCAACAGACGGCGACAACCACGAATGCGCTGGAACTTGCCTCGCCGACCGGGGCACCTCAGCTATCTTGGTCCGGCGACCCAGCGGCTGTGGCTAACGAGGTGCTTTCGTCTTACTACGCCATTACCCCAGATACCGAGGACTACGAAGGCAATCAACTTGAGTTTGGCCTAGAAAAGAGTGCCGCCACCATGAGACCAAGCTGATGGTAGCACTAGCAGACTATATTGCCGTTGTCGGGCGATTTGCTCGCTCAGCCAGCCTAGAGCGAGACATCGCCCAGCGCGAGCCACTCGATGGCTATGTCGTCACCGCTCGAGCACTCGATGTGGTGGAGCGCGTCGCCGCCACGGCTGCAAACGGTGCTGCGGGCGGAGCGTGGTCGTTAACCGGCCCTTACGGTTCGGGCAAATCATCGCTTGCGTTGCTTCTCGACGCTGCATTTGGCGAGCGCGATGCCACGCGGACCGTTGCGACCGAACTTATTGAGGCGACATCGCCAGCCGTAGCCGACCTCCTCGCCCGCGCACATCAAGCCCGTGGAACCGATGAACGGGGGTTCCACCGCGCCGTAGTCACCGCGAGCCGGGAGCCGCTGCACCACACCGTCCTACGAGCACTTCAGTCTGCCGTCATCCGGGCCTATGGAACCATTCCCTCGACGCGCAGATTCCGAGCGGCTAAAACGCTCAAGACTGCACTCGCCGACGCCGCATCTGATGACCCTCGGCGAATCGGCCCCTCACCAGCGGACCTGCTTGAAGTGGCCCGCTGCTTGGCCGAAGACGCCCCATTGCTACTCATCATCGACGAATTCGGCAAGAACCTCGAAGCAATCAGTGATGGCTCGGATACCGACCCCTATCTCCTACAACAACTCGCCGAGGCCGGACAAGGAGCCGGTCTCCCGATCTTTGCGCTAACGCTACAACATTTGTCCTTTGAGGATTACCTCGTCGGCATTGATGGACCGCGACGGCGGGAGTGGGCAAAGGTCCAAGGCCGGTTTGAAGATGTCGCGTATATCGAGTCTGCCGCTCAGACCCGCGCCCTGATCGGAACGGTTTTCGAGATTGACGACAATCTGCAACCCCGCATCAGGCGATGGGCAGAGAGTCATGCCAAAGCGATGCGCGGCCTCGGAGTCGCCGACCTCGCCACCGCTGCTGCGGTCGAGGCGTGCTATCCACTGCATCCTCTTACCGCCTTAGTGCTCCCAGAACTGTGCAGCCGCTACGGGCAGCACGAGCGCACTCTCTTCTCGTTCCTGACCGGTGCAGATTCGGCCACTGCCGCTTCATTTTTGTCCGCTACCCCCTTGCCGGACCGGGGCGTATTGCCATCGCTCGGCTTGGATGCTGTCTATAACTATTTCGCCGCGGGCGGAGCGGGCGTGGTCGGCTACTCGCAGCGGTGGTTGGAGATCGCTACCCGGCTACGCGACGCCCACGGCCTGACGAAGAGCCAGACGAAGCTGGCCAAGTCGGTCGCCATCCTCAACCTCGTATCTACCGGCGGAGCCGCCCGCGCCTCCGCTCAAGTACTCGATATCGCTCTCAACGACGCAGCAACGGCCCTAACGGGTCTCCAAGATGCCGGTATCGTCACCTATCGCGATTTTGCCGACGAGTTCCGGATCTGGCACGGCACGGATATTGATATTCGCGGGCTTATCAAGGACGCTCACACCAAGGTGCAGCGGCAACCGCTCGTGGAGATCCTCGCTGCAATCCACAAACCTGAACCCGTGGTCGCGGCTCGGCACAGTGCCGAACACGACATCCTGCGCGTGTTTGCCCGTCGCTATGTTGACGGCACCGAGCTGGTAGCTCCGCTGGACCCGTTCTCTCCCTACGACGGGGAAGTTCTGCTGACGGTCGCGCCGGGTGCCATGCCAACACTCGCCCAAGCTGGCGAGAATGCAAAACCCGTCGTCGCTGCCATCCCGGACGATCTTACTCGCCTCAACGATGCGGCCCGCGAGGTTGCAGCCGTTGCCGATGTCCTCGACCACGATAGCGTAAAAGACGACTGGGTTGCACGGCGCGAAATCGGGGAAAGACTCGCCCAAGCCGAGGCCGCACTGAGTCGTGCTATAGAAGCAACGTTTAACGCCGAGGTTTGCCGCTGGGTCCTGCTCGGCCCTAACGGGCCAACCGACCTTCGGGCTGGACGGGGCAGTGCCGCGCTCTCAGCGGCAGCCGACCGTGCTTACTCAAAGACGCCGACCGTACGCAATGAGATGCTCAACCGCACCGACGTCACCTCGCAAGGGGCCAAAGCCCGGCGTATGTTGCTAGAAGCGATGATCAAATGCAGTGCCGATGCCGACCTCGGGCTAGAAGGGCATGGCCCCGAAGTGGCTATGTACCGTGCGTTTCTCAAAGAGACCGGGATGCACGGATGGGATCAGCGCAATGAGATCATGGTCTTCCGCTCGCCGAAAGATCAGAAGCTGCTGCCGGCATGGGACCTTCTAGAAGCCGAATTCGACCGTGCCCGCACCCGTCGAATCAACCTTGCGGACATCTACGCAGCTCTGCTGTCTCCACCAATTGGGATGAAGGCCGGGGTGATTCCCGTCTTCATCACGGTTGGGCTGCTAGCGTACAGCGACGAAGTGGCAATCTACGAGCACGGCACGTTTAGGCCGCTTCTCACCGATGATCTCTCCGAGCGGATGGTTCGTAACCCCAAGCACTTTGACATCAAGCATTTCGCCAACACGTCCGGGGCGCGTCTCCAAGTTATTAAAGCACTCGCCTCCCGGCTAGAGGTCCGTCCGCGCTTCCGCAAGCACCGCGTCTCCAATGTTCTAGCTGTCGTCGGCGAACTCGTGTCGCAGGTAAGACAGCTCGACAACTACACACGGCGCACACGCAACCTTTCGGATGCCACGGTCGCCTTCCGCGAGGTCCTCGCCACCGCCGTGGAACCCGACGAATTGCTCTTCGTCGCGATCCCCGAAGCCCTCGGCTTTCGCCCCGTCCCGGCCGAGACCAAGACCTACGGCAAAGCGAGCGAGTATGCGGACGCAGTGGCTGGTGCGCTCGAAGAATTGACTGGTTCCTACCAGTGCTTTGTGAATGGGATGCTCGAAGAATTGTTTTCTGTTAGTGGAGAAACCACCCGTCTCGCTATTGCGGAACAAGCCGCTGCGCTCAATGGAGAGGTACTCGATTCTGAGGTGCGTGCATTCGTCCTTGCACTCGCCAACGATGGTATTGATTCCGATATTGATTGGCTTCAGACCATTGCGACTGTTGTCGCCAAAAAAGCTCCGGCCGAGTGGACAGACGCCGACTGTGACCGCTTCCGTACAGATCTATCTCAGCAAGTCGCGTCTTTCCAGCGGCTCGTCGCTCTCCACGCCGCCGGAGTTGACTCAGACGCCATGCGACTGACCGTCACTCGTACCGACGGAACCGAGTACGTCCGCCTCGTCGGGGTTGACCAGGACCAGCGAGATGCCTGCGAGGGGGCTCTCGACGAGGCGATTGCGCGCCTTACTGACCTTACCGGCTCCCCAGCCCGCGCCCAGCAAACACTCCTCGCATTGCTTGGCGAACGGCTCCT
>MKWU01004106.1_pt1 | contig 17774 bp, 20 predicted proteins | sample 809101 | NCBI WGS metagenome assembly MKWU01 (sample SAMN05860141, study PRJNA318959) | sponge metagenome | host: Aplysina aerophoba | place: Slovenia: Piran, Adriatic Sea, Gulf of Piran | collected 2013-05-07
GCGATGCCCAGGCGCTGAAATTCATCCGCGGCGCCGTGCATCCAGGACCTCACCCGCTCGACGTTGTCTAGCGTCGGCGACGCCCCGCTCCTGAGCTCCCGCACGAACGAGGATTTCCCGATGGCCCCGGTTCCGAGCAGGGTCGGCCTGGTGCTGGTGACGACGAGGAACGCCTCGAGCTCGCGCCGGAGCCTTGGACCGATAGGGGCAATGTCCATGAAACGAAGCACCCGGTCGACCGCGTCGAGACCCGGTGAAACGCCGCGCTTCAGGTTCGGGACGAATTTGGGATCGCCAAGCGCGAGTTCGCCGAGCTTCCGGCCGCTCATCGCGGCGCGCCCGAGATAATCCGAAATGGCGCCCCGAAACTCGGCCTCGATCATGTTCATCCGCTCGGCCCCCAATCGTGGCCCGGGCAGGGCCGTCGGGGGATGCGGTGCCCAGGGCGGGGCCGGTCCGGGCGCGCGGACGTGCGGGATCGACGCGAAATCGTCAGCTGTCCCGGTGGCACGAATCCCGGCATGACATCGCCCCGATCAGAGCGGGTCCAACTGGGAGGTGTTTCGATATCGCCGCGCAGCCGCCCAGTCCGCGAGGTCGGCCAGGGCGTAGACGACGGCAGTGCCGAACATGTAGTACGCGGGCCCGCCGCCAGTGATCCGGTAGCGGTCGAGAGCTCCTCTGCTCAATCGCAGGATGGCGGCGGCCTCGGCGGGTTTCAGGAACTCCGGCAGGACGGCGTCAAGCACAGCCTGGACCTCGTTACGAGTGTCCAGGTTCGTCACCACGGTTGCTCCGAAGCACGGCAGCGGGTCTAGGATGTCGAAGCGCGCAGGCAGGCGAAGACCAAGCCGGATCCCCCCTCGGGCGGTATCGGGCTGCGGGACTGCCATGCCTCAAACCGGAGTCTCATGATCGTCATCCGGATCACAGAAGAACGGGGGGTGCCGGCCCGGCCGCCAGACATTCCTGCCATTCCCCTCCAGCCACTAGCGAGCCAGGACGGAAAAGGAAAATGCTGTTTGGATCAAAATCCATGCCGCAGCGGCAATAGCCGATCAAATCGCCCGCGTGGCCGCCGTCGAAGGCGGCGGGCCGAACGCTGGCCCGGGCATTTGACTCTCGCAGGCGTCTCGGGGCGGCGAGACTCCGGTGCGGGTGGCCGACACAGCCGCAGCCTTCTGAACCCTGCAGGGCGTTTCCGCACCTCGACCGGAGACGAGCACGTCCCGATCACGGTCAGTCGGTTCCTGGCGATCACCTTTAGGTCGCGAACCTAACGGAATGCGATCTCGTGTCAGCCTCAGACTGCCGCTGGCGCGCACTCCTGCCTCCGCACACCGGTTCCGCCGTTCATGAATTCCATGCATCGTCCGGAAATCAATTCCGGGGTGGCATGCGGCGCCTCCTGACAGCTGAGGTGCGAATCAAATTGTTTGCCAATAGTTTGCCAAACTGCCGAATTTGCTTGTCCGGAAATGAAAAAGCCCTTGAAAACATCAATGTTTTCAAGGGCTTTAAGTGGTTGCGGGGGTAGGATTTGAACCTACGACCTTCAGGTTATGAGTTTGCCTAAGTGCTCGTCGACATACTCTGACACCTTTTCTCTTCTCGCCGCCATCCTTCGACATTCGTAATATTCTACAATAGGTTAGTGGCATATACAAGACCCTCGTTCGTCGACATTCCAAGACACGCACCCACCACGATTTTGACTCCCAGTGCTTCCCATGCGATTCCCAGCATGGTAGGGTGCTTCCCGCGGACGACTGAATAACGGGCACGCCATGCCGGCACAGATCAAGATCACCAAGCGCATCATCGACCGGATCGAGAACGACGGTTCGGACCGCTTCTACTGGGACCGGGAGCTGCCCGGTTTCGGCCTGCGTGTCCGGGCGTCCGGTCGCAAGTTCTTCGTCACCCAGTTCCGCGCCAACGGCAAGCTCCGCCGCATGACCCTCGGCCCCGTCACGGCCCTCGCGCCCGAGGACGCGCGGCGGCGCGCGATGGCCCTGCTCGCCGAGGCCAAGGGCGGCGGCGACCCGGCCGCACAGCGGGATGCCGACCGCAAGGCCGCGACCGTGAAGGCTCTCGGGGAGCGCTTCCTCGACGAGTATGTCCCCGCCCATTGCAAGCCGAGCACGGCCTACGAGTACCGACGTTCGGTCGAGCTCTTCATCGACCCCAGGATCGGCCGGCGCAAGGTGACGGAGATCCAGAGAAGCGACATCGCCGAGCTGCATCATGGCCTGCGCAAGACGCCCTACCAAGCCAACCGCACGCTGGGCGTGCTCTCGAAGATGTTCAACCTCGCCGAGATGTGGGGCCTGCGTCCCGACGGCTCGAACCCCTGCCTGCACGTCAAGCGGTTCAAGGAGGAGAAGCGGGAGCGGTTCCTGAGCGCCGAGGAGTTCCAGCGCCTCGGCACGGTCCTCGACGAAATTCTCGAGGACGGCTCCGAGACCCGCTCGGCGGTCGCGGCGATCCGGTTGCTGATGCTCACTGGCTGCCGGCTCTCGGAAGTCCAGAAGCTGCGATGGGAGCATGTCGACCTGGAGCCCGGCGAGCTGCGGTTGCCCGACACCAAGACTGGCGGGCGCGCCGTGCCGCTGGCGCCCTCGGCAGTGCGGTTGCTGGAATCGCTGCCGCGCGATGACGAGAACCCGTGGGTGATCGCCGGCAGGAAACCGGGCAGCCACCTCACCGACCTTCAGCATCCCTGGCGGCGCATTCGGGACCGCGCCGGTCTCGACGACGTCCGCATTCACGACCTCCGTCACAGCTTCGCCTCGCGCGCGCTAGCGCTGGGCGAGGGCCTGCCGATGATCGGCAAGCTGCTCGGTCACACCCAGGTGCAGACGACCGCCCGTTACGCCCATCTTGCCCGCGATACCGTGAAGGCCTCGGCGGCGCGGATCGGTGACAGCATCGACAGTGATCTCGTCGCTACTCCATAGGGATTCCGCACTAGCCCGGTCCAGACTGCATTGACCCGACCGCAGCCGTGGCATACATTTGGACTATGACAAATCTCCATATCCAATCCGTTCGCAGTCCATTTGACGACCCGAGGCTTGCTTCCGCGGCGATCGGGGCGCTGACGCGCGCCGACGCGATGGGCCTGCTCTTGGGTCCCGTCACCTGCCTGGACGATTCCGCGATTCAGGGGCTCGAAACGGGCATGGCCGAAGCCGGTATCGGCCGCAGCTTCCTTGCGGAACTTCACCGGATGCCCTGCTCCGATGCCGCCCGGCTTTCCACGCTCCTGGAGAAGATCAACGAGGCCCTCGACCAGTCCCCAGCGCCCGCGCACGAATGGCGCACCCTGCAGGGCGTCCTGGGAGTGGAACTACTGACCCGCCTCCTCGGCATCTCCCAGTCCAGTGCGCGGCGCTACATTTCCGGTAACCGCTCCACCCCGGACGCGATCGCCGCCCGGCTCCACTTTCTCGCCTTCGTGGCCGGCGACCTTGGCGGCGCATATAATGACATTGGGGTGCGGCGCTGGTTCGACCGGCCCCGCGAACGGCTCGACGGCGACACGCCCGCTCAGGCGCTCGGCGACGAGTGGTCGCCGGGAGACGACGGTCCCCGAAGGGTCCGCGATCTCGCCCGAGCATTGGCGTCGTCGCCGGCGACGTGATTGCCTATCGCCACGCCGATCCCCGCTTTCCCTTTCTGCGGGAGGATTCGTCGCAATCCGCCGGACGGTGGAACGCGCCGGGCGAGCTGACCCACTACTTGTGCGACACGCCGGACGGCGCCTGGGCGGAGTTTCTTCGACACGAGGAAATCCGCGACCCGCAGGATCTCTCCACCGTCCGCCGCGCCCTCTGGGCGGTCGATATCGGCGAAATCCCGTCGCATCGACCGGACCTGCCTCGGGAAACACTGATCGGTGGACCAGACACTTGGCCGGCATGCCAGCAGGCCGCTTGGCGGCATCGGGAACATGCCGACGGCATCACCGCGCCTTCAGCGGCGCTGAAACCGGGCGCGGCCTGCGGATGGCGCGTTGACGCCGGCCTCCAACCCGGCCCCGACCGGGACGGGCAGGTCTTCGTGTTGTTCGGCCGGCGCCCGGACCTCATCGGCTGGGCCGCGACCGTCGACGGCCGTCCGAGCCCGGACTTGCTACCGAAGGTCCGGCTGTTAACGGCGGCGGTATAGTGCTCCACAAGAAGCGCCCGGTTGGTCGGGTCGCCAGTACAGTTTTGCTCCGCCGTTGACAAAGGCCCGTCCCCGCGGTCACCGACGACATCCCTTAGTCGGGCCGTATAACCGTATGCGACGGCCGACACTGCAAGACCTACACTCGTCTTCACAACGCTGATAACTATGGCTTGCCCAACAACGACACTGTCCGGCGGCTTCTCGGCATCTGCCTCACGGCTGAGCCCGAACCCGCCCGCAAGACGGTCAAAGGCCACATGGCCGCGGTCAGTGGATGGGTGAAGTCGGTTACCGCTATCTCTCCCCCGTAGAGTATCCGGGCCGCAAGTTCCGCGCGGCCGAAGAGCTCGAATTCGTCCCGTCCCTCGGCACACCCGCCGTCTCCAGCAAACTCTTCGGGCCACTCGATCCGACTGACAACGCCACGCCAATACCCTTTCGCCTGTAACCCAATATGCCCATGCCATTCCGCAGCCTGACATACCCTCCGCTACAAGGCTCGATCTCGATCCCCTTCATAGCCCACTGCCGCTGACTGTAATGCTTCGATGCGATCCCGACGTCCGTGCAGGCCAAGCCACGTCGGCATGGTTCGCAGAAGTGCCCTGCCAATCACTCTCCTTAGAGGGTGAATATGTCCAAGGAAAGTGAAACCCGCGGGTATAGCGACATTGATCAGGAACAGGTGACACCATTCATCAAACCCCCAAGCAGAAAAGGGCGAGCCGGGCTTTCCCCACAAAGCCAAGACCGTAAACATCCCAACACCTAACGGCCAGGTCACCAACCGGGCAACGCCACCTAGTTGAGCAGAAATACGTGCCAGCAACTTATTGACACTATCGGCGTGCGCACTCCACAGCGCTTGTGTGCCGTCAGCCCGCGCGACGATCGTGAAAACGTCACCGTCTACTTGAATCACGGTTCGGATTACAAGTGAATTCCCCTTATACGTATCGACAATTGCGCCATCGGATAAGAGCGAGCAAAGCTCTCGCAGCGGTAGGCAGTTGCTGATAAGCACAAAGGCACGCCGATAAAGTCGAGCAAAATGGACACTCAGAAACTTAATCACGAAGACCGCCCAAAAATCCGATTGGCCACACCTCCCACCAGTTCGGCAAATGCTTCAAATAGCGTTTTCCACTGACTAACGGCCGTTTGCACGCTTTGATTGTGAATCTCCAAGTAATACGAACGCTGTGCTTCCTCGATACCGCGTCGAAACCGTGTAACGGTGTCACCATCAACATGCACAGTTGTTTGCGCAATTATTTGATCAGTACCCAGTTCCCAAATTTTGCGCAAGCGTGTGGCGGCATCCGAATCGAGTACGGCCTTCTCCGCACTAATACTCGACGTCGATTGCAAGGAGCGAGAAATGTCCGCACGGGTGAGCCCGACGTCTACCGGACGAAATTCTGACCATCCGTCATGGGAGGCAGTATCAACTCTCGCGTCCGCAATATTCAACAAGGCCTCGGAATTAAGGAAGTACGCTTTCCAGGCGTCCATGCCCCGAAATCGCAAGATAATTGTCTTCAGCTGATCACAATTTCGGCGTATTCGAGTGGCAATTCCAGTCTCAAGATGATTTAGAGGTTTCTTTCCGACCATTTCCATAACGCCATCCTCCGTGAGGAGTTTGGCTGTACGCCGAATCTGTTCTATGCATCGCCAACCATTAGTGATAGGGCTGTCCCACTTCTCGTCATGTGCTTGAGAAATCCTGACAAAGAGTTCTTGCGTTAGAGGCGCTGGTGAATTTAAAATGCTGACAATATTGACGTTTCGAACCCCTGCTAGCCAGTCGGCATACTTTGTCAAGATGTCGATGACGGCATGGGGAAACCAAGGCATTTTTCGCCCTGTGATGGAATCGCTAGCAATAGTACTAACTTCGATTACCAGAAGATCACGACCAATTTCTATCAAGTCATGCGCGATACCATCTGAAGAGTCTTGATTGGACATATCGTATCAGGGGAATATCAGGTGCTGGACGGTGTGGATTTTAGCTTTGGAACAATGTCGGTGATGAGCGATTGAATCAGTTGTAGTTTCTTGTCCATTGACTGGTTAGCTTGCGCAACTTGGTCGGCATGGTATTTCATGATTGGTCCATCTATTTCGTTCTCGTACTTCGGCGGAATCACGGTAGTAATATCACTATCGACAAGATTGATGTTCGTGACAATGACGCTGTCCGAGCCGCTGAAGTTTGCGGGAAATTTGATCTGAGGGTGATCGACATCTCCCGAAAGCTCCACATCACCTACGACTGTGACCACTTGCAGGTGTACGAGATTTTCTGCGGCACGCATAAGCTTCCCGAGAAAAGAGTCCGCTCGTTCCGCAGGGGCGACAGGTGCCGAAGTGGGGCTGACGACTGTGCTATCTTTGTCCATTTCTTGGGCTCTCCAAATTGAGGAAGTTGCTGGTTTTGGACGGAACAAGGCAGAGGCGGCTCGCAGCTTTGCAGAAGATCGTACCGTCTGTTGCCTGGGAGGGAAACCGGATCCTGTGGCGTTGCATATTGACTGAGGGGCAGAGTGGCCGTAGTTCGGTGCGCGAAACGCTTGTAAGATTCGGTTCTCGGCGTGTCAACTGGAGTTCGTACAGAAACCGCGACGAATGCCAATGTCCGTAGGCTCGGGACAGTCGGACGATGCGGTGATATGAACGGCTCCGATCGCTTCGGTGTCGGGGCGCTGGTGATTGTTCGTTCGAACGCTGGGCGCCGGAGAGAACGACGACCTGCAACTATCGCAGCGATACAAGAACCGAACGCGCATTCGTGAAGAGGGCCTGCCGAGATGGCCTGTCGAGGTGAGCAGGCCATCCCTGGCAAAACCGCCTGGCTGAATCACTCGCCAGTCTCGTCCCTCACGTCATTGGTCGAACCGTTCTCCTGCACGCTCCTGAGCCCCTTCTGCGCCGCCGCTTTTGTCGGATACATCTCAGACTGTGCGATCGGCTCATGGTTGGCTGCGTGCAGGACAAAGTAGTACGGTTCGTCGGTGTCCTTGTCGGATTTCTTCAGCTTGTAGTATCCAACTGCCATTGATACGCCTCCTGATGGTGAGTTAGCGGGACAAGTACATCTCATGCAGATCAAGGTGATGTACTCTGAGCGTCGGGGAATACTACATGCAGTGACTAGTGGCTGTCAATTGCCGGTATGGTCTGCACATTCCTTCAATATGGAGGGACGAGGCTGTCCTATATGTTGTGCGAGCGCGTCCTGTGGCCTCTATATCTAGTAGAGGGCCCGTGACGACGATTTTTCGGCCTGGAGTGGCTGGCCGATTGCGAGACGCCGGAAGACCTCCTAGACGTTGAAGGTCTGTTCAGGCAGCTGAAGAAGGCGCTTCTGCGGCGTGTACCAGCGGGCCGGTGACAGAGCCTGACCATCCGTGACGTGAAGACCAGTGTGTGCTCGACGGGCTTGCCGATCTAGCCGCCGTGGATGGAGGCGACAATGGAACGTGAGCACATCCGAAAGGCTGGGGCTACACGGGCACCGCGAATGCGGGTAACTGTTCGTCTGTGAGCAGCGAGTAGAGGGGAGCGACGACTGTGGCATCGCCTGACGGCATCTTTGGGCTTGGCCCGGTTCACGTCGTGGATGTAAGGAAACGCGAGGGAGACCATCTGGACTCGCAGAAGACTGGGACGATTTTCGCCTCCGATTTTGCTCGGCCAGTGCTCTTGCACACCGAGCAGCTCTTCTTCTTGCTGGAAGCCGTCGAGCTCATGGCGGAGCAGAGGGCCGGAACTGCGGGCTGGCGTGTCCCTCATGCGCCCCTCGGTCTATCGCTTGCTCTCATGTCAACGGAGATAGGCGAGGCATACGACCTGCGATCCGAGGTAGGAAGCGAGGGGCGACTGGCGCAGCTCGCGTACCGAGGGTGGATCGCGATGGTGGCCGGGACTTGGGAGCGGTTTCGGAAGCTCCCGCCACTCGGAGGCACAGCATCTGACCTGCCGATGGGGATGCAGGCAGGTGTATTTGGGGACCTTCAGAAGATTCGCAACGATGTCCTCAAGAATGGCGCGGTGGCGGCCAATGGTGCCGAAGGGAAGTGTGAAATCCTCAAGTGGTTTCCGTCGGGCGAGCCGATGGTGTTCAAACTGGATCACGTCATCGAATTCCTGAACCTGACTGTGCTGCTTCCAACCGAGAATCTTCTGTTTACCGACAACGACGGCAAGGCGCGTATGGCCCTGGCCTGGCACCCGAAGGAGAACCAGGCCCCACCTCCGTGGCGCAACCCTCCGTATCGCGTTGTATCCGCGAGTCCATTCATCGACCGGGTCGACCGCGCAGACCCCGAATCCAACCACGGGCTGTTCGTGCGGTTGGCATTCGCTGACGGTTTGACGTGTACGGTTCTGGCGGCGCGGGACAAGGACATGAACCAACTCCTGGACAAGAAAGAGGCGATCGAGGCAGCGCCGGCGGTTGGACCCTTCGGGCTGCCACAGCACCCGGACTTGCGCTGGGACGTGCCGGCGACTCATGCGCACGCCAGAGCCACTCTGTCGCAAGGGTCCGACTACAGGGTCCCGCTCGGCGTGGGGCCGGCGATGCGATTTCACGCCCAAACCACCGATCAACCAGCTAGCTAGTCCAGAGTTCTCTGGCTTCAAAGCCGTCGACGCCTCGACCTTGTTGATCCCTTTGTCCAAAGTTTGCGGCATGTTTCGGACGACCCTTGCATTGTCCGAAATATGTATCATATTTCCGACATGACGACGCTCACGCAAGATACAGGTTTGCGCTCCCAGCTCCTTGCCCGCGTCGCGACCGAGCCGGATGAGGTCTGGGTCCCCGGCGATTTTGCCGACCTGGGCAACCGCCCCGCTATCGACAAGACCCTGCAGCGTCTGGTCGCCTCCGGCGATCTGCGCCGCATCGACCGGGGCCTCTACGACCGCCCGCGGACAAACGACCTGACCGGACGCCCGACCGTACCCGACTACCGCGCCGTCATCCGCGCTGTCACCCGCCGCGACCAGGCCCGCGCCCTTATCGACGGCATGACGGCCGCCAACGAACTCGGTCTCACCACCGCAGTGCCAGCCCGCATCGAGGTCCTGGTCGATGCGCGATTGAAACCCATAAAGCTCGGCAATCAGGAAATCCATTTCAGGTATGCGGCGCCCAGCCGCCTGTATTGGGCCGGCCGGCCCGCCATGCGCGTCGTCCAGGCACTGCATTGGATGCAGGACATGCTCTCACAGGACGGCGAACGTCAGCGCGTCGAGGCCAAACTGCGCGGCGTGTTCGCCGACCCCCGACACGGGCAATCGATCCGAGACGATCTCCAGGCAGGACTCGCGGCCCAGCCGATCTGGATGCAGGAATTCCTGCGCGACTTGCTCGGGCGCGCGTCACGGTGTTCCTAACAGCACGCCGAGCCCGCCGCCCTGCGCCGCCCGCCCGACTGGACCGCGGGCGCCGATACGCAATCGGAACCAAACGGTCGTCGCCCACATCGCGACGACCGCACGATATCCCCACCAGACATCTCTTCGGCATTCAGCAGACGATCCGGGCAGCACCGCCTCGCTCCCGATCCGCTTGACACTGCCCCCTCTCGGTCTAGGATTCAGACACTATCGCTTGATCCCTCTGCCTTAACGATGTAGCCACACAGTAGAAAGTAGACAAGCCAGCCAACCGCGTCCAGCTTGCAACATCTGTGTGCCTGGTCCCAAGGAGGATAACATGGCGGATTCCATAGAGTTCTTCATAAACGACAAACCTTACTCCACTCGCAAGGTCTCCCAATCCGTTGCAGACATACTTGCTATCGCCGGCTTGTCCTCAGACCAGTTTTTCTTGATTTCTCAAGACGGCACCAAACATCTCGATCCCAAGCAGAATATCGACATTCACTTCGGCGACCGCTTTAAGACAGAAAAACGAGACCGAGATTCAAAGCCACCGTTTGCCACAGAAATTCACTACAAGGTCAATGGAGAACAACAAACAACGACCGATGTGACCCTCTCGGTCGAACAGATCCTCCGGGCCGCCGGGAAAGCCGCCAGCATCGACCTTAACCAACTCAATAGCTACATCCTTGAAAACATTAAGACCGGAAAGAAGTATCAAAACTTGACCGATATTGTCGACATTTCGAATGACGACGAATTCCTGGCGGTACACTCCGGGGCAACACCCGTTGCATTTATTCCGACTCCATGAAGCCGACTGATTTGATCTGCGCTGAGCTCAGCGAGCTAGGGCTTGAACCGCAAATTGTTTCTGCAAACGGCTTTATTCAACAAACAGCCGTGACGCTGATCCAACAAGTCCCAACAGGCAGATTCAAGGATCAGTCCTTCACCCTTGCAATCGGCTTCCAAGAAGACAGTTATCCCGACTATCCGCCACATTTCATCTATGTCTCTGACCTTCCTAATGAGCAACTACCTGTTCACTCATCATTCGTCCATGATAATCGCCAATGGAAAGCCTTCAGCGTACCGCCCAGTGATTTCTGGGACAATCTCCCTGCTTCCGAAAAGAACATGAAGACTTTCGTCAATAGACATCTTCTTCGTTTTTGGAGCCAGATTTGATCTTCGATACCGTTCTTACCCAAGAGGCTCACGATAGCGCATCGGCCTATCTACTCCGCCACGTGAATGCCGGACATATGCAGGAAGATCTCTGCTTTGCCCTGTGGCGCCCTTCAACAGGGGCCAACAGGAAAGTCGCCATCATTTTCGAGATATTGCCGCCGGCTACAGGCGATCGGAATTTACATGGCAGCGCAAGTTTCGAACCCTCTTACTTGACCCGTGCTACTCGAATTGCCATTCAGCGGGGTGCCGGGCTGGCATTCATGCACAACCACTTCACCGGCGGCTGGCAAGACATGAGCATGCCTGACATCGTCGCCGAGCGAGATCGGATCTCACCCGCCGCTCGTGCAACCGGACTGCCGCTCGTTGGACTGACGCTCGGCACTGACCAAAGCTGGAGCGCTCGCTTCTGGACCTGGGACGGCGATACCTTCAATCGAATTTGGTGCGACAAGGTCCGCGTCGTCGGCCGACGCTTTCGCGTCACCTTCAAGCAGCGCCCCGCAGGCGAACGACGCAGACTTCTAGAGCGCACGGTCGACACCTGGGGCGACAAACGCCAACGAGACCTCTCCGGCCTCCATTTCGGCATCGTCGGCGTCGGAAGCGTGGGCTGCGTGATTGCCGAATCCTTGGCAAGGATGGGCATGGAAAGGCTCACGATCATCGATCCGGATCGGATCGAAGCCCACAACCTTGACCGCCTGCTATACGCCTCGGAAGACGATATCGGCTCTCTGAAGGTCGACCTCGTCGCCCAACATGCCAGCCGGTCGGCGACCGCCGCGAAGTTTGCTATCCAAACCTTCTCCGTGCCCATTCAAGACAATCGCGCCTTCGCCGCCGCTCTCGATTGCGATATCCTATTCTCCGCCGTGGATCGCCCGCTTCCCAAGGATCTCCTGAATCATGTCGCCTATGCACATTGCATTCCCGTCATATCGGGAGGCGTGTTCATCGACAACAAGCCAGACGGCACACTCGGCCAGGCGGCTTGGGGCGTCACGACCATCGGCCCGATGTTTCGTTGTCTGCGATGTGACGGCCAATATACCAGTTCCGATGTTGTCCTCGACGTCGACGGTTCTCTGGACGATCCGGCCTATGTCCGCAACCTCACCGATACCGGCCAGGCGCAACGCAACCAGAACGTCTTCCCCTTCAGCGCAAACCTTGCGACCTCAATGGTCATCGCGATGATACGACTTGTAATAGCTGACACCTGGTGGCCCGATCGCGCGGGTCGACAGCACTACAGCCTAATTCCGAACCGGCTCGACGTCGAAGCCTTGGAGTGCAATGAACACTGTTCGGTCGTCCAGAAGACCGCGCTCGGCGATCATTTCAGGTACCCCTTCCTTCGCGTCGCGCCTCAGGATACGCGAGCCGCAGAATCCTTCATGAGTCGCTTTCTCAAGAAGTGCAGCAATCTGCTTGCACGCCTGCCGCTGTTTCCGGGGGACCGCTGATGCCTCGTATAAGCGAAATCTCTATCCAAAACATTCGCTGTTTCAACTCCGCCCAGCACGCACGCTTGGGTCGCATTACCTTGCTTGTCGGCGAAAACAGCGTCGGGAAATCCACTTTCCTTGGCTGCTACAATGCATTCGCTCATCTCTCCAACCTAATTGACCTGACCGACGACCATCCCTTTGACCGTCCTCCCTTTTCCATGGGTGGCTACGACTCGATAGCACGATTGGGTACTTCTGGATTTACTATTACCGGTCGCTATGACGACCACATTCACTCCACCGCCCAATTCTCCTTCGGACGCGACAATAAGGGGCGGCCGTTTGAAACACGTACAGCCTTTTCCTTCGCTGGAAAGGACGCTTCGTCTGCGCGCATCGAAATGTCCACCGGCAATGGCGACAGCAAGGAAGAAAAGCTGTTGGCGTTCCTGGGTCCGAACTTCGAATTTACCATGGATTGGGCGGAGATATCCTTTATCCCCATTTCTGCTTGGCTATCGCGTAACGTGCGTCGGGGATTTCTCCCCTACAATGCAGATAGGGCAACTTTCGCAAAACGTCAAAGTGTCCCGGAAACATCGGAAGCAATCGTCGACTTTGGCAAGTTCGTCAACTTCTTCCGTTCCGAAATGCCATTGCCTGCGCAACATAGTTTTCATGTTAGAGCTTTGGAACCGGATGCGCCTCCCAGGCAGCGCAGCTACCGGGAGCCTCCGAAGCATTTGAGCGATTCTTCGGAACGAGCATTGATTGCCCAGGCCGGTACGGCGCTAGGCTTGTGGAACGACATTGAGTTGACGGAATCCAGCTCGGGCGATGCAACGGAAGTTTCGGTCACTACAACTGCCGGTTCCCATAACTTGATCGACGTGGGCTACGGAGTGCATTCAATACTCCCTCTTGTTCACGCCATAGCCGTAACCGATACGCCCAGTATTTTCTTGCTGCAGCAACCGGAAGTTCACGTGCATCCAGTGGCACAGGCCAAATTGGCTCAGTATATGGCAGAGGGGCCACACGACTACATAATCGAGACGCACAGTGACCATATTGTTGACCGTTTCCGGTTGTGCGTGATGCAACAGGTGTTACAGCCCGACGATCTGGTGATCCTGTACTTCGAAAAAAACGAGGACGGTTCCGAATCCAAAATTTACAATATCTCGGTGGATTCGCAAGGAAATGTAGTGGACCCGCCTGACACCTACCGAGAATTCTTTTTGACAGAAACAGAACGACTCTTAGGACTCAAGTAGATAGGTAAAGCAAATGTGCGTGGTGGCTATCGTTGATGCCGACTCATTTCCCGTACTGGCCAGACGGCAGGGCGAAGGTGACAACTTGTTTCTTTCGTGGATTGGCAGTAGGCACGGTACACTGGCCATCTCCAATACTGGTCAGTACTTCAAAGAACTTCGAAAAAACGGTGCCGTTATGGAACTTATCCGTCGGTATGACCAAGGTGGACAGCTTCGAAAAATCTCAGCGGACCAGCTTTCCGTTACTGACGGTCAAATAGCGCAAAAAAACCTTCGATCAAATGATTCGCATATCTTGTCATTAGCGCTTGCAAGCGATGCCAAAGTTCTTTGCTCAAATGACGGCGATCTCCGTGCCGACTTCAAAGACAAAGACATTCTGCCGCCCATGGGACCACAACGGCGGTTATTGTATCCGTTTGCCGGCAGCCGCAAGCAACGCCGGGAGTTCCTAAATCGACAGCGCTGCGCGGATCGTCAAGGTAACTAGGAAATACTCTTGCCTCATGCTCTATGCAGCATCCAGACCGGCAGCTCGCGGAGGGTCCGTCATCGCATAGCAATCGGCTGAATTCCACAATCAGGCGGTCTGGGTCGTCGCCACTCTCGGTCGGCCGGCGTTGCAGCGTCATGACCCGGGACCCGCATTCACGGTATCCTTCAGCGTCTTCCCCGCCTTGAACGTCGGTGATGTGGACGCCGATATCGAAACGGCCTCGCCATTCCTCGGGTTGCGTCCGGTGCGCGCTGGCCGGCTCCTGGTGCCGAATGTCCCGAAACCCGGCAGCCGGACATCTTCGCCATCGGCGAGCGCCTCGCCGATGATGGCGAACACGTCGTCCACTGCATCCCTCGCAGCGCCTTTGCTCAGCCCCGTGCGGGCAGCCAAGCGTTCCGCCATCTCTGTCTTGTTCACTTGTTCACCTCCCGCCGTAACGCTATGCCGTTCCGCCATTCCCGGATGGCACATCGCCCGGATCCAGCCCCCGACTATCACGAATTCCCGCCTGCGGCGACGCCCGGCTACACCCGGGCGCGGCCATTCCGTCGTCGCGGAAGCGCCGGTCAGCGCGCACCGGTGCGGTGTTTGTATATCCGCCCCGAGCCGGCGGACTCTTCGCGCCTCACGTTTCGCCCAAACCCCACAGTTCGCCTAAATCGAACCCCGCAGGCTACGCCGCCGGCCCCCCGTTGCCTTCCCCACCCTGCCGGGACTTCCACCACGCATACAGATTGTCCACGAACTCCGGGATCAGGTCCGGCGCCACCCCCCCTGAGCTTCTCTTCATCCTCTTCCGCCAGCTCCGACCGGCCGCGACAGGAGTCGCTCAGCGCAATGATCAGGTCGAGCGATCTCGCCGCCTCCCGGTCGTCGCTTCGCGCAATCTGCCTCCACACGGCCCGGCGCAGCCGCATGCCTCGTTCGAAGCCGCCGATCCACGGCTCCCACAAGGTTTCGCCGCAGTCAGCGTCCACTCCGAGGACCGGCGCATAGTCCTCCGGGCTCTCCGCCAGCTCCCGCGCGATCCGGCTGTAATGCCCCTTCACGGCCGCGATCGTCTCCTCCGTCCCTTCAGCATCCTCGAAGCCGATATGCGAGCCCCACACCCCTGGAAGCCATTCGGACGGCGGGATCGTATGCGGGCAGACGATCAGGGCCGCGACATAGCCGTCCAGTTCCACGACATTCATGCCCTTCCACTCGGACGGTATGGCGTCCAACAGGTCCCGCAGGCGATAGATTTCCGGGTCGACATCGCTCATGGCCCGCAGTTATCCCCACGGCACCGCGCCGGTCAATCGCCGTCCGGCGGCGCCGGCGCGACGTCCGCGCTCTTCTTCCCCGTCCTGTCGCTGCTCTGCCGGTGCGGCAGCGGCCCGTCGAGGAGCCCGGCCGCTCAGCAAGCACCTCGGAGCGAGGCTCGAAGACGTTCGATGTCTTCGTAGAAGGGTTCGCGGCTTTCCGGGTCGAAGTTCTCGGGATGGGCATCCATCCAGGCAATCGTGCGCTCGCAGTATTCGATCGCGCGTTCGGTTTCGCCGCGCGCCTCGCAGACCATCGCCTTGCGCATGAGCCAATCGTGCACCTCGGGATAGCGGGTCCTCAGCTCCTCGCAGGCAGCCTCGGCTTCATCGAGGCGGCCTTCGTCGATCAACTTCACCACGCTGTTCGAGAGCCGGTCGAGATCGGTCTCGGCCAGGCGGTATCCATGTGGCGTCACCGCTGGCGTGGCAGGCGCATGAGCGGCGCGGTCGCGATCCCAGCAGCAGCGCTTGTACTTCCTGCCGCTGCCACAAGGGCAGGGTTGATTCCTGCCGATCTTCGCCATTACCGCCTCGTCATCGACAGCGCCCGGATTTCCTCCAACTCCTAATTGAACCCGTAGCGACTGGCCGTCCTGGAGGTCGCCGATTGCAAGATTGCCCGCCCGCGATTCACCTGGCGCTTGCCGGGTCCCCACTCGACCCGGTAGCGATATGCCGGTTTCCCGCTGTAGGCCTCATTCAGTGACCCGTCCCGCGCTCCCGGGAGAGTTGGACATCGAACGACAGGAAGCGGTCGAAGAGGGCGCTCTTGCGCCAGCCCACCTCGGCCCTCTCCGGAGGCCCGTGGTATTCCAGCAACCCGAACCAGCGCAGCGGTTGCAACACCCGGCCCGCGAACATCGTGCCCTCCGCATTCCAGTGCAGTTCCGCCACCGAATCGTCGCGGACCGCGGTCAGCGTCCTGAGCGTCTCCGCGCTCTGCCACTCGCCAGCCACGTTCGAAAGCCCCCAGAGGATCACGCCGATATCGTCCTGCGGCCACCGGCCCGGCAGTCCGCGGGGGAAGGTCTCCACGAACTCCGAGAGGTCCGCGTGCCAGTAGAGGTGCCTGAACAGGAGCGCCTGAAGAGCGCCCCGTCGTCCGGGTTCGCGCATCTCGTGCCCCAGGGCGGTCAACTGGCCCAGGAACGCCTGCCCGTCCATCAGTCCGGCCAGCTCCATCACCCGATGCAGCAGATGGAGCTCCCACACGTCGCCCTCGCGCAGCGCCTTTCCCGCGCGGTACTGCTCGGTCGCCTCCATCCCGGGCCAGGTCATCGCCTCGCGCATCGCCGCCACCATGTCGCGCCCGAAATGCCCTTTCTCGGTGAACCTCGGCAAGAACGCGTCGCCTATCAGTTCGAGCACGATCAGGGCATTGCGCACGAACGCCGATTCCGCGAAAGCCTCGTCCGGCAGGTCCGCCGCGAGGCGCAGCGTCGGATTGTCCGCCAACGGCTCGGCCCGCAGCGCCTCCATGCTTTCCGGCTCCAGCACCGTCCAGACCGGCTCCACACCACCCGGCCAGTCCGACATCTCCAGCATTGCGCCTTCGCTGCCGGGCCGGCCATGGCGATCGTCACCCGGTTCCGCCCATTCCTCCTGCCAACCCCGCTTCACAGCCTCCCGCAGCCGTTTCGCCGCCTTGAACGACGGTGATTTGGAGGCCGGTATCGGCAGGCTCTCGCCGGTACGCGGATTTCTGCCCGTACGCGCGGCGCGACTACGCGTCCCGAACGTACCGAACCCGGCAATCCGCACCGCCTCTTCCTTCGCCAGCCCCTCGGCGATCGCCTCGAAAACAGTCTCGACAGCGCCTTCCGCCGTGAACTTGTCCAAACCCAACCGCGCGGCCACGCGGGCGACGATCGCAGATTTGTTCATCTCCCCGCTTCCTCCGATCCCGCGCCGTGGCGCTGTCGCCAGCCGGCCCCCCTTCCGCCGAACACGAGGTTCCCTCGCTTCCGGTTGTAGCCGCCGGCCGGTCGCGACCGGCAGTTAGCACTCCGGCGCCGCGCCTCGCAACCGCCGCGCTTCCCGTTCCCTTCCGCCGATCCCGACACGCTTCCGCCGCAGCATCTCCCCATCGCTCGACGTTCAACACCCCGGCCGCTTGGCGTCCGCAGGAGGCAGTGGCCGGCCTCGGCGGGGCGCATTCGGGGCCGCAGAGCGGCCTCTCGCGCCACCGCCGGGGAGACCGACCCATGTCCAGCCGCACCGCCGAAATCCGCGTTCCCCCGGAGTGCAGGGAAATGATCCGGGCCGGCGCTCTCGTCGTTCTGAATCATTCCGGGGGCAAGGACTCACAGTCCATGACCATCCTGCTGTCCAGGATCGTGCCCCGCGCCCAGCTCGTGGCGGTTCACGCCCCGCTCGGCGAAGTCGAATGGGAGGGCGTCGTCCCCCATGTCGAGGCGACACTTCCCGCCGGCGTGCCGCTCATCATGGCGCCGGTTTC
>MKWU01004110.1_pt1 | contig 17761 bp, 11 predicted proteins | sample 809101 | NCBI WGS metagenome assembly MKWU01 (sample SAMN05860141, study PRJNA318959) | sponge metagenome | host: Aplysina aerophoba | place: Slovenia: Piran, Adriatic Sea, Gulf of Piran | collected 2013-05-07
GAAAATGTTGCTCGGACCGCGGTAAACCCTTGAGCCTCAAGTTCAACCGCGTTGTCATGAACGGGTCTAGTTCGAACTATTAAGTATCCACCAGGAGCAGTTCTAGTCAACATATCGAAATTTTCTCAGATCCAAAAATAGCTTGACTGCGGTGGCGAGTCTGCCAAACTTAAAGAGACTTACCAACGTAGTGAGGTTTAGAGCACGGATTTAAAGCAGTAGCGATCGATACAACGACACACTCCCCTAGACGGAAAAACCTAGTTTCTCCGAAAAACCCTCGTCAATGACATTTTATCTATGGGAGTCTTGATGGACACATTCACCGTCAATTTATTGTTCCGGTCAGATAACACAAAACTCTCTCTGGCACTCACCTTTTTACGATTCATGACCAAGACTAGATCACCCTGTTTCCAGCCACTATTGACTTTCCAATCACTTAGTGTATTTAAACCCCAAGAGAATTCCCGGTATGTACCGTTTGGATAAGCAATTCCCATTGAAGTGGAATCTTGACCTATTTCCAAAGAGTCGGAAACGAGCACGGGAAAATCTTGAATGACAAAAGAGATTGAGCTTCTTGGGTCAGGTTTCTTTCCCTGCTGTTCTCTTGCTAGTTCCTTTGCAGCGATTTCGTTCAGATCTGGTGCGGAATCACTGTCTTCGGATACCAGTTTCCAGGTGCCATTTAAATCAAATCCATAAGGGACACTGATGCTAAGTGGGTTTCCGGTACATCCAGCTATGAACAGAATCAGGCAGACGTATATCGAGAATCTCGCGAATCCAGTCAAGTTCGTATATCTCAAGATTGTTATTCAGTCCTTAACGCTTCAATCGGATCTTTTGCTGCGGCCTGTTGCGCTGGGTAAAACCCAAAGAACACACCAATAGAGGCCGAGAATACCACAGAAATGAAAATCACGTACCACTGGAATACCAGAGGAAAACCCGTCACGTTAGTAATCAGCCAACCAGTAAATAATGCTAATAACACACCAGCAAGTCCACCAAGTCCACAAAGCAAGACAGCTTCAACAAGAAACTGTCGCATGATTACTGTACCCGTCGCACCGACTGCCATTCTTAGTCCTATTTCTCTGGTGCGTTCTGTCACTGTCACAAGCATTATGTTCATGATCCCAATTCCCCCAACAATCAAGGATATCGAGGCCACCGCCGATAAAAGGTAGTTCAGCGTATTCCTACTTTCGAGTGAAGTTTCCACCATTTCAGACATGTTTCGAACCGTGAAGGGATCCGTCTGACTGGCAGGAACGCGATGCCTAGTTCTGAGCACTTCGGTGATGAGATCACCGATGTACTCCATTTGGTACTCTTGTTCAACCGTAATCCACATCATGTCTACTGCATTTCCAGCAGATCCACGACGACCCAGAACTCGTTCGCGCCCGGCTTTGATTGGAATAATGATCATGTCATCCACATCTCGACCACCGCCACTCAACCCTTTCTCTTCCAGTACACCAACCACCTGTAACGGTACGTTATTGACACGGATCGACTGACCAATCGCGTTACTTTCCTCAAACAGTGCTTCTCGCACGGTATCACCAAGTATCACGACTTTCGCGCCTCTATTGTGCTCATTGGTAGTGAAATCCTCGCCTTCCACAACTTCCCAGTTTCGCGCAACCAAATAGTCGGCATTCACGGCGTACACACTTGAGTTCCAATTTTGATTTCCACTCACGATTTGCGCCTGTCCACGAATCGTAGGAGCTGCCGCCACAATCTCAGGTATTTCATTTTTTAGATACAGTGCGTCTTGTTCGGTAAGTACGGCCGAATCTCCTGCTGCAGATTGAACCCCTCGAAAACTACGGCTACCAGCGTACACCATGAACAAGGTGCTACCTAATGATTTCATTTGGTCGTCAATTTCCTGGCGAGCACCAGCCGCTACCGAAACCATCGTGATCACAGCGGCCACGCCAATAGTTACTCCAAGCATTGTCAGGATGCTGCGAAGCACATTACCACTAATTGAAGTGAGTGCAATGCGGAACAGTTCAAAAATACTCATGCGACTTCCCGGACCAAAGATTCGTCTGAAACGATTTGACCGTCCAGAAACGTCACAATCCGGGCAGCAAACTCGGCAACCGATTGTTCATGCGTCACGATAATGACCGTAATTCCAGTGTTATTCAGTTGTGTAAACAAATTCATGATTTCAATTCCCGTACGAGAGTCCAAGGCCCCCGTAGGCTCGTCTGCCAATAGGATCGCTGGATTATTCACTAGCGCTCTAGCGATCGCAACTCGTTGCTGTTGCCCACCAGATAACTGGACTGGATGATGATCGATTCGATCTGCAAGCCCTACTTTTTCCAAAGCTGCCGACGCGATTTCGATTCGCTCCTTGCGCGGCGTACCTGCGTAGAGTAATGGCAGACATACATTTTCTAAGGCAGTAGTTCGACCAAGTAAGTTGAACTGTTGAAAAACAAATCCGATGGATGAGTTTCGAATCTTCGCAAGTTCGTCTTTTGACATGCTTGCGACGTTTTGACCGTCTAGAAAAATTTCACCTTCATCGGGGTGATCTAGACAACCGATTAGATTCATAAATGTTGATTTTCCGGACCCTGATGGACCCATCACAGATACAAATTCGCCCGCCTGGATCGAAGTGGTCACATTTCGTAGTGCATGGACCTTTTCCGTACCGATCTCATAGGTTTTGGATAGATTTCTGACATCGACTATGTCATGAGCCATCAGCCGATTCTCCGCGCACGGATAACGACTTGGTCGCCTTCTTCAAGACCTTCAATGACCTCAGCAGAACTGTCGTCCTGTAAGCCTACGACGACACGTTTTTCGACATGAACACCGTCTTCATTCAGAACGTATACAGTCTCTCGGCGTTGACTTGAACGTCCACTCGCCATCTTGCGAAATTCAGATTTCTGTTCAGGAGTAAGGATTTTCTCTATATCGTCATTCACCTGCGACATCATGCTTCGCATCATTTCCCGCATACCATTATTTGGTCCACCACCGCCTGATCCGCCACCCGGTCGACCAAAGCCACCTCCACCGCCCATACTTGCCATTCTGGTACGCATAGTTTCCCGCATATCAGCGTAGATGGATTCCACCTTAGATTGTTGATCTGCAGTGAGATTCAACGTCTCATTCAGCATGGCGACAGGATTCTGACGGCCGCCACCAGGTCCACCAAAACCTCCACCACCACGAGACGGCGACGTTTGTTGGGTACCTGCAGTACTAAGGATCGCAATACCCTCTTTCGGCTGATACCGAAGTGCTGAATTTGCCACCTTGAGTATGTCACTTCGTTGACCCAAGACAATTTCCACATTCGCAGTCATGCCAGGTAACAATGCGAGGTCGGCGTTTAGTGCCGTGATAATGACCTTGTAAGTCACCACATTAGCTTGTACGGTGTGCGCCTTTCGAACCTGTTCAATCGATCCTGCAAACTCGCGTTCAGGATAGGCATCTACCGTAAACCGGCATCGCATTCCTTCCTGAATCAAACCGATATCTGCCTCGTCGACACTCGCCTCGACCTGCATTTCACGGAGATCATTGGCGATGATGAATAACTCTGGAGCTTGAAGACTCGCAGCAACCGTTTGTCCCAGCTCGACATTTCGACTAATGACGGTACCGGATACTGGTGATCGGATGTAGGTGCGCTCCAAGTCCAGTTCCGCCTGCGCCAGCGATGCCTGCGCCTGGGTTAATCCCGATTTCGCGGTAATGATTTGGGATTCCGCAATCTCAAGAGCACTGGTACTGCTTTCCACTTGATTGATGTCGTTATCCAGCTGAGATTCCGAGACGTGACCCTGTTCACTCAGGTCTCTATTTCGGTTCAGCTGTCTTGTAGCCTGTCGCAGATTGGACCGAGAACGTTGCAGTTCCGCTTCGCGACTCAATATAACTGCTTCTGCAGATTCCACATCCGCTTGACGTTGCAGTAACCGTGCTTCGTAGGTCCGAGGATCGATCCGAGCAAGTATCTGACCGTCTGAGACATCATCGTTGAAATCCACCAAGAGTTCCGAGATCTGACCTGAAATCTCCGATCCCACGATGACTTCGTTGACAGGTTTGAGCTCACCTGTAGCGATAACCACACTTTCGATGTCGCCTCGCTCTACTAAACCTTGCTCAAATTCGACCGTCAGTTGCTCACCCTTGAAGTACGAGAAATACACCCACGCACCTAACACAATGACAACGCATGCTGCAACTATGGTCCAAAAAATCCTCATTAAACGATTGTCTTCCTTGTTTCCTGCTATCGTATACGATTGGCAACTCCTTTTCCTACTCTCTGACATTTAGGTATATGAAGTATCGAACGATTTCAGCGGACTGTCACATCGATTTTCCGTGGCTACCTAGTTCCTTGTTTGTCGACAACGCACCCACTGAATTTCGTGATCGAATGCCGTACGTTGAGCAACGTGAGAATGGCCCGTATTGGACGACAAAAAAGGGTGCGCAATTTGGTTTACAAAACGGTATGGGATCAGCAGGTCGTGTTTACGTACCTGGTGAAATACACCGTTCCGATCGAATGGCTGAGCAGGGGTTATATGAAGATGGAAACAACGGTATCCCGCGTCTCACGACTCCAGAATTGAGAATCAAAGATCAAGACCGAGACGGTGTCCAAGGCGAGGTGCTCTATGGAGTTCTCGGTGCTGCGATGCGTCTCAAAGACAATGAAGCGGCGGAAGTGCTCTTGAGGATTTATAACGAGTGGCTAGCAGATTTCTGCGAGCAAGCACCACATCGGTTCGCAGGCATCGCCAGTGTCCCCAGTCACTCCGTCGAATCCGCGTGCGATGAACTTCAACGTGTTGCAAAACGAGGCGCAGTCAGCGGATTAGAAATCGCATATTCCCCAGATATGGATCCTTTATTCCACCCATCGTGGTACCCACTCTGGGACCTAGCTGAAGAATCACGGCTACCGGTACATTTTCACACCATCGGACAGGCATTCCCGTATAGACAAACCGAGTTTGAGCACCTACAGCGAAGACAGGCATTTGCCGTCCACATCACCGGTTTTCAGCTAGCCATGTCTCGGATTATTATGGAATTGATCTATGGTGGAGTGCTCGAATCCAACCCAACTCTTCAGGTAGTTGTCGGAGAAAGTGGCATTGGGTGGATCCCTTACTTACTGGAACACATGGATCTTGAATGGGGAGATCAATTTGCAGACCTCACCCTTACGATGAAACCTTCAGAATACTGGCATCGACAGTGTTACGCTACCTATCAAAGTGATCCCATAGGACTGCGGTTGCTTGATGTACTAGGCATCAATAACGTTATGTGGGGAAGCGACTTCCCTCATCCAGACGGTATCTGGCCGGATTCTCAGGAGTTCATCAAGAAGGAATTTGCGTCTTTGGATGCTCCTACTAAACACCAAATTACATGTGGAAACGCCGCGCGCCTATACGGTTTCGATAAGTACGAGAGCTAGGTAGGAGAATCTACCTGGACTACCGGTGGATGCGCGTGAACGGAAGGTCCTGCAAGTAATCGTTTCTGCTGATCCGTGGCATGGCTGTATTGCTCTAGATCATAAGGTTTCAGTGCCCACGAGGAATGCGGTGGGCTGTATTTGAACAACAGTGTTCGACGCTCGTTTTCGCTTTGCCATTCTCGAGTACCGTGTATCAGTGCTTCAGTGAATATGAGCACATCTCCGGCCGCCAAAACTGGCTGGTACACATAATCGACCATTCGTTCGTGCTTAGCAACATCACGAGGAAAATACCTCAAGAAATTGGTTTTGTGACTACCAGGCACACACACGAAACCGCCGTCGCCTTCTTGTGCATCGGTAAGAGCCCAGGTAGCTACAGTCAATCCATTTCTCATTACACCGTCCTGATAACGATACCAATGATCGGTTTCAAGAGGTGTCGGACCACCATGAAGGTAGTGATTGAGGGGATGTTTGGTCATGAATATGCAGTAATCATGGTCCAATCTAAGGCGAGGTCCCATCAGTTCGATCAGATAAGGTAGTAGCTTCGGATGGTCTGTTAAGTTCAGAAATTCGGGATGCCAGAGAGACACATTACCGGTTCGTCGATAGTGTCCATCCCCCTCCTGTCTCGGCCAAACAGAGTCAGCAAGTCTCGATAATCTTGCGCATTCATCCGGATCAAGCACGCCCTTGATGACCAAAAAACCTTGAAGATCGAATAGGAACTTTTCTTCATTTGTCAGTACTGATTCTGTCATGGCTGAAATACGGCTAGTATCCTTTCATAGTCTGTAAAAAAAGAGAACAAGCTTGGAAAAACTGCTTGAGGGAATAAGAGTACTCGATTTTACCCATGTGCATGCAGGACCTTTGTGCACCTACCAACTCGCACTTATGGGAGCTTCAGTTACCAAAGTTGAATCCCCGCAAGGTGGAGACCAGATGCGAAATATGGGATCATCATCTACACCTGGCATGAGCCCAGGGTTTCTCGGACAGAATGCCAACAAACGATCAATCGCTGTCGACCTGAAAACATCTTCAGGTAATGAGATCGTTCGTAAGTTAGTATCTCAAACCGATGTGCTGGTGATCAACATGCGACCTGGGACTGCAGATCGCCTAGGTATTGGTTACGACACCTGCAAGGAGCTTAAATCAAACATCGTCTATTGCGCAATTTCAGGGTATGGTCAGACTGGACCTGAGAGTGATCGACCAGCCATGGACCATCTCATGCAAGGTGAGTCAGGCATGTTGAACGCCACCGGCACCCAAGAGCAGCCGGCGCGAGTTGGTTTTGCCATTGCTGATTCATCTACTGCAGTAATCGCCTCATCGGCGGTAAACGCAGCTCTTGTTAGAAGAGAGCGCACTGGCGATGGCGCTTACTTAGATGTCTCGATGTTGGAATCTTCAATGACTGTCATGGGTCTTAATTACTATGGATTCCTAGCCACAGGCCGCATCGGACCAAGACCGGGAGCTAATCCACTGGCATCAATGGGTTCCGCCGGTACGTGGCAAACAAAGGAAGGCACTCTACTCGTCAACGCGAACAACCACAGACTGTTTCAACGGATGGCGAACGCCGTAGGACGACCAGATCTACCGTCAGACCCACGATTTGAGAACGATCTTCAAAATTCAAGAAACGGCCAAGCACTGCGTACCATTTTTGCAGAGATTTTTATTACTAACACAGCTAAACACTGGGACAAGCTGCTCCGAGACGCAGGGGTACCTAGCGGTATACTCAAGACTCCTGCAGAAACTATCCAACACCCACAGCTGGCTCATCGAGGCACTATAGGTGAAATCGACAATGTACCCGGCATGAGTGAACCTCTTCGGTTTTTAGGACCCGGTTTTATCCTAGACTCCGATCCGTTGGTACCCAGCGAACCTCCTCCTCTGCTTGGACAACACACCAAAGAGATTCTGACTGAACTCGGATACGAGACGACTGAAATTAAGGGATTCTTGCAAAGAGGCGATGTCGCTATTCCTTCAGAATCCAACTGAAACCCACTTGCATTTTTCAGCTGAATACCACCTATGAGAGTTGCCGTGATCGGCGGCGGAAACGCCGCTCTCTGTGCTGCGATTAGTGCGAGTGAATGTGGCTGCGACGTTTACGTATTCGAACGAGCTCCTTTTGAAATGCGGGGAGGAAATAGTCGTTTCACAGCAGGCGCTATGAGAACTGTCTACGATGGCGTATGGGATCTAAAGAAGCTAATACCCGATCTGACTAAAGCAGAGATCGATAGAACTGACTTTGGGTCGTATACACGAGACCAGTTTTTCGACGACCTTGGTCGGTTGACGCATTACAGATCAGATCCTGATTTAAGCGAAACACTGATTGACCAGAGTTTTTCGACACTTCTGTGGATGCACGAGAATGGCGTGAGATTTTTGCCGTTGTATGGACGTCAATCATTTAACGTTGATGGGAAGCAACGCTTCTGGGGAGGATTAACGGTAGAAGCATGGGGCGGTGGAGAAGGATTGATCGATATTCTTACGAGCATCGCGCGGCAGAAAGATGTGCAAATTCGTTACGATGCGCGAGTCAGTGAGCTATCCTTGCGAGATGGGGGCTTTGAGTTCGATGTTTGGGGCGAGCAAGTCTCTTTTGATCGAGTCATTCTCGCGTGCGGTGGTTTTGAATCTAGTGCCGAGTGGCGGACTCGATATCTAGGCCCGAATTGGGATTTAGCGAGAGTTCGAGGCACTCGATATAACACCGGTGACGGGCTTCGGATGGCAATGAATCTCGGGGCGGAAGCTTGTGGTAACTGGTCCGGTTGCCATGCGGTGGCATGGGACTTGAATGCGCCTGATTATGGAGATCTAGATGTCGGAGACAACTTCCAAAAGCACTCCTATCCGTTAGGTATTCTGGTTAACAATGAAGGTAAGAGATTCTTAGACGAAGGTGCTGATTTCAGAAACTTTACGTACGCAAAATACGGTAGAGAAATTCTCGCACAAACCAATCAGACAGCCTGGCAAATCTTTGATCAAAAGGTAGCACCTTTACTACGAGACGAGTATCGAATCAAGCAGGTAACGAGGTACTCAGCTTCAAGTCTTAAAGAGTTGGCCAGCCGAATGGGTGTGCATGGAAACTCATTTCTAGAGACAGCAGAAACTTTCAATCATGCTGTCAATCAGGACATACCATTCAACCCAGCCATCAAGGATGGTCGTGGAACCGTTGGTTTGGACATCCCAAAATCCAACTGGGCTCAGGCGTTAGACAAGCCACCGTTTGAGGCATACGGCGTAACTTGCGGAATCACATTCACTTTTGGTGGCATCCGAATCAACGAAAAAGCCCAAGTTCTTGATCAAAGTGGAAGTCCCATTCCTGGGTTGTATGCCGCGGGTGAGTTGGTCGGCGGTTTGTTCTATTTCAATTACCCAGGTGGGTCAGGACTCACTTCGGGTGCAGTTTTTGGCAAAATAGCTGGAAGAGAAGCGGCACGTCCCACCAACTAAAACTGATCGTTGGCTTTTTCTTCGCTGTTGCAATTTCTGTTGCAACTCAAGAGGCTCTAGTCTATGTAAGTTTCAGAGTCAGGCGATTCGTGTCGTTCGCTTACAACAGCGGAATGTTGCGCCTTCCTTGATTTGGCCAATTGCCCACGAGTGATCAGGAATCTCGGTAATAAGCAAATCAGTCCGACCAACACACCAAGCACGAATGCGGTGAAGAGCCAGAAAAATATAGGAAGTTCGAGTGACACGAAATCCAAGAAATACAACATCACCGGATCCCGATTGGCCAGAGCAAAAATCACACCTACCGCAGTAACGGAAACCACGAAAATGACCGCAATGATTCGTCTCAAAATGTGCATTTTTAATGTCGGTTATCGAGCAGGAGTGTTAATTCGGCAACTAATCGACGTTGTCGGTTCTGCTAGTAGTTCAGTAATTGGACAGTAATTTTCTCAGAATTGTCCTCACGAATAAAGCACTCAAGAGTAGCATCGACGACATCTCCTTCCTGCGTGTCTTCAATCGCGCCGTCATAGGAGTTCTCCTTCAGTAATGTGCCCGAAAGATTGCCTGGCAACAGTACTTCCAGAATATCCTCGTCGATTGATTGAACAACCCCAAAGACTCTTTGTCCTTCACGAAAATGTTGGACCACTTGCTCGGGTGGGATATCGGTGCAATCTCGCAGACTCAGATCGACGTGTCGCTCTTCTTCATGGATGTCCAGCACCATCACTTCTATCTCCTCTCCCAAAGAGGTAACGGCTGAAGGATCAACACCTTGCTGATCCCACCTAAGTCTTGATACATGAACGAGTCCTTCAACACCGGGCTCTAGTTCCACGAAACAACCATAGTGAGTGACGAGTGTCACTCTCCCTCGAATTCTTTGATGTTTTCGTATTCGAGACCTAATTCCAATCCATGGGTCTGGCTGAAGTTGCTTCAATCCAAAGGACACATGCATGGTATCCTCATCAACATTGATAACTTTCACCTTGACTCGTTGACCGACTCGAATGACATCGCTTACATCGTAAATTCTTCTCCAACTCATATTCCGTAGGTGAAGCAATCCATCTACACCACCAATATCGATAAACGCACCGTATTCCACCAGATTCTTGACGTAGCCTTCGACAACATCCCCTTCCTTGAGCGATTCCAAAGTCTGTTCTCGTAGGTTGCGTAACTCTTCATCGTTAATGTGGTCCCGAGCAATAACAACCTTATTGAGCTGCGGATCAAGCTGTTGGATTTGGAAGGACAGTGGAGTAGTATCCTGTTGTTCGAGTTTCCTCGCGACGTGTGTATCCGCTCTCGAATCAGGTAAGAAACTCTGTACACCACATACGTTTACTAAAAAGCCACCATTCACTTTTTCACAGACCACACCTTCAATAGAATCCCCAGCATCAAATACTTCTTCCAACTGCAACCAAGTACTTGAATCTATCTCGGTATCCCACTTCGGCGCATGAGATACGTGCCTCGGAACTTCGGCGGCTTGTGAGGATCCGAACTTCGTAGCAACCAAATCTTCCTGTTTTCGATTCTGGTCGTGACCAAACTGGGATGTCCTAGCTGATGAGCTAGTCAAACCGTGTCTCTTGTGTTTTAGGTCTGTACCATATCCATCTGCAGATCTTCTGGGTTTAGCGCTTGCTCTACGATCTAGCTCTGCTTCGTCATTTCGCTCTGAAGCAGGGACCCCGATATTGCGCGCCACTCTTTTGACCGATCTTCGAATGGAGAGAAGAATCGGAAGTACTGATACGATCGCTACTAAAAAACCCACACAAAAGAAAGCAATAGCTATCAGAATTAATTCGCTCATAGATATTCTCGCCAGTTCCTTATGTGTGAACGTCCGTAATCAGAGACTTTAATCCAACCGTTTTCAGTTACGTGAGCAAATCACCTCTAAATTGAAACCTACGTGGTTTCCAAAAGGATATCTAGGTTCTTTCACGAGTGAACGGATTGGTCTAGCACCACCTATCGAATCAGCCAAAGCCATCCTTAATTAGGTGACACTTCTCCGCTACTTTACCTGAAAATTCTAGTGTGTGCCAAGGCGTATCTACTCTGTTGCTCGCGTTGATTACTCATTCATCAGCAGTCTCTTAGATTGCCTTTGGGTTCTGGATGCTTTAGTCCCACCCATTCCGAATTTAGATGTCCTACAAGTGGGACACTTCCAAAGACTATTGAGAAGGTTTTAAACCGGTTGAGTAGGTGTGTAAAACTTGCAGTTCTAACTCCATCAATGATTACTCATGGAATGGAACAATGTATGGATGGGATCTACAGTGACAATCAAGATACGAAAATCATCGGTTCCCGAATTAAGAGGGAGCGCGTAACCCAACCGAGCAAACGAAACAGGAAATCAGATCGATTCTTTCATGCCCAGCTCTGCTTGCTACCGACCAAGGAATGCCTGGACCCGTTCTACACAGCTCCGTGGACGATCCAAACTTAGTTTCGACGTCTGATTACTGTCTACGTTCGAGTCAAGCGTTGACTAGGATTAGATAAACACGCCGGCGTAGTGGATCAATACGGGATTTCCCGCATTGATCCATTACGTGCTTGACTTCAACGCTTTATTAATGCTCTGCCGGCTCCGATACCTCAGCACCATCCAGCATTACCATACCGTCCGGTGGCTGTACACCGCCGCGCATGACCGAAGCGTGACCTGTCCCAGGCCGCCACGAGAACCTTAGCAAGACACCGTGCGACGCCGGCGACGTCGCCGTCTCCGCTCGCGTTGCCTCAAACCCAAACTCCATCACCTGGTCAACCGTCCAACGTACTCCTGCGCGCCAGTCTTGGCCGAAGCCACTCGACGCTATGCCCAAGTACGGTGCTATCGAGCCGCGGCCGTCAAACGCGTCGAGACCATAAGCCACGTCGCCCGACAGACGCATGCCTGCGTTCGTCTGGTATCCACCGGTTGCCAGGCTACGCGCATCCGTCATCGACCACAGACGCTCAGCACCGCCCATCGCCTGAGCCCCCCACGACGGGGACAGAGTCAGCGAAAGGCCGCGCCCAGACGCACCTGGATCAAGTGTCACCGAAGCGCTTGCACCCCACTCCTCGTAGCCGCCATCAGCATGTGCAGCCAGCTGTCGGCCGGCCAGATCAATCGCCAGGCCTAGGTGCGAGTCCATGTACCGCAGTGCGCCTCCAACTTCCAGCCCCATGCCGGTCTCGGCATCACCGCTGTCATGCCGCAGTCCAATTTCGACTGACGGCGTCAGCGTCCGCCGCGGGTTCACTGAAAATGGCCTCGAGCCTTCCAGAAGTAAGCGTAGCCTGCTCGCGTCGCCGGCCGCCTCCGTTAGGATGCCCGTCGACCCGGAAACCGCCTCCGAGGTCATGCGCGTGAAACGAGCGTCCATGCGTCCAGCCAGTTCCAGACCACCGAAACCGCGGAGCAACACGCCACGCAATCCGCCAGCCGCCGTCCGCATCGCAGTAGGTGTACGCCAGTCACCGCCAGCCGCATTCTCGAGCGCCAACTCTCCAAAGCCCAAGCCCAACGTACCCCACGCTGACAACCGATCCGTGGCGCGGACACGCGCGTACGGATGTACCGCCGTCAATGTGCCGGTCAGATCGCCGGACCCATAGGTACCCTGATACGAACCTGTACCTATGGTGTGTGCTAGCGCTACACCAGCTAACCACCGGTTCCTCGCAGTGTCAGCGCCGAACATCACGGTGGTCGTATCGCCTTCTACGGCAAGACCACCATCGTTGCCGGCGAAAATCGAACCTGCCGCGCGTCCCCAGGCCGTCAGCCGCTGACCGCTTTCCTCGTTGCTCACCGAGGTACGGAATGAGCTACTGAGTAGCATATTTCGCAAAACATCGTCCTGCGTGCCGGATGCACCCACACTGTAACCGGTGGATCCTTGCGGTACTTGACGTCCCATAACGCCGGTCCGTTCGCCTGGCGCATTTCCGAAAGCGCTATACGAGCTCCCTGAACCTGCCGTGGGCGCACTACCCATGAGACCGCCGAGCCGCATCTCCCGCACACTCCCAATGGATGCATCGTCAAAGCGCGCGTCCAGCGCGTCCACCACATGGTCCGTGGCAGCGCGCCCAAAACGAGCTAAAAACGCCGCTGGCATCGCGTCCGTATTCCTGATCTTGCCCGTCGCCTTTTTGTGTATTCCGCGCAGGTAGGCTCCAAGCGCATTCGATAGGTGTAGTTCAAACTTCTCTTCGCCTTCGTCCACCTCATCGTCCAGAATCACCACCGACACCGTCGCCGACGTCTCGCCCGGCGCAAACGTCAATGTCCCTGACGTCGCCTCGTAATCCGCACCTGCCGTTGCCGTGCCGTCCGTCGTTGCATAGTCCACCGATATCTCATGTGACGCCGCGCGTTGGAGGCTCAAGGAGAAATCCAGTGTCGCGTGCTTACCTTCTCTTGCCACACCGCCCTCAATGCGGATCAGCACCGGGCCACCGACTGTCGCAGTACTGGTGTTTTCCAGCGCTCGGCCATCCGCCGTGCACACCGCACCCGCGGTGCTACAGTCTTGCCCGCCAGCCAACGTCACCGTCGCGGCACGGAACGACCTCGGTTTCACTGACACCCGATACAGACCCGCCTCCACCCGCTCTACCGCCTTAGCCGTGCCGGACGCTACGTCGAATGATGCCACCGTCGGCGCCGTACCGCCATCCAGAGCTTCGCTGAAACGTACGTCGATCGTGAACATTGTCTTGCCTTCATGAGTTGACGGAACGTTCCCGAATGAGGCCGTCAGCGGTTTTGGCGGCGCTTCGCGCGCTACCGACACTGTATAAGTCTTCTTCGTGCCGTCCTCAGCGGTCACCTCGACCGTCAGGGTGTTAGCACCTACATCCAACACAGTTGCTCCACCGCCTGACACGGTTGCAGCCGTGTCCGCCACCGTCGCCGTCAGGCGTGCGTGCGTCGTCCCATGCGGAACCGTCGCCGAGTAGCTTGTGGTACCTGCGGAGAATGTGCCGATGTTAAGCGATCCGTAATTTCCGTTCGTACCGGCTTCCGCCGTCAGGCCCGAAAGATTCGCGTTCGATGACAGTATCCGCGCCTCACGTGTAACCGTTACCGTGTAGGTCTTGGTCGTACCGTCCTCGGCTGTCACCTTCACCGAGAGTGTGTTAGTGCCTACATTCAGCGCAGTCGCACCGCCACCCGACACGGTCGCAGCCGCGTCCGCTCTCGTCGCCGTCAGACGTGCGTGGGTCTTCTCATACAGCACCGTCGCCGAATAACTCGTGGTGCTTGCGGAGAACGCGCCGATGTTAAGCGATCCGTAACTCCCGTTCGTTCCGGCTTCCGCCGTCAGGCCCGAAAGGTTTGCGTTCGACGACAGTATCCGCGCCTCGCGTGTAACCGTTACCGTGTAGGTCTTTGTCGTACCGTCCTCGGCTGTCACCTTCACCGAGAGTGTGTTAGTGCCCACATTCAGCGCAGTCGCACCGCCACCCGACACGGTCGCAGCCGCGTCGGCCGCCGTCGCTGACAGGCGAGCATGAGTCTTCTCATACAGCACCGTCGCCGAATAACTCGTGGTGCTTGCAGAGAACGAGCCAATATTAAGCGAGACGTAACTCCCGTTCGTTCCGGCTTCCGCCGTCAAGCCCGATAGGTTCGCGTTCGACGAAAGTATCCGCGCTTCACGTGTAACCGACACCGTATAGGTCTTGGTCGTACCGTCCTCGGCTGTCACCTTCACGGTGAGCGCGTTAGCGCCTACGTTCAGCGCCGTCGCACCACCACCCGAAACGGTCGCAGCCGCGTCGGCTACCGTCGCTGACAGGCGCGCGTGTGTAGTCTCATATAGCACCGTCGCCGAGTAGCTGGTGGTGCCCGCGGAGAATGTCCCGATGTCAAGCGAGGCGTAACTCCCGTTCGATCCGGCTTCCGCCGTCAAGCCCGATAGGTTCGCGTTCGACGACAGTATCCGCGCTTCACGCGTCACCGACACCGTATAGGTCTTCGTCGTGCCGTCCTCGGCTGTCACCTCCACCGTGAGCGTGTTTGCGCCCACGTTCAGCGCTGTCGCGCCGCCACCCGACACGGTCGCAGCCGCGTCAGCCGCGGTCGCCGTCAGACGCGCATGTGTAATCTCATATAGCACCGTCGCCGAGTAGCTCGTGGTGTCCGCAGAGAATGTACCGATGTCAAGCGCGGTGTAACTTCCATCCTCACCCGCTTCCGCCGTCAGTCCCGATAAGTTCGCGTTCGACGAAAGGACCCTCGCCTCGCGTGTCACCGTCACCGTATAAGTCTTCGTTGTACCGTCCTCGGCCGTCACCTCGACGGTGAGCGCATTGGCACCCACGACCAGCTCGGTCTCTGCCCCACCCGTCGCGGTTGCAGCCGCGTGAGCAACCGTCGAAGTCAGGCGCGCGTGCGTATTCTCAAACGGTACGCTGACCGAGTAGTCGGTCGTTCCCGCTGAGAACGCACCGATGTCCAGCGCCGACCAGGTACCGTCGGTCCCGGCTTCCGCCGTCAGTCCCGACAGGTTCGCATTCGATGAAAGCGTCCGCTCCTCGCGCGTCACCGTCACCTTATAGGTCTTGATGTTGCCGTCATTATCTGTCACCTCGACCGAGAACACATTGTCGTCGCCCACCGACAACGCGTAGCCTCGGCTCCAGAAACCCGGGCGCGCCGGTCTCAAATCCGAACCGAAACCTGACCTGATCGTGGCTCTATAGGTCGCGCCGTCAAAGTACAACGGCGTCGCCTGCACCCGTCCGACCGTCGTTTTGTACGGCACCGTCACCGCGTACTCCGTCGTCTCCGGCGCGAACGCGAACGGCACTTTCGTCCACGGCCCGGCGCCGTTCGACGCGGCCTGGAACAGTAGCCAGCGCAGATCGGTGTCTTCCGGCGTCCGAGCATCGCGTGTCACCGTCACCGTATAGATCTTCGTCGTCGTCCCGTCCTCAGCCGTCACCTCTACCGCAAGTGCGTTCGCGCCGACGTTGAGCGCGGTCGCTCCATCGACCGTCAGGGTCGCGTTTGCGTCCGCCACCGTCGCCGTCAGCCGCGCGTGCTTCGTCTCATACGGCACAGTCGCCGCGTAGGCAGTCGTGTCGGCCGAGAATGCTCCTATGTCCAGCGCCGACCACGCATTGTCCGTACCAGACTCCGCTACTAGCCCAGACAGGTCTGCATTCGACGAAGGCGGCCGCACTTCGCGCGTCACCGTCACCGTGTAGGTCTTCTTGGTCGTGCCGTCCTCAGCCGTCACCTCAACGGCAAGTGTGTTAGCACCCACTTCCAGCGCGATCTCAGAACCACCCGTCACTGTCGCTTTCCCATCTGCCACAGTAGCCGTTAGCCGGGCGCGCGTTGTCGCATGAGGCACCGTCGCCGTGTAGGCAGTCGTGTCCGAATCGAATGTACCGATGTTCAGCGCCGTCCAGGCACCGCCCTTCCCAGACTCCGCCGCTAGCCTCGAAAGGTCCGCGTTCGTCGACGGCGGCGCTGCACGAGTCACCGTCACTGTGTAGGTCCTCACCGTGCCATCGCCGGCCGTCACTTCCACGGCGAGCTCATTGATTCCCTCATCAATCGCCACCGCCGCACCCGTAGCACCACTCGCCACGGCCACCAGGTCCGATGCGATCCCCGACTTCAGCTTTGCAGCCGCGTCCGCCACCGTCGCAGTCAGGCGCACATGCGTCATCGCGTGCGGCACCGTCGCCGTGTAGGCGGTAGTGTCCCCGTTGAATGCGCCGATGTTCAGTACTGACCAGACACCGCCCGTTCCAGACTCCGCTGTAAGCCTCGCTAGGTCCGCGGCCTTTGAACGCGGCGCCTGGCGCGTCACCACCACTGTATAAGCACGCGTATAGCGCGCATCCTCGGCCGCCACCAGAATCGTTATCGTGTTCTCCCCCACCGACAGTTGCACCGGTGTGGTCGGCGCATTGCCGTTCACAGTCACCGTAGCCTTCGGGTGTTCCGCACTCAAGTCCATCACGACCTCAGTCACGCTGTGAGGCACCGTCGCGGTGTAGGACAGCGTATCCGGGTGGAACGCAGGGTTCAGAACTGCCTCACCGCTGGCGGCGTTGGCGTGCATAGCACCGGCGGCACACAATGCCACCAGCCACATCGCAATAGGCACAACCGACTTCATCTTCATCGTTTTCATGTTCATCACCTAATCTTCGTAAGCTTAATCATTGAAGTGCGTTATTGCGAGGCTCGCATTACGAGTTCACCCAGCCGGTTATTCGCGCTCTCCCAGTCGAAGTTATGCTGGAAGAGGAAAACGTAGGGCCGGTCCTCCCCAGCGATGATAAGCTCCAGTTCAAGCCGGGTCGTGCCCGGCGACATCAGGGCGGGATCGACCAGGGAAACCTCCTTGCCCGTACCGCTCTCGGTGCCAGCCCATGCAACCTGCGTCCCGTTCCTGCCGTAAGTTACGTGGCGCACAGCCCCGACGACTCCGCCGATGTCCGGGTTCGTCCAGGTCGGCGTCACGGTGACGCTCCGAATGTCCGGATTGACCTGCACTACATAGATTAAATCAGGTCCGCCTAATCCAACCTGATCGCCTGCGCTGTTCGCATCAAAGTACAGCTCCCGCGTGCCGTCGTGGACCGTCAGTCCGGTCAGCAGATCCGGATTGGGGTTACGGGTCTCGTCGTCGTCAATCGTGACCTGCGCCGAGGTCGGGCTGCCTG
>MKWU01004112.1_pt1 | contig 17753 bp, 16 predicted proteins | sample 809101 | NCBI WGS metagenome assembly MKWU01 (sample SAMN05860141, study PRJNA318959) | sponge metagenome | host: Aplysina aerophoba | place: Slovenia: Piran, Adriatic Sea, Gulf of Piran | collected 2013-05-07
CGCGTCTCAGCGTCAGTCGCGGACCAGGGGGTCGCCTTCGCCACTGGTGTTCCTCCAGATATCTACGCATTTCACCGCTACACCTGGAATTCCACCCCCCTCTTCCGAACTCAAGCTCGGCAGTTTTGAGTGCACTTCCCCGGTTGGGCCGGGGGCTTTCACACTCAACTTTCCGAACCGCCTACACGCGCTTTACGCCCAGTAATTCCGAACAACGCTAGCACCCTCCGTCTTACCGCGGCTGCTGGCACGGAGTTAGCCGGTGCTTCCTCTGAGGGTACCGTCACTTCCCGAAATTATTCGTTCCGGGAACATTCGTTCCCTCTGACAGGGCTTTACGACCCGAAGGCCTTCATCACCCACGCGGCGTTGCTGGGTCAGGCTTGCGCCCATTGCCCAAGATTCCCTACTGCTGCCTCCCGTAGGAGTCTGGGCCGTGTCTCAGTCCCAGTGTGGCTGATCATCCTCTCAGACCAGCTATCCATCTCAGCCTTGGTAGGCCATTACCCCACCAACAAGCTAATGGTCCGCAGGCCCATCTCTTGGCGTTAGCTTGCAAGCAGAGGCCAACTTTTACCGCTAGAGCCGAAGCCCCCGTGGTCTTATCCGGTATTAGCCCACCTTTCGGTAGGTTGTCCCGGTCCCTGAGGTAGGTTACCTACGTGTTACTCACCCGTGCGCCACTTTACTCATCTTCGAAGAGACTTTCTCGTACGACTTGCATGTATTAAGCACGCCGCCAGCGTTCGTTCTGAGCCAGGATCAAACTCTCGAAGAAAAACTTGCCGCTTAACGCGGCTCTTGACAAAACAAGAACAGCACAGCGGCGACAAATTGAGAGCCCTGAACCTATTCTGTCCCAACTTGGGACAGCGCTACTATTTAGTTTTCAAAGACCGATGCTGTCCTGCCCCTACGGCAGAGAAGACATTGTTTATCCCAAAGCCGGACCCATGTCAACAGGCCCGCGGAAACTTTTCCCTTACTCCACCTGGGCGATACGGTTCTTGCCCACCTCCACCACCCGGTGGACGTCCTTGTGGAACTCGAAGTTGGGATCGTCCACCACGGCGCCGTCCACGCGCACGGCGCGTTGCGCCACCAGGCGGCGCGCGTCGCTCCTGGACCGGGCGAAATCCAGGTCCAGCAACAACTGGCAGACCCAGATCCTATCGGGCGGCGAGAAGCTCTTGCGGATGTCCCGCGGGATGTTCCGGCGCTGATGCCGCGTCTCGAAATACTCCTGGGCCGACTTGGCGGCCTCGTGCCCGTGAAACCGCGTCACGATCTCCGCGGCGAGGGCCTTCTTCACGTTCATGGGATGAACGGAACCGTCCGCCACCGCGGACTTCTCACCGCCGATGTCCTCCATCGTGCGATCGCTCAGGAGCTCGGCGTAGCGCCACATGAGATCGTCCGAAATCGACATCGTCCTGCCGTACATCTCTTCCGGAGGCGCGGCGATGCCGATGTGGTTGTCGAGGCTCTTGCTCATCTTGTGAACGCCGTCGGTGCCCTCCAGCAGCGGCATCATGCAGACTACCTGAGGTTCCATGTCTGCCTCCCGCTGAAGCTCACGCCCCACCAGCAGGTTGAATTTCTGATCGGTCCCGCCCAACTCGACGTCCGCTTCGAGCATCACGGAGTCGTATCCCTGGATCAGGGGATACATGAACTCGTGGATGCCGATGGGTTCCCGTGCGTGGTACCGCTTCTTGAAGTCGTCCCGCTCCAGCATCCGGGCCACGGTGTATTTGCCACTCAGATCCAGCAGGCCGGCCGCCCCGAGCCGCTCCATCCAGCGGCTGTTGAAGTCCACCAGCGTGGTCTCGGGATCCAGGATCTTGAAGATCTGCTCCTTGTACGTGGTCGCGTTCTCCAGGACCTCCTCTCGACTGAGTTGCTTGCGCATCTCGGACTTGCCCGACGGGTCGCCGATCATCCCCGTGAAATCACCGATGAGAAAGACTACCTGGTGGCCGAGTTCCTGGAACTGCTTCATCTTCTGGATGAGCACGGTGTGGCCGAGGTGCAGATCCGGCGCCGTGGGGTCGAAACCCGCCTTGACCCGTAGAGGCGTCCCTTTCCTGAGTTTTCGGAGAAGCTCTTCCTCCGAAATGATCTCCACCGCGCCGCGCTTCAGGTGCTCCAGTTGCTCTTCAGGGCTCATGTTCATCTCGGCGGAAAACCCTCCCATCAGCGCGCGTACTCGACGGACCGCGTCTCTCGGATCACCGTCACCTTGATCTGGCCCGGGTAGGCCATTTCTTTCTCCACCTTCTTGGCTACGGCCCGGGCCATGGACGCGGCCTCGTCATCCGACACCTGGGCCGCCTGGACGATGATCCTGAGCTCCCGTCCCGCCTGGACGGCGTAGGACTTTTCCACCCCCTTGAACGAGTTGCTGATCCGTTCCAGCTCCTCCAGCCGTCTGATATAGGTCTCCAGCATCTCGCGGCGCGCGCCGGGACGCGCACCGGAAAGGGCGTCCGCGGCATCCACCAGCGGAGCCAGTATGGTCTCGGCCCGGACTTCCTCGTGATGCGCGGCTATGGCGTTGACGATCTTGGGCGACTCGCCGTACTTGCGCGCCAACTCGCCGCCGATGATGGCGTGGGAGCCCTCCACCTCGTGATCGACGGCCTTGCCGATATCGTGCAGCAGCGCCGCGCGCCGGGCCTGTTTCTCGTTGAGGCCGAGTTCGGCGGCCATGGCACCGCAGATGAAGGCCATTTCGATGGAGTGCAACAAGACGTTCTGGGCGTAGCTGTAGCGGAACTTGAGGCGTCCCAACAGCTTGACCAGCTCGGGGTGAATGCCGTGGACGCCGACGTCGAACACCGCCTTCTGCCCGGCTTCCTTGATGACCTCGTCGATCTCTCTTTCGGAGCGGCGCACCACTTCCTCGATTCGCCCGGGATGAATGCGCCCGTCCGAGATAAGCGTTTCCAATGAGAGGCGGGCGATTTCCCTGCGGATCGGATTATGGCCCGAGACGATCACGGACTCCGGCGTGTCGTCCACGATGAGGTCGATACCCGTGGCCGCCTCCAGCGCCCGGATGTTGCGCCCCTCGCGACCGATGATGCGGCCCTTCATCTCGTCATTGGGCAGGGAAACCACGGACACCGTGCGTTCCGCCACGAAGTCCCCGGCCAGACGCGCGATGGCCAGCGCGATCATCTTCTTGGCCTCGCGGTCCGCCTCCGTCCTGGCCTGGTCCTCCATGAGCCGGATACGCCTGGCGGAATCGTGCCTCGCCTCCTCCACCATCTCCTCCATCAGGACCTTCTTCGCCTCCTCGCGGCTGATGCCCGCGACGATCTCGAGCTGCCGGCTGGCCTCGTCCAGCAGTCGCTGGGTTTCCGTCTCTTTCTCCTCCAGCCCCTGCTCCCGTCTATCGATCAGGCCCTCCCGGTTCGTCAAACCGGTCTCACGTTTCTCCAGGCTCTCGAGGCGTTTGTCCAGGACCTCCTCTCTGGACTGCAACCGACGCTCCCCGAGTTGCAAATCCTTGCGCGCCTCCCGAATCTCGTTCTCGAACTCGGAACGCGCCTTGAGGGCCTTGTCCTTGGCCTCGATGTTTGCATCCTTGAGGATCGCACCGGCCTCCCGGCGCGCCTCCTCCAGAACTCGCGCGGCGGTGTTACGGTCGTGCGACTCCTGGCGTTCGTGCAGTTTCCAGCGAATCCACCAAGCAGCCGCAACGGCGACGCACCCTATGGCAACGCCCAGTATCAGGGAAAACCAAGTAACCAAGACAAGCTACCTCCCGGAAACCCGGGAACGTCGGGAAGATCTATACGTCGGACTGCGCTTGGCGATGCTCCGACCCATCACAGGCAATGACTCTGTTTTCCGTCACGATGGTGTGGACCGGCAGATCTCCCCGCTCCACAGGCACTTCCTCAAGCAGTTGAAATTCGTAGGCCAAGGCGATCCTTGGCACGCGCACATCCAGCCCCTGCATCCAGCGGTCGTACCAACCGCCGCCGCGACCGATGCGGTTTCCGCATACATCGAAAGCGACTCCCGGGACGAACACCGCGAGCGCGTCTTCGCCGGATCGAGGCAACCGTTCATCTCCCTCCGGCTCAAGTATCCCGTACCTACCCGGAACGAGATCCCTCCTGGCCCGGACCCGGTACGCGCCGGGAACGCCGGCGGTTGCCCTAGGGTAGTACAACCGCTTGCGGGCTTCCAGCGCGTCTTGAAAGATCTCCGAGGTCTCGACTTCGTTGCCCAGCGGGCTGTACAGGGCGACGGCCCGAGCGGCCATGTAAGCGGGCAGCGCCAGCGCGCGCCGCTGGATCGCTTGTCCCCAAGCGCGGGCCGACACGGGCGACAACGCCGCTCTTTTCGCCAGCACCGCGCCCCTGAGCGCCCGCTTCATGTTCCTTTCCAGGGAACTCACCTCAAAATCCCAAGCCGAGGCCGAGGCAAGGCGCCGTCGCGCCTGCTTCGCTCGACGCTCCGCGCGGGCGTCAACGGAAGGAGGGTCTTTCAGCCATCTTCGGACAACGCCGTCGTCAACCTCTCCAGCAACCGATCCATCCGTGTCGAAGCCGCGTCGCAATCCTCCTTGAGCCGGTGGTATTCGTCAGCGATGTTGAGCGCCACGAGCATGGCGACGCTGTATTTGTTCTTTGACGCCATCGACCCGCTCACCTCGCGCATCTTGCCATCGACGTACTCCGCCACTCTGCGTACGTACTCTTCCTCATCGTCACTCCGGAGAGTGACCTTCTGCCCCATGATTTGTACGTCGACTGCCCTTGGCATGAAGGCCCCGCATCTTCAGGGGAGATCGAGGTGCTCGAACCGGCCGATGATCTTCGTCAGGCGATCCTTCAGCGCGGCGCGTTCACGCTCGTACCGTCGGACCTGATCGTTCAGCCCCTTGAACTCCGTGTCGCGCTCCTGGAGGCACACCTCCGCCTGTGCCTTGGCCTGCTTCATCCGCCGATGCTGCTCGACCAAGCGATCCACCCACCGTTCCAATTGTTCAAGTTTATCGAGGTCCATGGAACAGCTACCGAACAAATCTTCAATTAACAGATTAAGATTTGCCGGAAGCCAATGTCAAGCAACGGGCCAACCTTTTCCGGTTGGTGTCATGGACCTTCTTGCGCGTCGGCTGCCTCACGACGTGAAGAACGCCCGCGCAAACGCATCGGGGTCGAACTCCTGCAGATCGTCGACTCCTTCGCCCACGCCGACGTATTCCATCGGAATGGCCAGCTCCTGCTGGATGCTCAGCACCACGCCGCCCTTGGCCGTGCCGTCGAGCTTGGTGAGCACGATGCCGCTGACGGCCACCGCATCCTGAAAAATCCTCGCCTGCACGACCGCGTTCTGCCCCGTGCTCGCGTCCACCACCAGCAGCGTCTCGTGCGGCGCCCCCTCCTGTACCCGGCCGAGCACGCGGCGCATCTTCTTCAACTCCTCCACGAGGTTCACCTTGTTGTGCAGCCGGCCCGCGGTGTCGATGAGGAGGACGTCCGCGGCGCGCTTCTGTGCGGCCTGCGCGGCGTCGAACACCACCCCGGAGGGGTCCTGTCCCGGGCCATGCTTGATGACCTCCGCCCCGACCCGCTCTCCCCAGATCTCGAGCTGCTCGATGGCTCCGGCGCGGAACGTATCGGCGGCGGCCAGCAGCACCTTCTTGCCGCCGCGATGGAGCTGGTGGGCGAGCTTGCCGATGGTGGTCGTCTTGCCCACACCGTTCACGCCCACCACCATGACCACCCACGGCTTGACCGCGCAACGCCCGGAGCCGATCCCCGGGCGTTCCTTCAACAGAGTCGTGATTTCCTGTTGCAGGAGCTCGGCGCCGCCTCCATCGCGCGCGCGCGGCGACCCTCGCACCGAGTCGAGCAGCCTCTGGGTCGCCTGCACGCCGAAGTCGGCGCCGAGCAGCACCTCCTCCAGCGCGTCCCAATCGTCTTCGGACGGGCTTGTCCGCGTGAGGACCGTTTCCAGACGCTCGGCCAGCACCTCCCGCGTCCGCGACAGACCCTGCCTGAGACGCGAAAACAATCCCTCGTTCCAAGCCATTGAGCGCGAACCTCGGAGAGACCCGATGTGCCCGGAAGACTAGACCATTTCCACGGAAACGATCTTGGACACCCCAGGATCTTCCATGGTGACGCCGTAGAGGACGTCCGCGGCCTGCATGGTCTGCTTGTTGTGGGTGATGATCATGAACTGCGACAGGCGCGTCATCTCCTTCACGATGTCGATGAAGCGCTCGAGGTTCACGTCGTCGAGCGGGGCGTCGACCTCGTCGAGGAAGCAGAAGGGGCTGGGCTTGGTCAGAAAGATGGCGAAGAGCAGACTGACCGCGGTCAAGGCCTTTTCACCGCCCGAGAGCAGGCCCACCGACTGGAGCTTCTTGCCGGGAGGCTGCGCCACGATGTCGACCCCGGTTTCCAGGTAGTCGTTCTCGTCGGTCAGCATCAGCGACGCCTTGCCGCCCTGGAACAGCCTCGGAAAGATCGCCTGGAACTCCCGGTTGATCTCCTCGAAGCTCTCCTTGAACCGCAGCCGGCAAATGCGGTTGAGCTTCGTGATGGTCTGCTGCAGATCGGCCATGGAGCGTTCGAGATCCTCCCGTTGCGCGGTCAGGAACTGGCTTCGTTCCGTGAGCTCCTCGAACTCACCGATGGCCGCGAGGTTGACCTCGCCCATGCGCTGAAGCCGCGCGCGCAACTCCGACACCTCTTCGGACAGGTCCCCGGCGCTCGGGAGCGCATCGTCCGGCTCCACCGAAGAGTCCTGGGGTTCCACGCCGTACTTCTCCCGGATGTCGTCACGCAGATGACGCAACTCCATGGATGTCTCGCGCTCGCACAGTTGCAGTCGGTTCCCTTCCTGCTGCGACGCATCCACGTCCGGACGAATCCGATGAGCCGCCTCCTGGGCCTCGCGCGCGCGGCCGGCGAGTTCCCGTTGATCCTGCTGTTTCGCGGCCACCTCGACCTCAAGGCCATCCACCTCCACCCGCAACACATCCACCCGCGATGCCGCCCGCTCACGCGCCTCCCTCATCTCCCCGGCCTTCCGGTTCATTTCGGCGATACGCGCTTCACGCTCCCGGAGTTGCACGGCGAGCTCGTCACGCAGGCTGACCCGGTTGGCGAGGTTGGACTTGGCGTTTTCCGCCCTCTCCCTCGCCTCGGCCGCGCTCACCCGGCACCCTGTCAAACGGGCATCAGCCGCGCGCAGTTCCTCAACCGACTCCTGCACGGCCTCCTGGACCTCCCGCAACCGCGACTGCGACGCCTCGTCTTCGCGGGCGCTCTCGGCAAGGGCCGTTTCGCATGCGGAGATGGCCTCGTTCAGGCCATGCACTTCGCCGGCGACGTTGCGCAGTTCCTGGACGACGGTCGTCAGGTCCCGCTCGGACCGGGCCACCGCCTGGTCCGTACGCAGCAATTCCTGCTCCCGCTGCACCTTCTTGACCGCCAGTCCCTGGAGTTCCTGCCCGAGCCGCAGGCGTTCCGCGTCCATGGCCTCGAGGGCCGTGCGCTTCTCGGCCACACCCTCGCACTGCCGCCGCACCTCGTCCTCTCCGGAAAGGACCTCTTCGTGCAACTCCTTGATCCTGCGGCGACGGGAGAGCGGTCCCCCTTGCAGACTCTCGACACTGCCGCCGGTGACCACCCCCATGGGATCGATGACCTCGCCGTCCAGGGTCACCAACGAGTGGCTGAAGCCGTTGGCGTGCCACAGCCCCAGTCCCGATTCCAGGTCCCTGACGACGGACACGTCGCCCAGCAGGTAGTCGGCCACGTCCCGGTAGCCGTCCTTGACCCGGACGAGGCCCAGCAACGGCGCAATGACGTCGGGACCCGCCGGGGCCGGAGCCGCTGCGCAGTTGGGGCGCTCCAACCGGCGCGGGATGGGGGCGTCGGACCCGGGGCGGGAGGAGGGCGCCCCGCCCCGCCGATTCGCGCTTCAGGTACTCGATGGCCTCCACCCCCTCCCGGTGGCCCTGCACGACCACGTACTGGAGCCGCTCTCCCAGCACCGCCGTCAAGGCCTTCTCCACCTCTTCCGGCGCTTCGATGAAGTCCGCCACCACGCCGCACACGCCATCGGAGCCGCCGTTGCTCTCATGTTTGACCATCACGGCGCGCACGCCTTCCTGATAGCCCTCGAAGTTCTTCTGCAGGGTCTCCAGGGAGGTCAGCGCGGAGCGCGCCTCCTGCAACTCCTCCTTCAACCGGCCGAGGACGGCCTCATCCTCGATCAATTCGCACCGGTTTCGCTCCATCTCCGCGTCCGCGCGCCGCAAGGCCTCCTCCGTGGCGGCGGCGCGGGCCAGGCAACCGTTGAGCTCCTGGGCCTCACAGGCACGCTGCCGGCGCAACGCTTCCAGCGCCTGCTCCATGGACAGCCGCTCGCTCTCCTTTTCCGCCGACTCCGTTCCCAGCCGTTCCAGCCGCTCCTGATGGCTCTGGCGCGAGTTGACCAGGCGCGAGTGCTCGAATACCCGATCCGACCGCCCCTCCCGTTCCCGCTCGACCGCGGCCTGGAGCTCGCCGATGCGCGCACGCAGGTCCACCGTCTCCGACTCCGTGCGCTCCACGAGGTCCGCTTCCCGCCGCCAAACCCGTGAGAACTCCTCGACGGCCTTGCTCAGGTCGTCGATCTCGCTCGCAACCGCCTCAAGGCGCGTGCTCGTCCGGACGGCCTCCTCCCGCGCGCTTTCGGCGAACCCGCGCGACTCCTCTTCGGCGCGCTCGAAGAACCCGATCCGCTGCTCCTCCGCCTGGAGGCCGGATCTGGCCTGGTAGAGCCGCTCCTGCAGCGAACCGGCAGCCTCCTCCACTTCCTGCAACGCCGCGCGCAAACGCTCGCCTTCGGCCTCCTGGGCCTGCATCGCCGCCACCAGCGACGCGATGCGCTCCTCGACGGCGCGGATCGCGGCGCCGCGCTCGCCAAGCTCCCGTTCCAGATGCCGCGTGCGTACGCCCGCCCAACGCAACTCCTGTTCCTTCAACTGCTCCTTGAGAGTCCGGTACCGTTCGGCCTTCTTCGCCTGCAACTCGATCTTCCGGAGCTGGCCCTCCACCTCGCGCACGATGTCGTTGACGCGCAGCAGGTTCTGGCGCGTGCGCTCCATCCTCCGTTCGGCCGCCTGCTTGCGGCTCTTGAAGCGACTCGTACCGGCCGCCTCCTCGATGACGCGGCGCCGGTCCTCGGGCTTGGCGTTGACCAGTTCCTCGACCCGTCCCTGTCCGATAATCGAATAGGACTTGTTGCCGATACCGCTCCCCAGGAACAGGTCCACGATGTCGCGCAGACGGCAGGGCACCCGGTTGATGAAGTATTCCGACTCACCGGAGCGGAACAGGCGCCGCGTGACGGCGATCTCGGCGAAGGCGGCGTAGTCGGTGGGTGCGCTGTGATCCGCGTTGTCCAGCAGCACGGTGACCTCCGCCATGCCGATGGCCGCCAGCCGCTCGCTGCCGCCGAAGATGACGTCCTCCATGGACTGCCCGCGAAGATGCCGTGCGCTCTGCTCGCCCATGGCCCACCGCAGCGCGTCGACGATGTTGGACTTGCCACACCCGTTCGGCCCGACGATGGCGGTGACGTCGGAGGTGAAGTTAAGGACGGTCTTCTCGGAGAAAGACTTGAAACCCGAAATTTCCAGAGCCTTCAGACGCATGTGATGAATCCCGCGCGGCCGGCAAGCCCGCACGCACGGTGCCTCCATCATGCTTTATTCCACACGCCGGGGGCGGGTGTCAAGAAAGTTCACAATATGAAGTGATGCTTGTGGCGGGTGACCACAACATGTGGGCTCACGGTGCGCCATCCTCCGGCGCCACGGCACCCCGGCCGGAGGCCTCCACCGCGGGCAGGAAGGGCAGCCACTCGCGATGGCGCACCCCGCCGCCGTCTTCCTGAATGAACGGGGTCCACGTGGGCTTGTAGGGCTTTTGCAGCAGTTGCATCCGCGCTTCCTGGGGCGTCCGTCCTCCCTTCCTCCGATTGCACGGGACGCAGGAGCAAACCACGTTGTCCCACCTGGAGGTGCCGCCGCGGGAACGGGGAATCACGTGATCCAGATTGAGTTGGTGGCGCGGAAGCCGTTTGCCGCAATACTGGCAAGTGGACTTGTCGCGCGCGTAGATGTTGACGCGGCTGAAGCGCACCTGCCGCCTGGGCACGCGGTCGTAGCGCACCAGCAGGATGACCCGGGGGATGCGGATGGCGCGGCCCACCAAGCCCACGGAATTCTCGTCCAAGGGAACCCTCAGCGCGCTCCAGCGTTCGAAGTCGATGGTCTGGTACTGCTCGTTGACGACCTTGGCGATGCCGCAATACAGGAGTGAAAAGGCCCGGCGTACGGAAGTGACGTGTATCGGCAGGTACGAACGATTCAACATCAGCACCCTTGTGCGCATCACGGAACGGCCCGAGGCGACGACCCCCGTGTTCGTTTCCTTTCCTGTCACCGTGTCCACAAAGTTCCCGTGTTGAATCTACCGGAATCTAGCGTCCGGGGCCTGCCTTGTCAAACACGCGCGCCTGCGCCGCGCACCGTGGCGGTTTGCCATTCCCTGGCGACTCGCCTATCCTGAACCCAGAATGCCCTCGCAGATTCATAAGCCTGTTTGCAGCCCAGCACACTGGCACCCGAAAGCCGCCCTACCCACGGATTCGCGTGGCACATGAGACGCATTCTCATCAACACCACCCCCGAGGAAACCCGCATCGCCGTGATGGAGGACAACGCCCTGGCGGAGTTCCTCATCGAGCGCAACCAGGAAAGAGGTTGTGTCGGCAACCTCTACAAGGGCCGCGTCGGGCGCGTGCTGCCCGGCATGCAGGCCGCGTTCGTCGACATCGGTCTCGAGAAGGCGGCGTTTCTCCACGCGTCCGACGTCGGCTCCCCGTCGGGCGGCTTCCCCGCGACGGTGTCCGAGAACGGTGACGAGGAGCTGCTCGAGACCCAGCCCGACCCGAGCCCGCAACGGATCGAGGAGCAACTGAGCCCGGACCAGGAAATCCTGGTGCAGGTGGCCAAGGACCCCCTGGGAATGAAAGGGGCCCGCGTCACCACTCACATCTCCCTGCCCGGCCGGTTCCTGGTCTTCATGCCCGGCACCCGCCACGTGGCGGTGTCACGGAAGATCGCGGACGACAAGGAACGGCAACGGCTGAAAGAGATCGTCCAGGAACTGGCGCAGGAGGACGAAGGGTTCATCGTCCGCACAGCCTGCGAGGGGCGCAACAAGAAAGACATCCAGAGCGACGTCCGTTTCCTCACGAAGCTCTGGGACCGGATCCGCAAGCAACTGGACTCCGCCGGGACGCCGGAACTGATCCATCAGGACCTCGACCTCGTCCCGCGTACCATCCGCGACTTCTTCAACGCCAACACCGAGGAGGTGGTGGTGGACCAACCGAAGGAGTACCGGCGCGTGGTCGAGTTCGTGCAACAGTTCATGCCGCGCCTGAAGAGCCGCATAGCGCTGTACGAGGAACCCGAGCCGCTGCTCGACCGCTACGAGATCGAGCGCAAGATCCGCAAGGCCCTCGAACCCAAGATCTGGCTGAATTCGGGAGGACACATCAACATCGAGCAAACCGAGGCGCTGACCGCGGTGGACGTGAACACCGGCCGTTACGTGGGCAAGAAGGATCTCGAAGCCACGGTGCTCAAGATCAACCTGGAAGCGACGCGCGAGGTCGGGCATCAACTGCGCCTGCGCAACGTGGGCGGCATCATCATCATCGACTTCATCGACATGGCACAGGCCGCCAACCGGAAGAAGGTCTACGAAGCTCTGAAGGAGGCGGTGAAGCAGGACAAGGCCCGGACGCGGGTGCTGCCCGTCTCCAGGCTCGGCCTCGTGGAGATGACGCGACAACGCACCCGGGAGAACCTCGGCAATCTGCTGTTGGTCCCATGTCCCCAGTGCGGCGGGCGAGGCCGGGTCAGGTCCCAGCCCACCATCGCCTACGAACTGCTGCGCGACATCAAGCGCGAGAGCGCCCTGCTCGCCAACGGCGGGCGCATCACCGTACACATGCACCCGGGCATCGCCAACTTCCTCTACGACCAGGCCAACGAGGGCCTGGAAGCGCTCGAACGCGAGATCGATCGGCAGGTCATCATCAAGGCCGACTCCGAGCTGCATCCGGAAGCGTACCGGATCGAGGGCGGCCGCGGCGGCGCGGCACACGGCGGCAACGGCAGCGCGTCCGACGAACGCCGTTGACGGCACTGGAACCTGTTGCAAGTGCGTGGATTTAATGTGATCGTCACCTCGCCGTAACCACGATGCCGACGTGAAATGAAATGATTCACTAACGCGTCGACGTTCATTGCGGCCGTCGGCTAGACGAGGTTGGCCATGCGCCCCGAGCACACGGATCGAAAATACGAAGAAGAGCTCAAGTCCCTGCGTGAAAGGATCATCAAGATGGGCGGGCTGGTCGAGGATCAGATCGCCCGCGCCGTCAGTGCCTTGGTGGACCGCGAAGCTCCGCTCGCGGAGGGCGTCATCCAGAGGGACACCGAGGTCAACCAGATGGACGCCGAGATCGACGAGCTGTGCGTCCGCCTGATCGCGCTGCACCAGCCGGCGGCGAAGGACCTCCGCTTCGTCACGACGGCGCTCAAGATCACCACCGACCTCGAAAGGATCGGGGACATCGCGGTCAACATCTCCGAGCGCTCGCTGGAACTGATCCGGGAAGCTCCCCTCAAGCCCTACATCGATCTTCCGCGCATGGCCGAGATCGCCCGGAGGATGATCTCCGAGAGTCTCAACGCCTTCGTTCAGGAGGACACCATGCTCGCGTTGAAGGTGTGTCAGGACGATCAGGAGATCGACGACCTGAACGAACAGATCTTCCGCGAGACGGTCTCCTACATGATCAGCGAGCCCCGGACCATCAACCGGGCGATGAAGATCACCTTCGTTTCGAAGTACCTGGAACGGATCGCGGACCACGCCACCAATATCGCCGAGATGGTCATCTTCCTGGTCAAGGGGAAGAGCATTCGCCACGTGAAGGAAGTGCCCCGGACCATTTGAAGACAGCAGGCCACCAGGCACCGAGGAGATTCATGTCGGACAAAATCCTCGTCGTGGAAGACGAGGCGGACATTCGCTCGCTGATCACCTACCATCTGAGTCAGGAGCGCTTTTCCGTGGTCGAAGCCGAGAACGGCGAAGACGCCCTGGACCTCGTCCAGCAGGACCCCCCGCGGCTGATCGTCCTCGACCTGATGTTGCCGAACCTCTCCGGACTCGACCTCTGCAAGATCATCCGGCAGAACCCGGAGACCGCCCAGACGCCGATCCTGATGCTGACGGCCAAGGCGGGCGAGGCCGACCGCGTCGTGGGTCTGGAACTGGGCGCCGACGACTACATCACCAAACCCTTCAGCCCCAGGGAAATGGTGGCGCGGGTCAAGGCCGTGCTCCGGCGCACCGAGCCCCACCCCCCGCCGGACGTCTCCGAAATTTACGAGAAGGGACCCCTGCGGGTCAACTTCACGACGTACGAGGTGCATGTCGCCGGGAGGTCCGTGAAGCTCACGCTCAAAGGGTTTGAAGTTCTCCGGTTTCTGATTCAAAATCGGAATCGGGTATTGAGCAGGGATCAGATCCTGGACGGCGTATGGCGATCCGACGTTTACGTGACTCCACGCACGGTGGATGTGCATATCCGGCGCATCCGGGAAGCCCTCGAACACGACGACCGCAATCCGGAGTGGATCGTGACGGTACGCGGCGTGGGCTACAAACTGGATGAAAGATCTCTGGAAAAATAGCCCGGCAACCAGACTGTGGCTCTGCTATGCGGCGTTTCTCGCCTGCTTTGCCATCCTGTTTCCCGCCTTCGTCCATCTGCACTTCCCGATCATCCCGGCGCCCGGGACGGACGGCTACGCCGTTCACTCGTGGTTCATGATCCTGTTCTGGCTGCTGTTCGCACTGGGGCTGGTGGGGGGCGTCGTGTGGCTGCAACGTGCGCGCCGCCGGGTCGCGGACATGGTGGCCTTCTGCCGGAAGGCCGATGCGGCCACGCCGACAGGCAAGGCACTCGCTGTCCGTCGGCGAGACGACCTCGGAGCGCTTGAACAAGGCCTCAACGGGCTGGCTCGGGCATTCACCGGCCGCCTCGAGGACATGAAGGCGGAAAGGGAACGGCTCCAGTCCATCCTGAGTTGCATGATGGAAGGGGTGATCGTGCTGGACACCAAGGGCAAGGTGATCCTGGTGAACCAGACGGCCCAGGGAATCTTCAAGCTGCCGGCGGACGACAGCGTATTGGGCATGTCCACGGTGGAGGTCTCCCGCCACCCCGAAATGCAATCGCTTATCCAGGACGTGCTCAACAGCGACACCGACAGCGACTCCGTCCACCGGGAGTTGTCGCTCGGGGACGACCGCTGGTTCGCGGCGAACGCGGTGCGCCTGGAGCATTCCCGACAGGGACTCCTGGGCTACGTGCTGGTTTTCCATGAAGTCAGCGAATTGAAGCGGCTCGAACGCATCCGCGCCGATTTTGTCGCCAACGTCTCCCACGAGATGCGCACGCCGCTGACCGCCATCCAGGGCTATGCAGAGACGCTGCTGCACAACCCTCCCGACGACCCCCGTATGGCGCTGCAGTTCCTCAACATCGTCACGCGCCACTCCGAGCGCCTCGGCCGTCTGATCGACGACCTCTTGGCGCTGTCCGATCTGGAAATGGGCAACGCGAACGTACGCATGCAGGAGGTGGCCGTCCAGCCGCTGCTGGACCGGGTCCTGGAGCTGTTTCGCGACCAGGCCCAGAAGAAGCACATCCGCCTGAACGCTCACGTCGGCGCGGACACGCAGAACATCCTCGGAGACGAGGACCGGCTCCAGCAGTTGCTCATCAACCTCGTCGACAACGCCCTCAAGTACACTTCCGCGGACGGCAGCGTACAGGTCCAGGCCCAGCCCGCCGCTGACGGCGCCCACCCGCCCAGGGTCGTGCTGAACGTGTCCGACACCGGCTGCGGCATCCCGGACAAGGACCTCCCACGACTCACGGAACGCTTCTACCGTGTCGACAAGGCGCGTTCACGGGAATTGGGAGGCACCGGACTCGGCCTCGCCATCGTGAAGCACATCGCCCAAGCCCACGACGGCGAGCTGCAAATCGAGAGCCGGCTGGGTAAGGGCACCCGGGTCTCCGTCTACCTGCTCGCGGCCCACGGTCGCCTGGCGGTGCCCGTCCGCGCCCCGTCGGTCAAGCCCGTGGTTGCGTGAAACACCTCGGCCCGCGCCGTCCCACGACACGCACACGCGCGATTTTATTTGCAAATTTGTGACGCATGCCGTAGTTTATCCAGTTAAATTTTGGTGCGCCGGCGAACACGCCGCACCCCTTGAGAACTTAGGAGACAACTGATGGAAGGGAAGAAAGTCGGCATCATGGAAACCGTGCTCAGGGACGCTCACCAGTCCCTGCTGGCGACGCGCATGCGCACCGAAGACATGCTGCCCATCGCGGCGGAGATCGACAAGGTCGGTTTCTGGTCGGTGGAGATGTGGGGCGGGGCCACTTTCGACGCCTGCTTGCGGTACCTGAACGAGGATCCCTGGGAGCGCCTGCGGCTGATCCGCGCCGCCATGCCCAACACCCGCCTGCAGATGCTGCTGCGGGGCCAGAACATCGTGGGATACCGCAACTACCCCGACGACGCCGTCGAGTCGTTTGTCGAGAAGTCCGCGGAGAACGGCATCGACGTCTTCCGGGTGTTCGACGCCATGAACGACATCCGCAACATGAAGACCTCAATCGACACCGTGAAGCGCACCGGCAAGACCCTGGAGGCCGCGGTTTCCTACACCATCAGCCCCGTGCACTCGACGCAGTACTTCGTCGACTTCGCCGATAAGCTCGTGGACGCCGGCACCGACGTGCTGGCGGTGAAGGACATGGCCGGGCTGCTGTCGCCCTACGTGGCATCGGAACTCATCGCGGCGCTGAAGGATCGCTTCGACGTCCCCGTCCACCTGCACTCCCACTGCACCACGGGCATGGCGCAGATGGCCTACATCATGGCCGTGGAAGCCGGGGTGGACATCGTCGACACGGCCATCTCCACGCTCTCCGACGGCACCTCCCAGCCCGCCACCGAAGCCGTGGTGGTGGCCCTCAAGGGCACGCCGTACGACACCGGACTCGACCTCCAGCAGCTCGCCCGCATCGCCGAGTACTTCAACGAGGTGCGCGGCAAGTACGGCGAGTTCGAGAGCGCCATCAGCAACCGCGTCAACGCCGACATCGTCGAGTCGCAGATCCCCGGCGGCATGCTCTCGAACCTGGTCTCCCAGTTGCGGCAACAAAACGCCGAGAACCGGCTGGACGAGGTGCTCACCGAGGTCCAGGCGGTGCGCAAGGACCTGGGCTACCCGCCGCTGGTGACCCCCACCAGCCAGATCGTGGGTTCACAGGCCACCCTGAACGTCCTCATGGGGAAACGCTACGGCGTGGTGACCATGGAAGTGCGCAACTACGTCATGGGGCATTACGGCGAACCACCGGGCACGGTGAGCGAAGAGATGAAGGCCATGGTCCTGGGAAAGAAGGATCCCATCACCTGCCGCCCCGCCGACCTCCTGAAACCCTGCATGGAGAAGAAACGCGAGGAAATCGGCGACCTCGCCGCAAGCGAGGAAGACGTGCTTTCCTACACGCTGTTCCCGGACGTCGCCAAGGACTACTTTCAGCGGCGGGGAGAGCAGGACGACGCGGCCGCCGGGGCATCCGCGTAACGCGGACGTCGTCCGCCTCGATTCAAGTTTCGATCACAGGTAGCCCGCATCCCGGTACGCCCTCAGGGCTCCGGGATGCAGCGGCACCCCGCCCGGCTCCAGCGCGCTCGGACCCTGGCTCCGAAGCGTTTCGTACAACTCGTCAAGGCTTTCGAAGAGGGGATTGAGGCGGGCAAGTCTTTCGGCGTTGCGCACCATCGTCGACGCCAGCGCGTACACCAGCTCCTCGTCCACGCGCTCGTGGGTCACCACGACGTTGAGCACCGCGAGCTGCGGCGTGTCCTCCTCCACTCCTTGGAAGGCGCCGCGGCGCATCACCACCCGGCGGTAGTAGAACACCTTGGACAGCACTTCCTGTATCTGCTCTTCCCGGTAAGGGACCACCTTGACCCGCGCGCGCTCGCTCAATTCCGTCATCACCACGTTGGGGATGGGACACTGGAACTGCACGTCCACTTCCCCAGCCACCAGCGCGTCGGCCCCCTCGGGGAAGCCCAGGTAGACCGGGTCGAAGTCCGAGAAGGGAATGTCCAGGGCATTGCAGAGGGTGTGGACGTGCTGGGTCATGCCGCTGTCCCGGGCCCCCACCGCCACCCGCTTGCCGGCGAGATCGTCGATGTTGTCCATCGGGGTGTCGGCCAGGGCGACGAAGAAGATCGGGCCGGCGTTGGCCGGCGACACCATGCGCAACCCGATGGGATGGTCGAACGGCGCGGTCCCCTGCCCTGCCCGCGGCACCCAGTTGGAGGCCATGAAGCCGAACTCGATCTCGCCCCGGTCGAGCCGGTTGGCGTTGTCGATGCTGGCGGAGCTCCGGGTAAGCTCGCAGCGTTCCTCCGGCGGGCGGGACTCGTTGAAGACCTGGGCCACGGCCATGCCCTGGGTGTCGAACGTGCCGCCGGTATCCGCCGTGCCGATTCTGAAGACCATCGCGTCTCCTTCCGCCTGTTTGGTGGCCGCCGT